>ENA-UOUL01000150-UOUL01000150.1-bioreactor-metagenome-genome-assembly--contig:-NODE-150-length-114002-cov-17.139548_pt1 | contig 114002 bp, 66 predicted proteins | sample MGYA00249838_ERZ747220 | MGnify/ENA primary metagenome ERZ747220 (study PRJEB28778, sample SAMN05720191) | bioreactor metagenome | isolation source: Anaerobic biogas reactor | place... | reverse complement strand
GTGGCGAAGGGGCCGATTTCGTGGAGATATCTGGTCTTGAACACCGCTCCACGCTGGCGAGCAGCGTGGTGGCGAAGGGGCCGATTTCGTGGAGATATCTGGTCTTGAACACCGCTCCACGCTGGCGAGCAGCGTGGTGGCGAAGAGGCCGATTTCGTGGAGATATCTGGTCTTGAACACCGCTCCACGCTGGCGAGCAGCGTGGTGGCGAAGAGGAGCCGGTCCCCCGAAAGTCGCTGTGGACTGCACTTTGCGAGTCAGCGAGTGCCTTGGCTTGCTGCGGGGATTTGTTAAAAAGGGGAACTTGTTTCGGCATCCGTTGCCACGGAGTGCGATGGCGACTTTGACGAGGCGACAGTTATTTGTTGCCGATCATCCCAGCAACGGTGGCCGAAATAACTTCCGGGATTTTGGCCACTACGCTGCTTGCCAGCGGCACCGCGTGCCGCGGCGCGGCCGGCTTCCGCCAAGGTTCACCAGCGGAAGAAGCGATAGGGATCGTCCCACTCCTGCGGTTCGTCCAGGTACAGGCCGCTGGTCCAGCGGCCCTGGGACGGCGGATCGCAGGGGGCCATCCGGACGTCGGCAATCCATAGCGTTCCCGGCTGGCCGTGCCAGATCTGGAAGCGGGTCTTGGACGGGGCCGTGGCGTTCGCCTGGACCAGGAAGGCGAACTCCTTCCACGTCTCGCCGGGCGCGAAACGCTGGTACTCGAACAGCGATCGCCACGTCACCGTGTTCTGCAGCGCGAGAGTGACGCCGCCGCGTCCCAGCCCTGCAGACCTGGCCCTCAGCGAGATGCGGTACCACTGTCCAGCCTCGACCGGAACGTCTTGCTGGGCCAGCATGACGCTGCCTCGGCCTTTCTCGCCGAACCCCGGACAGTGGATGCGGAGACACGGCCGTGGATCGTCCGGGGCGGTAGTTTCGAGCGTGCAAGTCGCTTCCTTCACGTCGCAACTGAATTGCCAGCCCTCAGGCATTTCGGCGCCCTCTTGGGCCTGGCGGAAGTCGCCGTTGCGGGTCACCGGTTCCTTGGCCGCGCCGCTGACTGGCGTGGCGAATCGCGACAGCAGGGGGGTCTCGCCGCGGACGCCCAGGTTGGCCAGCAGTCGCGTGACCAGGAACGAGGCCCGGCGGTACGTCCGCCGCAGGTTGTGCTGCTCCGTGGGCCAGTTGAAGAACCACGGCTCCGTGCCGGTCTCGAAACTGGGGTTGGTCAGCAAGTTTTGGCCCGTCTGGCTGCTCGCGCCCGCTGCGTTGGGCTGGCCGGCGACATAGTCGCCTTCGGCCAGTCGGAACAGATCGGCCCGTAGCCGGCCGCCTTCCCGGTCGCAGTGCAGGTACGCTTGCCAACCCTCGGGATACGGCTTGTCCACTTGGAACGTAACGTGCAGCTCGGTCCACTTATCTGGGCCAATCTCGGTGTCCTCGCCGCGCACGGCCCGGTCCCAGGGACTGCCGGCGCGTTCGGCTTCCAGGCGCACGCGAACCGGTTCGCCGAGAGCTTTGACGAAGGCGGACAGGGTGTACGTCTTGCCGACCTGCCCGGCGGGCGCCTTTTGGCCGAACTGGGCGTAGGGCACGGTGCCCAGCGTGATGAGGACGCTGTGCTTGCCGTCGCAGGCATCTTCCTCGTCGACGGACCGCGAAGGCGAAGCACCCTGCGCACGACTGACGCGGTAGGGCGCAAGCTGACAGAAGACGACGTTGCCGCCTTCCGCTTGGGCCAGCACGCCGTTGCCGAGGGCGCGGGCCCCGCCCGTGACAAGCGGCAGTTCGCGCGGAACGCGGTTGTGAACGTCCGCGGGTCCGACGCCGGCCAACAGCGATCTTGCCTCTGGCGGCTGGAAGCAAGCGGCGATGTGTTCCTGCCTGGTCGTGCGCACCGGCGCCGGGAGGAACTTGTTCGCCTCGTCGGCATCGAGTTCCAGTGCGAGCAGGTGACCGCCGGCCTTCAGCCACCGCGTTACGGACGGCGCGTGCTTCGCCAACTCGGCTCCCCCGCCCGGGGCGACGACGAGGACTTGATCGGCCGTCAGATCGCCGCCCTGGTAGGTTTCCAGTTTCACCCCGGCGCGTTCGAGGTGAGTCCGCCCACGCGGATCGCCGACGTACAACGCGTGGCGGCTGGGGGCGGGCTTCCATGACGAAACGTAGCCCAGGAGATTGCGGAGCAGTCGGTCTGCGGCCGGATCGGCCTCTGTGCGGCCGGTCACATCCATTTGGCAGAAGAGCACCATCCCGCGGCCTTCGCGGTACTCCATCAGCGGACTGAATTGCAGGCTGTATCCGCCATCCACGATCGGCAGGAAATCCCCGCGGGCGGGCTTCTCGATCAAGACGGAAGCGACGTTTCCACGGTTGCCACAGCGCCACAGCCGGGGAACTTCCAGGCCGCACCAGCGGACCACCGGCGCGCCGTTGTACCGGTCGCTCGGCTCGTAGGCCAGCCGCGGCGGGACGATGGTCGCTTCGCCGCGCCAGTCGCGAAGATGATCGTCGTTCAGGCCCGCCAGCACGGGATGACCGGCGACGCGTCGAAAGACGTTCCGCAGGCCGTATTCCTGGACGCGGAAGCCCAGCCGCTTTTCCAACGCCTCGGCCGTCTGTTCAAAGACCAACACCTTCAGTCCGTCGGGAACGCCGCGGACGTCGGGCGCGGGGCCGTCGGCCGTCAGCGCCGCCTTGCCGATGATCAGCAGGTCGTACCCGCCCAGGTCCGCGCCGGCCTCGACGGATTGGCAGCGCACGCCCAGGGCCGCCAGCAGCTTACTCGTTTCGCCCTGGGGATCGAAGATCGCGATCTTGGCGCCGATCACCGGGGCGGCCGGCGACGGCAAGACGTGGATCACGAAGCGGTCCTCTTGCGTCTCGCCCGCTTCTTTGCCAGCGGTCTCTTCCGGACGAAAGCGGGCCGTCATGGTCAGCTCGTACGAACCGGGCGGCACGTCGCCAGGGAGCGGCATGCTCAGCCGGATCCGTTCCTGCTGGCCGGGGGCGACGCGAATTTGTTTGGCGTCGTTGGAGCCTGGAGGACGGCCTTTCCTGGCCGTTCCGACGGCCAGGAAAGGCCGTTTTCCAGGCGTTTTTGCTTCCTCCTGACGTTCGATCGCCGCAGGCACGGCCAACGGAGTAGGCCGTGCCACATCGGCCGGCAGATGGTCTCCTTCCTGCCGTCCGACCGCCGCGGGCAGTGTTATCGACCACGCGCAATCGCACGTCACCGGCACGCGCGAGTTGTTGATGACGATGATCTGCTTCTCGACGGTTTCGCCCGGCAGGAAGTTATGGTCCTGGCTGGTGAAGTGGGCCGGCTTGCCGCCGAGGTATGCCAGCAACGGCCGGTTATTTCGATACATGGCTTCGGCCCCCGGCGTGGCGACCCAGTCGGTCCGCTCGTAAGCCAGGTCCATGCGTTCGTAGCGTTCTTCCAGGTAGTCGGGGCTGAACCCCGGCCGCTGCAGACGGTCCCAGTCGGTCGCCAGATCGACGCGGCGGTTGCGGTCCAGGCCGGGTCGTATCTTCCACAGCACGTGATGCTCCCACGGCGAGATCGCGGACACGGCCCAGGTGCGGAACGCGCGCCAGTTGTCCGTGAGGTACTTGGCCAACACAGGATACCGTTCGTCAAAGTCGCTCGAGCCCAACTGGTGCGGATAGTCCCAGCGGTGCCAAAGCCGGCCGCTGCGAAACCGCTCGGCCTCCCAGCGCAGGTTGCGTTGCTCCTGACTGCTGATGCGAAACGCCGCATCGCCCAGGAACTGGGCGTTCCATTCCGCCAGGCAGAACTCCCACGGGACGACGGCGCTGCCGAACTCGCGATGCCCCTTGAACCACCCCCGGTACATGGCGCAGTCCCAGGTGAACGGGGCTCCGTATTCGCACGTAAAGAACGGCTTGACGCCCTTCGTGGCCCAGTGCTCGAACCAGTCCGACAACTCCTGGATCGGGACGAAGTTGGGGTAGAAGTTGCTCGTGTGCATCGAACTCAGATTGCCCGACGAGTGATGGTAGATGACGCGGCTGGGGTCCAGACGATGGACGATGGCCTCGGCGCGCAGCGCCCGCCGCACGTTGTTCATGGCCCACTCGTTCCGCTCGTTGTAGAGGCCGTCGATCAAGTCCGGGTTCATGTCCTCGTTGTATCCGGTGGCGTTGTGGCTCATCGAATACATCACGACGGACGGATGCTGCTGGGCCACGCGCACGTAGAACTCGGCATGACTGGCATAGCCGTTGGTCTGGTCGGCCTCCGGCGACTGCCAGTCGTAATCGCCGAAATGGGGCTGCGACAGCGAGACCAGCATCCCCACGTCGTCGGCGGCCCGCAGGATTTCGGCAAAGCTCAAGTGGGAACCCGGCTGGCAGCTGTAGTTGTGGGTGTACACGAAATTGATGCCGAAGCTCTGCAGCCGTTTCAGGCTCTCCCGCGCCCCGTCGTAACTGGCCAAGGCGGCGCCGATCTGGGCGTTGTCCAGCGGCACGGCGCTCAGGAAAATGCGGGTGCCGTTCAGGTAGAAGTCACGGCCGCTGATCCAGAACTCGCGGAATCCGAAGCGTGCCGCACTGGTGGTGTCCAGCGTTTCGCCGCGGGCGTCCCGCAGCGAGACGCTGAGGTCGTACAGGTTCTGCGGCGTGTGCGTGTCCCAGAGTTTTTCCGGCTGCCATTTCTCCGTGGCCGCGAACCGGCCGTCCCGGAGGTCGCTCGCGCGGAACGGCTTGCTCGTGAACGATTTGACGCTGTGGCCGTTTTCGCCCACGTCAGCCCGCAGCGTGTAGGACGCGTCCGGCGCGAGATCCAGCAGTGCGGCCTCGACCGTGATCTGTCCGTTGCGCACCGAGGTGTCCACCTTGACGTCAACGATGCGCGCTGCGGCGGGAGTGGCGGTCAGGTACACGTCGCCGCACAAGCCGCGGCGGGCCACGGACCCCTTCACCTGGCGGGCCGCGTTGCTGTCGTTGTACGAGAGTCGGACGCCCTTCAGCGGCATCGCGACCACAAGCATGCTCAACACGTGCGTCGCGGCGGGGCGGCATACCGGCGTCAGGTCCACTTCGCCCGCCGGAAAGCGGATCTCGCCCACACGCTTCCCGTCCAGGTACACCACGGCGTACGAATTCAAGTATTCCGCCTGGATCGCGATCCGCCGTCCGGTCCAGGAGGCTGGAATGGCGATCTGGCGTTGGTACCAGGCCGCCGCGACATCGCCCAGCCTTTGCTTCTGCCACCGCGGATGGGCGTGGACCGTTTGAAAATCCTTCTGCATATAGTCGGTGACTCCCGGCCAACACCCAGGGACCTTGAAATACCCCCAGTCGCTCTCCGGCACCCGGTCGCCTTTCGGCTCCGCCGGCTGCCACTGCCAGAGCCCGTTGAGGCAGACGCGCTGGCGCGTGGGCGTCGTTTCGTGATCGGCTTTCTCCAGGTCCCAGACCGCCCGGACGCCCGGCGGCAGGCCCGCGGCGGTTTGTGCGTGACCGTCCGTTTCGTCCATTCCGAAGGCGGAGGCGATCGCCACGACGATCCCGATTTGCCAGTGTCTGTTCATGATGTGCTCCAGAGTCGTTCGTCCTTGCTTGGGTGCTGAGCATCATACCATTGGCAAGGCGGCGACGCGCCTCCACGTTGGTGTCTTGGAAACAAGGGGGCACATGATATAATGTCGCTCGGACTCCGGTTTTGGGAAGGCCACGGCGCACGTCCCGATGGGCGTCCGGATGTCTGGTGAGGAAGTCCGGATCTTGGCCGAAGCGGAGGCGATGTCGGGCGGGGACCTGCTGCCCGCTTTTTCACTGCCGCTGGCGAGTCCCTTCGCACGCGCGGCCGCGTCCCCGTTGCCGTAACGGCCAGGTTGGTGAATGACAACCAGCGAGTTGAGGCTTGGGAAGCAGGGGAACTGCACGCGTCTCAAGGCTTGGCTCCCTGGCATGCACTCCACTTGACGTTTAACGCCCGGCGCTATAGTTTGGTCACGTGATCAGAAGCTTTCGCGACCGAGACGCCGAGTTGCTTTTCGACCGTGAGCGTTCGCCCAGGCTGCCGCAGCACGTTCAGCAAGTTGCGCTCCGAAAGCTGCGAATGCTCCACCGATCGCAATCTCTGCACGACCTGCGTGTACCGCCGGCGAATCGGCTCGAGAAACTGGCCGGGGACCGTGCGGGCCAGTACAGCATCCGCATCAATGACCAGTGGCGCGTCTGTTTTGTCTGGCAAGACGGCGATGCCTATGACGTCGAAATCGTCGATTATCACTAGCAGGTAGTCCTATGGCGAAAAACAAGCTGCCGCCGCTCCATCCTGGAGAAGTGTTGCTGGAGGAGTTCCTCAAGCCGATGGGGATCAGCCAAAACCGGTTGGCGCTCGACCTTCGTGTGCCGGCGCGGCGGATCAACGAGATTGTGCTCGGGAAACGCCGCCTGACCCCGGACACCGCACTACGGCTCGCACGCTACTTTGGCATGTCTCCGCACTTCTGGCTGGGACTGCAATCGGATTTCGATCTCGACCTCGCCGCCGACGAGGTGGGTTCCCAGATTGAACGCGAAGTCCACGTGCGGGCGGCATCTTGACCACGTCTATTGAGGAAACCACGGAGCGAATTGGATTGCGAGGCCATGCGATGAAGGTGCATCCACTGGGAGTTGTATCCCTTGGTTCGCGGACCCTGACTGTCTGCTCGCGGAGCGAGCAGTCTACGATGGGATCCCTTGTTTTGAAGCGGCTGGCGGCGGTCGTGGCGGTTGCGGTGGGGTTGGCTGCCGCGGACGTCGGCGCCGGGGAGCGCGTGGTCGTGTCGCTGGACGGTACGTGGCAAATCGCCGAGGGCTCGCTGGGTCAGCCGCCGGCGGAGTTCGCGCACACGGCGCCGGTGCCGGGGCTGGCCGATCTGGCGACGCCGCCGTTCGAGTTGCCCGGGGCCACGGTCTCGCTGGACGATCGCGGCAAGCCCTGGTTGAAGCCCGCCGACCCGCGCCGCGAGGCGTTCTGGTACCGGCGGACGTTCCAGGTGGATCGGCCGTTGCCGGCAGTCGCGCTGCTCAAGGTACACAAGGCCCGCTACGGGACCAAAGTGCTGTTGAACGGTCAAGCGGTGGGCGAGCACGAACCGTGCTTTACGCCCGGCTGGTTGGATGTGCGGGCGCATCTCAAACCGGCGGGCGCCGAGAACGAGTTGCTGATCCGCGTCGGCGCTTCGCTGGCCCAAGTGCCGCCGAATCTGACCGACGGCTGGGACAACGAGAAGAGCCGCTACATTCCGGGGATCTACGATTCGGTCGAATTGGTCCTGTGCGGGACGCCGCACGTGGTCAACATCCAAACGGTGCCCGATGTCGAGCAGCGGTCGGTCCGGGCCGTGATTGAACTGGCCAACGCGGGCGCGGCGGCCGGGCCCATAAGACTGAAGGGCACGGTTCGCGAGGCGAAGTCCGGCCGCGTGGCAGGGAATGCTGAATTGGACGCCTCGGCGCCGTCAGCCGGGACGACGGCCAAGGTGGAACTGACCATCCCGATCCGCGACGCGCATCTGTGGACTCCGGAAGATCCGTTCCTGTACGAACTGGAGATCGGCACGGGCGCGGATGTGGCCCGGACTCGCTTCGGGTTGCGGACCTTTGCGACCGATCCGGCGACAGGCCGTGTGATACTGAACGGGCGGCCGTACTACCTCCGCGGTTCCAACGTCTGCATCTACCGTTTCTTCGAGGACGCCGAGCGGGGCACGCTGCCGTGGGACCGGGAATGGGTGCGCAAACTGCACCGGCGCTTCAAGGCGATGCACTGGAACAGCTTGCGGTACTGCATCGGGTTTCCGCCCGAACTGTGGTACGAAATCGCGGACGAGGAGGGCATTCTGATCCAGGACGAGTTCCCGATCTGGTACAGCCGGGCCAAGGACGGCTGGCCGGAGGCGATTACGCCTGCCGACCTGGCCGTGGAGTTCACCGAATGGATGCGGGAACGCTGGAACCATCCGTGCGTCGTCATTTGGGACGCCCAGAACGAGACGTCCAACGATCGCGTGATTGCCGCGGCGATTCAGCAGGTGCGCGGGCTGGATCTCTCACGGCGCCCCTGGGACAACGGCTGGGGGACGCCGCAGCAACCCGGCGACATTTCCGAAGGCCATCCGTACCGGTCGAGCCGGCCGGGGTTCCGCCTGGGCAACCTGGCTCGCGAGACGGGCATCCCCGACAACGGACCGCGCCGGAACGCCGGCCCGCCGTACCTGATCAACGAGTACGGCTGGCTGTGGATCAACCGCGACGGCTCGCTGCCGACGCTGACGGTCGACGTGTACAAGCGGCTGTTGGGCGAAAACGCTTCCGTCGAGGACCGCCGCCGGTACTACGCTCGGACGCTGGCGGCCAAGACCGAATTCTGGCGAGTCCGCCGCCAGTGCGCGGGCGTGCTGCACTTCTGCGGGCTGGGCTACTCGCGGCCCGACGGGCAGACCAGCGACAACTTTACGGACGTCAAGACGTTGGAATTCGAGCCGAATTTCTTTCGGTACGTGCGCGACGCCTTCGCCCCGGTCGGCGTGGTGATCGACTTCTGGGAGGACCGCCTGGCGAAAGGTGCGACCGCGAGCATTCCCGTGCGCGTGGTCAACGACCTGGAGGCGGACTGGTCGGGACAAGTCGTGCTGCGGCTGATGCGGGACGGGCAAGCGATCTTTGAACAGCAGAAGGACGTCCGGGCTGCGGGCCAGGAGCTGGGGTCCGCTGAGTTTGAGTTGTCGTTTCCCACCGAGGAAGCGACGCTGGAGTTGACCGCCGAAATCCGCGGTTCCGACGGGCAGCCGATCCGCAGCGTGCGCGACTTGCGCGTGGCGGACCTGCCGAAAAACCACGCCTTGGGTGCGCGGGTCAAGGCGTCGTCCGAAGTCCGCAATGCGCAGGGCTTCTTTCCGGCGGCGCTGGCCGTCGACGGGCGCGAGGAGACCCGCTGGTCGTCCGAATTTGCCGACGATCAGTGGTTGGAAGTCGATTTGGGCCGGGCCGTGCCGGTCTCGCGCGTGACGATGGCGTGGGAGCATGCCTGCGGCCGGGCGTATGCGATCGAGGTTTCGCAAGACGGCTCCGCGTGGCGGGAAGTCTGGCGCACGGAGTCGGGCAAAGGCGGCATGGACGAGATCCGCTTTGCCCCGGTCGAAGCCCGCTATGTCCGTTTCCGAGGCGACCGCCGCGCCACCCCGCACGGGTTTTCTTTGTGGGAACTGCAGGTGTTCGAGCGGTGAAAGGTCCGTGCTGGCAAGGTCGTGAAGCGCACGGCTGGCAGAGCCGGGATAGACAGGAACGAGCGCCCTTGACGCCGCGGCGGAAGAGCCGAAAATAGCTCGCCAACGCACCGCCATAAGCGACAGGGAGCGTTGCTTCCCGGCTCCGACCGTCTCACTACCAGGCATCATCTTCCCGCCGATGAACTCGTCCGATCTGCCCGTCACGGAATCCGCTTCCGAGCCGTCGTTCCTCGATTGCTGGTTTCTGACCGGCGCCACGGCCAGCGGGAAGACCGGGGTGGGCATTGAACTGGCGCAACAGTTGGATGCGGAAATCATCTCGTTGGACTCGATGGCCCTGTACCGCGAGATGGACATCGGCACCGCCAAGCCGACCGCGCAGGAGCGGGCGAGCGTTCCCCATCACCTGCTGGACATCCTTTCGCCGCGCGACGAGTTCAGCGTTTCCAACTACCTGGAGGCGGCCCGGCGGACGATGATCGAGATCCGCGGCCGGGGGCGGGAAGTGCTGTTTGTCGGCGGCACGCCGCTGTACTTGAAGGCCCTGTTGCGCGGCATCTTCCAAGGCCCGCCGGCGGATTGGGAGTTCCGCCGCGCGGTCGAGGAGGAACTCCAGCAAGCCGGCCTGCCGGCGCTGTACGCACGGTTGCAGCAAGTCGACCCGCTGTCCGCCGCCAAGCTGCACCCGCACGACAAGCGGCGGATCATCCGCGCGCTGGAGGTCTACCGCGCCACCGGGCGGCCGATCAGCCATCTGCAAACGCAGTTCGACGAAGGCCGCCCGGCGGAGAGCTGCCGCGTGTTCGCGCTGCTCTGGTCGCGGGACGTGCTCCACCGGCGGATCAACCAGCGCGTGGACGCCATGTTCGCCGCCGGTTTTGTCGAGGAAGTGCGGGGCTTGATGCAGCGGCACGGCGCTCTGAGCCGCACGGCACTGCAGGCGGTCGGCTATCGCGAAGTCATGGCTCACTTGCAGGCCCAGGCCGATTTGCCTGCGACGATCGAAGCCGTCAAAGCCCGCACCCGGCAATTCGCCCGGCACCAGGAGACTTGGTTTCGCAGCCTGAGCGAGTGCCGCCTCGTGCCGTTGCAGCAAGGCGCGACGGACCAGGAAGTGGCCCGGCAGATCCTGCAACTGGATCACGTTCCCGACTCGTGCTCGCCCCAGCCTGAGAACCAGGATGGCCGCGACTGACGGGCAGCGCAGAATCGCGACTGCCCCGGCAAACGGTCGCGGAAGGGGGCGGCGAACTCGAAAAGCGAGCTCAGGGCCCCGGGCTCAGGGTCGCGGGGTCGGCGCAGCGCTGGCGACGGCCGGGGCGCCGGCGGTTTCCAGCAGCACGCGGAAGCCGACGTTGTGTACCGGCTTGTACGGCTCGTAGCGCCAGCGGGAGGCCGACGTGGCGTATCTGAGCGAGTCGTTCCAGGAGCCGCCGCGGACGACTTTTTTTCCCGGACGATGGGCGTCGTCGCGGCCGTCGTCCGCGCGGTACGGGTAGGGCTGGTAGGTTGTCAGGCACCATTCGGCCACATTGCCGTGCAGGTCGTGCAGGCCCCAGGCATTGGCCGGGAAGCGGCCGCCGGGGCCGGAGAAGGCGACGCCGTCCTGGTAGTCGGGTTCCGCCCGGCCGTGGTTCCATCTCTGGATCGTGCCGTCGGCGACGTTCGCAAACGGCGTCCGCGGCTTGGCATCATCGCCCGCCGCGAACGGGGTGGCGGTGCCGGCGCGGCAGGCCCATTCCCACTGGGCTTCGGTGGGCAGCGTACAGCGGGCGCCGGACCGCGCGGACAGCCATTCGCAGAAGGCCAACGCCTGGTGCCAGGAGATGCGCACGACCGGCTGGTCCGGCGCGTTGATCGGCGTGCCGCGCCGGCTGCGGTCCTTCCACCGTTCGTTAATCACGCCGTTGTCGTGGCGCGGGTCGAAACGTGCATACTGGGCATTGGTCACTTCGAATTGTCCGAGGTAGAAAGGCCGTTCGATCCGCACGACGGCTTGGGCGCACTCGTCGTCAAAGCCGCGCACGTCGCCCATCACGAACTCGCCGGCCGGCACCAACTGGAACCGCATCGTCACGCCGTCGCCCAGATCCAATTCGCGTTGGACCGGTCCCGTCGCCCGTTGGCGCTGTTGTGCCTCGTCCGCCGCGAACGGCCAGCCGGCCAGGGCCAGCGGCTGCTGGGGCCGTGGCGGAACGGCGGCCGGCGGCTCGAACGGTGCGAGCGGCGGCAGCGGCAGGGGCTCTTCGTCGCGGTCGTCGATCTTTGCGAATTGTTTCTTGTAGACCACGCGCCGTTCCACTTGGCTGTCCTGCGGCGGCCGGTGGCTTTCCCGCCAGTTGGCCGGGTAGGGGACGTTGAAGTCGATCCAGGCGTACAGCCGCGACCACTCGTCGCCCGTCAGTTGCACGCCGTAGTGGCCCTTCTTCAGCATCTGCACCAGGACGCTGGTATCGGCTTCGTATTCCGCCGGCTTGGGCATGTGGTAATCCGACTCGTAGCCGGGGCGGCGGACGTAGCGCTGCAGGGCGACGTAGGCGGGGCTGTACGGGCCGTCGAAGTCCGCGTGCAAGCGTTTGGCGCGCAGATCGATCGTGGTTTGCGTTTCGTCGCCGACGCGGCTCGGCTGGCCGTTGTGGCAGCCCACGCAGCGGCGGTCCAGCACCGGCTGCACTTCGCGATCGAAGCTGAATCCGCGCGGCGGCCCGAACCAGGGCTCGATCTCCGCCGGCCGCCGCCCCACGGCCGCCGCGGAATACTTGGCGGGCGGCCCGCTGTTCTGCTGCTCGTGGCAACCCACGCAGGAGAGGACTTCGCCGGGCATGGCCGTGAACCAGCTCCGCATGACCTGCTGCGATTTGCCTTCCGCATCCAGCGGCTGGACGAAGATCGGCGTGTTGGCCGGCACGCGGAACAGGGCGGAGCCGTCTTCCAGCACGGGCACGGTGCCCAGGATCTTCTTCACGTCCCAGCCGCCTTCCAGCGACGAAGCGGCCGTGTCGCCGTTGCCGGCGTAGCGGTAGTGGTGCGAGCCGACCCGCAACTGCTTGATCGAGCCGCGCGGGAAGCCTTGCAAGCCCGGACCTTGGTAGACGTCGGCCATGTAGACCGTGGCCTCGGTCCGGTTCAGGTCGACGTGCGAGGCCAGGACAGGCGGCTGGGGACGCGGCTGGACGGGAATGGGCGTGATATAACCGCCGCGCAGAATCGGCGTGACGTTGTCGAACACGTCCACCAGGCAGACGTCCCATTTGGAGAACGGGTCCTTCTGGACGCCCACCAGGAAGTACTTGCCTGCGCCGCGGTGGGTGTCGGGTTCGGCCAGCGGCCAGGGCGCGGCGAACTTGGGCCACGAATCAAGCACCAGTTGGTCCATCGTGATCGCCTGGACCGGCTTGCCCCAGCCGGGAATCCGCTGCACCGCCCCCGCCGCTTCGTGACGGCCCTGGGCCGGGTCCAGCAACAGCAGTTCGCCCGCGCGGGACACCCCGTGGTGGCCGGACACGACGCAGCAGACCATCGTCGGGTGGCCCGGAATCGGCCGCGGCCAGTACATGGCGTTGGGCCAGTACGAATTGCTGCCGTAGTATTCCATCTGTCCGCTGCCGTCCGGGTTCATGCGGAACAGCAGCCGGCTGAAGTAGTGCGGCGTGTCGGTGTATTCCCAGCGGGTGTACAGCACGCGGCCGTCGTGCATCACGGTGGGATTCCAGTCGTGGTCCTGGTCGAAGGTCACTCGGCGTTCGTTCTTGCCGTCGGCGTCCAGCACGTGCAGGTTGCCCACGTCCGCGCCGCCCGTGCAGGGGACGGCCTGTTCGCAGGCGTTCGAGACGCACGCGATGCGGCCGTCGGGCAGATAGCAGGCGTCGTAGTGGCTGACCGGCGGCTCGGTCGCAGAGACCTGCCGCAGTCCGCTGCCGTCGATCTGCATCTCCCAGATATTCCTGCCGTCGCAGAACAACAGCCGCCGGGCGTCCCAGTGCAGGTCCATGTCGCTGACGCTGCCGCGGTAGACGGTGGTCAGCTGGCCATCGGGCCGGACAGGCGAAAGGACGCAAATCTCCTGGCCCAGCCGGTTGGCGCTACCCCAGTTGGTATTGAAGCCGGGATTCCCTTTGACGACCAGCAGCTTGTCGAATCGCAGGATCGGGTTGGCCAGCAAGATGTCCGCGGCCGCTTGCTCGATCTCGGCCTGGCTGGCGAGCAGCTCTTGCAGCGGGTCGCCGGTGGTGGTGAAGATCCGCTCGCACAGGGCGGCCGACTGGCGGGCGACCGCGTCGGCCTTCGCCAGTTGTTGGGCCGCTTGCGGGTAAGCCTCGCCCCAGGTCTCGCGCTGGTCCTCGACGGCGCGGCGGATCGCCGGCACGCGGGCCGCCAGCGCGGCGGACTCGTCGAGTGCCGCTGCGCGGTACAGCCAGCCGCGCAACGGCTCGACGCTCCGTTCGGTTTTCAGCACGCCGTCTGCTTGCTCCGTCCATTTCCTCAGCCGGCCGGCAGCCTCGTCCGCTTCATGGGCGTCGCCGGACAGAGTTTCGCGGAGCTTGGCCAGCCGCTGGCGGACCGCCGCCGCCAGGCTTGACGCCAGCGTTTCCTCGGCCCGGCCCGGCAGCCAGTCGTTCAGCTGTCTGGCGTCGCTGGTCCAGAGTCCGGCAGCGCGTTCGACGCGCATCTGGGCGACGTCCAGCGGCGACGCGAACTCGCGCTCCACCTGCTCCAGCGCCCGGTTGCGGCGGCCCGCCCGGCCGTTGTCGTCGCCGGCGCCCGGCCGGAACTGGCGCGGTTGGGCCGCGAACCAGAACTCGCGTTTGCCGTTCCTGCCCGCCGTCAGCCGGACCAGCAGCTGGTGGCTGCCCGCCGGACCCTCGAATCGCCAGCGGCGGGCGTTGGGCGCCAGCGGGCCGCGGTCGTCGACGCGGACATCCTCCGGCAGCAGCCGAACTCGTCCGTCGCTGGCAGACAGCCGCACGGGCAGCAGCTCGCCCTGGAGATCCTGTTGGAAGCTCACTTCGCGGCACAGGTACACCACGTCGGCCGGGGCGGCGTCCGCGTCGCCCGTCAAGTCGATCAGCTGTCCGTCCTGCAGGTCGTCGCGGCGTTGCCAGCCCACCGGTTGCCCGTCCCGGCCCGCCAGGCGGGCGGCCAGGTCGACTTGCTTTTCCCGGTCCAGTTGCTGCACGGTCGGGCTGTTCGGCGGCAGCGGACCCAGCACGTGCCACGGCCCCAGCGTGACCGGCGCGGTGTATATCGCCAGCCGGTCTTGTTCCGCCTCCCACTGGACGATCGCCTCCCGCGTGGCGATCAGCGACGCGCGCCAGTCGGACTGCTTGATCAGGCCCGGCGGCGGCGGCGCTCGGCGGACCGCTTCCTGGTAGGCGATTTCGGCCGGTGACGGCGGCGTGACTTCATGCGCTTCGCCCAGAACCTCGACCTCGATATACGCCGACCAGCCGCCCATCACCGACTGCTTGGCCGGCTCCCCGGCGCGGATTCCGTAGCAGCCCCAGATGCGAATTTCGATCCAATCGGCTTTCTCCGCGACGAGCCGACCGCCGGCCGAATCGACAAAACAGCTGTGAAACCCACCCGCGTCCCGGCCAAGCACCGTGGCGCCTGTCGTCAGATCCGGCGCATCGCGGAACGTGGGCCGGACGCCGGGATGCGCCGCATTGTTGAAGAACCGCACTTCGTAGTCCTGGTTCGCGCGGCTATCTCCGTTGAACGTGTACAGGCCCACCTCCTTGAGCGTCTTCGGCTCGCCCAAGTACCACGTCAAGACCGTCGGCGCGCCGCTGATCGGGACGCGTCCCATCCCGGCCCGCTCGCCCCCTTGCCCGTCCGTCAGGAACGCCGATTCGAGCGGATCCAGGGTCTTTTCCATCACGAGTCTGACCCCGCCGCCGGCCAACAGATTCCAGGCATGCTTGGCGCGGATCTGATCTTCGCAGGCCACGAACCCTTGGTTGGAGTTGGGGAAGCTCTCTGTCTTCAGCACCGGTTGGGCCGCCGCCCGCGGCGTCGAACCCAAAGCGGTTGTCGCCGTCAGAATTGCAAAGAGCACGAGGGAGGTTCGTCGCATGGTTTCGTCCTTTACTGCGAGGCCAATTCGGCACGGCGACAGTTTAGCAATTCGGCGACGCCCACAGCAACCGGGCAGCCTCGGACCAGTCGCAGCCATCGGCGCCCCGGTCCTATCAAGACGTTCCCGCGGCGCTCCGCGACCATCCTCGTTATGAGGTCCTGGAGCGGCTGGGAGCGGGCCGGATGGGGACGGTTTTCAAAACCCGCCATCGGCTGATGGACCGCACGGTGGCGCTGAAAGTGATGAATCCGTGGCTGCTGACGGACCCCACGGCCGTCGGACGATTCGAGCGCGAGGTCAAGGCGGCGGCTCAACTGGCTCACCCGCACATCGTCACGGCCTACGATGCCGAACAGATCGGGGGCTTGCACTTCCTGGCCATGGAATACGTCGAAGTGATTTCGCGATCCGCCGCTGGGACGTGGACAGCGGCAAGAAAACCTGACGGAATCCCCAGGCGACTGCGGGACCAAGCGACAGCGCCGCCAGTGCCATTCGGGACAGGCACTTCGCGGTAGTCGTTTTTCCGTGGCGTCTTCCAACGCAGTTCGGAGCCAGTCCCTTTTTTTCAACAGGCTGCTAGGGCATCTCGCGCTGGGGCATCATCTGCTGCCGGAGCCAGACGAGCGTTTCGCGATACTGCTCCGCTTCGACGTCCGTCAGCGGCGTGTGGTGGTCGGCTTCAGCCAATCGCAACGCGCGTTGGGGGCCTTGGTAGGCGTCCAGAATCCGCTGTTGGCACGCCACGGGGACGACGCGGTCGCGCTGGGCGGACAGGAAGACTGCCGGGGCGCGGGCCGCGGCGGCGTTGCGGATCGCGTCCAGTTCCGGCGGGAGCTGCCGGGCGATCAGCCGGGCTCCGACGTACAGCGTCCGCCGGCCGAAGCGGGCCAGGATGACTTCCCGCAGCGGCGGCGGGTTGCGCAGGATCAGGCCGGCGACGGGCCGGCTGGCGGCCAGGTACAGCGCCGCGACGCAGCCCAGGCTGCTGCCCGTGAGGACCACTGGCCGTCCCGCCGTCTCGCGTTGGAGTTCTTCCCACGCGGCGTCCGCAAACGTCGCGATCTGGCGCAGACTGGCGGTCCCGCTGCTGCCGCCGTAGCCGGGCGGGTTCACCGACCACAACTCGACGCGCATCCCCGGCCAGGCGTCGGCGGGATGAGCGGTCGAACGTTCCGCGCGGCCGGCCGTTCCGGGAAACTTCAGTACGTATAGATCGGCGGTCACCGACGGTCCGTCGCCCACGCGTTGCGTCCAGATCTCCAACCGGCCGTCGCCGCAGGGAACCCAGCGCCGCGTCTTGTCGGTCGCCTCGATCGGCTGCCGCGTCGGGCACAGGATCAGGCGGTCGGTCAACCAGCTGAGAAACGTTCGGCGCATGTTTAATGCACGCGTTGGCCCGGCTGGGCGCCTTCGTCCACGCGGAGCAGAAAGACCTCTTGGCCGCCCGGACCGACGGCGGTGACCATGCCTTCGCTGAGGCCGAACTTCATTTTGCGGGGGGCCAGGTTCGCGACGACAATGGCCAGTTTGCCGACCAGGTCTTCGGGCCGATAGGCCTCTTTGATGCCCGCGAACAACGTCCGCTGGACATCGCCGCCCAGGCTGACGGTCAGCTTGAGCAGTTTTTTCGCCTCCGGCACGTCTTCCGCTGCGACGACGCGCGCCACGCGCAGGTCGATCTTGGCGAAATCCTCGATCGTACACATTTCCGCCAGCGGTTCGTTCTTCAGCGGTTCGTCGCTGTCCTGCCACTGCGGCGCGCTGGCCGGCTCGGCGATTTCAGGTTCTTTGCTGTCTTCGATCATCGCATCTACGTCCTTCTTCTCGACACGTTTCAGCATGTGTTGGAAAGCCGCCACGGCGACGCCCGTCAGCGGCGTTTTGGATTCGTCCCAGTGGCGGATGGGCGTATGGAGCAGCTGGCCGGTCTGCTCCGCCAGTCGCGGCAGGACCGGCGCGAGGTAGATGGCTAGTTGCCGGAACAGGTTCAGCGCCACCGTACAGACGTCTTGCAGCGATTTCGTCTTGCTCGGATCCTTCCGCAGGTTCCACGGCTCCGCCGCCTCGACGTACGGGTTGGCCCGGTCCGCCAACTCCATCACCAGCCGCATGGCCCGGTTGAAATCGCACTCTTGGTACGCGGCGGCGATCTCGTCGCCGACACCAGCCGCGTGCGCGAACAGGCCGCCGTCGTCGGGATATTCCGCCGCCAGGCCGAGGTCCTGGACGAACCGGGCGGAGCGGCTGGCCAGATTCACCACCTTGCCGACCAGGTCGGCGTTCACCTTGGCCACGAACTCGTCCAGGTTCAGGTCGAGGTCGTCCAATCGCGGACCCAGTTTCGACGCATAGTAGTACCGCAGGTAAGCCGGGTTCAAGTGCTTCAGGTACGTATCCGCGCGGATGAACGTCCCTTTGCTCTTGGACATCTTCTCGCCGCCCACGGTCAGAAAGCCGTGGATGTGGACTTTGGCGGGCAGGCTGAATCCGGCGACGTGCAACATGCCGGGCCAGAACAAGGTATGGAAATAGGTGATGTCCTTGCCGATGAAGTGGTGGATCTCCGTCTGGTCGCTGCGCCACCAATCCGCGTGCTGCTCGCCGAAACGGTCGCACCATTGCTGGGTCGAAGCGATGTAGCCGATGGGGGCGTCGAACCAGACGTACCAGTAATTGCCGGGACTGTCGGGAATCTCAAAGCCGAAGTAGGGCGCCGGCCGCGAAATGTCCCAGTCCCGCAAGGGTTCGTGCAGGAAGTGGCCTCGCAGGTAGTTGACCACCTCCGGCTGCAGATGATCGCCGGACTGGGTCCACTCGTCCAGAAAGCGGTGCAGCTTTTCCAGTTGGACGAACAAGTGCTTGGCTTCGCGGATTTCGGGCTTGGCGCCCGATAGGATGCTGACGGGATCGACCAGGTCCACGGGCGTGTAGGTCGCTCCGCATTGGCAACTGTCGCCGGGTTGGTCCGCCCGGCCACAGCTGGGACACGTACCGCGGACGAACCGATCGGCCAGAAAAGTGCCGGCTTGCGGATCGTACAACTGCGAGACGCTGCGTTCGACCACCAGGTCCGCCTGTCGCAGGCTCCGCCAGATTTCTTCGCAAAAGCGGCGATTCTCCGGGCTGTTGGTGCTGCCGTAGTTGTCGAACGCGATGTCGAAACCGGCGAAATCCCGTTCGTGGGCGCGCTGCATTTCGGCGATCAATTCTTCCTCGCAGCGGCCTTCCTGCCGGGCGCGGATCATGATCGCCGTGCCGTGCGTGTCGTCCGCACAGACATACACGCAACGGCGGCCCCGCAGTTTCTGGAACCGCACCCAGATGTCGGTCTGGATGTACTCCACCAAGTGCCCCAAATGGATCGGCCCATTGGCATAGGGCAAGGCCGATGTAACGAGAATCCTGCGCTGGCTCATGATCGCTCCGTGGACGGGAACCTGGACGTCGTGTTTCCTGAAGGCAGGGAGCCGTCCAGTCCGGCCCAGGTTCGCCTGCTGCAAGAAACCAACGGCGTATTGTAGTCGAGACCGGCGGGGGACGGGAGGGCAGGTAGGTTGCGGGCCAAAGCGGGATCGCGATGGGGACAACCTCAGGCGACATCACCCCTGTGAATCCCCCGAGGCTGGCAAGCGGACCGAACGTGCCAGCGTATTCAAGGCCGCCCAGTCTCGTGGCGAATTGCCCCGTTCTCCCGCCACGCCCCACACCCGCTGCCAAACGAACGGTGCGCCAACGCTTCCACAGCGCTAATACCTCGGCGAGCGAGTAGACGTTCGGCGACGCTAGAAGATCGCGAGCGCTGCTGAGCTCCACGTCGCCGACCCGGCGGCGACTGGCGTTGTACGTGGCTTCTCCGTCCGGATACGCTGCGCGCTCCGATTGCCTCCGGCAGGCCTTGGAACGGATACCTCGATATGCTTCCCGGCAAACTATTGAGTCGGAGCGTGTAGAATAACCGGGGCAAAATCGGGAAGTCATTTCGGCTACTGTTGCTTGGATCGCTATCGGCCGGTCTTCGAGCAAGGGCCGGGGGCCGGTGGCTTCCCCGTATCTTTCCGTAGTCCCCTATACTCCCTGACGCCCGCCCCCAAGTCGCTGTTTTCGGCATAGCCCTGCGTTCGAGATCGTGGTATAATCCGCCCCTTCTGTTTTGCCTCTCGTCCAGGATGGGGCAGTAAACGTGGTCCTGACGCGGAACCATTCTCGACGTGTTTCGCTGGGCGATCCGGTTCCCAGCGACCCGCACTAAAGCCAGTAATCTGTCCTTGACCGGCGGACGAGATCAGGAGGCGACCGTCGTGTTTCGCCATGTGCTTTGTGTCTATCCTTATCCTCGCACAAGGTCTTCGCGGACGTCTTTCCCGCCGCTGGGCTTGGAGTATGTCGCCGCTGCGTTGCGCCCGTATGCCGAACGGATCGAGTTGATCAACTTTCGGCACGAGCGGACGCCCAGCACGCTGCCGTTTCTCCGGCCGGAGACGGACCTGGTCTGCTATTCCATCAACTGGCGGCAGAATCTGGAGTTGATCCGCGACGATATCAACGCCTTGCCGCCCGGAATCACGACTATTCTGGGCGGGCGGACGGCGACGGAGGATCCGCGTTACTGGCTGGAGGCCTGTCCTCGCGTTGACGCGGTGGTGTGTGGCGATGGCGAGCGGGCGATTACCGAAATCGCCGAGGGGCGCGCGTGGCCGGAGGTCGCCGGTTTAGCCTACCGCGGGGACGACGGCCGTATTGCTTTCAATCCGCCGCGGGCCAATGCGCCGCTTGAGGAAGAACTGCTCCCCGCGCGCGATTTGCGCCGGAAGCCGTATTACCTGACGAGCAAGGGGGTTAGCACGGGGGTCAAGATCGATAAAGTCGCCGGGTCGCGCGGCTGTCCGTTCAACTGCAAGTTCTGCAGCTTTGCGCTCAACCCGTGGGGCGTGCGGAGGCCCTGGACGCCCCGCTCGCCGGCGTCGATTGTGCGCGAAATCGAGCAGATCGACGCCGACCTGATCTTCTTTGTGGACGACGTGTTCACGAACCAGCCGGACCGCGTGCTGGAAATCTGCGACTTGCTGATCGCCAAAAAGATCCGCAAGCACTACGTCGTCAACGCCCGCCTGGAAATCGCCAAGCGGCCGGACGTGCTCCGCAAGATGGAACAGGCCGGGTTTCTCGCCCTGTTGATCGGCGTCGAGTCGACTCAGGACGCGACGCTCAAGTCGATGGGCAAAGGCTTCACGGTGGAGCAGATCCGCGAGCGGTTCGCTGTGCTCCGCCAGTACCGCATGTTGCTCAATGCGTATTTCATTGTCGGCAACCTCGGCGAAACCGAAGAACAGATGCTGTCTGTGGCGCCGTTCGCCCGGTCGTTGGGCGTGGACCTGATCCACGTCTCGCGGCTGCGGAGCGATCCGCATACGGGGCTGAACGATCTGATCGCGCGGACGCCGGGCTATCATTTGGATTCCGCGGGCTTTGTCTACAGCGACGAGCACTCGGCTCAATCTATCGCCAACCTGCGGAAGACGATCGATCGCCAGTTCTACCGTCCGCGGCAGGTGGCGGGCGTGGTGTTCAAGTTGTCGCGGATCCTGCACTGGCCCATCCTGGCTCGCGGAATGCTGACGATCCCCGTGTTTCTGGCCGTGCTGCTGGCCACCCAGGCGCGCCGGAAGATCGGCCGCTGGATGAGCTCGACGCCGGCTCCGCGGCCATCGGACCGGCTCGACGCTTCCGACGGTTGCGCGCCGTACTTGTGCGAGCCGCACGACGGGGCATGATCGCACCGCGGGAGGCTTGGCATCGAGCGCGGCTTGCGGACGCGGCGACGCCCGGCCGGGCGAGGATCGGGCCGCGCACCGTCAGGAACTCTCGAGGGGCTGGCTGACGCACCGGCACGAGGTTAGAATCGCTGCCGGGCGCGAGTCGGCCGGGCAAGCCGTGCGGACCGGCCGGCCGCCGCGTCAGATTCTCGCCGCGACGCAGGAGAACGCATCATGGATTGCAGCCGCTTTGTGGTCTTGCTTGCCGCCGTCTGTTCGAGCTGGACGTCCGCGTTTGCGGGGGAGCCGGTCCAGAATCTGCTGAAGAATCCCGGCTTCGAGGATTCGTTGGAGCCGGTCTGGGAGAAACGCACGCCGGACGACGCCGACCGCAAGCTGTACCGCGACGCCGCGGCCGGGCGGAGCGGCGCTGCGGCCGTCTTGGAGAACGCCCAACCGGCTTTTACACGGCTGCGGCAAGGACACGACCGCTCGATCGCCATCGCGCCGGGCAGTCTGGTCGAGTTGGCCGCGTGGATCAAATCGGAGCTGAGCGACGAGGGCGAAGCGCAGTTGCAGATCTACTGCATGGACGAGCAGGGCGGCATTCTGGCCCAACCGATTTCGCGCTCCATGCCGGGCCCGTGCGACTGGACCCGCACCCAAGTCCGGACCGCGATTCCCGAACGCACGGCCTACGTCATGGCCTACCTGCAGACCCGCGGCGGCGTCGGGCGGGTGCTGTTCGACGACGTGGAACTCGTCGTGAGACGGCCGCCCGTGCCGAAGCAGCCGGCTCCGAAGATCGGGTTGTTGACCGACCTGGCCGAAGACCACCCGTGCGTGAAGGAGTTGAAAATCCTGTTCGAGGAAGGACTGCAGCCGGTGGCGGGCGATGCTGCGCGCGACCTGCAAACCTGCGTTGGCGCGATCGTGTTGTGGGAGGCGGACATGCCGGAGAGCGTCCTGCAGACGGTGGCCGATTTCGCGCGCGGGGGCGGCCGCGTGTTCATGGACATCCGCAACTTTGCCCAGTCGCAAAAGACAACCGCCGTGGCGGCCGCGGTGCAAACGCCCATCCCGGCGGCGGAACCAGCGGCGGCAGCAACGGCTCCGGCAGCGACGGCGTTGCAGAAGCAAATGGCCGCGGGATTGAGGGTGGTCCAGGCGGCGGAGGCCACGGCGGGCTTCCAGACCGGGCAGATCATGCCGCGCGCCAGTTGGCCCGACGGCAAGCTGTTCGTCCTGCCCGCCGGTTTCTCGCGGCCGGGCCTGGAGGTGCTGGCCGTGGCGCCGGGCGGGGAATCGGGGCTGGTTCAGCTGCCGGTTGGAAAAGGGTCCGTGACGGCCTGCGACGTGCTGTCGCTGCGCGAGCCGTTTTACCGCCACGTGGATGCCTACTACAAATACGCTCCGCTCAGCGGCACGCTGACCAACCCGGTCCGCTTCGGTCAGTACTATCCCCACAAGTTCACTTACGCACAGTTCGTCGACCAGATGAAGCGTCTGGCCGCGGAGTTCCCCGCCATTCGCTTTCAAGAGGAAGGGCCGGCTTCGGAGGATTATCGCCTGTACAGCCTCAATCTCGGCCGGCCCGGCGGGCCGCTCTACTTCCTGTACGCCGCCGCGCACGGCAGCGAGTGGGAACCGGGCTACGGCCTGTTGACCTTCGCCCGCCGACTGGCCGAAGGCCGTTTGCAGGACGTCATCGATCTGGAGGCGGTCGAGGTCAAGATCGTGCCGTTCCTGAATCCTTGGGGCTACGATCACATGCGCCGGCAGAACGCCCGCGGAGTGGATCTGAACCGGCAAGGCGACTGGGCCTGGGACGCCTTCCAGGGAACCGACAGCAATCAAGACGGCCAATGGTCGCCGGGCGATTACGACTGGAAGGGCAGCCGCCCCTTTTCCGAACCCGAAGCTCAGACCTACCAGCGGATTGCCGAACTGCCGAACCTGCACTGCGTGCTCGACTTCCACGGCAACACCAGCGCCACGAACAACAAGCTGGGCGTGCTCCCGGTCACCGCCCAGCCGGAGAACGATTTCCTGGCGATGGACCTCCAGCGCCTCGCCAACGATCGCCTCCGCGGCCGGCACCTGATGCGCCAGAACGACGAGGAAACCGTTTCCCAGTATTTGCTGGATCGCGTCTATGTCGGCGGACACCGGCCCATGCTGATGAACACCAGCATGCGCGGCAGGTTCGGGTTGTTGATCGAGTTGACCGCCGGATACGGCTCGACGTACGGCACCGTTGTGCAGACCGACGTCGTGTGCGAGTTGTGCCGGGCGCTGTTTATCACGTATCCGCCTCCCAAACCCCGGCCGCAATAAGGCCGCGGATTGGAACGTGGAGGGCATTCTCCGAGTTGCACGGTTGACACACAACCTGTTGGGTTCATTTCTTCCAATCCATCCGGTAGATCCGCGTCACACCGGCCGGAAGCTGCTCCTCCATCACGGTTTGAACCTCTCCCAAGTCCCGGCCGGTCACGAGTTCGCGCACGGCTGCGGCGCCGGGCAGGACGATCTGCTTGCGGCCGGGGTGGAGCGTGTGCAGCATGGCATAGCCGGCGTTGACGGACACAGCGTCGAACGTGTCGGAGTAGACGTGGACGCCGGCGTGCCGGCACAGGCCCAGCAAAATCTCGCGTTTCAGCGGCAGCAGGGAGTACACGCAGCGGCGGCCTGCGTGTTCTTTCACGGCCAGCGAGGGGCGTCCGGCGGTGGTGGCTAGGACCGTGGCTGACGGATCGTCAATCACAAACACCGGGCTGACGTCCCATCGCTCCGACCAGGTCTGCGGCGCCGCGCGGGTGATCGGGTGCGTCTGGGGGGCAAGCGTCATTTCGGCCGGGACGCGCTCGTCCAGGACCCGCACGGAAAGGCCCGTCAGGCGGGCGATTTCCGCGGGGTCGAAGCCGGACTCCTGCACGTATCCCGGCGCGTAGACCCAGACTGCCGTCCGGCCCTCTCGCTCTACCTTCTCCCGGATGGCCTGGCGCAGACGCTCGTCGACGTGAAAGGAATTGAGGAAGATGTACAGCTTGTAATCGGGCAAACGCGGGTTGGCGATATCCGGCAGCAGGTACATGTCGTACGGCGCGCCCATGCACTCCAGTTCGTCCAAGCTGTCCCGCAGCAGGGCGCGGCGGAAGGGCGTCTGGCCCGGCGCGACGTGCATGTTGTCCTCGTCGGCAAACACCGCTACCTCGCTGACCGGATCGCGGCGGCGCTCTAACGACTCCTCGCACGCCTCTCGCCAGCGGGCGATCGTGTCCATCACCTCGGCCTGGTGGAACGTCGCGTTGCCGGCCAGCAGGAACCACCACAGACTCGTGCCCTTGGTCAGCGAGTAGCCTGCGGCCCGTTGCAGGACCGCCAACGTCTCGTCCAACGTATCGGTCCGGTATTCGATTTGGTTCGGATACAAATGCGTGCGGGTATCGACTTCGTCCCAGTACAGCTTGTTGTGCAGACGGTAGGACGCGGTGTACGCCGAGATGAACCCGCCGACCTCGCCGCCGCGCCGGCGGTCGTAAGCCGTGGGGGCGGCCAGGAAATCCACGTGGGGCGAGTTCAGCACCGCCTCCAGCCCCTGAAAGCCGTCCATGTTGTGACAGTACATCGAATAGCCGTAGAACACCCCGGCAATTTTTCGTCCGCCCGTCTCCTCTTTGACGATGCGGCAACTGCGGATGATGTTGCCGCTGACCATCGCGCTCAGGAAGCGGCGGTAATCCATGACCCGGCGTCCTTGGACCGGGTGGCGGAAGACGCCGTGGTGCCGGGCGGCGGCGTCGGCCGGCAAGGTGGGCTCGGCCGTCTGGAACGTGGCCGCCGAATCGCCCCACGCGCGGCGCAGGGCCTCCACGTCTCCGTGGTAACGCTCGGTCAGCCAGTCCCGCCAGCGCCGGACCGCTGCGGGAGAGAAATCATGGACGTCCGCGGCCGTGCCGGCCGATCCCCACCAGAACCACTCGCTGGAGCCGCCGCCCGCCGGATGGTAGCCGACGATATGCGGCGCATAGTCGGCGGCCTCCATGTGCCGGATCACGTCCCGCAGCATCCGCTCGTACGCGTCGGCCCACGCGGGGGAGGCCAACGACGCCTGCCGCGCCCGCCGGCCGTCCGCCTCGACGGTGATCTCGTCCGGATGCGTTTGCAGCCACCAGTCGGGCGGGTTGAGTTTCAGCCGGGGAAAGAGGAACGCTCGGGGATTGGCCCGAACGATCGCCCGGATGCGGCGGTCGATCCGCTCGAAGTCGTATTCGCCCTCAGCCCGCCACCAGCCGTGGCAGCCGTCCTGCGGCGTCATCCAAGTCCAGAAGATTTCGCTGTACAGGTCCACTCCGGCGGCGGCGAAGTCCCGGCAGGACTGCGTGACCCACTCGTCGCCCACGTACGGCTCCGGCATCATGGCCATGCCGTACAGCGGGCGGCCGTTGACGTGCAGCATCGCCGCGCCGCCGTGGTCCCGCACCAGCGATTCGACCGACCCCGTGCGGGCCGGAATTTCGCCCAGGCGGCGCTCGTACTCCGCCACCAGCGGCAGCTTTGTCTTGAACTCGGGATCGTAGCCCTCGGGCAACGGCCGTTCGAGCGCCAACGGTCCGGCCGGCTTGCCCGCCCGCTCGTGCTCGTACAGCCGGCACAGCGTTTCGGCGGACAACGCCCGGTCGTACAGCCGGACCTGGCTCAACAGGCCGGTGAAGACCATCGCGCTGTGGCCGCTCTGCGACTGTCCCTGGCCGATCAGCACAGGATGGGCATTGGGGACGAGACGTTCCGCGCCGGCGAGGCCCGACAGAGTGACTTTGCCGTTCAGGTACAGCGACACGTGGCCGCGTTGGAAGGTTGCCGCGACGTGGCTCCAGCGGCCGGCCGGAGCCGCAGGCACATCCGCCAGGGGCACGGGCCGGGCACCGCTGATGATGAAGCCGTCGGCGTTGCGCAGGATGCCCTTCCAGACGCCCCGTTCGTCCAGAAACTTGAACTCCGGGCGGCCGTCGAACAGCGACAGGAAGAAATGGATCTGCTGGTCGTCCGGACTTTGCCGCCGGCCTTTGTAGACGATGGTCTCGTACGATTGGGGCTGCCCGGCGGGAGCGATCCACGCGGAGACCGTCAGTTCGTCCGTGACGTCGCCCAGGTCGATGTCCGGAACGGACAGCCGGGTGAACTGGCTGGCGAGCACGCTCCCGTCCTGCAGCTGCGGTTTGCCTGCGGCCTCGCACACCATGCCCGTCGCGGGGTCCAGAAACTTGCCATCCACGCAGCGCTCGAAGGGCAGCCACAACCGGCGTCCTTCGCGGAACGGATCCTCCTGGGCACAAACGCTGACGGCCAGCAGCGTCCCGGCGACAAACGGCGCAATCGCGAATCTCATGGTGTTTCCCTTCCTCAGCAGACAACAGTCAGCCGGCCTTCGGGCCGCGGCCCCGGCTGCTATTCAGTGCGCTTGCTGGGCGGGGAGTCGCGGTACGGTCGGCGGTTGCGGTAGTGTTCGAGTTGTTGGCGAAGTCTCGGACCGGGGAACTCAGCGGGTGATTGTACCAGCCGCAAGGCGATGCTGGCTACCGCCACGGCCTCGGGATAGTTGCCCCGTTCGGCATGCGCGGCTGCCAGCGTGCCGAGCAGTACGGGATCGCGGCGAGCGGTCACTGCACAGGCGCGGTTCGCCAGTTCCAGCGATCGGGCTCCGTCGCGGACCTCCGCCTGCGGACAAACCGCCAGGAGCCAAGCGAGGTCGTTCACGGCCCTCAAGTGGTTCGGATTGGCGGTGACCGCCGCCTGGAGCTGAGCAACGGCCGAGGCGAACTTTCCCTGGGCCGCCAGCGCTTGGGCGAGCATCCGGCGGGCGTCCCCGGACCGGGGATCCAGTTCCACGGCTTTTTCGAGATGCCCGGCCGCTTCCTCCGGCATCCCGCCCGCCAGAAGAAGGCTGGCCAGGTGGAAGCGGTTGCGCGGGTCTTTCGGCTCCAGTTGCACTGCTTGGCGGAGGTGCTCCAGGGCCTGGCTGGGCAACGCCTGTTCCAGCAAGGCCAGGGCCAGGTTGGCATGGCCCTCTGCATAGTTGGGGTTGTATTCCAGGGCCTTCTTGAAGTGGGCGACCGCTTCCTCCAGTTTCCCCTGCCGCGCCAAAGCGATCCCCACGTTGCCGTGTGCGTCCCAGCGGTTCGGATTCCGAGTCAAGACCCGGTTCAGCCGCGTGAGAGCCTCCTCGGTGAGGCCTTTGTCCAGGAGCACAACCGCCGCATTGACGTGGCCTTCCAGGTAGTCCGGATTGGCTTGGACCGCCCGCTCGAACTCCTCCATCGCTTCCTCCAACCGCCCCTGCTTGGCCAGTTGAACGCCGTGCAAGCCGTGCTTGAGATAATCCAGCGCCGGCACAGCCAAACTCTGCAGTTGGTCGTAAGAGACGTTGACAAACTCGGGGATGTTCACCGCCCGGTTGGCCGCCGTGGAATTCGGAATCAAGATGGCCGGACTGTCGTTCCCTTGCGGGTCGATGTGTGTCAGGAACATCTCCGTGTAGGGCGTGTTGGCTTTGGAGGCGAACACCAGCCAGCGGCCGTTGGGGGAAAAACTGTGCCAGGAGTTCATCCGCCACGTGTTGCAGCGCATCAGGCGTGCCGTGCCGCCGGCCGCCGGGACGATCCACAGCTTGCCGTCCGGCCGCATCAGTTGTCCGTTGCGGCACTTGACAAACACGATCCATTTCCCGTCCGGGGAGATCTTGGGAAATGTGTTGCTCAGGCCGTTGTCCGAAGCCCCTTCGATTGGCTCCGGCTCGCCACCGCGGCCGCTGCGAAACGGAATCCGGTACAGATCGTACTGGATCTGCGTCTCGGCGGCGTCGTTGGGATAGGCGGCCAGCGTGCCGTTTTTCGCGTAGGGATCCTTCGCTTCGGCGCGGGCGAACACCAGGTAACTGCCGTCGGGGCTCCAGACGGCGTCGCAGTGGACGCAACGGGGGTCGTCGGCGCCAGGCAGCGATTTGATCTCGCCGGACGTTCGGGAGTAGTACCCCAAGATGCCGCGCGTCGGATAGAAGACTTGCAGGAACCGGTAATCCAAAAAGTTGGAAACGTACAGCGCTTCGTTCAGAGTGGTCACGACGTACTGGCCGTCGGGCGAGACTTGCGAAAGAAAGCCGATGGTCTTGTGGCCTTGCGGTCTTCCGGCGAAGGAATTCCAGCTGATCACGTCCCGCTCGGCGACGGAGATCTGCCTGGCGACCGGGGTGATGACATAAGCGCCCTTGTCGCCCTGCGGCCCGTCCAGGTCCATGCCCATCGTCTTTCCATCCAAGGAGAACGAATGGCAATTCGTACAGGCCGGCACGCCGGTCAAGAGCAGCCGGCTGTGAGGCTGGGAGATGTCGCGCAGCCGCCAGGCGATCAGCGTCACCGCTTCCTCGCCCAACGGCTTGATCACGCCCTCTTGGGTCGTTGACGGCGCCAGCGGCACATCGCGGTAGAAGATCGGCGTTTCCAGCGGGTCCGTGGAAGTCGTGATGCTGACGCAACCGCGGGAGACGGCCGCGTGGGGGGCGGCGCTGCTGAAGCCGAAGATCGTGATCCGAGCCGTCCTGCCGGCCGAACGCTGCTTGATCGCGGTCCATATCGCCTGGCTGGGCGTCCAACTTCGGGCGGAAGCCTGGTAGGGAGTCGGCTGATAGACTTCGTTGTTGTCGGCGATGCAGTCCGGGTCGATCAGCCCGGCAGGAGGCGGCACGCCGGGCGCCAGCACATACACGGGCCGCGCATCGTCCTCAAACCGCGTTTCGATCAGCCACGTGTCCGCGGGCGGGGCGGGGTCGTGCCAGAGGAAGGTTGGAGCGAGGAACTCCGCAGGAAAGACCGACTCATCTTGCGGATAGTCGACAACCAAAGGAGCCAACGGGCCGCCGTCCCGGCGGTCCTGGACAACTGTCCGAATCACGTCGGCCAGTTCGGAGCAAGCCGTCGAGCGCAGTTCGCCGTCGCCTTCCAGCAGCACCGCTTCGGGAGCGTCCCGCAAGAGCGGATGGACTGTTCCCGGCACCGCTTCGGGATCGCCCCGCCGCACCCGCCCAGGGTGCGGATCGGCTTTGGGCTGCCGCCGCAGCAGGCCAGGCCCGTTGCCCCCGTTCCACAGGCACACGCCCGCCAGCAGGACGACAAAGACGCCTGTGATACCCCACCCGGTCGCCTTGCGCAACGCTGCCGTGCTCCTTGAGCGGTCTGTTGAACTGCTTCAGAACTGCCCCACGGGCTCGTAGTCATGGATGTAGCACAAGCGGAGCAGCGTCAGGTAATCGATGCTGTCACTGAGGAAGTGCGTCGAAGCGTCCACGAACACGAACTGGGCGCCGCCCGGATGCTTGCTGCCGAACACCCACGCGTAGGTCTTGCCATCGGCGCGGCCTTGCCACGGGGAGTTGATGTTCCAATTCCCGTAGAAGTTGCCGTCCGCGGGGTTCGTTTGAAGCGAGTCCACCGCCGTGGTGCTCAGCGACACGACGCGGCCGTGGCAGCAGGTGTGCGTTCCCGTCATTCCCCAGGGGCCATAGTTGCCGTCCGTTTTGAAACTGCCGCCCCAGGCTTCGCCTACCGCGATCGAGTTGGCCGTCCCGTCCGTGACGGCGGCGAAATTCGCAGCCCCGTCGTTGCCGAACGCGCCGCGCCGAATGTCGGCGCCGTTGGCGTCCCAGGCAGAATTGTAATCGGTAAAGACCCCGGTGGAGAACACGTACGTCGTCCGGTAAGCGTTGCGGCGGGAGTAGAACGAGGCGGGATTGCCTGCGTCCGCGGTGGAGGTCTGTCGGGCGTCCGGAAAGGACGGGCATACCAGGGCGCTGAGGTAAGCGTTGTACACCCCGTCGTTGACCAGGTCGGTGTTGAAAGGCGCCGGCGGGTTCGGAATCCCGTACGGCGAAGATACGGACGAAGGCGCACCAAATTCGTATTGCTGGTACAGCGTGGATTGCTCCAGATAGGGCAGCAGCATGGCCCAACCTGTCGTATTCTTCACGCCGCCGCGGGCAGCGTGATAGGCCGTGCTGTTATACCGTCCGCAAGCCAACAAGGCCGGCGGAAACACTTTGTGCGTGTCGCTGTAATTGTGCAGCGCCACCCCAATTTGCTTCAGCTTGTTCACGCATTCCGTGCGCCGGGCCGCTTCGCGGGCGGCTTGAATCGCGGGCAACAACAGGGCTACCAAGATGCCGATGATCGCGATAACGACTAAGAGCTCGACCAACGTGAAACCGAAATACCTTCTTCTGCGGAGCATAACGCCCACCTCCTCTTGAGACGAGAAACCGAGACAAGAAACGACGACGGAACAGACTGTTGAGACGACAAACCGCCGGCACCCCCCCCCAAAAAACTCCGCCTGCCGACGGCGTGTGCAGGGATCGACTTTACCGACAAGGCCACCCGGACGTCAGGGCACGGAATTCATCCCCCGTGGCCCGATTCCGCGGCCTTCATCATCTCCTGCTGGTCCTGCAAATCTTGCTTCACCTCCTCCTCGGTTGGCTGCTCGATCTGCTGCTGTCCGCACCCGATGCACAGGCACGACAGCGCGCCTACCAAGAAAACACACCACAACGGCTTCATGGCGTTCTCACTTTCTCCCCTTGAGGAATCGGCAAAGACTCAAGCCTTCGGACCTGAGAAATCTCGCGAATCTGAGGAATCTCGAAACTAGGTCAAAGAGGAAAGACAAAGATGAGCGTTCCGTCTATTTGATTGAAAGGCGATCCAAATGGCAAGCAAGAAGAGCCAAAAAATCGCCGTTGGCCCCAAAAAAAACCGCCAAGTGACGCGACACAGGAGGTAAATGTCCGCGAAGTTCGCTTCGTCGCCACCACGCTGCTTGCCAGCGTGGAGCGGTGTTCAAGATGCTGAACGCGTTGAGCCGCGCAACGGCTGGTGTTGAACATGGCTCCACGCTGGCGAGCAGCGTGGTGGCCGAAGACGTCGCGGGGCGGGACGTGGGCTGGTGTTGAACATGGCTCCACGCTGGCGAGCAGCGTGGTGGCCGAAACCCGGGAAGTTGTTTTGGCCAGCGTTGCTTTTTTGGGAACGAGACTCAGCGTTTGTCCGCTTTGCGAGCCAACTGCTTCAGCGTATGCCCTAACACCCAACGCACGAACAGGTTTTCGTCGCGGGGATCCTCGTACACCTTGCGGATCGCGTCGATGGCTGGCCGGGCCTGCTCGCCAATGCGGTCCAGCGAGTTGGCGGCCTGCAAGCGGACCCATTCGCTGGAGTGCGTGAGACCCTTGGTGAGCACCGGCAGAGCGTCGTGCGGCCGCTCGATTTGGCAGAGGGCCTCGGCGGCGGCCAGACGGACTTCGATGGACGGGTCCTGCAGCGTCTTCTGGAGCACGGCGACGGAGGCCTCGTCTTGCGCGGCGGCGTTGGTGAGACCGATCACGCCCCAGAACCGCACGGCCGAGTCCGGATCGTCACAGCGTTTGAGCATTTCCTGCAGGCCATCGAGGCGCTGGCCGGAGAGCACGGCGGCCTCGAAGATCCGCTCGACCGGGAACGACGCATCGCCGCGCCGAGCCAGTTCGTATTCCGACGAACCGTGGGCCCGATCCCGCAGCTCCTGTTCGGGCAGCAGGCCCAAATCGAGCGTTTCACGGACCCAGGCGAAGTGGACGGCGCGCAGACGTTCCAGCACCTGCCGGTGCTCCGGCGAATCCGCCAAGTTCACTTGCTCGTGCGGATCGGCCTGGATGTCGTACAGTTCCTCGACGGGCTTCGCGTCCTGCATAAAGAACGCCGTCACGCCCGACAGTTTGCCTTCCGCCTTCAGCCGGCGCCACTCCTGCAGCGTGGCCAGCTTCTCCATGTAATCCAGCCAGGGAGCGAACGGGCGGGCGGGGAAATAGTTGCGATGATACTTGTAGCGCCGGTCGCGGACGGTTCGGCTCATGTCGTACCGCTCGTCCATTCGGTCGCGCACGCCATAGACGTATTCCCGCGGCTGGCCCGCCCGCGGTCCGAGGAACGGCACGCCTTGGACATGGGCTGGAATATCGAGCCCGGCCAGGCTCAAGACGGACGGTCCGAGGTCGACAAAGCCGACCAGCCGGTCGACGGCCGAACCACGTTCCGCCGGCGCCCAGCGGCGGTACTTTTCTGGAAAAGACACGATCAAGGGCACATGGGTGCCGGCATCGTAGATCCACTGCTTGGCGCGTGGCAGCCCCACGCCTTGATCGGAAAAGAAAAACACGATCGTGTCGTCGGCCAAGCCGTCCTCTTCCAGTTGTCCCAGCAGTCGGCCGGCCTGCGCGTCCATCTGCGTGACCAAATCGTGGTACCGGGCCCAATCGCGGCGGACCAGCGGCGTGTCGGGCAGGTACGGCGGCAGGACGGCCTGAGCCGGATCATGTTCCAGTTTCTCGTACTTCGCCCGGATGCGGCTCTCGTGCGTGACCGTCAGGTTGAACACCGCGAAAAACGGCTGGCCCGGCCGGCGGTTCCGCCAATGAGCCTTGACGCCGCCCGGCACGTCCCAAGCGCCCGGCGGCACGGGAAAGTTGTAGTCGGTCTTGGACTGATTCGTACAGAAATAGCCGGCGTTGCGGAGGTACTCCGGAAAGCACTTGACGAAACCGGGCAGCGTCGTCGAGCAGCGCATGTGGTGCGAGCCCAGCGAGGTGGGATACATGCCCGTGATCAGTCCCGACCGCGACGGAGCACAGACGCCGGCGTGGCTGAAGACGTGCGTATAGCGAACGCCTCGGGCCGCCAGCCGATCCAGGTTCGGCGTGACCGCGTACGCGTCGCCGAAGCAGCCCAGGTTCAGGCTCATGTCCTCGCACGTGATCCACAGGATGTTGGGACGCTCGCCCGCTGCCTCGGCCGGCGGTTCCCGCGGCGTCGTCTTCCGGCCGGGCAACAGTCCGTGGACTGCGGCGACGATCCGGTCCTCCGTTTCCAGTGCCAGCCGTGCCGGTTTGTCGAACGTGGGCCGCGAGCCGTCCACCTCGTAGCCGCCTTCCTGGATCACCCGCCGCGACGCGATGTAGCACGGGACATCGTTGGCGTACGCTGTCACCCACAAGTCGCCGCCCAGTTCCTTTTTCAAACGCAGGGAATAGTCCGCCACGACTTCCCCGGCCAAGAACACCATTCCCAGGTGGTCCCCGAACGACCAGGTCTGGATCAGATAAGGGAACGACGCCGGCGGTTCGATGCCGCGGCCCAGACGCTCCAGCACGATGCGCGCGTAGTACGCCGGACGGTCCGTTCCGGCTGCTTGTTGCTGCCACTGGTCCCGCGTGGGCAACGTGTCCAACGGCAACTCAATCCGTTCCAGCCGGCATTCCGGAAGTCCCCGAACGGGCCGAAGAGGACCGGCGAGCAAACGCTCCACTTCGTCGGCGACGGCCTGGCCGTGCCGGTCGACTTCCGCTTCCACAAACGGGTTCGGATTGGCGTCCGCGCCACAGCCGGCCGAGACCATCGCCGTCACCCCCGGATGTTTGGCCTCAAGCGCCGACTGGGCCGAGCCGGGCCAATCGCCGTGAATCTGGTAGGACCGCACCGTCACCGCGTGGCACGCATAGTTCACCAGGACCGCGCGCAGGCGCCCGTCGGGGTCCGTCACGCGGAGCATCGGCAGGTCGTGGTCGACCGGTCCTGCAAGATTCGGTCCCATCCGCACCCAGTGGCCGTCCTTCACCACGCGCCGGTTGGCCGCGAACCCGACCCGGCCTTGCGCCCATGCCAGCCGGCCGGGACGACGCGCCGCGAGCGCGTCGAGAGCCACCTTTTCCAACCAGCCGGTGAACTGTTCCGTATAGCGGTCGATCCTGGCCTGCTGGTCCGGCGGCGTCGGTTCGCCAAAGATGAACGGCGCGGCTCCCTTCAGGCACGGGCCGGCGTGCGTGTGCGAGGCGCACACGACAAACCGTTCCCGGCGGATCTGTGCCGCCTTCTCCAGTCGCCGCGCCACTTCGTCGGTCACCGCCGCGGGAACCAGGCAGTTGTCGACGGTGACCAGAATCGCCGGGCCTTGTTCGTCGCTGCCGAGGGCCAGCGCCTTGGCCCACAGTCTTTGGGCCACGCCCGTCGATTCCGTCTTGCGGGCCGCATATCCGTTCTGCCGGATCGGCCCGTCGGGCGTCACGTCGATGCGGGCGACGCCCACCGGGATCAACGAATCGTCGCGGGCTTCCGTGTCCCGGTCGGCCCCGTCCGCCGAAGCGGCCGCGATCAGAACCAAGACGAGCCACAACGAAACGCAAGCCGGCACGTCCTGCAGCGCCTGGAAGCCGGCAACGCGGAGTTTGCGAGAGAAGAATCGGTTCAGCAGAAGACGGGGTTCAACGTTCATGGACCTGCACCTTGTCCCTTTCGATTAGCTGCCTGTTGAAAAAACAACAGGGTCCACCTCACCTCGCGGTAGTCGTTTTGATTGGTTTTTCCATCGCAACTGGAAGCCCATCGCAACTCGGAGCCGGTCTCCTCTTTTCGACCGGCTGTTAACCGGGTGGCGTCCGAGGCGGCAGATCGACTTCGGCCAGCACGCAGGACGCGGCCTGGGATTTATTCAGCAGGAAGAAATGGAGTCCGGGGACGTCTTGCCGGATCAACTCGCCGACTTGGCGGATCGCGTAGTCCACGCCCACCTGAAACTGACTGACCGGGTCCTGGCGGGCCTCGAGCGATTCGACCAGGCCGCGAGGCAGCCGAGCGTGGCACATCGAGCTGAGCCGCTGGACTTGGGCAAAGTTGGTGACCGGCAGGATCCCGGGCACGATCGGCACGCGGATTCCCGCCTGCTGGCACCGCTCCCGGAACCGGAAGAAATCCTGGTTGTCGTAGAACAACTGGGTGAGCACGGCATCCGCTCCCGCGTCCACCTTGCGGCGAAGATTCTCCAAATCGGCCTCAAAACTGGGCGCTTCCACGTGTTTTTCGGGATAGCCGCCGACAGCGACGCCGAAATGAGGGAATTCGGCGCGAAGGAGCGCGACCAATTCATTCGCATAACGGAGTCCGCCATCGGCCGGCTGGAATTCCGTTTCACCTTTTGGCGGGTCGCCGCGCAGCGCGACCACGTAATCCACGCCGCCGTGGGTGGCTTGCGTCAGATACTCTCGCAGATGGTCCACGGAAGATCCGACGCAGGTCAAATGCGAGGCGACGGGCACCTGAAACCGGCGTTTCACCTCGGCGACGACGGCGAGCGTCTTGTCGCGGCTGGAACCGCCGGCGCCGTAGGTACACGTGATGAACGCCGGTGCAAACTTGACCAACTGAACCAGATGCGCAAACAACGCGGTCTCGCCGTCGCTGGTCTTGGGAGGAAAAAGCTCGAAGGACAAAGCGAACCTGCCCGGCCCGTAGGTCGTTTTCAAAGACATGCACCCGTTTCCCAATTCAATCTGGGCGACGCGAGCGGGACTCTAGTGCACCGCCGTCTGGATGACCGCCGTCTGGATCATCGCCGCTATTGTGTGACGTGGTTGTCTCGCGACTGTGAACGAAATGCCGTTCCGACCCGATCAAGAAATCCCCGTTCGCGCCGCTTCTTATTCTGGCCGCAAGCCGGACATGCGCACCCGGCGTCTGCAGGAACAAGAGCATAGCAACTGTGCCGCATCTTAGCCAGGGACCGTGGCCAGCCAGGTGTTGGGGCCCGTCTCGTTTCAACGCCTCCGCGGTCCTTGAATCTCAGAACGTTCAACTCCGCGCTTTCTGCGGACCTGCCGTCGCTGCGGCTCATCGGCGATCCGGCTCATTGTCGCTGCGGCTCATCCATCGTCACGCGCTGTCCGTTGTGTTATGCTGGTTAAGCCCTTAGCAACGGGCGCCGAAATACGCCGTCTGGGGTCAGGCTTACAGATTTCAGTTTTCGCGGGGCAGTCGCTTTCCAAATGGGAATTCCTGGGACCGCGAAATTTGAAATCTGTAAGCCTGACCGCTTGCTCCGCGGAAACCTTCAGGTCATTTCGGTCACCGTTGCTACCCGCCCCTCGCCGGACGGAGCGTTGGGGACGCAGCGAGGATTCTGACAAACCCAGACGAAGACGCCCCAGGAGTAAAATGATGCATCGACGCGATTTGCTCACCGCTGGCGCGGCTGCCGCCGGACTGCTCTCCGTCCCCCGGATTAGCGCGGCCGGCGCGAGCCAGCCCATCCCCGCGGCGATTGGGGACGGTTCCGGCGTTCTGCGCCGGGCTACGGCCGCGGACCACCGCCGCCGGCTCGCGAACATCGGCCTGTGCCAGCGGGCGATCCGCACGTGCCTGCGCAAGCACCTGGTCACCGGCTACCTGCCGGGCCAGTGCTGTTACAACTTGGGCGAGTACCCGAGCCGCCAGCCTTGGGAGCCGGACGATTGGGACGAGCAGGAATTGGACCGGCTGCGGGACCAAGGCATCCGCTTGATCCAGGTCCACGAGGAGTGGAACGATTCCCAGCGGTTGTTCGGCAGCCACAAGCTCGCGCCGCTCAACCCCGCCGGCTTCCGCCGCTTTGTGGACATGGTACACCGCCGCGGCATGAAGCTGATCGTGTACGTGTCCAGCGGCTATTTTGAACAGAACGATCCGGACTTCCGCCCCGAGTGGACTGTCGAGGGCGACCGGCCGCTGGTCGAAATCTACTTCCGTTACGCCCACTGTTCGCCTGCCAGTCCGGGTTGGCGAGCGTACTTTTTGCAGCATCTGGTCCGCATCCTGGACGACTACGGCGTCGACGGAGTCTACAACGACCTGGGCTACCGTCAGCCGCCGGATTTGGGCGGCCAGGCGAGCGGCGACCAGGTGCTGGCCTTTGCGGAAAACGCCGGCCACGACGGCGCGCTGGCCGATCTGCTTGCCCTGATCTACAGCGAAGTGCATCGGCGCGGCGGCGTGGTCAAGGTCCATCGGGGCAACGTCCTCGCTCCGCAAACCGACTTGAAAGTGTACGACTACCTCTGGGTCGGCGAGGGAGCCAAGCAAGGCGACCGCTTTCGCGAGGCCGTCAAGGGGCACGCGCCGTACGTCGTCCCGTGCTTGGATATGAGCCGCGCCACGATCGGCAACGAAGACGAATTGTACTTGCACGCGATCCCCTATCTGCAATTCCCGCTGCTGCTGGCGGGCCGGCCGTTCACGGGCCAGCGGGCCGTGATTCCCGGCATCGACTATCCGCCCCCGGAGCGTTGTTTCTGGACGCGGCACTGCCGGGCGATCTGGAAACACTTCCAAGCCAACCCGAACGGCCCGTTCAGCTACGGCTGGTGGGATTCCGTGCCCGGCCGGCCGGCCGCCCGGCCCACGCACGCCCGCTGGCTGAAGCAGTATCTGCCGCTGGTCGAAGAAGGCACCTGGGCCTGGCTGGAAATCGGCCCGTCGGACCTCTTCCGCCAGGCTTTGCCGGCCGACGTGGTCGCCTCCGCGTTTGCCAACCGCGAACTGTTTCTCGTACTGGCGAACTACGCCACGCAACCGGCGGCGATCGAGACCCGCGACCCGTACGTGGCCGTGGCGGACGCGGCGGCGGAGCCGAAAACGACGTGGCGTCTGGAAGGCCGCTCGCTGGCCATCCTGCGCCGCTGGTCGGCGGCGTCGTGAGGAATCGCCTGATGCCCGAACCCGAATTCAACGACTTACTGCGGCAGGAAGTGGTCCAGCGTTACGGCGTGCGGCCGGACGAAGTGCGCGTGGTCCGCTCGCCGTATCGGATCTGCCCGCTGGGCGCTCACATCGACCATCAATTGGGTCCCGTCACGGCCATGGCCATCGACCGCGCGGTCCAGGTGGCCTATGCGCCTCTGCCGGGCGAGGTGCGGCTGAGCAGCCGGGACTTTCCGGGAGACGTGGCGTTTGCGTTGCGCGATGTGCCTGAGCGGCGCGACGGCGACTGGGGGAATTTCGCCCGCGGCGCCGTGTGCGCGCTGCAGCAGCGGTACACGCTGCGCTGCGGAATCCAAGGCGTCACGGCCGGACGCTTGGACGGCGGCGGGCTCAGTTCCTCTGCGGCGATTGGCGTGGCCCTGCTGCTGGCCCTGGAGGAAGCCAACGGTCTGACGGTGACGGAGCAGGAAAATATCGCGTTGGACCAGCAAATCGAAAACGACTATCTGGGCCTGCGGAACGGAATTTTGGACCAGGCCGCGATCTTGCTGTCCCGCCGCGACCAACTGACCTGCCTCGACTGCCAGACGCGGCGCCACGAACTGATCCCGGCCGCGGCGGCGGTCGGCCCGCCAGCCATTCTGATCGCGTTCTCCGGCCTCAAGAAGGCCCTGGTCGGCACGGACTACAACCGCCGGGTCGAGGAGTGCCGCACGGCCGCCGGAGTGCTGCTGCAAGCGCTGGGCCGGGCGGATGCAGCGCCGGTCTTGCGGAACGTCGAGCCCGACGAGTACGCGCAATTCCGGCATCTGCTCGACGGCCCGCCCGCCCGCCGCGCCGTGCATTTCTTTTCTGAAGTGGAGCGAGTGCGTCGGGGAATCGAGTGCTGGCGCCGCGGCGACCTGGCCGAACTGGGCCGCCTGGTTTCGGCGTCCGGGGAGAGTTCGATCCGGAACTACGAGTGCGGCTGTCCCGCGTTGATCGACCTGTACGAGATCCTGATCGGCACGGAGGGCGTGTACGGAGCGCGTTTCAGCGGCGCCGGGTTCCGGGGATGCTGCCTGGCGCTGATGGACCCCGCGGCCGCCGACCAGGCGAGGGCGGAGGTTCAGCGCCGGTACCGCGAACGCCAACCGCAACTGGCGGACGAGGCGTTCGTGTTGGTGTGCCGGAGCGACGACGGGGCGCGACATCTGCGACAGTAGACATCTCGCTCCGCGAGATGAAAGCCGTCCTCTCGCGAAGCGAGAGGGCGGTGATGAGGATACCGCCATGACCGACTTGCCTGATTCGATCGCCATCGCGGGAGCGTGGGGTTATATCGGCCGGAAATTTCTCGAGGTCGCTCTGCGGCAGCAGATGCGGACGTTCGTTTATGACCCGGGTCCTTGGCCGCAGGACCTCGACCCGCAGGCCCTGACTCGGCTGGCCGACGAGGCCGAGTTCTATCGCCAGCCGGCCGCCTTGTTCCACTTGGCAGCGCACCCGGAGCAACGCCGGACGGGCCAGCAGCACTTGCTCCAACGCGCGCAACAGGAACCGCTGGCCGTGCTGAACGAGAAGCCGATGGCGGCGCCGGAAGCGCCGGAGGAATGCGATCGGCTGGTCGCCGCCGTGCGGGACAGCCGCGTCTGCATGTTGTACGACTTCCCCGAACTGTACGACCCGTTGACGCAGCGCGTCATCGAGCACCTGCGCTCGCATCGCGACGTCCGCATCAGCCAGATCTCGATGTGCCGCTCGAAGGACCGCGAAAACCCGGCCAATCCCCGCAACTACAAGCGGATGGTACCGATCCAGTATCAGGAATCCGTCCACTGCCTGGCGTACGTGCTGTTCGTCCTGGCGCGCGTCCGCGGCGGCGTGAGCGACGTGTTCGAGGACGGACTGACCATCCGGGCCGAAGCGGAACCTTACGCGCCGCCCAACCCCGAAATCTATCCCGGCGTCGTCGAGGGAAAGTGCCGCTACCAGCTTTCCCTGGGCCGAGTCCAGATCGAGGGTCTGACGGACTTCAAAGCCGGCGCGGAATTCACCAAACGCCGCGTCCTGTGCGGACATGGGGACGGTCAGCCGTTTCGCATCGAAGCGGAATACCTGGAGGGCGCCAAACAGCTGCGGATCAACGGCCAGGACCAGGGAGGCGACCCCCGCGCAAATTCCTACGAATCGGTTCTCCGCACGTTCCTGCGCTGGCACACGCGGTTGGGGCGCGACGAGTTGATGCAAGGCATCTTTCCGAACCCGGCCTTTGCCCGCATTGCGTACCAGTGGTCCAGCGCCTTGTGGCGGGCCAGCCGCGCCCGCTCACCGCTGCAATTCGCCGACCTCGACGAACTGCTCCGCTTTGACGCCGGCTTTCGCGAGTCCCGCGCGCCGAGCCCCGGCACGACGTAGCCGCGGCTGCCCGCCGACAGTCCCGCTTGACCGAGGGGCCGGGCCCCGCCGTCTCACCGCCCGTTGCGCCACGAACGCGGCACACGGCGACCGGCGCACGCCGGGCCGCGGCTGGCTGGGCCGCGTGCCGGGCGAAGTGTCCGAGGTGAATTCACAGTCCCTGCCGCAGCAACCGTGCGGCTTCCACGGCAAAGTAAGTCAGCACCCCGTCCGCGCCGGCCCGCTTGAAAGCCAGCAGGCTTTCCAGCACCACACGCGGGCGGTCCAGCCAGCCGTTCTGAGCCGCGGCGCACAGCATGGCGTACTCGCCGCTGACCTGATAAGCGTACGTCGGCACCAGGAAGGCGTCCTTGACGCGGCGGACGACATCCAGGTACGGCATGCCCGGCTTGACCATCACCATGTCGGCGCCTTCGGCCAGATCCAAGGCGACTTCGCGCAGCGCCTCGTCGCCGTTGGCCGGGTCCATCTGGTAGGTGCGTTTGTCGCCTTTACCCAGACTGGACGACGAACCGACCGCGTCGCGAAACGGGCCGTAGAAGGCGGATGCGTACTTGGCGGCGTACGACATGATCCGCACCCGCTCAAAGCCCGCGGCGTCCAGCGCCCGGCGGACGACGCCGATCCGTCCGTCCATCATGTCCGACGGCGCAATCACGTCGCAACCCGCCTCGGCCTGGACCAAAGCCTGGCGACACAAGGCTTCGTTCGTCTCGTCGTTCACCACATAGCCGTCCCGCAACAGTCCGTCCTGACCGTGGGACGTGTAGGGGTCCAGGGCCACGTCGCAAATCACGCCGATGCGGTCGCCATACGCTTTCTTCAAGGCGCGGACGGAGCGGCACACCAGGTTTTCCGGGTTGAACGCTTCCTCCGCCTCCGCCGTCTTCTTGTCCGCGGGCGTGGCGGGAAAGATCGCCACTGCCGGGACCCGTAACTCGACCGCCTCGGCGACGGCCTCCACCAACAGATCGACCGACAGCCGTTCCACGCCCGGCATCGACGACACGGGCTCGCGGTTCCCTTCGCCCTCGTGGACAAACACCGGCCAGATCAGGTCGTCGATGCGGAGTTGGTTCTCGGCGACCAGCCGCCGCGACCAATCGTCGCGCCGATTCCGCCGCAGCCGTGTGGTGGGGTATTGGCCCCAAGTGGAATATGTGCTTGTCATCGGCATGGTCCTTTCCTCTGCAAATTCGCTTCGCAACGCGTCCGTGCAGTGTACCAGAAACGGCCCGCGACGGACACGCCCCGGGGATGCGGACCCCGGGGATGCGGACTTGCCCGCCCGGAAAGAAAAGAAGACAGGCTCCGTGCGGTGTGCGTTGTTCCTTGGAAGTTCTGCAGCGCACCTCGGAGCCGGTCCCCCTTGTTCAACAGGCTGCTACGACACGCGGCAGACGAAGCATTTGAGGTATTCGCTCTCCGGGCAACTGGCGCTCACCGGATGATCGGGCGACGCGCCGCGTTGTTCCAAGATTTGAATCTCGCGGCCCGTTTTTTGGGCCACGACGGCCAGCATTTGCAGAAAGTCCTCGCGCGTGACGCTGCCGGAACAGCTGCAAGTGACCAGGATGCCGTCCGCGGCCAGCAGGGCGACGGCCAGGCGATTGATGCGGTGATAGGCGCGGAGCGCCTCGTCGACGCTCTGCCGAGTGCGCGTGAACTTGGGCGGATCCAGGATGATTGCATCGAACCGCTGCTGCGACTCGAGCAGTTCGTCCAGCACCTGAAAACCATCGCCGCACGCAAAACGCACGTTGCTGACGCCGTTCAATTCCGCGTTGGCCCGCGCCATCGCGACCGCCTTTTCGCTGACGTCCACGCCCAAGACCTCTCGGGCCGCGCCCAGTCGCGACGCGGTCAAGCTGAATCCGCCCGTAAAACAGAACATGTCCAACACGCGGCGGTCCCGCAGATAGCCGGCGGCCGCGCGGCGATTTTCCCGCTGGTCCAGATAGAACCCGGTCTTCTGCCCGGTCGCCAGATCCACGCCGTACCGCAGTCCGTGCTCTTCGATAAAGACCGGCCCGGCCGGCACCTCGCCCCACCGCAGCCCCTCTTGCAGCGGTCCGCTCAGGTCGATCCCCTCGGCCTTGGCAATGCCGCCGTCGCACCGCAACGTGATGCTGGCGGGCCGCCAGTGCTCGGCCAACAGCCCGACCAGATGATCGACGCGGCAAGCCAAGGCCAGCGAGTTGATCTGGACCACCAGGTGACCGGCGTAGCGGTCGACCACCAAACCGCTCAGCCCGTCCGCCTCGCTGTACACCAACCGAGCCGCCCCGGCCGGATCGTCGTAGCCCAGTTGCGCGCGGAACTGGACCGCCCGCTGGATGCGCTGCCGCCAAAAGCCGTCATCCAGAGCCTGAGCGGGATTCCAAGTGTACAGCCGGACCAACAGGCGGCTGCGCCGGTTGATAATCCCGCGCGCGATGAACTTCCGTTTCTCAGACACCAGATCCACCACGTCGCCGTCGCCGCACTCGCCTTCCACGCGATCCACGGCCGAATCGAAGACCCAAGGATGCCGCGCGTGAAACGGAGTCGCCTTGCGCGGCTTCAGAACCACCAACGCGCGGCCGAAGCCAGCGGCCATTTCGCGTCCGGAGGAAGCTCGCGGGTCGATCGGAGGGGAAGTCGAAGGCCGGTCGTGTTCGTGAGGCATGGCGTTTTCTTCGTGTGCTAAAAGGCCCCTGATTGTAGCCGCTGAACGAAGACAATACAGTGCCGGGAAGAAAATGCCGCACGCGGTGTGCCGCAGCCGGTGATCAGTGACCCGTGATTGCTGATCCCTGATTCCTGGTTGCTGATTCCTGATCCCCATTCCCCAACTCGCCCCCATGCAGATCCGGCTGATGACTCATGACGACGTGCCGCTCGGCCTGCGGCTTTCGGCCCAAGCGGGCTGGAACCAGACGGAGGCGGATTGGCGGCGTTTTCTCTGGCTGGCGCCGGATGGCTGTTTGGTGGCCGAGTGGGCCGCGGAGGCGGTGGGCACGGCGGCGGCGTTTGCGTTCGGAACGCTCGGGTGGATCGCGATGGTGCTGGTGGACGAAGCCTTCCGGCACCGTGGAATCGCCACGCGGCTGGTCGAACGCGCTCTGCAGCACTTGCACGCACAGGGCGTCCAGACGGCACGGCTGGACGCCACGGCGTTCGGCCGGCCTGTGTACGAGCGGTTGGGATTCCTGGCCGAGTACCGACTGCTGCGGATGCACGGGACAGCGGGCGCGCCGAGTGCCGATCCGCCGTTTGCCGCGCTGAGTGCCGACCGGCTGCGCGCGGTCTGCGACCTGGACGCGGAAGTCACGGGAACCCGCCGCGGCCGGTTGATCCAGCGGCTGTACGCGGAGCGGCCCGAGTCGGCGACGGCCGTGTTCGACGACGCGGCAGCGGCCGGCTATGCCTTTTCGCGTCCCGGCCGGCGGGCCGCGCACCTCGGTCCTGCGGCCGCTGTCGCGACGGCGGCCGGCGTCGCGTTGCTGGACCGTATGCTGGCACGCTGCCCTGCCGGGCCCGTGTTGGCGGACATTCCCGTCGACAACCCCGCGGCGGTCGAATGGGCCGAAGCCCACGGCTTTGCCGTCCAGCGCGAGTACACGCGGATGTACCGCGGGCGGCGGATCGCGGACTGCCCGCAACGGATCTGGGCCAGTTCCGGGCCGGAGAAAGGGTAACGCGGGAGATCCGCTGCCGAGGGCTACGGCCGCCGGTCGGATTCCTGCCGCGCCGTGAACCAGCGCGGGATCTTGGACGCGGTCACGTTCCACTGCGTCGAACTGGCACTGAGCGGACGCACGCGCAAGGTCTGCGGCTCATTGAAGACCAGGTGGTCAGCCCGCTGACGCTGCAGCATGATGGCCTGCGTGGTCGTCAGCGGCAGCCAGACCTCGAACTCCATGTCCTGCTGCAGGATCTCACCATGCACAGCGCCCTCCGCAAGGCGTGGCGAGAAAAGCAACGCTTCGGAGTACAACTCTTTCTCGCTTTTGTCTTCCGTTTGGTAGAACCGTGCGTCGCTGTACCGGCGCAGCAGCAGCATCGCGTGCCGGCACGTCATGGGCTTGAGCATCTTGACGGTCCAAATCAAGGCCTCATCGGCAAACTCCACGGACCAGCCAAGGGCAACGCTGGTGACCTTGAAGTGGCCCGTCTTCTCAAGATCCAGCACGTTGCAAGCGACCTTGTCCAGCGGCGCGGGCAGCCTTTCGGCGGGCCGGCCGATGGGCGTGTCGTCGGCTTCCGGCTTCGCCGGGACTTCGGGAGCGCGCGCCGGCTTGGGGGCAGCCTTGGCCGGCGCGGGCGCGTCCGCCGCCAGCGCGGTTGGACCGACCAGCAACGCCAGCAGCCCGAGGGCCGGGAAGGAACCGTTGAGTTTCATGGCTGATTCTCACCTCACAAACAGGTCTCGAGACGGTGCGGCTTTTGACGGTGCAGCTTTTGACGGCACCGCCCCTTTCAGTCTAGTCCGTGTTTTCCCGCGGGGAAACAGGAAAATCTGGTGGTCTGCCGTGGCGTGCCATGGCAGAAGTCCGGCTGTGCGGAAAAGCCGGCCTGTTGTCCGAGCGGGATTCAATTTCCCTGGTTCTCGAAGTGGACGAAATCGATCAGGAAGACCGCGCCCAAGAACACGGCCTTGACCGACACGTCCCAGTCGGCGGGAAACGTGACCCCGAACTTGTCGGCATCCGTAAAGGCCTCCAGCGTCAGACCGCTCCACTTCTTGGTGATCTTGCCGACCTCGCGACCGTCCTGGCGGATTTCAAAGGTCCACGGATGGAGGATGGGACCGAACAACTCGAACTGTTCGCGGCCGGAAGTGTCGAGCACCGAGTAGATCCGCCGCGCCAACGAGAAACGCCGCTGCAGCGTGCCCAGCAGTCGCCCGCTGGCATCCACCACCTCCGCGCAATGAAAATAGAAACGGAACGGCCGCCGGACGCGGAGCACCGCTCGGCCGTCCTTGTGCAGCACGGCCATCGTAAACGGGCGCATCGCTTTCAAGAACCAGCGCAACAGCAGCGAACCGCCTTCTTCGGCCGCCAGGTAGAGTTGCCTGCCGGAGGTGTCCAAGACGACGTACTTGTTCACCGTCTCGAACCCCGTCAGGATCTCGCCCCACTCCTTGCGTTGCACCACGACCAGTCCGCTGACTCCCGCCAGTTGGTCCATACCGCCCTCCTTTTTGCAACCGCCTGCGTCGCCCGCCGGCTTCTGCCACCAGTGTAGGGCCGTTTCCAGCCGCAATCAACTTGCGGCCGTTTGGCGCCGTTTCGGTTCTGCCCGGAGCCAGCACAGCGGCTGGCAAAACCGGCCGGTACGGGGCGCTACGGACAGCGGGCCCCCGCGTGTGCCTGGCGACGGTCACAGCGACAACACGAACTCGACCAGATCGTCGATGTCTTGCTGGCTCAAGCCCTCCAGACGCCCGCCCTGCAGGCCGTGCCGGCCTTCGACCAGCAGTTCCTTGACCGTCGTGTAACGGCCGTCGTGCAGGTAGGGAGCGGTCCGCCAGACCTCGACCAGCGTGGGCGTGTCGAAGCGGTCCTCGGTTTCGTACGGGCTCCGCGTGCCGACGCGGTGCGCTTTCAGGTCAGTGTACAGCGGCGCGGGATGGCACTTGTGGCAGGCGATGCGGTCGCTGTGGAAAAGCTGCCGGCCGCGTTCCGCCGCAGCACTCAGCCGGCCGTCGGCCAGATGCGGACTGGGCACCGGCCGCAGCGACTTGAGATACTCGTCCATGGCCACCGCTTCGTCCTCCGGCCGCTGGGAAAAGAGGATGTGACTGATGCCCGAACGGACCGCGCGCTCCGCGGTCTCTCGCACCCCGGACGCCATTGAGGGCGGCGTCCGGTGGGACAGCAACATGCTTTTGGTGTTCTTGGGATTGCCGACGCCATCGTTCATCAAGTCCCAATTCAAGGCGTCCGCGCGGCCGTCCGGATGGCAGCTGGCGCAACTGAGCCACTGCTGGTAACAGATCGTCGCGTCGTGAAACAGCATTTCCCCGCGCCGCTGGATCGTCAACTGCGGCTTGTCGCCCAGGGCGATGGCGCCGACGGAACCGGCGGAATCGGCGCTGGCGGCCGCCAGGTCGACGACGGCCAGGGTGTCGCTGAAGTACTCGGCGATGTAGACGGTCGAGCCGACGACGACCAGCCCCCGCGGGCCCTGGCCCGGCAGTTTGATCCGCCGCCACAGGCTCTCGCCCAGGCTCGGATAGATGGGCCAGACGGCCATCATCGGCTGCATCGTCCGGCGGGCAAAATCGCCCAGCAGTTCGGCCGTCGGGATGATGCGCAACTCGTGCGTGCCGGCCTGGCTGACGCAAATCCATTGCCCGTCGGCTGTACACGCGACGTCCCAAGGATTGCCCGCGCCCAGATCGAAGGCGTCCATCCCGATCGTGCCGACCACCTTCCGCTGCTGCAAATCGAGGATGCTGACGACGTTCACGTCGATCCAGCCCGTATCGACACGGAAGGGAACCATCTCGAAATTCGACAGCAGATGAGGCACCAGGGCGTGCTTCCCGTCCGGCAGGACGCAAAGGCTGCGGGCCCCGTTGGCGCCGTGCAACAGCGGGATCGCAAAGGTGGCCTGCGTGGCCGCGTCGATCACCGTCACGACCGGGGACACGTCGCCCATAAAAGCCGCGTCGGTCCGCGCGTCCGGCAGGTGGTTGGCCACCAGCACCGACTGCCCGTCGGGCGTCACGGCGGCGGCGATTGGCTCGCGATCGGCGGCGATCCGCGTCAGTTCCTTGCCCGCCGCCAGATCGATCATCGACACGTTGTTGTGGAAGCGATTGCAGACATACAGTCGTCGGCCATCCGGGCTCAGCACCGGCGCTCCCGCCGTATGCCCCGCCGGAATCGTCTTTTGGCAGTCCCCCGTCGCCGCATCGAGCACCACGACGCTGCTGTGCGGGGCCGCACACGTGACGATCAGTTGCTTGCTATCGGGCGTCAGCACCAGTCCCGTCGGCTCGGCCGGCACGGCGACCCGCCGGACCACCTTGCCACCGGGCAGTTCCACCCAAGCCACCTGCCGCGCATCCGCGCACGCGACGTACAGCGTCTTGCCGTCCCGAGCTGCCGCCAGGGCGCGGGGTCCGAGGCACTGGCCGGTCTGAGCGTCCGCATCGGCGGCAGGCCCCGGCCAGGCCGAGGCTCCGAACCTGGCGGCTTGAGGATTCTGAGGCCGAAAGCGGTGGTCGTCCGGCGAGTCCAGACGCGGATCGACGCCGTACGCGCCGCCCGTCTCGGCCGCCGGCAGGTCGGGACGGCTGGCCTCCGGCCGGTCCTCGCAAAACCAGAGGTTGTCGGCAAAGGCGAACGTGTCCGGTCGAGTATGGGGCCCGACGTTCGCCGCGATCTGGACGTCGCCGCGGCGGTACACGATCAGGTTCCGCTCGAAACGGTTGTTGCCGCAGGGCGCAAATCCCGGCTGGTTGGTTTCCTGCAGGATGCGCAGCACCCACTTGCCCGGCCGGTAAATGGTGTTGTAGCGGACCACGGCCCCCTCCACGCCCACGAAGGCCACGGGCGTTTGACTGCCTACAAACGTGCAGCCCTCGACGCAAATGTCTCGCGCCTCGTACAACGCCCCGCGCGGGCGGAAGTAGGCCAATCCCGTGGAGCCGCCCAGGTTCACCGCGCGGCTGCCGGCGTCCAGGAACAGGCAGCGGCGGATGACGATCTGGTTCGAGCCCCCCTTCGTCTGCGGCCCCGTGCTCTGCGAGAAACCAGGCCGGCCCCGGAACGTACAGTTCTCGATGACTGCCCGATGGCAGCCGACCAGGTCGATCGCCTGGCCGCCCCAGCCCTCGACCGTACAGTCGCGCACGGCAATGTCGTCCACGCCGGACAGTTTGATGCCGTCGAAGTTGCCTTGCGGACCGACATCGGCGACGCGGATCCTTTCCAGCACGATGTGCCGGGCGGGCGTCTCGAGGCTGCCGCCGTCGTCGATATTGATGCCGTTGGCCTGCTGCCCCCGCACGGCGAGGTTCCGCAGCGTGACGTGCTCGCAGTCGCTCAATTGCCACCCGGTCTGTCCGCCCTCGAACAGCGGCGGCTTCTCCGGATCGGCGCCCTCGATCACGATCGGACGGTTCGGAGCGCCCTTCAGCCCGCTGGCAAACACGCCCGGTTGATAGCGGCCCGGAGCGATCCGGATCCGCGTTCCGGCCGCAGCTCGGCGCAGCGCCGCTTGCAACCCAGCGTCGTCGGTCACGTCCACCACGCCCCCAGCCGACGCGGGGGGGCACAGCCAGATGAACGCGGCGAGCCCGACAAGCGACGTGGAACCGACACGCATGATGGAATCTCCCTGGCGAGGCAACCTGGAACAAACGCCGTGACGTTCAGTAGGATAGCAGCGAAAGTGCAGCGTTAAGGTACCCTGCGGAGCAGGACAACTCCAGCGGGGAATGCCGACAGAAAGCGAAGTTGGCCAGGCCGGCCTACTTCCACGCACACAGCGAATCGACATGGGCGGCAGAGCCGTCGCGGACCCAGATGTCGAGTTGGGCCTGCTCCTTGAGTTGCTGGCCGCGCAGACGGGGGACGACAACGAACTGGCAGGGCACCTCGGCCAGACTCGACATGTCGCCCCACAGTTTCTCGAACTGGGCCACGGGGAAGACGTCCTCCTGGCCGTGCCCCCAGCGCTTCTTGACGTCTTTGAGCGTGATGTAGGTGGGCAGCCGGTGACTGAACCGGCGAATGGCGGCCGTCACCTTGGGCTCGTCCGCCAGCTCGCCTCGCGCCAAACCGAACGCTTCCAGCAGCCGGTCGATCGTGATCCAGGTGGTCAACGAGTTGTAGTAGCTCAGTCGGAACTCGTCTTCCTCGCGCGGCATGGCCAAGCCTTCCACCAGGCGGACGCGGCCGCCGACCCGTGCCAGGCCCCCGCCCCGGTCCTCGATCCGCCGCGGGATGACCTCGAACGTCAGACAACCGCCCTGGCGGATGTGCAGCCCCACCAGGCCCGGATCGGCGTCGGCGCCCAGCGTGTCGACGTTGTGCAGCATCAGGTACTTGAGCTGCGGCCGCTCCGCAAGCAGCCTGGCCAGCGTCCCGTTGCGGAGCAGGTTCGGGACCTCGAACCAATGCCCCGTGGGGTGCAGACACTGCAGCGGCAGGTTGTCGGTGTAGTCGTTGCCGCCGCCCGCGGACTCGGCCCAGCCGATCAGCGAAGCGTGCAGGCTCTCGCGCACTTTCTGCGCCTGGACGTCGAGGATCTGCTGGGGCATCTCCTCCCAGGCAAACCGCAGGTCGCGAGGCATGGGCACCATCCGCAGTCCGACGCTGCGGCCGGGCGAAAGGAGCACCGCACCGTTGGCGCCGCCGTTGCCGTGTTCCCGCAAGAACCGCGCGATGGGCTCGTGCGTCAAGTAGCTCGTCGAGATGATGTACGGCAGTTGCTCGCCGTAGGTGGCCGCGGTGCGACGAGCCTTGGCCAGGTGGACTTCGATAAAGTTGCGGTACTTGCCCTGGAACCGGCAGAAGGGGTGTAACGCCTTGACCACACCCGCGCCTTGCGTCCAGCGCGTTCCGGCGCCGCCGGCCAAGGCCAGAGCCGCCACTTCGCCCGCCGCTAAAGCTTCACTGCCACAGCGCCGGCAGTCGTCCCCCGCGTCCCCGCCCGACGACCAGTCGACCACGTCGCCCCGCTCCACGTCCTCGACCAGCGTGCTGGCCGGAAGGCGGTTCTGGGCCAGGCCGATGCGGCCGGCCCGCAGGTCGGCGCGGATCTGCTCGTGGAGTTCCGGGTCGAAGCCGTTTTCCGCCAGAATCTGCTGCAGGCCGGGCTGGTCGGCTTGCTCCTCGGCGGGCGGCGGGAACAGGGCGCCGAGCACCAGGTCGGTCGAACCGGCCAGGCGCGGATGCGTCCGAAAAGCGGCGGCGAACTGCGCGATTTCGTTGCGGACTGCAGGGCTCAGCTGTTGCACGTCCTGCCGGAGCCACTGGTTGGCGCAGATCGCATAGTAGCCCGGCGGCATCAGGGCGTCCTTCCCCTCCCACCGCGCCGCCGCAGTCCCGGCGTCGTTGATCGCAAAATCGTAGACCACCGGCTCCATGGCAAAGGGCAGCGCGCTGGCCAGACGCCGCTTCGTCGCGCGCATCAGGTCCTGCAGGTAGTCCTGGGCCTTGGCCTTGCGCGCGGGATCGACGATGAAGCCCATCCCGCCGCCGGAGATTCCGCCCAGCATGAGAAAGCCCCAGTACGCCGGGCCGAACTTGGATCGCACCTGTTCGATCAGCGTCTCCGTGTAGTGGTTCGAGGCCCAGGGGATGATCGTCTGGATCGGGCCGCAGAAGTTCTGCGTCGTGGCGCGGGCGATTGCCTGGACGTCGCCCTGCTGCAAAGCCGTCTCGATGGACCGCATCACGGCCATGGCCTGCTGCCGCGCCTCCCATTCCGCAGGCGAGCGGAGCAGGTACTTTTCGGTGACCATCTCCAGGATCGGGCCGACGTTCTGAGCCATGCCGCCGTGGACCAGGATAAAGCTGTCGCAGATCTGCTGCCGGGTCTGGCGGCTGACTTCGCTCTCGGTGTAGATGTGATGATCGGGCAGCAGCCGCCCGCGGCTGATGCCGAACTCCGGATCGCCTGCTCTGGCGACTTGTCCTTCGATCATCTTCATCCCCGGCCAGATGCCGCCGGAATCCTGCCAGCCGCCGCCGGACCCGCCGAGCCATTCGCCCAGGATGGCGCGGGCTGCGACCAGTTTTCGTTCCGCCTCGCTCAACGGGCCGGTCAGCGAGTCGATTTGCGAGGTGGCCCTCATGCAGGCGGTGATGATCGCGGCCAGCAGATTGGTCGACACGGCCAGCCGCGAGCCCTTGGGGATGTCGTTCACCTGGCTGACGATTTCCAGCCCCCGTCCGGGACCGATCAGCCGCGTCAGGACGTCGGCCAACTGCTGGCCGGAGCCCTCCAATCCCGGCGGCACGATGCCCGCCGCGATCACAGCGGCCTTGAGCAAACCCAGGTAGTCCTTGGCGAAATCGAACACTTCACCCAGCGCGGTGACGTCGGCCTGGCAGCGCAGATCCACACTCACCAAGCGCAGCACCGGCTGGTCGATCACGCGCAGATAGACCTCGATCGGCGGCCGCGGCAGGCGATCGCGCCCGCGGACCCCCAAGTCCACGGACACGTTCAGCACCCGCGCCCCTTCGGGAAAGTCCATGCCCAGAAAAAAGATGTCGCTCCAGCCGCTGTGCGACAGGTCCATCCGGACCGGCGTGCGCTCGACCAGGATCGGAAACGGAGCGGCCGGGCCGGCGCGCTCCTGCAACTCGCGGCGGACCTTCAGCGGGTAGTCGGCCGGATGGCCCGTGCGGAACATCCACTGGTTGCCGCGCACCGCGCGAACGCTCCGCCGCACCTGATCCGCCAGCGTCTGAAATCCCAAAGCTTGATAGGCGGCGGCCAGCGCGCTGGCGACGGCGTCGCTGGGGCCCTCGCGGTGCTGCGCCGCAAGGAACTCCTCGACCGCCTCCTCGAACCGCCGGTGCAGCAGCCGTTCATAGCCCACAAACGGCACTCGGGTCCGCGCGTCCGGCGATAACTTGGACGGCAGTTGGTAGCGGTAGATGGAGCACAGAAAGAAGATCGCCCGCACCCGTTCGTACAGGTTTTCGCTCTCCCGCCGGAAGGCATCCAACTGGGAGGCCGCGTCCAGCAGTTGCGCCGCGTCGGCCGTGCGGCAAAACCCGTCCAACGAACGGTTGCGGACCGCGGCGTCCTTCGTCGTGATGATCGTGATCAGTTCGTGCGGCATGAATCGCATCCCAACGGTTAACGGGCACACAGCAACTCGACCAGTCGCGTCAGGATCTCTTCGCGGTCGCAGCCGTTGAGCGCCAACGCCATTTGAGCCGTGAACATGCCGTACTTGACGCCGATGTTGTAACGGGCGCCGTCCAGTTCCAGGGCCAGGTACCGCTCCCGCTGGGCCACTTGGGCCAGCGCCGGCGAGAGCATGATCGGCCCGCTGTCGCTCCGGGCGGCCGCGATCATCTGCCCCAGCAGATCCATGACGGCCGGGGTCAGCACGTGCATCCCGAACAGGCACAAGTAATGCCCGGCGCGGAGACCGGGCACGATCAAATGCTGCTCGGCCGTGGTCGGCGTCGGTTTTTCCAGCACGCTTTCGACCTGGTAATAACCCGGCTTGCCCGTCACGGGCGAGCCGCCGATGGCCCCGTAGTACTGCAACATGCTCTCGCGAGTCGGCTGGACGGCCGAGACGGCGCATTGCTCGTCGCACGCCGCTCGGACCAATTGCTCCGCACACCGCTGCGCCTGGCGGCTGACGTACAGGTGGTCGCTTACCAAGTGGACAAACGGTTCGTCGCCGACGAACTTGGCCGCGCGGTGCAAGGCCTCGCCGTAGCCTCGCGGCTCGGACTGCTCCACGAACACGAGCGAGCGGGCGTGCTCCCCGGCAGCTTCGCGGTAGGCCTCGTGGCTGCCGTTGCGAACGACGAGGCAAATCTCCTCGACGCCCGCGGACAGGACCTCTTCCACAACGATCTGCAGCGCGGTTTTCTCGCTGCCGTCCAGATCGACAAAACGCTGCAGCGGCAGACGCTCCTGATGAGGCCCGGCCGCCGTGATGACTGCTTTACGAATCCGGAACATGGGTTCTCCAAGGAACTGAGCGCGGCGGAATCCGCAGATTCATTCCAGACTAGTTGCCGCCAGCACGCTTCGCAACGCGCGTTTCCTCGCCGAGCATAAAAAAAGGGGACGCACCTTTTCACGGCAGCCTCAGGTCAGAGTATTCTGGCGTTATGCCACGGACAGCCCGGCAAACCCCTGGCGGTTTCGTCTCCCCTGTGATTCACCGCGCCGTGGCGCGACCGCCTCTGTTCGAAAAAGATGGCGACGATGCAGCGTTCAAGCGAGTTCTGGAGGAGGCCTAGGAGAAACGCCCAACGCGATTGCTGGCGTGTTGCTGAATGCCAAACGATTGGCACTGCGTGTTCCGGCCAGAGCATGACGGCGATCTGGCGGCCTTCCTGCAGCGTCTGTCGATTACGCACGTTCGGCGTTGGCAGGAACACCGGGGACAGGTGGGCCTCGCGACCACGTAAGCGAACCTGTCCCGCTTTTGCGCTCGCGACCACGTAAGCGAACCTGTCCCGCTTTTGCGCTCCTCAGTCGTTCATTCTGTTTTTTTCGCGTCCAACGTCAGGATCGAATACAGTTCCAGTTGCGGCACGATTACCGTGGCTCGGCCTTCGGACCAGTTGACCTTCAGCGGTTTGCCTTCCGGTTGCAGCGTTATCGATTGGGAAGGGGCGTTCAGCCGGATCGAAACCGTCAGCGGTCCGGCCGGTTCGATGGCCGTGATGCCTCCGTCCGGTGCGTCGGCGTGCGGTCCGGAGGTGTTGACCAAGTGAATTGACAGTTTGCCGTTTAACATTCTTGGGCTGACATCCACGTCCCTGGCACCACGGACCTCAACAAGCGGTGCGGGAAAGACCCGTTGGAGGACGCTGGAAAACGCTTCGTCGACGCTTGCGATGGCCACGATCGAGTCGTTGGGCTTCGCCTCCAGTTCGGCCCTGAAAAGTTGGGCCGGGCCGGGACCGATCAGCAGCAGGCGACCGCCGGTCTTGGCGTACGCCGCCAGTTCGTCGCGAAAGGCCGGTTCCAGATGCGTCCAGCCCGGCACGACGATCACCGGCCACTGGTGCATCTTGCCTCTCAGGTGATGCTCGCTCAGGATCTGCACGCCGTATTGGTGCTGCAGGATCTGGGTGAGCGCCCGGCGCAGCACGCCGACACCGTTGCTGCCGGCCCAATGAAACAGCCGCGGTGATTCCCGATAATGACCGGCGGTCGAGTACAGCAGCGCGATCTGCGGCACCGCGACGGAGCGGTGGCAGGAGGCTTGCCGGTCGCGGCAGAACCGGGCCACCTGGGCCATCACGTCCATCTCGGCCGGATCACGCACGGCGCCGTCCCGATCCTGCTTGAAATACGCTTGATATCCGCCGCCCAGGGCGAGCACGACCGCCGCTTCCTGCATCAGTTGCACGGCGGGCTTCTGTTTCCGCGTCTTGCGGCTGAACGACCACGACATCAGGTCCCAGGGAACGCCCTGGTCTTCCAGGCACCGTCCGGCGAAGCAGGCGGAGTTCACGCTGTCGTCGGGCGAGAAGTCGCCCGACAGGCCCGCCACGCCGGCCGAGACTCTTTCGGGCATGTGATCGCTGAACGCCCAATTGCTGATGACCTGGAAGTCCGGGTGCGACGCCTTCAATTCGTCCGCGTAGTGGCGTAGGTAACGGCGAAAGCCTTCCCGGTGGAAGTCCATCCATTCGTTCCAGAAAGGCTCGCCGGCTTTGCGGGGAGCGGACGTGGCCCCCGTCTGCCGGCAGAATTCGCGCACGGCCTTTTCGCCGTAGTCGGGCGTCGTGCCCCAGCAATCCCCGTCGACCCAGACGCCGTCCACGCCGTACTTGCCGGCCAGTTCGCGGAGTTGCGGAATCATCAGCACGTCCACGTAGGGCCCGAACACGGACGCGGCTTTGTCGTTGGGTTTACCGTTCGCGTTGACGGCCGCCCATTCCGGATGGACGGACACGGCGTGGTAATCCCAGACGCCCGAATAGTGCATGAACAGGGCGATTCCACGTTCGCGCGTCACGTCACGCCAGACTCGCAACGGATCGCCGACGAAGCCGGGGGCGGGGTTGCCCACCTTGGTCGGATAGCTCGAATAGCCTCGATGACCCTTGCAGTCGATCTGGATGTAGTCGGGCCGGACCTTGTCGATGACCCGTTGGACCATCTCCGGCGTGGTCCGGGCGCCGACTCGATCGCAGTCGTCGCCCGCGTGAAAGTCGAAATGGATGCCCAGAAAGGCCTCGGCCCGTTTCATGCGCGGTGCCTCGGCGGCGTGGGACGCGACGGCAAGTTGGCACACGAGGACCACACCGAACGCGGCAGCAAGAAACGATCGCAATGGCCGGGACCGCGTGGAACGTCTGTCGGGTCTCATGTCGGCGGCTCCTGTAGATGAAGGCGTGGCGCTCATGACCAAATCATGAAGGGAACAACAACTTACGGTTCCGTGCAGGCGTGATTGTCACGCGGAGCAACTGGTAATGCAAGCAGGTTTTTGACCAGCAGCGACTGCTGATCGTGTTTCTCGACACCTGGAAGTATAAAACAAGACAGAAGCAAGCTGACCAGCGGTGCAATGAGATGGGCACAAACGGCGTTTGACGGCGAAGACCTTCTTCGAGGTTCTGGCCGAAATCGAGAACTGGCGGATCGAGCAGACGAGTTGCAAGTCCCCGATGGCCGCAGCATCGCGAAGGTCCGCCGTTTGTGGAGGAAGGAGAGCGAGCCGTTCGAAGTCCAAGGCTGCGAAACCAGTTTCGTCCGCCGGCTGGGGTCAGGCTTACAGATTTCAATTCTCGCGGGGTAAGCGTTTTCCAAGTGTTAAGTCCAGCGACCGCGAGAATTGAAATCTGTAAGCCTGACCCCTTACTCCGCGTTCGGCGGATCGGTTCAATGCCAGGTTTTCGCCGCGGCAACGCATCAGTCCCAGCTTGTGAGCACCTGCCGGCCGGTCACGGGCCACCAGTCCTGCAGTTTTGCCGCCAGGCGAGCGACGACTTCAGGGTGCTCGGCCGCCAGATTCGCATTTTCGTGCGGATCGGCCAGCAGGTCGTACAGTTGGGGACGTCGGTCCGTGCGCGGATGGTGCTGGGCATAGCGGCCGACGCGGCCGTCGTAGGTCAGCAGCAGCTTCCATTGGTCCTCCACAGCCCAGCGGTACAGAAGGCTGTCTTCCGGCCTGTCGAGGTTGGCGACGTCGTGGGCAAAGGTCTCGCCAAAAACCGTCCGGCGGGGCGTGGGTTCGCCGGATTTCAGGATCGGCAGCAGGTTGTAGCCGGGCAGGTTCTCCGGGACCGGGACGCCTGCGGCCGCCAGCGCCGTGGGCACGATGTCGACGCTGGAGCACAGCTGCCGGCCGCGGTCGCCCGGTTGGATCACGCCGGGCCAGCTGAACATCGTCGGCTGGCGCACACCGCCTTCGTGCGGGGACTGCTTCGAGCGCGGCGCGAAGCCGGGACCGTCCGGCTGCTGGATCCAGCCGTTGTCGCCGATGTACACGACCAGCGTGTTCCGGGCCAGCCCCTTGGCAGCGAGGTAGTCAAACAACTGCCCACAGGTCTCGTCGAACCACTCGACCATCGCGTAGTAGCGGGCCACGTGGTCGGACGCAATGCCTTTGCGCTTGTACTTCTGGAACAAACGATCTGGGGGCGTGTGCGGCGAGTGGGGCAGGAAGGGAGCGTACCACAGGAAGAACGGTTTCTGTTGGGCGGTGGCGTGATCGAGAAAATCGAACACCGGCGTCATGCCTTCGCGGCCGATTTTCAGGCCGTCGTCGCCGTGCCGCCCGCCGGGTTGCGGGAAGCCGCGCGTCATGCCGTGGGTAAAGCCGCCCCGCTGGTAACTGCCCTCCCACCACTTGCCGGACTGATGGCTGAGGTAACCCTGTCCGCCCAGCAGGCGGGCGATCGTGGGATGCTTGTCCAGGTGTGAGATCAGCTTCTCGCGGAGCGCGGCGTACTCGGCTGGTTCGCCGCGGCGGGCCTTGGCTTTGAGTTTCAGCTTGATCTGGGCCGGCGCTGTCATGGACGGCAGCAGCGCGGGGTCGTTGCCGCTGATCTGATGCTGATGCGCGTACAGTCCGGTGGCCAAGGTGGCCAGCGCCGGACGGCACAAGGCGGTGGGCACATAGCCGCGGGTGAAGACCGCGCTGCGTCTGGCGAACTCATCCAGGTTCGGCGTTTCGATCTGCGGGTGCCCCATGAACCCATAGTCGGTCCAGGCGTGATCGTCGGAGATGATGAACACAAGATTCGGCCTGGCCGGCTGGTCGCCGGCCCACGCGGACAGGGGAAGGAGCAGACACGAGGCGAGGACGAGCAAGAGTTTCATCGGCGTGGCCTTTCTGATGTTGGGAGGCTGCGGAGGTCATGTTTGGACCGCAGACGGCTCGCTCCGCGAGCCGCAATCCGCTCGCGGAGCGAGCGGTCTACGGTGCGGGAACCAGGTTCAGCGTCACACGGCGGACGTCCATGACCGACTGGCCGGGGATTTCAATCGCCCGCAGCGTGAGTGGTCCCCGGCCGGCTTCCAGATTCATCTCGCCAAGCTCCAGCGTGCGAAACTCCTTCATCGGCGATTCGCCCGCCGGACGCGGGAGCGTATCCTGATTCGTGTACAGCGGCGGGTCCCAACCGGGCTGCACCTTGCCGGCCAGGCGGCTGCCGCGAAAGGACACTTCGACCGTGGAACCGGCATCCGCCAGCCGGCAGGTGTAATCGACGGTGACTTCGTAGCGGCCTGCCGTTCGCACGTCAAGCAGCCAAACCAGGCTGTCGTCCCGGCTGGTCCAGTGGACGAAGTACGAGCAGTTCGGAGCGCCGCTGCTGCGTTGCACGCCGCCGCGCGGCTCGCCGTCGCGGGCCGGGAGCATGGCCCGCGGGAATTCGGGACAGCCGACGGGAATCGGACGCGGGTCCACCGCGTTGCCGCCCCCGGCTCGCTTGGCCTTGCCTTTCGGCTTCGGCCCGGCAACGACGGCCGCCGCGCCAAACATCTCCTTGCGCCAAGCCGCGACGGCTTCGGCCAAGCGGGTCGCCAGCGCAGGTTCGCGGTCGTTCACCGGAGTCGTCTGGCCGGGGTCGGCGAGCATGTCGAAAAGCTGTCCGCGATGGTCCAGGCGATGGGTCTGGGTGCGGACGCCGATGTTCTGGTTCCAGGCGGAGAAGATCATGCGGTCGGGCCAAGCCGTGTCCTGATTCCGCAACAAGGGCGACAGGTCGCGGCCGTCCAGCGGCTTGTCGCCGACGCGCCGGATGCCGGCCAACGCGGTGAGCGTCGGCAGGATGTCGATCGCGGCGCTGATTTGCGCGACGCAGTGGCCGGCAGGCAGTTTGCCCGGCCAGCGGACGTAGCACACGGACCGTACGCCGCCTTCGTCCGTACTGCCTTTGCGGCCCTTCATCCCGCCGTTGAAACGCCAGCTGTTAGGGCCGTTGTCCGAGAAGTAGACGATGATGGTGTTGTCTTCCAGCCCGCGCTGCCGCAGTCGCGTCAACACGCGGCCGACGTTCCAGTCCTGATTCTGGAGCATGGCCAGCGCACAGCGGGTCTGGTCGGCGACCTCCTGTTCCGGCAAGGTCGCCTGCTGGGTGATCGGCTTGTCGCGGAATCGTTGCCAGTATTCGTCCGGGACCGCCCACGGGGAATGCGGCGTGGTGAACGGGACGTAGCAGAACAACGGGCGGTCCCGGTTTCTGTCGATGAAATCCAGTGCGCGGTCGGTGCAGACGTCCACGATGTAGCCCCGCGTGCGGACGATTCGGCCCCGGCTGTCCTCCAGCGGCGCGTCGAAGTACTCGCCCCAGTGCCCGGCGGCGTGGCCGAAGTACTCGTCGAATCCACGGCCCACGGGGTGGTAAGGATACTGGCTGCCGTTGTGCCACTTGCCGAACGCCCCGGTCGCATAGCCGGCGGCCTGAAAGGCGTCCGCGAGGGTCTTCTCGTCCAGGTCCAGCCGTTCCTGGCCGGTGGACACACCGCGTACTCCGCCGCGCGGATGGTAGCGGCCAGTGAGAAACTCCGCCCGCGTCGGCGCACACACGGGGCAGACGTAGAACCGCTCCAGCGACACGCCGCTTTGGGCCAGCGAGTCAATGTTCGGCGTGGCCGCCTGCGTGTTGCCCGAGTGGCCGTAATCGCCCCAGCCGGCGTCGTCGGCCAGGAACACGATGACGTTGGGGCGATTGGCGGATTTCGGGACGCGGCCGATGGGTTGGGCGTTGGGCTCCGCGTCGGCCTGAGAGGCATCCTCTGCGGCTGGCACGCCGGCGAAAGCCAGTGCGACGCACAGGGCAAAAGCGTAGGACATGGGCGGCTCCGGGGATTGCAAGGCGTCCGGTTTGGTTGTGCCCTCGATTTTTTCATGTCGAACCCGCCCTGTCACTAGCCTGTCGGTCAAGAAAACGTCGGATTTGAAAGAGATGACGATCTGCTCGGACTTCCGCCTCGGTGCCTGGCACCAGGGCGCCCTCGTGTTTTGCGTCCTTGACCGGCGCCGCTTGCGTCGGTACGGTGAGTCGCATGAACCCGATCCTAACAGACACTGCCTCGGCCCGAAAATCCTGCCCGGAACAGCGGCACAAACTCAACGACCGTTCGCCCTTGCCGCATCCTGCCGATGACGTGGATCAAGCGGCGGGTGGGAGACGGCGGCCATGATCCAACCCACGACGCGGCTGAGCTTCCGAGAGTGGTTGCCCGACGACTGGCTCCGATTCAAGCCCATCGCCAACGACCCGCGAGTCGTCCGGTATGTGCTGGCGGGAACCGTGCCCACCGACGAACAGATTCGCGGCCACATCGAAGCGGCCAGGAGGCTGTACCTGGAGGAAGGCTTCTGCCTGTGGCCGCTGATCTACCGGGCGAATCAGGAGCTGATCGGATTCTGTGGACTGGATCACCTGTGGGGCGGTCCGGAAATCGAGATCGGCTATTGGCTGGCGCACGACTACTGGGGCCGGGGCCTGGCCACCGAGGCCGCCCAGGCCGTGATCGCCTACGGGTTGAGGAAACTGAAGCTCCAGCGGATTGTGGCAGTCGCTCATCCAGACAACCGGGCATCGCTGCGAGTCCTGGATAAACTCGGCATGACGTTCGAACGCCTTGTCGTCCACGAGAACATCGAGCACGTTCTGTACTCGAAGTCCCGTTTTCCCCAACCCGGAGTCAAGTGAGCGGCCAGGCTGCCGCCGCGGGCGCTGCGGACGCCTCGCGGCGGCCGTCGGAGCCGACCCGCTCGCTCCCTTCTCGGATGACGCTCCCACGCTCGGCGCGCCCGGCACAAGCTCTGCCCCGGATCAGGGCTCGCGTTTGGCCGGCCTGGCCCGCTCGTCGTCCATCGTCATCGGCGGTGTCCCAAAGATGACAAACTCCAACTCCTGTCCCGGTTCGGCGGCCAGCGAGTGCGCGACGCCGGCCGGAATCACGGCCACGGCTCCCGGCCGCAAGGCGTGCCTTTCCCCGTCCAGCGTAATCGTGCCGGTCCCGGACAACACGTAGTACACCTCGTCGTAACCCGTGTGCAGATGCGGTTTCCCCTGCGTGACTCTGACGACGTGGACATTCGCCACGCCGCCCTCGCCCCCGGTCACAATCCGCTGGACGTTGCCGAAGGGACAGTCCAGGGACGGCGTCCCGTCTCGGTGGCGGACAAGCGGGCGGCGGTAGCGAAACCAATGGTCGTCGCCCAGCACCACCGAGGACTCCACTTGCCGGTCCGGGATCGACCAATACTTGTTCAACAGCCGGTTCTTCTCGTCCCGCGAGACCAGCCGAAAACCGTACTTCTCGTAGAACCGGATGGCCCACGTGGCGGCGGCCCAAGTGCCGACCAAAACAGGGCGACGGGTCTGCTTTCGAAGTTCCGCCAGCAGGCGGCCGCCGACGCCCCGCTGACGGTTTGCCGTTCGCACGTAGGCGTGACGAATCAGGGTCACGTCCTGCACATCCTGAATGCCCATCACTCCGACGAGTTCCCCGCCGTCCTGGTAACCCCAGAAACGAACGCCGCTGTCGATCTCACGCCGCAGTTCGTCCAGGGACATGTACGGCTCATGCCAGCTGGCGGCAGGGATGACGCCGCGATAGGCTTCGGCCCCGTCGTTGACGATGGCCTGGATCGCCTCGAAATCCGTGTCGCCGCAAGGAGCGATCATTCTTCCTTCCCCTCAAAACTGCAATTTCTTAATTCGTTCCAGACCTCTTGGTCGGTCCTGTGCTGTCTCCCGACCAGTTCCAATCGCGTGAGACTATTCTGCCGGCTCTGTGTCTTTTGATGATAGCACTTGCGGGACCCGTTGTCGCCGGGCGATCAAGGTCAGCAGCAGGCCCACACGCTGGTCGTTCAGGCCAATCGCCTTGATGTACAGGACCAGCACAACCGACAGGAAACCGTAAGCGAACAGCCGAATGCAACGGGTGGCGAACAGTCGCCATCCGTCCGCGTTCAGCGTCCGAACTCGCGGGGCTGGAATCGGATACACAAGGCTCTTTGACCTCCTTCCGTGAACACCACCGACCGCCCGACGCAACCAGCGCCCCTTGCCAGGCGCGAAGCGAAGGTGGATGCGGTCCGAATTCTGTAACTTCAAGCCCGATGCTGAGTCTAGAATACTATACTTGTACGGAAAGGAAGACCGTCCGATGACCACGTGGATAAGCAACAACTTCGACAAAATCATCGTCGCCAGCTCGGTAATCGTGCTGGCCGTTCTGACGATCGGGGCAAATTCGACCAATCGCCCGACGGCAGTACCAGACACGGGACAACTAGACACAAACACCCAAAGCACTGGAGATACGTTGATGCAGACCGCTACAAAGCCGCAAGCGAAAGTGTTTCATGCGACGGAGAGCGATTTCGATGCGTTGGTCCTGAACTCCGACGTTCCTGTCTTGGTCGACTTCTATGCCGACTGGTGCGGCCCATGCCGAATGATCGCGCCGGTCCTGGAGGAACTGGCTCAGGAAGCATCCAACGCTAGGATCGTCAAGGTGAACGTGGACACCAGTCCCGAACTGGCGGCTCGCTACGGGATCGAATCCATCCCGAGCTTGAAAGTCTTTCAAAACGGGAACGTGGTCGCGGAGCAGGTGGGTCTGGTGAGCAAGGCTGAGCTCAAGGCGATGTTGGGCAATTAGCCGGCAAGCGGCTGGCTGTCACATGGTAAACGGCCGAGCGGCACGTTATCAGCGCATCATGCAGATGGCGCTTGCCTTCGACGCGGCGTCAAACCGTCAGCCAGCGATCCCTCGCCGCCACGTCCCAGCGGGCGACGAGGCGGCCGGCGGAGATGACGCAGACTTGCTTGTGAAGCGCTGTCGTGGGGCAGATGTGCCACGGGATGGCGAGCAATTCGTCCCCCGGCTGATACTGCTCTGCGTGGGGCGTTTTCAGCATCAGGTGTTCTTCATTCTGCCGCACCTGTTCGGCGTCGGGCAGATCAGGAAAGACCAAGCGGCGGCCGGCCGGAGGATCGGAGGCACAGGCCTTGGTGCCCAGATCGACCGTCAAACGGTCTGGGCCCGGCCGACTGATGACTCGGGTCAGCAACATGGCGGCGACCTGGAAGGGAAGATCTGGAAACGCGGCCGTGTATCCGGCGTCGTAAAAGACCGGCGTGCCGGGACTGAGTTCCAGGGCGGGATCGTTGATTTCCGCATAGACGGGAAAAGTTCCGGTCCCGCCTGCCACGATCCGCGGCACGGGCAAGGCCTCGGAGAGCAGTTGGTCGCGAAACGGAACCACTCGCTGCCATCCTGCGTGTACCGCCGCACGCCGCTCGGCGAGGTCCGTCTGGTGATTTTGGCCGTCATAAACGTGCAGTCCGCCGGGGCGCAGGCCGGGCGTGACGGCGATTTGCCGGTACAGAGCCAGCGCGTCCGGGCCGACTTCCATGCCTGTGCGATGCATGCCCGTGTCGATGTCCAACAGGACGTCCACGGACAAGCCCGCATCCTGCAGCGATTGTCCCAGGACTGCCACGGGCTGAGGATGGTCTGCCGTCACCGCCAAGCGGACGTCCGGGTAGGCTTGCAGCAAGCGCACGGCACGCGGGATGTTAGGGCCGACCAGGTTGTAAGCCAGAAAGATATCGCTCACTCCGGCCCGCGCCAGCATCTCGGCTTCCGCCAGCGTCGCACACTTGTGCTTGGCGATGCCTTTGGCCAACTGCCGCCGCGTGATCTCGGCGATCTTGTGCGTCTTGCAGTGCGGCCGCAGCCGGTCAGGCCGCCCCGCGATGCGGATCATCGAGTCCAGGTTCTGCTCCAGCAGTTCACGGAACACGAGCAGCGCGGGCGTAAAGATTTCACGGGTATCTTCGATTTGGTAGCGTGGATCGTTCATGGTCGGTGATCGGTGCCGGAGGCAGACTTGGGAGGTGGAGCTTGGTGTCACTGCGACACTCGCCAGCGCACGTTGAACAACCAGATCATGGACGAGAGCAGGGCCAAGTTCAAGCCCACGGTAAAAACGCCGAAGTTGGCTACCAGCGGCCAATCGCCCTCCACCGCCGGCGACGCGGTCTCCGCCGCGATTTCCACGTCCAGCGGGATCGCAAAGGTGGCGGCGAAGGGACTGGTCAAACCGGCGCGGACAACGTGCGGCGTCGCTTCGTGGTCCGGAAAGAACCCCTCGGCAAAGAACCTCGCCGCCAGCGGGGCACAAAACAACACGATGATGACCAGGTAGGCCGTCATCAGACTGATCGACGTCTTGTGGAACAGCACGGAGCAGAACAGGGCGATCACGGCCGTCGTGACGCAGCTCAGCAGCACGATCGCCAGATAACCGCCGACGGCCGGGATGTTGGTCCAATACGCGGAGACCATCAGGCAGGCCAGGAGCAGCGGCCACACCAGGAACGTCGTCAAGACGCTTGACACGCGCAGTCCCGCAATCAGCTTGCCCCACAGGATCTGCCACGGCGTGATGGGCGTCGTGAGCAGCAGGTCCAGCGTCTGCCGTTCGCGCTCGCTGGTCACCGTGCCGGCCGAAAACACGGGGCCGACCAGCATATTGAACAGGAGCACGTAGCTCACGTACCACGGAGCGTACTTGGGCCAGATGTACAGACACCCGGCCATCAGCGGGATGGCCACCAGCATGCTGACCTGGATCACCACGCGCAGCATCAGCGTGCCTTGGCTGAAGATCTCGCTGCGGATCTCCTTGTCGTACACCGGATTGGCCCCGTCGGGCAGCAGGCTGTCGCGGCGGGCCGGGGCGAACAGCCGGTCCGGGAATTGGTCGCGCTGAATCACCAAGCCGACGGCTTCCCGCGCCTCTTGCTCCAAGTCCACAACCTCCTTGCCCTCGCTGCCGACGTCGGGCGGGTACAGCAGTCGCCTGCACGTGTTGGCGAACAGGGCAATCACGACCCCAGCGCCCAGGGCCGGGACGACGCTGACCGTCAACACCAGCCGGAACTGGCCCATGTCGGACAGCGTTCGCCACAGAAAGACGCCGCCCAACGCAAAGGGCAGAATCAGCAGATAGGACACGACCAGCGCGGCTGCGGTGCGGTGGAAGTAACTGCTGCAGGCGACACTGATCATGCCGAACGCAATCACGGACACGATCAACCCCAGGTACGCCGCGAGGACTTCGTAAAAGGACACGCCGCCCAACGGCAGACAGAGCATCACGATGGGCAGGGACGAAAAGACGAGCACGGCCAGATGCGTCAGCGAGGCGATCAACTTGCCCGCCACGATGGCGCTGGGCCGCAGCGGAGTGGCCAGTAGCAGCTCATAGGTCTTCCGTTCCTTCTCGCCGGTGATCGCACCGGCCGCGAAGCTGGGAGTCATCAGCGCGGCCAACACGTACTGGCCGACGAAGAACAGATCCACCAGGTTGCGAGCTGCCGCCGGATTCGACGTCAAGTCCAACCGCGCGTCTTGCGGCCAGGCGAAATAGACCAGCGTGGCCAGCAACGCTTGATAGAAAAACAACAGGACAAACGCCCGCAGCGTGCGGAGATTCACCAGCAACTCACGCTGCAGGACGGGGTTTTCCAGGAGAACCATGCGACGCGTCAGACTCCTGTGGAATGTGCGGCCAGCGTCCAGACGCCGGCTTCGGATCCCATTCTTTCACAGCCGGCGACGATCGGCAATTGGCCTCTGGCAACGGCGAACGGCGGGCCCACGCCGAAAAACCGGCGGGCTCACGCCCGCCGCTCGCCTGCCCCTGCGCCGAGCGTTACGGCTCGGCCGTCAGCGTCACTTGCTGCTGCGGGTGCTGACGGTCGAGCGGGATGCGGACCACCAGGCGTCCTTCGGCGGGGTTGGCCCGGCCGTCTTTGCGGTACGGGTTATGCGGCAGAGCGGGCCAAACGAGACTTGCGCCGGACGGCAGTGCGAGCCGGCAGTCGCCGTACCGCAGCCAAGCGCCGAGCCGCTCGGCCGAAAGGGAAAACGCTTCGTTCGCCGTCACCACTTTCTCGCCGCTGGCCGTCTCGACCGTCTGACCCACGCGTGGCGCCAGTGTCAAATGGGCCGCGACCGGCAGCTCGCCGCGGCAACTTGCCTCGAACGTCAGGACAACCGTGCGCTCGTCCTTGACCGCCACTTGCATCCGGCACTCCTCCGGTCCGTAGTTCAGCACGAGTTCCGGCTGCGGTTTCACGGCCAGCGTCGCCGCCGAGGGCACGTGAACCAACCCGTCTCGCGGGCGAAAGTCGGGATTCTCGTCGCCCGTCCGATGCGCCATCAGCGACGTGTCGCCGACCGTAAAGTTGCTCCACAACGGCTGCAGCTTGGTGTTGCCGCCGCCGACGATCAGACCGCGCTCTCGATGGTAGACGCTTACAAAGTTCTGCCGGTCCTGGATCCACCGCGAATTGGGCACAGCCGCCGTGTAGGCGGACAGGCAAACGAACCACGGTCCGCGGCGGATGGTGGCGGCCCGCGCGGCGCCGCCTTCGTTCAGCACGAACACCTGCTGCTCGTCGCCCGACTCGGCCTCGCCGCAGTCGCCTTCTTCGCCGTACAGCAGCAGCGAGGCGATCAGATCCGGATCGAGCCGATCGAGTCCGAGGTTTGCCCACTGGTTGTGCAAGTACGCCCGGCCGAGGGACGAAAAGGTGAAGCCCACGTTGCCGGCCGAAACCGTATCGTGGTACGAGTTTCGCTCGTCGATCGTCTCAACCGTTTGCCCGCCGGGGTACGTGAAATGGCGATGGAAGGCGGCGGCCCGCTGCAAGGCCGGCAGCACGCGCTCGTCGCGGGACAGCGAGTAATAGGTGCCGAGCGCATCGACGTAGACAAAGTTGTACAGCACCACCGGGCCCGTGCCCTCCGACCAGTAGCCGCCCTCGGCTTGCCGCCCGGCGACTTTCACAAGGAACTCCGCCGCCTGCCGGCTCCACTCCGGCCGCTGGAACGTCTGGCCCGCGACGTACAGGCCCATCGCGTGGTGCGAAGGAATGTTGTGGACGCTGCCCAAATTGCTGGCAGCGATGCCCGTATAGCCCAACTGCAAGGCCCGCTCCCAAGCCTGGCGTTTGTCCGCCGGCATGTCCTCCCGCACCAAGGCAAACGTGCGGATCCAACGCGAGTAAGTCCACGGCATCCAGATCATGCCCCAGGTGCTGCCGTCTTTCTTGGCGAACACCCATTGGCCCCGCTCGTCCATGTTCTCCAGTAGCGGATCGCCCGCCCGCACGATCACCTGCAGCAACTCCGCATCGTGGAAATAGCGGTTGCCTTCCGCCTGTGTGGCATAGGCGACCGCCAGCGGATACATCGGATGCTGGTCCTGGCACGTCCAGATCCCGCCGCCAAACCGGCCGGTCTTCGCATCGAACGTCTTCAGAATTCCAGGCACCCGGTCCACCAACGCGCGCCGCAAGCGGTCCTTGAATTTCAATTCGTCACCCGGCGCAACACCGGCGATCACCACTCCCAACAGAAAACCAAGCCCCCAAGTACGCATCATCAAACTCCTTGTTTCTGACCTGACCTGCCGTCGGTCATCATACCACAGCCGAGGAGCGCCGCCTTCCCTGCCCGAAGGCTCGGAGGAGAATGGCACAGAAAAAGGCGGAGGACTGAAAGAAAGGTGCGGCGGACCCAAAGGTCGGAGGCGCCGAGCCGGCAGGGACCAAGCCGGCCGGGAAACGGTGGACGCCGGCCGGTGCGTGGGTTACATTGTGCGGCGTTTCCAGGTTCCTGTCCTTGTGGTTTCGCGGTGGCAGGCAGTTGCACCAACGTTCCCGGTGTGCGCAGCGGGCCGATCGGCCGCGGCGTTCCGGTGCGAAGGGAAGGGGAGTAGCCGGTGATGCACGTTGCCAAAGTGGGCGAAGCAACCCCGAGTTTCGTTCTGGCATGTGCCGACGCGCGGGATCTTGGCCGCCAGTCGGTGTGCTCCGACGATTACGCGGGCCGCTGGGCGATCTTGATCTTTTACCCGCGGGACTTTTCGTTTGTCTGCCCGACGGAGTTGACGTCGTTCAGCGCCCGCTGGAGGGATTTTCACCAGCGGGGCTGCGAATTGTTGGGCATCAGCGTCGATCCCGTCGAACTCCACCGCGAATGGCTGCGGACGCCGCCCGCCGAGGGCGGATTGGGACCGCTCCAGTTCCCGCTGGCTTCCGATCCGGACGGCGCGACGGCCCGCGCCTACGGGGTTTGGGTGGAGCAGAAGCAGGTCTGCACCCGCGGCCTGTTCATCATCGATCCGGACGGCATCTTGCAGTACGCGGTCATCCACAATCTGAACGTGGGTCGGAGTGCGAGCGAAGCGTTGCGCGTGGTTGATGCGTTGCAGACCGGCGCCCTCTGTCCCGCCAGTTGGACGTCGACCGACGGAACGATCGACGCCGAACGAGCCCTGCAGCCGGGGCGGATTCTGGGCCACTACCGCATCCGGCAGAAACTGGGCAGCGGCACGTTCGGGACCGCGTTCGCCGCCTGGGACCTGCGTTTGGAGCGAATGGTGGCCTTGAAAGTGCTGAAACGCAGCGTCCACGAGTCGCGCGACGCCGTGCTGGCCGAGGCCCGCGCGGCGGCCAAGGTGAATCATCCGTACGTGTGTACCGTGTACGCGGTGGAGGAAGAGGACGGACTGCCGCTGATCGCCATGGAATACTTGGACGGCCGGACGTTGTCGCAGGCGATCGCCGAGGGATTGCCCCGCGCCGCGGCACAGGATCTCGCCAGGCAGATCGCCACCGGCCTGGCCGCCGCGCACGCCCAGCAGGTGGTGCATGGCGACCTGAAGCCCGCCAACGTGATCGTGACCGGCGAAGGGACCGCAAGAATCCTCGATTTCGGACTGGCCGGTCGCCAGGACACATCCGCGACGGCCCGCGCCGGCGCGAGTCAAGATGTCCGGCCGACGGTTCCCAACGACGCCGCGACCAAAATCGTGGAAATCGAGGAAACGCTGGCTTACGACCGTTCGGCGTCCGGCGAGGCGGGCGGCATCCGGGGCACGCCGGCCTACATGTCGCCCGAGCAAGCCGCCGGACGCCGCCCCACGCCGGCCAGCGACGTGTTCGCCTTTGGCCTGATGTTGTTCGAGATGCTGACGGGCCGCATGGCGCTGTCCGACACGTCGCTGATGACCCTGCTGGCCCGGCTTCAGAACCAGGATCTGGGCCCACGACTGGCTCCCGAAGTGGACGCCTCCTACCGCGATTTGCTCGCCGCCCTGCTCGCCCGCGACGCCGCCCGGCGTCCGGCGATGAGCGAAGTGCGGGACCGGATGGCAACACTCGCCGCCGCGCCGGCCTAGCCGCCTGTTTCGACCGTATCGACGCAACACTCCAAGTGCTGTCGCGGATTTGGGTCGGCACGGGGCTCGGAATTGGCGAGCCAAATCGGCGCGTCTTGCCGGGGTGATACAGAACTGTATCAAGACAATTCCGTATCGCGAAAGCACCCGCGCTGCTTCCCCGCACGCGGCTTGCATTCCCTCACGGCTCACCCCCATTGCAGCTCGAATCGCCAGCCAGCGGTCGCACTGCGCCCTCTTGCCGACGCGTGGGGCTGCCGTCATTATCAACCGCAAGCGGCCTGTTCTGCTCACGCGGCACATCCACTGTCGGAGGTCTGACCATGCAAGCTGCGAAGAAGTCTCTCGGAGTCGGAAGGTGCGGCGGGGACTGGCGAGCGCTCGTGCTGTGGTGCTTGCTGACGGCCTTGGCGGCGGCCCGGTTGCAGGCGGCAGATGAGAGGATCGCGTATGCGCCCGATGTCGTGGGGGTCGATCGGATCTTCATGATCGGGCTCAAGGTGCCCGTCGGAACGCCGGACGTAGCGGTCGCGGCACCGGAGGGCGTGGCGATGTTCGATCAGACTCGCGGGCCGGCACAGACGGAAATTCGCCGGTTCTACTTCCGGGCGTCGAAGCCGGCGGCGAAGGCGGAGATCCGGTTCTCGTTGCCGGGCGGCGAGGCGGTGGTGCCGGTCGAAATCTGGTCGTTTGACGATCTGCGCCAGTTCCGCACGCTCAAGGGCGTCCAACTGCCGCGGCGTTGGCCCTTGGGCAAGCCGTTGCCAGAGTTGAAGGAAAAGCAGACTTACCCGACCGGCGCCGAAGCGAAAAGTTTCACGGGCAAGGCGCGCGGAGGCTGGCTGGACCGGGCGGACGACGAGATCTGGGCCATGCAGCCGGACAGTACGATCCCGCGCTGGCATTGGACGAACATCCAATACGGCTGCCCGGTTCATGGCACGGAGATTTATCGCAAGGCTCCGTACTATCCGTGGATCATGGACAGTGCGTTGCCGTGGAGGTGGAAGATCCGCTGTCCCGTGGGCGGCGAAGAGTATCCATCCAACGACTTTGCCAACGGCGACATGGCCAGCGGTCCCTTTTTCGACGACGGCATCGGCGGCGGTTGCCTGCACGAGGGCAAGAAGTACGGGTTCATCGCCGAATTGGCCCAGTTCTATTGCCGCCGGATGATGATGGTAGCTCCGGATTGTGCCCGGCGTTACGTGGCGACCGGCGACGTGAAATATGTCCACAAGGCCCTGGTCGCCCTGTGCCGCCTGGCCGCCGAATATGCCTACCTGGGGACGATGACCCAGCATCGCCACCGCAACCGGGTCTCGCAGGTCGAACGGTTCGGGCAAGGGCGGTTCGGCGAAGGGCCGTGCCTGGGGTCGAGCGGTTTCACCACCTACTGCATCGAACAGCCCGGCAACCTGTTCGAACACGCGGACGCCTACGATCGGATCTTTCCGGCCATCGGCAAGGACGAGCAGATCATCCCCTTCCTGCAGGCCAAAGGCTTCGACGTCAAGACGCACGAGGACGTGCGGCGGTTTATCGAGGAAAACTTGTTCGCCGTCTGGATGCAGGGCGTGATGGACGATGCGTGCGCGTCGAACGAGCCGGCGGAGCAGCGGGCGCTGGTGCATGCGGCGACGGTCCTGAATTACGCCCGCGGGGCCGATTTCATCGACTGGCTGTACGACGGCGACGGCAAGATGCGGTCCTTTGTCACCAACGGCTACTTCCGCGACGGTGCGCCGTTCGAGTCCACCGGCGGCTACAACGGATCGCACGTCAGGTACATGGCTCCGGTGGTGGACGACATGGAGGTGTTGCGGCAACTGCGTCCGGAAGTCTACCCGGAAAGCAAGTATCCGTCGCTGGGCAAGAGCCGCCGCTATCACAATATCTTCGACTTCTGCATGGACACGGTGACGATTGACCGCAGCTTTCCCCACATCGGCGATGGCGGCAGTTGGCCGAACTACAGCAAGCTGTCCCCGATCACCTGGCACGACGCCGACGCAGCGTCTTTCGAGCACGCGTACCGCCTGTTCCGCGATCCGAAGTTTGCCTGGGCGCTGGTCCACAGTCCCGGCTGGAAGCCGTCGAGCGATTTTCCGCTGACGCTGGAGGAGACTCAGCAGGAGGCCGCCCGCTGGGCCGACGACTGGAACGATGGCAGTTCGCTGCACGACGGCTACGGCATCGCCATCCTCCGCAGCGGCACGGGAGACCAGAAGCGGGCGTTGTGGATGAAGTACGGCCAGGCGCGCGGCCACACGCAAGACGACTTGCTGGACATCGGCCTGCAGGGTTTCCAGGGAATCCTGCTCTCGCACATGGGCTATCCGCGGAACTGGGGCTATTGGGAGCATTCGTGGACCAGTCATCACGTCGCCCGGCAGATTCCATTTCGGAGCATGTCGGCCCAGGCCCAGTTGTTCGCCGAAGCAGGCCCGGTCCGGATCGCCGAGGCGCGGGCGCAAAGCTACGTGGACCGCGTGGAGCGAGGCCAGGGCTACGAGTTGCCGCCGCAGGACTGGCAGCGGCGTACGATCGCGTTGGTGGATGTCGCGCCCGATCGGTTTTATTGTTTGGACCTGTACCGCATCTCCGGCGGCGAGGAGCATTGGTGGAGTTTCCATGCGCAGCAAGGCGAGTTCACGACCCAGGGGATCGAACTCGCCAAGCAGGAGGGCACGCTGGCCGGTCCTGACGTGCCCTATGGCGACGCCGCCTGGCTCAAGGCCCACGGTTGCAGTTACGGCGTGTACGGTTGGGCCGGCCCGATGTTCGCGTTTCCTCACCTGTACAACGTCCAGCGCGGCAAGCCCGACGGCGTGTGGTCCGCGGATTGGAAGCTGCAGACCGGCGACGGTCTGCACCTGCGATTGACCGTGGCCGGCGCGCCGGGGACCGAGGTGAACATCTGCGACGGGCGTTCGCCGGCCGGCGGGTCTCCGTACGAGATGAAATGGGTCATGCTGCGTGCCAAGGATTCGCCGCCGGTCAAGACGCAAGTGCTCAGCGTGCTGGAGCCGTACGTCAACGAAACGGCGATCCGCGGCGTGAGGCCGTTGGCCGTCTCCGGAGCGGACGAGCAAGGATTTGCGGCGGCTGGCTGCGAGGTGCAACTGGCGGATCGCACCGACACGCTGCTGGTCTCTGCCGATCCGAGCGTGTCCCGCACGACCGAGGGCTCGTTCCAATTCGCGGGCCGATTTGGGTTCTACTCGGAGCGCGACGGCACCCCCGTGGCGCTCTCGCTCGTCGGCGGCACGAAACTGGCCAAGGGCGATTTTGGGATCACGCTGGACCGCGCCGAGTACCGGGCCAAGATCGTTGCTGTGGACCGCCACACGGAGACGATCACCGTCGCGCCCCCGCCGCACGGCGTCGCGGCGCTGGTGGGCGCCGACGTTTTCATCGGAAACCCGGACCGGAGGATCGCCTGCCGCGTACTGGACGCCAAGGCGGCAGGCGACGGCGTGCAGCTGCGGCTGAACTACGACTCGCGAATCGGCACGGGCCGGTGTACGGGCGTCGCCGAGCACCGCGTTCTCACTTCCACGCCCATGCCCTTGCAGCGATTCCGCTACTACCACGGAGCCCGGCTGACTAACGCCGAGCGGAACGTCGAATACCGGATCGTCGACGTGCGAAGCGGATCCGCGGTGTTCCTCGATGCCGAGGCGAGTCCGGAGGCGACTGCCGCCAAACTGGCCAGCCAGTTTCCCAAGGATTCGTGGTTCGACATCGATGATTACGGCGTAGGTGACGAGGTCAGCTGGCCGTACACGGCGAGCGTTACGCTGGTGAGCCCCGGCCAGTATCGGGTGACTGCTCCGGTGCCTGTCCAACTCCGTCTGCCGGAGGGCGCGAGGATCGTGAAAGACGCGGCCGCCGGAACGCCGTGAACATGGCCCGCGGGCCAGCCGCCGGGAGCCTGCTCGACCGGCGGCAAGGCCTACGGGACGCGGCGTCGCCGTAGGCCTTGGCGTTCACGGAGACGCCGCGTGTTTCCGCTTGTTGCCCCGGGCGGTCGGCGCCTCGGCAGGGAGGACGCCGTTGCCGTCACTGCCGCCGGAACCCACGCACGCCGAACTCCCGGCCCCACGGGTCGGCGTCCGGCTCCCCGGCGCGGTCGATTAACTCGGCCAGTTGGTTCCGGTACCGGTACACCAGGGACGGATCGCGCGAGTACTCGCCGATGCCCTTGACCAGCGACTCGGGCACTTGCAGTGCGGCTTTGGCGTCTGCCAGCCAAGCCCGCTGGTCGGCCGAGAGTTCCGCCGGTTTCGCTTCGCGGCGGCGAACCAGGTCCTGCAGCAGGCAGAAGTAGGCGTAGTCCTCCAATCCGTCACGGAAATTCTCCAGCCGGATAGTGGGTAGCGGCGTGCCTGCGGGGCCGACGCACGTCCAGGAACCGTCGCCGTGGTAGCGGGTCCAGCTTCTGGGGTCCCAATCGGTGAACGGGCCGGACGAGATCGGACGACGGGAATTCCAGATGCTGATCTGGTAGTACAGGAAACCGTCCGGCCGGTACTTGGCGGTCATCGGTCCCATCAGCAGCCGGCCTTCGATCGCCGGGTACTCGATGAACATATTGGCGGGCGGATGGTGCGGGCCGCAGCAGATGTACCACCACACGAACTTGCCGCCGGCGCGGGCTTTCGTGGCCTTGTCCGGATCGAAGCGGGGCGTCAGCGGGCACCAGGCGTCCACGGCCTTGATCTCCGTGTCCTGGCCGTAGCTGTGGTCGTAGGTTGTCGTCATCACAAGCACGTCGGGGAATTCGGCCTTCAGCATCGCCGCCGCGCGCTGGACGCCCGGGAAAGCGTCCTTGGGGTTTTCGTCGCAGCCGTAGATGTAGGCGTGATCCAGGACGCCGAGCGCCTTGGCCTGCTCGAATTGCCGCCGCAACCGGTCGAGGGTTCCCTTTTTCCAGGCCTCGATTTCCGCCGGACTGGCGCCGCAGGGGCCGTAGTACCCGAGGTTGAACGCGCCCAGTCGGCCCTGCTTGTGCAAGTGCTCGATCGCCTCGAAATCCGGCCCCTCGCGCGTGTACAGACTGTCCAAGGTCAGGTAGTAATCGGCCAGAAAATCGGCCCACCGCAGCTTGTGTTTCTTCCAGGCGTTGATCGGATAGTCCGGCTCGCCGCGCCACTTGGCTTGTTCCGCCTTGGTCGCGTCGGTGGGGTGATCGTGCGGGGAAAAGGTGACGGCCAGCGGCAGCGGCGAGGCGGCGGGCACGGCAAAGCCGAAGACGCGGACGGCCAAGTCGGCCGCGAACAGAACCGCATCCCGGCTGCAGACCTCCAGCTTGCCCTGATACAACCCGGCGGGTTGATTCCGCGGGGCTTGGACGCGGACCCAGAACGCTTGGGCGTCGCCCCGAGCGATATCGGCCGCCGGCAGGAACTCCAGGATCGGATCGGGCCACCAGCCGACGTGCGGCGATTTATAGGGCGGCACCGACTTGGTTTCCACATAGCCGACGGGCGACAGCTTGACCTGGCCGGCGCTGAACGTCGCGCCGTCCGGGCCGCGCAAATCCGTCACGCGGACGGCGGTCTGCTTCAGGTCCGCGCGGCCGGGCATCACGACCACTTGGAACGATTCCTTCTCGCCCCGCGCCAGCGACAGTTCCACGCGGGTCAGCATTTTCACGTCGGGTTTGTCCGCTCGCGGCAGGATCTTCTCCATGCTGGTAGCGAAGCCCACGACGACGTCGTCGCGCTGCGTTGTTGCGGCTTGGCCCGCGGCGTTGTCGGCAGCGGCCAGGCGGCTGCTGGTTAGAAGCATCACCAGTACAGCCCAGCCTGTCAGCATTCCCAGCACGGAGGCAGATCTACGTGGTCCAATCGAGATGAGCTGCCGTGCGAAGTTCACAGCGGTCGATCTAGTCGAACCAGCGGCGAATCGAAGGGTACAATGTGGCGACATTACAGTGCTCCTTTGGGGGAACGTATGCCGTCTTGCTGCGTTCCCGGCGTTAGTCTGAGACGAACAGCGAAGTCAGTTCATCTTAGGCAGGGCGAAATCCAGATCTGCGAGCCGTCCATGACACTCGCTATGCAATGAATGGACGTAACCGTTCCGACATTTCCGTTCAGCTTTTTCCCCTATTGGTCTTCTTTTTCGGAATGGGTTCGTCGGAAAACCCGTCGTGTTCGACAGCGAGCAAGACGATCGGGTAGGATTGTGCTTCACGAAGCTCCTGTTCGACGTACCGGACGGCGTAAGTGTAGTTGGCCACGCGATCCGTCAGCAGGTTTTCAAAATCGTCAGACGGGATGACGATCACCCCCACGTCTATGTGGCTATCCTGAAGGCTATTTCGGATGTGAACAATGTCCCTAGCTAGGAGATCACTCCTGCCGGAAACCTGTATCTCGACCCCGATTCGGGAGACGATGGTCTCGTTGTATCTCAGCCGTTTGACCCAATCGATCCCACCCGATTTGCATTGTATCCAGTCAGAGTACTCCCCAAAGCGCTGATCGATCGCCTCACGCACACGGCCTGCACCGTTCGCCTGCTTCACGTTCAGGACACGAACGTCCGTTGAAATGAGAATCTCTTGAAGCTCAAGGAAAACGTGTGCCAGTCCGAGCCTGCATACTTTCTCCCTCGCTCCCCCTTAGAACTTCATGTTGCTTATCTTCATGTGTGAATAGCTTCTCGAAATGGAATTGTGGCCTGCACGCGGCCGAAAACGGGTAATTCTCTCGAATCCGTTTGCGAATGTGGGCGGAATCGTACAATTCCGTTCCAATCCAGTGTCGGTCGTGTTTCTCGGCAGCTTGGTACGTCGCTCCGCCGCCGCCGAATGGGTCAAATACGATGTCTCCTGGTTCGGTCGAAATAAGGACAGCGCGTTCGGGGATGATGAGTTTCAGTTCGTTGACCCCGGGACGAACCTTAAACTTGCTGTGGCGGTTTGGCGACGTGTCAGTCCAGAAGTCGGTCAGATTAACACCCTCGGGGTTCATCTTGTCTCGATGTCCTCCGTAATCCTTGATTTCTCTCCCGCAATGCCGGCAAGTTTCAATCGGTAACCGAAGCCTGTTGAAGACCCGCGGTGATCCGCGCGAGTAATACAAAAGGGCATAGTGCGCGGGATAAAGTCTCTTGCCGCGCGGATAGGTGCCCTTCATCGTCAGAGAAATCCAGTGTCGAAACTCCAGCCGCTCCCCCAGGATTGTGGCAAACTGGACCGCGAGCTCGGGCGTAGCGTAAACGAAAAACGCCCCGCCGGGTTTCAGGACACGGCACGATTCCAGGATCCACTCTCTACACCATGCGATGTACTCAGCATGTTCCACTTTGTCGTAGCCGTTCTTGTAGTCCTTGCCCAAGTTAAACGGCGGATCGGCAAAAACCGTGTCGACGACGGCAGAACGCATCTGCCGCAGAACTGCCAAGCAGTCGTCGTCGAATAAGACGCCGAGTGATGTCGTAAAAAAAGGAGGCTTCACGGCCGATGATGCGAACAGCAAGAGATGCGTAATCGTCGAGCAACAATTGTCGCATTCTACAGATTTTCACAGCCTCGCGGTATGGCGAGTCTGTTTTTTTGCGACAGGCCCTCAGTTGCCGCTGGCATCAAGCGAGAACGGGGCGTATGATCGCAAACTCCCCGTCGCGTCGTGGGGCGTCTGCAACTCGACCGCCGCGTCGTAGGTTCGATAATTCAATGGACAACCGTCCGCAGGAGCACGCGTCATGGGTGACACCGCCGCACGCTTCACCGGCCTAGATTGGGTCGTGTTGGTGGGCTATTTCGTCGGCATTACGGCTTTCGGCCTGTGGGTCTCGCGCAAGATCCGTTCCAGCGGCGGCTATTTTCTCGGCGACCGCCAGTTGCCGTGGTGGGTGATGGTGGGCCAGTCCTTCGGCACCGGCACCCACGCCGAGAATCCGGTGGCGCAGGCGGGGGCGGTGTACAAGTTCGGCTTCGCCACCATCTGGTACCAGTGGAAGAACATGCTGATCACGCCCTTCTACTGGCTGATGGCGCCCTGGTACCGCCGCTGTGAGCGGACCACGATCGGCGAGATGATGGAAGACCGCTACGGCCGCGGCATGGCCATGCTGTACACCGTCTTTGCCATGTGCTACTTCGTCTTCAACCAGGGCACGATGATGAAAGGCGCGGGCAAGGCCGTCTCGTATGCCGTGGGCACGGAAGCCGTCTCGCCCAATCAGGTCGTGCTGCTGATGGTGGTTGCCTTTCTGCTGTACAGTTTCTTCGGCGGTTTGGTCGCCTCTGCGTACACCGACTTTGTCCAGGGCTTTCTGATCATTGTCATGTCGTTCCTGCTGATCCCGGCCGGGCTGTTGGCGGTGGGCGGGTTCAGCGGTCTGCGGTCCAGTTTGCCGGAAAACTTCTTCGACCTGTACAACGAAGCCAGCGGCGTGGACGGATTCACGATCTTGATGCTCACCTTGAACGGCTTCATCGGCATCACCGCCCAACCGCATATTCTCACCATGAATGCCACCGGCCGGACCGAGCGTGCTGGCCGCGTAGGCCAAACGTACGGCTCGATGGTCAAGCGGTTCTGCACGATCGGTTGGGCCTTCACCGGCTTGATCGTCGCGGCAATGATCGTCCAGCAAGGCACCAGTCTGAGCGACAAGGAAAGCGCGTTCGGCTACGCTTGCCTGCACCTGCTGACGCCGGGGCTGACGGGCCTGATGGTGGCCTCCATTCTAGCGGCCAACATGTCTACCTGCTCAAACTTCATGGTCAACACCGGGGCCCTGTTCACGAAGAATTTTTACAGTGTCTACCTGCGGCCCCATGCGCAGGACAAGGAACTGCTGTTGGTGGGGCGTCTGTCCGGCTTCTCCTTGACCATCTTCGGCGTCGTGTTTGCGCTGAGCGTGGACCAGGTCCTGGACGCCTTCATGTTCAACGAAACGCTGCCGGCCTTTCTGGGCATCGCCGTGATGGGCGGGTTCCTGTGGCGACGGGCCAACCGCTACGGGGCCCTGGCGGCGGTGGTGGCTTCGCTCGCGACGTACTATGCGATCAACTACCAGCAGGCGGGCGAGCTGCAGCTGGTTTACAAATGGCTGGCTGCCCCGTACGGCTGGGCGACGCTGGTGGGCGTCGTCGTGTTCGTGGTGGTGAGCCTGCTCACGCCGCGCGAGGACAGCGAGCGGATCGAGCGGTTCTTTGACAATATGCGGCGGTCGACCGACGACGAGGGCCTGCCGGAAGGCCATCCGAAACCGCTGGCTGCCGAGCGGGGTCAAGAGTTGATCCTCCTGGACCTGCCGGGTTGGTTCACGGCGGAGCGGTGGCACAACTTCTGGCGGCGTTACCGCGAGGATCTGGCAGGTTTTGTGCTCGCCTGGCTCACGGTCGGCCTGCTGGTGCTGACCGCCTGGGGCCTGATGCAGATCGGAAAGTAAGCACGTGTCCAAGACCCGCTCTGCGGTTGTCTCGTGGAGCGGTCTTCAGTCCGCTCGGGCGGAATGAATTCCGCGTTACGAAATCGCCCCTGGACAGGTGTTCGACGGGCAGGCAAACTCTGTTTTCGGCGCGGCAACTCGGCGTGACGGTCAGCCGCGTCGCTGGAAGTGCCCGCTGGCACCGCCGGCCTTTTCTTCCAGGCGGATTCGCTCGATGACCATGCCCCGATCCACGGCTTTGCACATGTCGTACACGGTCAGGGCCGCAGCGGAAACGGCTACCAGGGCTTCCATCTCGACGCCCGTTTTGCCCGTGATTCTCGCCTCGGCGACGATTTCCAGGCAGGTGTCGTCGTGACACGCAAAGCCGATCTCGATCGCTTCCAGGGCGAGCGGATGGCACAGCGGAATCAAGTCCGCCGTCCGTTTGGCCGCCATGATTCCAGCCAGTCGCGCCACCTCGAAAACGTCGCCCTTCGCGACTTGCCGGTCTTGGATCAGCCGCAGCGTTTCGGGCCGCATTCGAACCCGCGAACTCGCCTTGGCAACCCGGAGTGTCGGCGGCTTTGCGGAGACGTCGACCATGCGGCTGGCGCCGTTGGCGTCAAAGTGCGACAGCGAAGAACTCATTCACCTTGTGACTTTGCTGCAGGAGAGACCGCGGGGGCCCGAACCGGTCGTTGGTCGAGTCTTTCGTTTGCCGACGCAGGGCTGGGAATCGGGCCGGCGTCCCGCGGGTGCGACAACAAAAAAACGCCCAACAGAGTGGGCGTTTTTCCGGAGACGGGGAAGGAAGTCCGGGGCCGGGAACCCCGGTACAACCACGGGTCGATTCATTCGACCGCCCCGTTGGTAATATTCAAACCGTCGTCGGAGTCCATGCACGACGGATTAAAATGAGTGCGGCGAGAGCAAGTCAGGACCGCGCCTTCGGAGGAAGCCAGGTGAGTCAAACCAGTTCCTTCTTGGCGCCGATCAGGGTTCTCAGGCGCTCCGCCAGGAGTCGCGCGTCGAACGGTTTCTTGAACGTTTCGTTGATGCTGGAACGATCGAAGCTCATCGGCTGGCCGTCGTCCGGCAGCAGGGCGATCAGGATCGTCTCCGCAAAGTCTGCATTTCTCCGCAGGTTCTGACAAATCTGCAACGCCTCGACTTTGCCGATCGAGAAATCCACGCAGATGCAATCCGGGTGGAAACTCTCCGCTTGAATCCCCGCCTCGAATCCGCTGGCCGCCACAGCGACCTTGAAAGCGCGTTCGGGCGGCAATTCCCGCTTCATATTCTCGATCAGCACCTGATCTTGAGCCACGATCAGGACCTTGGCCATTGCCTCGTCTTCGAGGTCGCCCAAGGGCATCCCGTGCTCTTTCAGAAATCTGATCAGGTATTCTCTGGGGATGCGTCGGTCTTGGGATCCGGGGATCCGGTAGCCCTTCAGCCGGCCGGAGTCGAACCACTTGCTGACCGTGCGCGGGGCCACTTTGCAGATCTTGGCGACCTGTCCAGTTGTGAACACCTTCATCGCAGGTTCTCCATAACTCTCTCGTTGACTCGTCCTCATCCGCATCCAGTCGTAGAACTGGACCACGGGGTCGTGTCCCCTGGGTCTGCGGTTGCTGCCTCGCGTTCCGTGGCATTTGTCGGGTTGGTGGGACAACCGAACAGGCCGCAGGCATCTGGGTCGGGGATTGACGCTTGTTACGCTTCTGCGCGGCTTTGACTCAGCTCCCTCTGATCTCCGCCAAGAGGAATCATCGGCAGCCCGAGTGCTTAAAATTGGTTAAAATCCACAAAGTGGAGAAGCTTGTTGCCGCCGTTCCCAAACACACAGTAGAGCTAATTGGCTCTATCGCTTGGCGTGTTGGCACCGTTGCAGAGGGATGTCCCGCAAACAATCCGCAAGCGCGTTCTGCTCGGCAGATTGTGCGAAGGCAAACCAGGAAGCCTAAGGCAGGAGCCCCCCTGCTCAGCTTGTTCGGCTTGCGAAGCGTACCGGCTAGTCGCAATGTACGTTTCGGAACAAACCTTCCGATTGTAAGTTTCGAATCAAAAGGTCGGTTTACTTTAGGAAAGGTTTCCAAGTTGCTTGCGGAGTGGCTAAAGATGCGGCCAAGGCCCACCCGCTCGGCCCTGCGGGTGTTGGAAAAGACACGGCCATCGCCTACAATCTTCGCAATCCGCCAAATCGAAATCCGTGGCCGGGACTTGCGTCTCGGAGAGGCCGTGAAAGACCCAACGATGCGTAAGCCGCGTCCACCGGACCGGGCTGACAGGGACTTGGTGCGTTCGGACATGCCTGAGAACGAACAGGTCTCCGAAGAGTATGGCGGGATTTTGCCGGCCTATCAGGATACGTTCAGGCATTGGCAGCGGATCACTCCCGAGACGCGAACCGCCGTGCTGCTCGCGATGGGACTGGCACCGGATCGGCCCGAGCCGCTGAGCGGGCCGGAGGTGCGCGTCCTTGGACCCGGCCAGACGCTGGCTTTCTTGCAAGCAGGCGACTTGATCCTGGAGGACGGGACGCGGTTGCCCGTCGATCGACAGACTCCTCCCGACTTGCCGATCGGATATCACCGTTTTCAGCCGCACGACGCGGAGCAGGGTGTCTGGATTATCAGAAGGCCAGGCAGTTGCTGGATGCCGTCCGAACTGAAGATTTGGGGCTGGGCAGTGCAACTGTATGCAGCCCGCTCACGTTCCAGTTGGGGCATGGGCGATCTCGGCGATCTGCGACGGCTGGCGCGCTGGTCGCAGCAACTGGGCGCGGGCGCGGTCATGCTCAACCCGCTCTGCGCCGTCGCGCCGGAACTTCCCCAGCAGGCCAGTCCGTACTATCCCAGCAGCCGGCGGTTTCGAAACCCGCTGTACCTTCGCATCGAAGAGATTCCCGGCGCCCAGGACGCGGCGCTCGATTTGCCGTCGCTCGCGGCGGAGGCGCGCCAGCTGAACGAGCGTCGCCGGATCGACCGCGACGCCGTCTTTCGCTTGAAGATGGAGGCTCTGGGACGAATCTGGAGGCGGCATCCAGTGGATCCGGGGTTCGATCGCTACTGCTTGGAATTGGGGGAAAGCCTGCGGGGGTTTGCCTGCTACTGCGTCCTGGCCGAACGTTTCGGCGGCGATTGGAATCGGTGGCCGCGCGAGTACCAGCGGCTCGATTCACCCGCCGTGAAGCAGTTTGTTCAAGCCGCGTCGGATCGGCTGCGTTTTCACATGTGGCTGCAATGGCAGTTGGATGTCCAGTTGGCCGCGGCGGCCGCTGAATTGCCCTTGGTCACCGACTTGCCCATCGGCGTGTCGCCGGGCGGCGCCGACGCCTGGCAGTGGCAGGACGTCTTGGCCAAAGGAGCCACGGTGGGTGCGCCTCCAGACCAATTCAACGTGGACGGGCAAGACTGGGCGCTGTCGCCGTTCATTCCTCACCGCCTGCGCCAGGTCTGCTATGCGCCCTTCATCCAGACGATTCGCGCTTCGCTTCGGCACGCTCGCGGGTTGCGGATCGATCATGTGATGGGCCTGTTCCGCCTGTATTGGATTCCGCACGGACTGGGGCCGCAGCGCGGGGCTTATGTGCGTTACGCCTCGGACGAATTCCTGGCGATCGTGGCCGTGGAGAGTCATCGGGCGAAGGCCTGGATCGCGGGCGAGGATCTGGGCACGGTGGAGAAACGAGTGCGCCGCCAACTGGCGGAAAACATGATGTTGTCCTACAAACTGCTGTGGTTCGAGGACGACTTGCCACGCAATTTCCCCAAGCTTGCCCTGGCGGCCGCGTCCACGCACGATTTGCCCACGGTCGCCGGAATCTGGACCGGGGCCGACGTTGCCGCCCAGCGTCGAATCGGCCTGCAGCCCAGCGAGGATGGGTTCCGGGATATCCGCCGCCGTCTGATCACGGCCACCGGGTTGTCGGACAGCGGGTCGCCGACCGAGGCGGTGGCTCAAGCCTACCAGGCGCTGGGGCAAGCCCCTTCAGCGGTGCTGGCGGCCAGCCTGGACGACGCCCTGACGGTCGAGGAGCGTCCGAACATGCCGGGGACAATCGAACAATGGCCCAATTGGTGTTTGGCGCTTCCGTATCCCCTGGAACAGATCGAGACGATGCGGCTGCCCCGGCAGGTCGCCGAGGGATTGCGAAGAGACCGGGATGCGAAAACACCAAACGCCGACGGCGGGGCGTGAACAACGTCCCGCGCCGGCGTCACCGCGCGTCCACGGCAAAGTTTCGACTCTCTGCGGCGTTCTTCTCCCGATAACAGACCACCTTTTGCTCCAGCGAATTGGCGGCAAGTTTGAGCGACTCGCCGGGTGTTTCCAGGTTTGGGAAATCGATGACGCGGATGACGTGCTCCCACCGCGAGGCATCGGCAATCAAGCCCGACAGGCGGTTGGGTGCGCTCTCCAAAAAATCGCGGTTCCAACGGTTGCCCTTCCTGCCGGGAAACAGAGCCAGATAGAGCATGTCGCATTCCACCAGGTCGTTGAAAAAATGGGTCCCTAAAGACACGTCGGGGATGAGATCCTCACGCATGGCGACGATCTCACACAAGACCGACACCGTGTCGATCTCGGCAAACGAGACCGGCACGCCCAGCGTGGGGGTCGTCGTTCCCCAGCGGCCCGGACCGATCAGCATGATTTGCGGAGCGGGCAGATCCTCCGCAGGGCGCATTTCGGGATGCAGCAGCCTGCCGATCAGACGGGCCACGCTGTAGCGGTCCTGGATCGGCATCTGGCCGTAAACGGACGGGATCACATACACCACGCGGTCGACGGTGGTGACACGACTCTGCCCGATCACCGCTCCGCAAGCCTCCAACACCACGTCCTGGCCTGCGACCATCGCCGGCACTTTGGCCGCCGCGCTGCCCGCGACCACCTGCAGCGGCCGGCACTGCACCAGGTTGACGCGGTACTGATCCGGCGTGAAGAAATTGGCCGTGAATTCCAAGTCGACGGGGTGGTTGTAAGCCGCCTGCAAACTGGACAGCATTTCGCGCAGGTCGCGGACGAACGACGTCCGCGTCAGCAGGTGGTCGAAGGTCAGCACCCATGCGGACGAACTCGGCAGACCGTATTCGGCCGTCCGTTGGACCATCTCGCGGTCTTGCGAAGCAAACACCTCGACTGGCAGATCGGGGCCGCGCTGGACGATCTCCGAGAAATCGGCCGAGACCAACTGGTTCGCGTCCAGATCGATCACGTCCACCCGGTGTTGCGAGTACTGGCGGACCTCGTCGAGATCGGTTTCGGGACGCCGCTCGGGCTCGTTCAACGCCACGACGCGGGTGTAGTCGTCGTCGGCGCGGTCGACCGCCCGCGTTCCCAAACCGAACACCAGGCGGACCACGCCTGCCGACGGGTCAATGAACTTGTTCCAGACGTAGGGATTGACCGACAGGGCCACGCCGGCAATGTGCGGAAAAAACAGGTTGCCGTGCAGGCCGCCCGAAACCCGCTGGACCAGCAGCGGCATCTGTTCGTCCCGGTCCAGGAGTCCCCGCCGCGCCCGGTAGCGAAGCGCCTTTTCGTTCATCGTGCTGGCATAGATGGTCTTGACGGCAGCCACGAAATCCTCCAGCCGTTTCTGGTGCGAGCCCTGATTAGCGCAAAACACGCTTTCGTATTTGCCGGCGAAGGCGTTGCCGTAGTTGTCCTCCAACAGGCTGCTGGACCGCACGATCACCGGCGACTGGCCGAAGTAGTCCAGCATCTCGGCAAAGTCCTTGATCACGTTCTCGGGAAACGTTCCGGTAATGATCCGGCGGCGGGCTTCCTCAATGTCGTCCAAAAAGGCGTGCCGGTCGTGCTGTTTCAAACGGAGCCACCAGCAGCCGTTTTCCACCAGAAACGAGTAGAACACGTCGGAGCCGATGAAGAACGAGTCGTGGGCTTCCAGCAAATCGTGCCAGTGGGGATGCGTCCGGCGGAGGATCGCGCGGGCCAGCAGCATCCCTGCCGATTTGCCGCCGATCAGGCCCGTGCCGATCATCCGCTTCCAAATCCCCAACAGGTCGCCGAGCGTTAGATACTTTTCCGCCATGCCCAGCCAGCGCTCGTCGCGCGTGAAGACCATCAGCGCCAGGGTGCGGAACAAGGCGGCCGGATCCTCCGCGGGCCTCTCGCCGCGCTGCAGGGCGTCCCAGGCCTGTTCGGCCTTCAGGAAGGTGCGGTTCCAAGTGCCCAGCCGGAAGCGGACGGAATCCAATCCGGACCAGGGCATGGACGTACGGACTTCCGCCGTGGTCGAACTGTCGGTGACCGGCACAAAGCGGTCGCCCTTCCAGGCGTGCAGCATGTACATGGTGGGTGAATAGCGGTGCTCCACTTTGCTGGGCTGGATATACAGAGCGTCCTGATGGCGGTAGACATCGATGGAGATCTGCGTCGTCCGGCCGATGGGGCTGGTCGCCTCCAGCGAGTGGACGCTCCGCAAGATCGGGAAATAGGCGAGCGATTCCAAATCGTACACGTAGGGACAGGTGAGCATGAAGAAGTTGCCCAGCATCCGGTCGCTACGCCATTGTTCGGCCAACGCCGACAGGCAGTCGAACAGGAAGAACGCCCCGCGGCCAGCCTCCCGAATCGTGCGGCGGATCTGCGTGATGAACTTCTCAAAGCCAACAGAACCCGTTAGCTCGCAAACGGTTGCGCCTTCACGCTCCGTGGCCAGAGGAGGATGATCTGCGAAGCGAAAGTAGACCAACCGCCGGCCGGACTGTGACGCGGCTCGACAGTACGGTCCCACGAACGGCACGAAATCCCGGATCGCATCGACCTGCCAAACCAGATTGTCGCCGCGCAGCAAGCCGCGAAACACTCGGTCCAGGCTGGCCATTCCCGTACTCAACTGTGGATCACCCATCATACAGCGTCCCTTTCCTCTGGCTGGACGTAGTAGCTTACGCTCCGCTCGTCGCTGCGGTCAAGGATCTGCGGAGCGTGGGGGCGGTGCCGGGAAGTGTCGCCAAAACACGCGGAAAAAGCCGGCTTTTTCGAGAAAACCGGGCTCTGGTTAAAGGGCGATGAGCCGACAACCGGTGGATTTGGCCTTTGCCAAGGGCCTTTCATAGACTATATTACACGTGTACTGAGTCCCCCCTAAATCACCCATTTTTATTGACTTAACAGTCGGTCCGTGTTCCTCGCCGATTGGCCTTGAGCCCAATCAACCCCGCCGCTATTTTCCCGCCCAGACAACCTCGCCCGGACGTTACTGTCCCAAGAACCGCTTTCGGTACACGAACTCGCCTCATGATGCACGACGCCGACCCCCTCAATCCGCTGCGCCTGCGGATCCTCGTTGCCGAGGACAGCCGCACGAATCAGCAGTTGGCTGCGCGGCTGCTGGAGCGTGAAGGCCATGCGGTGACGGTCGTAAGCAATGGGAAAGAGGCGGTCGAGGCGATTCGGCGGGGACTGTTCGATCTCGTCTTGATGGATGTGGACATGCCCATCATGGACGGCCTCACCGCGGCGCGGGCGATCCGCACGTACGAGTCGCGGCGCGGGACCCGCTTGCCGATTGTCGCGGTGACCACCAGGAACAACCGCCGGGATTGCCTGGCGGCGGGCATGGACGCGCATTTGAACAAGCCGCTGCGGCTGGACCTCCTGAATCGGGCTCTTCGATCCGTGCTTCCCAAGTCAGCGGCGTGATGCTTCGTGCGGCGGCGGGCCAGGATGCGCGAGTCTGCGGACCGGCCGTCCGTTCTTGTCCTTGCCCAGCGCGAGAACGCGTCCTGCGATCTCGATTCCGCCGCAGGTCACCGTTTGGGCTTCCTGGTCCGTGCGGAACCCGATCGTGTCCTGGGCGCCGTCCGCGTCTGTCAGCCGGACTCCCACGGCGCCCGTGCCTTGCAGCAGTTCCACCTTGGGCAGCACGCTCTCTTGGCCTTGGCGGTGAACCAGCATCACGGCCAGGAACTGTGTGCGGTGGGCCGGGACGGTGGTGCTCGCCGTCAAGTGCCACGTATTCTCCCAGCGGCGAGCGAGCGGTTCCGGCTCCGGCTCGTAGCGGTTCGTCTGCGAGATTTCCACTTGCTTCGGCAGCAACAACTGCACGTCCATCGCTGCGGGTGCATTGACGACTCTCAGAACTTGACTCGCCGGCACGACTTCGATGCGGTTGTACGCGTGCAGTAGCCACTGGAATCGGGACGGCTCGGCGGCGCGCAGGTCGTCGAACATGACGAAGATGCCGGGCCGCGCGTGGACGACGTGGCGGCGGAACCGTTCCAGGCGTCCGGCGTAGGCCGGGGCGGCCTCGCCCTCGGCGTAGTCGTAGCCGCTTCGTAACGAGGCCGGACTCCGATCCGCACGCTCGGCGCTGGATCCGCTTTCGGAACCACTCTCGGCGCTTTGAAATCCCGTCAGGCGGCCGCCCGCCTCCCACCGCCGCGCGACTTGCCCTTGGCCGTCCACCAGGACGCTGTTCACCGCCCGCGTGGCCCGCGTCCACTGATCGTGGTGTGGCGAGCCGTACCAAGGATAGTATCCCGTCGCAATGGCCAGTCCGCGGCCGAAGGCTTCGATCGCATAGGCGTTTTGGTCCGCGTGGCCATGGCTCACGCCGCCGTACGGGCTGCTCCGCATCAGGAAACTGATGTCGCGATCCTTGTCGCCCAAGGCCGTATGGAACGAGGCCAGTCCGACGGCTGGAAAACTCCGCGCGCCGGGCAGTTCGGCCGGCGAGCGGGCTGACAGGGCCGGGGCGTAGGCGGCCAGGCTCAATGCGTCCGCCCCGATCGTCGCGCCCGCTTCCTGCGCGTGCCAGCGGGCATAGGGATCCTGGGCCAGCGTCGAGAAGACGTACATCACCTGGCCCAGGCCGCGCGGGCTGCCGGTCTGGCCGTCGCCGAACGGGCTGTGCTGGTGGTACGGCGTGGCGGTGTACAGGCCGTAGTACGGCGTGTTGCGGAAGAAGGGCTTCTGCATCAGGTCCACGCCGGTCGCGTGGCGGAGGGCCGTGACGAAGTGCAGCGCGAACTGCATGTAGGCGCCCCAGTAACCGGGCCCTTCCTGCCAGCCGCCGTCGTCGCCTCCCCAGGCCGGATAGGAGGTGTAATACAGCAGCGTCGCATACTCCAGCCAATCCCTCGCTTCGGGCCATTCGTGAATGAACGACAGCGCACATTCGCCCAGGAACCCGGGCAGTCGCCCGGCGTGGCTGTTGTACGGACTGCTCTCAAACGGCAGCCGTTGCAAGTGCTTCAAGAACTGCTCGGCACGGACCTTCATGTTGGCCTCAATCGCCTCGCGTTCCGCGGTCGTGAACAGCTCGCACGTCCAGTCGTAGGCCCGCGTGCCGCGCATCATCATCCACATCGGCGGCTCGTCGTAGGCGAAGAAGCTCGTGGGACCTTCGGGGTCCCAGGAGAAGAAATGCTGAAGTCGCCGTTTGGCCTCATGCCCCAAACGGTCATTGCCGGTGACCAGGTACGCCAGGGCACAACGTTCCATCACGTCCATCGGGGGCCGGGTCGTGCGCATCACGTTGACCGCCCACGGCCCGGAATCCGGTCCCCGCGGCCGGAACCCCGGTTCCGCGACCAATTCCTTGCCGACCTCCCGTTCGCACGCGGCGACCAGCGAGTCCAACGCCGGTTTCAATTCGCCCCGCGCCCACTGCCGAACTTGCTCCAGTCGCGGACCGGCAAAAAACAGGCGTGGCCGCTGACGCGGAATCCGCTGTACGGCCTCGTCCCAATTCGGAAACGGAAAGGGGCGCGCGTCGGCAGGAACCGTAAACGGCCGAGCCCGGCCAAACCTGGTCCCCCGGTCCGTTTCGACGCCGTAACGCCAGAACCACTGCCCCGCCGGCAAGCTCTGCGCGGGTACGTACACGCTGCGCCGCAGTCCGCTGAACGTGCGCGTATCCGGCGCATCGAACGAGTCTGACCTGGAGACCTGCAAAACATACTTGCTGTCCCGGCCGGCAGGAACCCAGAGGAACGGCGGCGGCGTGATTTCGACCGTCTGTCCGTCCGCCGGCGAATACGGCTTCTGAGTCGCACGCGGGGGGGCGTCCAAGTTCAGTCCAGGCTCACCGGCCCAGGCAACTTCAGCCAGGAACAGCAACAGGCCGGCACAACTCACGAACGCCGTGCCATGTCCCGGCGAAATCGAACAGGTCTCGATCCCAGTGCGAATGTTCGTGCGGTTGGTCGGCATAGACAGTCTCCGGTGGGGCGTGGCAGATGACGGTCGCGCGGCCCACGGCCTCACGCAAAGAAAAACGCTTTTTCGGCCGTCTGGCACAACAGCCAGCGGCGGTCGGCGACCGAAACGAAATCCAAGCGGTCGCGGATCAGGCTGATCGAGGCCCGGTAGCTGTTCACGCCCTGCAATTGATACGGCGCGTCGCTGGCCCACATCAACCGCTGAGGCCCAAAGGCTTCCAGCAACCGCTTGATCATCGGCACCAGTTCCAGGTGCGGCGGTTTTTTCTGCCCCAGGGCGTAGAAAGCTGACAGCTTGACGCTGGCCTGTCTGTGCCGTGCCAGCCGGAGCAGGAGTTGAAGGTCCTTGTCCCGGATCTGACCGTCGGCCCCGATGCGGGCGAAATGATCGATGACGACCGGTGTGTCCGGATAACGTTGACACATCTCGTCGATGCCCGGCAACTGCCGCGGATCAACCAGGCAGCACATCGCCTGCCGCGTCTCGGCGCCGGTCTTCCACATGTCGTGCATGCCGGGCGAATCGAGCCACTGTTCCAGATGGTCCTTGCGGATGAACGGCGTGATGCGAAAACCGGTCGCTCCCTGAGTGAACAATTGCTTCATCGCCGCGCCGGCGCCCGGTTTCCGGTCATCGACCATCCCGACGAAACGGAACCGCGTCGGATGCCGGCGCACGGCGTCGATCAAGTAGGAATTGTCGAACAGGTGGTAGCCTGAGTGCTGGATCAGCACGACGCGTCCGACGCCTTCGGGCCGCGCGACAGCCATCAGTTCTTCGTCCGTGAAACTGGGAGGACGGAGATCCTTCGCCGTGAGCCCCGCCGCCAACGGGAACCGGTCGGTCTCCGCCGGCCAGATGTGCGAGTGGGCGTCGATCCACGGGGCGTCGCCCGACGCGCCCTGGGTGGGCAACGGCAGAGCGGCAGTCCCGACAGCCGCCGCGCCAACCTTCAAGGCGTCTCGTCGAGTCATCCTGGTTTTGTGTTTCATGGCCAAATTCCTCAACCTCAGCATCGTACTCACACCGGCATGGCATCGTTCGAGAAATCGCGATCCGATGTCATGTGCGCGGCACGGAACCAGCCGCCGGTCCTGCGATCCATCCAACACCGACGGCGAGCGCCAAACGGGAAACTGTCACGCAAAGTCGCCCGCCATGATGGCACGGTTGCGCGAAATGGGGTCAGGCTTACAGAATTCATTTTTGGCCGAGCAAGGTCGTACCTTATGGCGGATACGAAGCTCGGCCAAAAATGAATTCTGTAAGCCTGACCCCCCGCACCGAAACCGTGACTTCATGAACGACGGGGAAAGGTGCCGAAATCCCGTTTGGTGCTAGTGCCATTCCGCTCACTCATTCCTCGAACGATGCTGACCATTGTAACACAAACGACGGCGCGAACTCAGCTACGTGCCAAAAATTCCGACGCCGCAGCCAGAACTCGCCAACGTCCGGTTTCGGCAACCGGAGGCCATCGGTGAACAGCGGCCGCTTCGTCGCTGCGCGCCCAACGCGGGGCGGCGAATCGGCACCGGCGCGGGGACTGTCCTGGCCCGTCGGACAGGAAGTCGCCGGGGGCTTGCGGCCGCTGGATTTGGGAAGCCAAGCTGGTCCTGAACGTCCGGCGCCATAGACTTTAAGAGACAGTCTTTCTTTTGGTCGTTTCTGGAATCGTTTCTGGGGTCTTCTTCTCCGCAAGTGCGTTACCGTCGCCCTTTGCCATGCGTGTTTCCGGACGAGTTTGCGCAACGTTGTTTGGGGTTCTCGTCGCGGTTGTCCTTCCGGTGTCCGGCATGGAGACCATCCGGCGATGTATCCCGTTTGAAGTGCCGTTGAACCTTCCGCTGCACTCGCTGTTGGAGGCGATCGGCGGCATGTGTGCCTTGGTCATCGCGGGGACGTTGGTGGCCAGGCAGAGCCGGGATTCAAGCGAGTCGCACTGGACGTGGACGGCGTGTGCGGTAACGGGGATGGGGACCCTGGATTTGTTTCATGCCGCCGTGCAGCCGGGAGATGGCTTTGTTTGGCTGCATTCGATCGCCACGCTCGTGGGCGGCATCCTGGTCTTGGGAGTCTGGGCAAGGCGGCCGCTCTCGTCGCCGTGGACTCGCAGGTTGCCGGCCGCCGTGTTTGCCTCCGCGTTCGTCTTTGGCGTGGTCTTCTGCGTCTGGCCCGAACTCACGCCGCGCATGATCGACCAGGGCCGGTTCACCGTGACGGCGAGTGCCTTGAACATTGCGGGAGGCGTGGGCTTCAGCCTGGCTTCGCTGTTTTTTGTTCGTCGATTTCACCGCCATGTGCGGCACGACGACTGGTTGTTCGCCGTGACCACGCAGTTGTTTGCCGGGGCCGGAATCCTGTTTGACTGGTCCGCCGTAGGAGATGGCGCCTGGTGGTGGTGGCACGGTCTACGGCTGATCGCCTACCTGGTGGCCTGCGCATTCGCGGTTTTGAGTCTCCTGGCCACGGAGCGGGAACGGCACGCACTCAACCGCCGGCTGACGGAATGGAATCACGATCTGGACCGCATGGTTGCGGATCGCACGGCCGAGTTGCGGGCCAGCGAAGAGCGATTCGCCTTGGCCGTCCGCGGTTCGACCGACGGGCTCTGGGACTTTGACGTGGCGACCCAGGAGGTGTACTACTCGCCGCGGTTCAAGGAACTGCTGGGGTACACCGACGACGAATTCCCCCCGCTGTTTGCCTCCTTCGAGTCGCGGTTGCATCCGGAGGATCGGGGGCGGACGCTGGCCGCGCTGCAGGACCATCTGGCGGGGCGGGGAGAGTACGACGTCGAGTACCGCCTGCAAACCAAGTCGCAGGGATACCGTTGGTTCCGAGCCCGAGGGCAGGCCATCTGGGACGCCTTCGGCAAGCCGACGCGCATGGCCGGTTCCATCACCGACATTACGGTCATGAAGTCCGCCTGCGAAGCGGCGGAGGCCGCCAACCGGGCCAAGGGCGAATTCCTGGCCAACATGAGCCACGAAATCCGCACCCCGCTGAACGGGGTGATCGGGCTCAGTGAATTGATGCTGGACACGGATCTGGACGAACGTCAACGTGATCTGATGACGACGGTGCTGGAGTCCGCTGAGTTGCTGCTGGGCATCGTCAACGAAATTCTGGATTTTTCCAAGATCGAGGCCGGCAAGGTGGAACTGGATCGGGCGGAGTTTTCGCTGCGCGGACTGCTGGGCGACACCCTCAAATCGCTGGCCCTGCGAGCCGCTCGCAAAAACCTAAGCCTGTCCCATCACGTGCAGGCCGACGTTCCGGAACATCTGATGGGCGATGCGGCGCGGTTGCAGCAAGTGCTGCTGAATCTGGTGGGCAACGCCATCAAGTTCACCGAGGCGGGCGAGATCGTCATCCGCGTGACCAGCCGGTCCCTGGGCAACGGCCAGATCGAGTTACAGTGCGATGTCGCGGACACCGGAATCGGGATCCCGGCGGAGAAGCAGCGGGCGATTTTCGAGGCCTTTACGCAAGCCGACGGCTCGACCACGCGGCGGTTCGGCGGCACGGGACTGGGGCTGTCGATCTGCGTCCGGCTGCTCGAGCTGATGGGCGGACGCATCTGGGTGGACAGCCGATTGGGGCACGGCAGCACGTTTCACTTCACCGCCCGGTTCGACACCCCCTCCGCGGCCGATCAGTCGCCGGCGGCCTGCCTGGCGGAGCCCCCGCGGCGGGTTTGCGCACCGCCCCTTGCCCAGTCCCGGCCGCTGCGCATCCTGCTGGCCGAGGACAGCCGCTTGAACCAGAAACTGGCCGTGTCCCTGTTGTCCAAGTGGGGGCACACGGTGACCGTGGCCAACCATGGACGGGAAGCCGTGTCCGCTGCAGCCGAGCAGCCGTTTGACCTGATCCTGATGGATATCCAGATGCCCGAGATGAACGGCCTGGAGGCCACTGCCGCCATCCGCCGCCAGGAACTCGAACGCGGCGGACGCGTGCCGATCATCGCCCTGACGGCCCACGCACTCCAAGGCGACCGCGAACGCTGCCTGGAAGCTGGCATGGACGCCTATGTGTCCAAACCGATCCGGCAGGAAGACCTGTACCAGGCCATCCAGGCCTGCTGCCAGTTGGCCGACGCACCGTGACAACTGGGCATCTGGCACGGCCCTTAGCCTCCTCCCCGCCACGCCAAGCGTGCTGAACTCGGACGCGGCCGACCGGGCGGTCACGCGTAACGCTGTTCCCACTGTGCCAGCCGGCTGGCGATCACGTCGTCGCCGGGGACGGCGCCCGTCTGCCGCAGGGCGCGGAGACCCAGTTCGAATTCGTCCAGCATCGGTTGCGCCTTGGCCCGAGCCGTCGGCGTCATCCGGTCGACGAACACGGTGCCGTCCAGATGATCGTATTCATGCTGGATTACGCGGGCCAACATGCCGTCCAGGTTCATGCGGATTTCCTCGCCGCGCAGGTTGTACGCTTGGACGGTGATCTGTTTGGGCCGAGTGACGGGACCGTAGAGTTCTGGAAAGCTGAGGCAGCCCTCCTCAAATTCCTCGTTGCCCTTGGGCTTGCTGAGCACGGGGTTGATGAACACAAATTCCTCGCCCTCGTCGGGCTTGGCGCTCAGATTGACGATGAACAGCCGCAGCGGCAGATCGACCTGATTCGCGGCCAGACCGATGCCGTTGTTTGCGTACATCAAGCGGAACATCTCGCGCACGATCTGCACCAACTCGGCGTCCACGCGCCGAACCGGTTTGGACTTGTGCCGCAACGTGGGATGCGGAAAGGACACGATTTGAATCGAGGAACCTTCCATCGGAGTGGTCACTTGTTCTCCTGGGTCTTCGGCGGCTCGATGCCAAAATCGCGGATTGTCAGCAGCGACCGCAGCGGGTAGCCCGCTTGGGCGAACGCTTCGGCGCCGCCTTCCAGACGATCGATGATCGCCACGACGCCCAGGACTTTCAAGCCGGCCGCGCGAGCCTTTTCGATCGCGGCCAACGAGCTGCCGCCGGTCGTCACGACGTCTTCGACGATCACCGCCGTGTCGCCGTCCTGCACCGGCCCTTCCACATCTCGGCCCTTGCCGTGCGTCTTGGCTTCCTTGCGGACAATGAAGCCCCGCAATGACTTGCCCTGCCGATCCGCGACCGTAATGACCGCCGCAGTGATCGGGTCCGCGCCGATGGCCATGCCGCCGACGGTGTCGGGCAAGTCGTCGCCCAGCAAGTCCAGAATTCCCTCGGCGATCAGATTCGCGCCCCGCGAATCAAGCGTGACCTTCCGGCAATCCAAATAGTAGGAGGCCTTCTTGCCGGAGGCGAGTGTGAAGTCGCCAAATTCCAGGGCTTTTTCGCGGACCAGCGTCATCAAGGCCTGTTTGTCGTACACGGAACGCTCCTCCGATTGTCTTGAACTCGCGGTCAGCCAACGCCTGCGAGCGCCTGCAAACGCCTGCGGAAGGCATTTCTACCACGAGCCGGAAGAACGAGAAAGGGGGCCAGCATTCGATCCAGAACGCCGTTCGGGCGGATCGGGAGCAGAGAGAATCCCAGGAGCGGAAAAGGAACGCGGCTTGGACGCAAAGCCGCGATCCGAAAACGGACAAGATCGCCAGCTGTCCACCGCCCCGCCTTAACGAATCGTGACTTTCGAGCCCACCGAGAGAATCCCGTAGACGTCGGCCACATCGGCAGCGGACAGGCTCAGACAGCCCAGGCCGCCACTCGGCGGCAGCTTGTCAGGACTGCCGTGAATGCCGACATGGTTGCCGAGATCCAGATAGAGGGCACCGTAAGGATTGTCGGCCGATTTTGGCGGAATGCGGACTCCGTTCACCCCAACATACTCGCGGCCGGCTTCTTTCGCCAGCACTTGATATTCCGACGCCTGCGGCATCGGATCGTTGCCCACACTGACGGAAAACCGTCCGGCATAGTACTTGCCTAGGAAGAGCACCATCTCGCTGCGCTTCAAATCGATTTCCGCACGGAACGGCCCGCGAAGGACTTTTAGCGGAGTGCCGGGCTGCAAGGCATCCGGAGTGGCGATTCCGTTGATGTTTTGCAGCAAGCCAACCGGCAACTGGAACCGCTCCGCAATGTCGGCCAGCCGCTCGCCCGGCTTCACTGTGTAGGGACCTTCCAGCGTGTGCTCGTCCGAATAGATCACCTTGCCGGCCAAGGGATCCAGCAGGTCCAGCAGCCGCTGCCGTTCCTCGCCAGTCAGGTCCGGATCGTGAAAAAAAAAGGACAGCGTCAGCAACGCTTCGGACCATTGGCCTTTCTGCAGTTGCGCGACGGCCGAATTCCAGGCGTTGTCGAAAGCGCGAATCGAACGGAATTCGGCGCGGTCCTGGGCCTCGGCTTTGGCGGCCTCCGCGTAGATCGATCTCTGGGGTTGGGCGTCGGTGCCCGCCGGCGCAGCGGGCGGATCGTCCTCGGAGACCGGTTCAGGAGTTCCCGCGGCAGCCTGATGGCGAGGCGTCACGAGAGGCTCGGCCGCGATGCTGGCGGAAGCCAGTTTCGTGCCGGCCTGCTCGGTTTCCAGAGGTGATCGGGAAACGCTTGGCGCCGCCGGTGCGGAAGCTCCGGGAGCGGGCGTAGCCGGGGGCACGGCAGCCGGATCGGGGGCCGTAATCCGCGTGATGGAGGCCTGCGGAACGCTCGCAGCGATCTGCGTGGGATCGGCCGGCAGCGACGCCGCCGGCGTTGACGGACTGGATTGAGCCGCCTGCTGGTCGAGCGGCATCGGTTGCAGCCCGTGCAACGGATTGGGCACGCCCATTTCGACTTGAGGCGGTGCTGCGGTGTCCTCATCCCAGGCTGCGGCCTGGGGAGGAGGTGCGAGTTCGGGCTTGTTCAGCACGACGTAGACGCCGTACAGCACCGCTAGCAGCAAGACTACCACAACGGCCGTTTTGATCGTTTCCACAATCATCCTCCTCGACGGCAAGAACGCTTTCCGAAAGGTTCCGTGCGGGATAGTAGCCAAACGGGTAAAAAGGGGCCAGAGCAAAAAACGCCGCCCCACCGCACCGCGGACCGTCTGTGCGAGAGGACGCGCCACCGCGGCTTGACGACGCGACCGGCGGCGGTCAAATAGAGCAAGTTCCTGTCGTCCGGCGCCGCACAATGGCCGCCGTGCGTGTCCCACGCGTTCCCCCCCCAGAAAGGATATGTATCGAGATGCCCCAAAAAAAGATCCTGATGATCGTCGGCGATTTCGTGGAAGACTACGAAGTCATGGTTCCCTTCCAAATTCTGCTCCTGGCCGGGCATGAGGTGCACGCGGCTTGTCCCGGCAAACGGGCCGGGGACAAGGTGGCGACGGCGATTCATGATTTTGAGGCCGAGCAGACTTATAGCGAAAAACGCGGCCACAACTTTTCGCTCAACGCCGCCTTCGACGACTTGGAGGAGAACGCCTACGACGCCCTGGTCCTGCCCGGCGGCCGCGCCCCGGAGTACCTGCGATTAAACCCGCGGGTCCTGGACGTCGTCCGGCACTTTGCGTCCAACAACAAGCCGATCGCCGCCATCTGCCACGGACCGCAGGTGCTCGCTGCAGCAGGCGTCCTGCAAGGCAAGGCGTGCAGCGCCTATCCGGCGGTCGCTCCCGAAGTGAACGCGTGCGGCGGAACCTACGTCCCGCCTAGCCCCGCGTTCGACAGCGCGCACGTCGATGGCAACCTGGTGACCGCCGCCGCCTGGCCCGCCCATCCGGCTTGGATGCGAGCCTTTCTGGAGGTTCTGGGAACGCGGATTGTCACCTGACGCCGTCGCAGGCGGCCTCCAATCGGTGTGCGCGAGGCCCACTCAGCGCTGCGCCGCTTCCTCCGCTGGACTTCGGCCACTCGCGCACGGCCGACTGTGACGCTCCGCCCCGCGCACGTGGGCTCGGACAGGGACTCGTGCTCGGCCGTTTTGCGTCCCGGCCGAGCACGAGTACAATCGCCACTGTGCGGAGCACGAAGCCACCGTCGCGCCTGGCAGACGCTACGCCACCAGCATCGGCATCTCGTGGAATTCGCGGCTGCGCAGGTTCACGCCGTCGATGAACTCCTCGAAGATGCGCACGTCCAGAGCCGAAGCGGAATCGGCTTCCGGATGGAACTGGGTGCCGAAGGCAAACCAATCCGGCATCTCGCTTTCAATCGCTTCGACCACGCCGTCGGGGCAGCGGGCAGTCACGGCAAAGCCCTCGGCGACTTCGTCCACGGCCATGTGATGTATGCTGTTGACGCGGATTTCGCCTTCGCCGTACACCCGCTCCATCAACGATCCGGGCACCACGGTCAGACTGTGGCGATGCGCCGGGTCCTGCAAATCCTTGTGCGGGATCGCTTCCGCCAGATCTTCCGGCAAATGCAGAAACAGATTGCCGCCCTGCGAGATGTTCAGCAGTTGCATGCCGACCCCAATGCCAAAGAACGGCATTCGCCGCTCGGCGATCAAACGCATCAGCCGGCGGTCAAACGTCTCGCGCCGCCGTTCCATCGAACGAACGGACGGATGCAGCATGAATCCGTCGCGGCGCGGATCGAGATCCTGGCCGCCGATCATTACGAACCCTTGCAGGCCGTCCAAAACTTGACTCAAGTCGTCCTCCGATTCCATCGGGGGGACGATCAGGGGGATGCCGCCTGCGGCCAGAATGCGATCGTAATAGCCGGCGGCGAGGAAGGAATAGGCGGGTGAGTCTTTCTTAGCGGCGCGGTAGTCGGCGTTCAGGCCGACGATGGGCTTTCGGTGCATCTGTACTCCCTTCAGATTGAAACACTCAAACCATCGGAAAGAACCCGGGCGCGAGACTTTTTTGCGGCAGGGAGTACGCAAAGACGGAAGACCAGAGACGCGTGGCGTGTGCCTCGAATCAGCCGCGTCGTGCGGCTAGCGTAAGGGGGATGACGTTCGACAGATCACTCGCAGTTCGCAACAACTGCACGTGTGACCGTGACCATCCTTGCCCAGTCGTGCTCAGCGAGACCCTGCCCGTGCCAGTGGCCTCATGCCTCGGCGATTTCCCTTGACAGCGATGTCCCTATCGATATCCTCGAGCGTCTCCTTATGGACCAGTCGCCTGGTCGCTTTGAAGGGTTGCAGCAGCGGCCGGAATCTTAGTGTCGTCGCCGTGGATAGCAATCGTGGACGGCTATTTTGGGCCTGTTTCTCGGCCTACCCCCTACATCCTGCGACAGCATCCTTGTGCTTGCATAGCTAGCTGCCGATGACTTGCGATGTCGTCGCAACGCCGAGGCGATTGTCTCGGCTCGGCATCGAAGGGGACAACGGCCGGACGTTGATGCTCGCCGTGCCGCCCGACAAAGTCAAGATCTTGCGAGACGCCCCCCAAGTCCATCCAGAGATCTAACCGCTTACGTATCGGTCTGAACCCACATCACGCGGACTGCTGCGACAATTCTCCTCACCGGTTCCAGCAGACCTTGGAAAAACTGATCCCGATCGCCATCCTTTTCGTCGGGCAGTGTCTCGAAGTAAGCAACGGCTTTCTCGAGCTGCTTCAGCAATCGCTGCGTCTGTGCCGGGAGATAGAACGTATACATCAACTCGATGTCCCCTCGTGACTTCCCGGAGTACCGGAAACCGCTGTTGCCAAATCTCTGCTCGGCCATCATCGGGGCGCCGTGTTGCGCAGCGATATCGGCGGCGTCCCAGTACAGGAACCCGTCATTCTCGCATTGAAAATCGACGCCAAGCTTCTCCCCAGGTTCATCCGACAAGTTGTAGAGAAGATTGTCCCAGATCGCGGCATCGCCCATTCTCAGATCAGCATACCAGTCGGGAGACGCAAGACGCTTTCGAATGCGCTCGGCCAGTGCCTCGCGATCGAACGGCCATTTTGATGGATCTGCAGCATCGGTTTCGCCGCCTTCGTCAAGCAAGCCTCCCAAGTCGTCGATGATCGAATCGGCGAGCACAAGGCTCTGCTCCTTCGTCGGAGCCGTCGTCAGCGTCCGAAATGCGTCGGCATCGAGTGAGTAAATGTAGTAACCAGGCATGCTGTCACCCTAAGCTGCGGCCAGCCCGCTGTCAATAAACGGCCGCACCGAAGCGCCGTCGGGTTTTTCGGACGCCTGCCTACCGGCTCGAATGCGGTCGCGCCAATTCGCTCGCAGTGGATAATATTGTCAGGTTAAGACTAATTGCTCCCAGACTGCCCACCGACCACTGGCCGCCATGTGGTGGGTACCGACCAGGGGCACCCCTGGCAGGCCGGATCCTCGCGCGCCCCGCCGCAGTCTCGCCGACTGCCGTTGCGCGCTTGGGTGTAGTCGTTGCGCCCTCAGGTGATACTCACCCAAGCAAGAAACGGGATGTGCCTTAATCGCACAGTCGCGCCCACCCAAGTAACAAACTGTGGTTCGCCGAGTCCCGGCTTCCCCAGAAGTCGATATGCTTATCTCGAATAGGCGATCTTCGATCAAGGGCACCGCCGACCTACTGGCCCCTGCGGCTCGGCGGTCTGACCGGCACGCAAGCAGGGACCGTTTTGGTGTGGGAATCCAGCACCTGGGGCAGACTGTCGGCGCGTGTCGGTTCGACACACCGAGGCAGCTTCGAGTCGATCGGGTACGGTCGCGCGGTATGGTGGCCGCTGGGACCGCCGCCCCGTTATCCCGGTCGTTCAGTGCGAACACACGGACACGCCGCCGAGGACTACTCTAAAGCATCCTCCGGCATAGGATCTCCGTAGAAGACCCTTGTAAGTATCTCTCCGGGCACATCCTTAGCAGCTACGTTTTCCATCTTTGACTTCCAACGATCAAGTTGTCTCTCGATCTTCAGAAGCCCGTCAAGTTCAGGTGCGCGGCAGACGTGCTGCACGTCCATCACCATGCTTTGCAGTTCGGAACGTACTCGCTTGACGCGATTGCCAAATGCAATCCATTGGGCTGGCGTCCATGTTTTTTTGCTTCGGCTTGCCATGGCATTTCTCTCGGAAAAAGTGGATAACCACCGGATGCAGGCCAGCGGCGTTTTCCCTCAGCGGCGTGGAACGTCCACACTCGCCGCCCTGTGATCCGTTCCCTCACCACCTCGACTTCATCCTCCCCTTCCTCACCCCCACCAAGTGCTCCGCCCTGCGCCACGCGTACGAGCCCAGCGGCGCGTTGCCCGGCGTCACGTTCATCACGTTCAGCGCCTCCCGGACCGTGCCGCCGGCGACGCGGCCGAAGTCCAACGCCGCGATCCAGCCCACGGCGTCGGCCACCACGCGGTCGGCGTGCGCCTTCTTCGCGCCGGTCGGGTCCTCCTTCTGGTTCTCCGCGTTGTGGAACGGCTCGCCGTCCGGGCCGATGCTGTACTGCCGCAGCTCCTCCAGCGCCGCCGCGTCCGGGTTCACGTACTGGCCCTCCATCAGCGCCTCGCGGTACGGGCCCAGCAGCTCCGAGCGCTTCTGCGTCCAGTAGCCCGGCTTGTTCGTCGCCCGCTTGGTCACCACGTCCGCATACTTGCGGTAGTAGAAGTCCCGGAAATCCGTCTCCAGGACCCGCTTCTGGAACTCCTGCCCCGGCCCGTTGGCTTCCCACGCCAGAAACGCCGGCCCCCCGCGGTCGTTCTTGAACCACCAGCAGGCCGCGATCGCCATCTCGGCAAACAAATACGGCAGCATGTTCGGCACCACGAACGACGCCACCTTGCGACGCGTGCGGCGGTTCAAGACGGTCAGCGCCGAGTTCGAGCCGCCGCTGCCGCCTAGCCCCATGCCGATGTCCGCCGAGACCACGTACAAGTCCGGCGGGGCGTACTTGCCCAGCTCCGGCTGGAACCACAACTGGAACCGGCCGTCCGGCATCGCCAGCCACCGCGGCTTGAAGTCGTCCGTCGTAAAGCTCAACTCGCCCCGGACCACCGGCGGCTTGGCCGTGTCCCGCAGCAGCCGATCGACCAGGCCGTCCGGGAAGTACCGCGCCGTGTCCCCCGTGAAGGACATGTCCAGCTCCTGGGCGATCGACACGGGATTCGCGCCCGGCCGCAGACACTCGTTGTCGTACCACGGCGACCGGTAGTCCACCTTCGGCTCGCCCCGCATCCACCACGGCAGCGACTCCAGCGCGAACATGATCTTCCACATGATCGAATCCGGGTCCTTGGCGTTGTCCGCCGCGTCCTGGTCCTTGCTGACGATGTTCACCTTGAACATCGGCTGGAACAGCCGCTGGTACGGATAGTCCAACTCCATCTTGCCCCCTTACCGGTAATCGGTCACCGGTCATCGGTCACCGGTCATCGGTCACCGCCCCCCGGCGAGCGGCGTGGCGTAAGCCCGCCGGTATCTTCCCCGCTCCCCGCTCCCCGGTCACCGGCCACCGGCCACCGCCCTCCTCCCCCTCGCCGCCTCAATCCGCCGCTCCAGCGCTTCCACCCGCCGCTGAGCCTCCGCCGACAGCACCACCATCCCGCTCTCCGCATCCACTTTCGGCCCACGCCCCGCGGTCTTCCCCTTCCCCGTCCCCAGCTTATCGCTCACCTTCATGGTCAGCCGGGTGATCGTCTCCGCCAGCTTCCCCGGCGGCAGTCCGGCCCAAGCCTGCAGGAACGTCAGCGCCGCCATCGTCGGCGGCGCCGTAGCCGCCAATTCCGGCCGCACCTTCACCGTCTCCCCGCCGTCGCCGTCCTTCTCCCGCACCACGCACAGCAGCAGATTCTCCGAGGCCCACAGCAGCGAATCCAACATCCGCTTCGCCGGCCCGATCCCCCGCCGCTTGGCATACTTCGGGTCAATTAACTCCTCCAGCGGCTTCGAGCTTTCCATCAGCACGCTCATCGCATTTACTCCGTCGCGGCCCCATTTCCGTCCTTCCTCAATTCTGGAGGTTTTCCGGTTTATCGTCAATTAGGTACATGCCGGCAGCCAAAGCCGCTGCCGTCGTTCGCACGCAATCGGATCGTGACGGCCGAACTCCCGTCACGCTGCCTGCTGATACAGGTACTTCTGGAACGTCACGAAGACGCTGGCGATTTCTTCCGGTCGGCCCAGATCGGCTACGGCGTCGGCAAGGGAGTGGTCGTAGCGAAGGTTCAGCAGCGGCGTGAGCTTCTCCTGGTCGAGTTCCTCTACGCCGACTGTCACGTAGTGGGACAGCACGAAATCGAGGAACGCCTGCTGCCGGGCGTTGAAGTGGTGGCTGATCTCGACTTTGGCCTGGGCGGCCCGCTGTTGGCGGCTGAGCGTGGGAAGGGCATAGGCGACATACGCCAGCACGTCGAACAGGTCGCTGTTCTCGGCGTCGATCACGCGCTGCATCTCGGCCATCTGCTCCCGGCCGAAGCCCTGGTCGGCCAGTCCGGCCAAGAGCTTGGCGCGAGTGTCGGGCACGCTCCACAGGGCGCGCAGCTCGGCTTCGTCCTGGAAGAAACCGGGCAGCTTGCCGTACAGCGTCTCCAGGAACTGCTGGGCGGACATCGGCGTGCCGTCGGGGTGCCAGAAGGTGGTGACCATCATGTGCTGGATGGCGCGGGCTTTGCCGTCGGCCAGTCTCACTTTGACCCTGGCCTTTTTCCGGCACACGCACGGCCGCTGGCCGCATTTCGGGCAGGGTTCGGACTCGCAGACACACGGCCGCTGGCCGCACACCGGGCACGGCCCCGGCGGCGTCACTTCACAGACGCAGGGCTGCTGGCCGCATTTTGCACAGACCTCCGGCTCCGGCGGTGCCGGTTCGCCGTCCCATTCCGGATCGCTGAAGTGCAGGTGGGCTTTCACAAAGTCGTAGATCGTAAAGTAGTCCTTGCCGTCGTACAGTCGCGTGCCGCGCCCGATGATCTGCTTGAATTCGATCATCGAATTGATCGGGCGCAGCAGCACGATGTTGCGGATGTTGCGGGCGTCCACGCCCGTCGAGAGCTTTTGGGACGTGGTCAGAACCGTGGGGATGGTCCTCTCGTTGTCCTGAAAGTCGCGCAGGTGCTGCTCGCCCAGTTCGCCGTCGTCGGCCGTCACGCGCTGGCAGTAGTTCGGGTCGGTGCTCGTCTTGACTTGGTTGATCAGGTCGCGGACCAGCAAGGCGTGAGCCTGGTTGGCGCAGAACACCAGTGTCTTTTCGTTCTGGTTGATCTGCGACATGAAGACCTCGACCCGCTTCCGTTCCCGCTCCCTGATCTCGATGTTGCGGTTGAAGTCGGTCTCCTCGTAGACCTTGCCCGCCTCGATCTCGCCCTCCACCACCGTGTCGTCGGGCGTATAGACGTAGTAGTCCAGCGTGGTCTGGATCTGTTTGACCTTGAACGGCGTCAGGAACCCGTCGTTGATTCCGTCCTTCAGCGAGTACGTGTAGACCGGCTCGCCGAAATAGGCGTAGGTGTCCACGTTTTCGTTGCGTTTGGGCGTGGCGGTCAGGCCCAGTTGCACGGCGGAGGAAAAGTATTCCAGGATGGCCCGCCACGTGCTTTCGTCGTTCGCGCCGCCCCGATGGCACTCGTCGATGATGATAAAGTCGAAGAAATCCCGCGGGTACTCGCCGAAATACCCTTCGACAAGCTCAGGGGCCGATTCGACCGCCTTAGGGCGGGCAGCGTCGGGGGCCGATCTGCTGCGTGCCAACTGTTTCAGGAGAGCGATGTTGCCTTGGATCAGCGCGATTTTCTTCGCCCTGGTCCAACCTTGCACCTGTTTTTCCCGAGCAAATGCCTTGTCAATGCGGTCAAACGTTTCGTAATACACGAGTTTGACCGGCCCGCGTGCTGTGTGGCGTGCGCCTTCTCCAGCATTGTGCTGCTGCAGCCGCGTTCGCAGGTCTTTAGTACTACCCGTGTAGAGACTCCCATCCGCGCACTCAAGCACATACATGTACCCGTACGCTTCCTCGATCTCGGTTATCTCCTTGAATCGCGTGTCCGTCTGCGGCTGAAACTCGGTGGACGCCCCGGTGGCTGAGCCTGCCGAAGCCCCGGTGGCTGAGCCTGCCGAAGCCATGAACGTCTGGAAGATCGTGAAGAACAGGCTGCCGTTCTTCGGCACTTTGCCTTTTTTGCGGATGTCCGCCGGCTCGATGCGGACCATTGCGTCTTCGGGGAATGGGAAGAAGGCGTTGAAGGCTTGGTCGGCCAGGATGTTGCGGTCGGCCAGGAACAGGATCCGCGGGCGGCGCGTCGGCTGGCCGCTCAGGTTCCAGCGGCTGTGGAACAGCTTCCACGCGATCTGGAAAGCGATGAACGTCTTGCCCGTGCCGGTGGCCAGCGTCAGCAGGATGCGCACCGCCCCGCCGATGATGGCGTCCAGCACGCGCTCGATGGCGATGTCCTGGTAGTAGCGCGGCAGGAACATGCCGCCGCCGTCCTGAAACGGAATGGCCGCGAACCGATCTCGCCAGTCGTTCTGCTGGGCGAACGTTGCGTTCCACAGTTCGTCCGGCGTCGGGAACCGCGGCAGTTCGCCTTCGTGGCCCGTCTGCATGTCGATGCCGTAGATCCCCTGGCCGTTGGTGGAGTAGGCGAAGCGGATGGCCAGCTTGCCGGCGTAGTCCTTTGCCTGAGCCACGCCCTCGGTCAACTCCTCGTCCCACGCCTTGGCCTCGACCACGCCCAGCTTCGTGTTGCGATACACCAGCACGTAATCGCCCTTGAGCGGCTTGGCCCGCCGCCCGTGCCCTTCCAGTCGCCCCAGCGTGATCGGGTACTCCCGCCGGATGCGGCTCCCTTCGACCACGCCCCACCCAGCCGCCGCCAGCGCCGGGTCGATGTGTTCCGCTCTCGTTTCGGCTTCGTTCATGATTCTGCTCGTGAAGACTCGCGGGAGTGCTGCCCGCAGATCAGTTCTCGGCTTGTGCCTCTTGCAGCTGTTTTAGTGTCTTGCCGCTCGCGTCCTTCCATTCGGTACGACCGTTGCTTGAGCGACCCAAAACGACTGACGACGCCAACGAAGGTGAGTTAAACGTATAATCCTGCGCGAAGCGAAGCCGTTTCTCATCGTGAACCAAGACGCCATTTTGCAGCAAATCGGCACGCGCTGCACAAACATTGGGGAGGTGTTGCTTGAGCGATGGCACCTCGTCAATGGCTGCGAACGATCCAGATTGGACGATAAATCCCTGGGGAGTGTCATGGCCCTGTGCGGTTACGCCACGCCCCTGACAGGTGAGCGTCGTTTCTCCTTTCACCACTGCGGGGGAGCTTTGCTCGAAAGCATGGATGCCCAGCACTGGCAACATGCCCAGGATGTTGTCGAGGAAGACGTCCATGTCGGCACGGTCGGCTTCTGAGAGGGTGGGATCCGATGGCTTATTAGCATTGTCCAGCGGCATTCGCTTCGCCGCGGTTGCGCGATTTACCAATTGGGCTTCAAGGTACTGCACGTGGGCCTTGTTCAATTGGCCCGGTGCGACGAAAAAAACCGCACGCGTCCAGAAGTCCTTGTTTGCATAGTGACTTTCCAACCGCGGCCGCACTGGATCCCCCTCACCAACGTAGAGCATTTCGCCGTCGCCCTTTGGCCGTGGCCCAAGCAAAAGATAAACGCCGGTCTGTAAAAACTCTGACCGGTTGCGGACTTGGGGGTAAATGGCGCGAGGGAACATCAGGGCCTTGCCGATCCAGTTCGATCGTTCGACAAGCCGCAGGCCGTCAGGGTCACCATCGGCGACAAAGATACGCAGCGAGAAAGGTACTTGCTTGCTCATGACGACATCCAGAGGTTATTTTACAGTTGTCCGCTGAATGCTTGGTGTAGCAGGGATTTTTTCAATTCGTCGAGCGCGGCCAGCTTGCGCTGGTAGACGGATTCGAGGCGTTGAGTTTCTTCGCGGAGCGAATCGAGGATCACCACGATCCTTTGCTGCACGTCCAGGCTGGGAAAAGGAAATCGCTGACTCTCGAAGGTGCCCATGTTTATGTTGTCCTGCGCGCTACCCTTCCCCTGAGCCTTCAAGTGTGCCTTGAAACTCTGAAGCAGGTACTGCACAAACGTGCTGCTCGACTTGGTTTCGTCAACCACGACCCCGATCATGCTGTCAGGAAAGCACGAGTCGAAGCCCAAGATCGCGGTCTCCGCGATGTTCGCGGCGATGGTGATGCAAACAGTCCCCGCAGGCCACAGCTTGCTCTGAGCAAGACCGGCCTCGCTGTACGTTTGGCTGTAGGTTTCGATTACGTGCCCAGCGTTCCGTACATCGCCCGTTTGGACGAACGGATACTTCCCGCCGTAGAGTCTGGGGGCGTTCCGAGGGCGATGGCGAGACTTGCCTCGGCCAAATACCTTGGCGATTTCTTCCAGCCTCTTATTTGCCCACCCGTCGCCGCGTTTGGCGAACACGGCTTGCAGGTGGCTTTCAAACAGCTCGCGGGCGTTTTGGAGGTTCTTTTCGGCGTTGGCTTTGGCGGTGGCGATGCCGGCAAACGCTTCGTCCAGGATGCCCACGATCCGCCGCTGTTCGGGGAGCGGGGGAAGAACCACCGGAAACTCCGTGATGTCCCGCTGGTACAGATGAGGGGTCGTGGCACCATTGAGACGCGAGTTGACTATCTTCTGGAAGTACGGGCTCGACAGACAGTGATAGAGGAACTTGGGAAGAATACACTTTCTGCTACGGATGAGCAGCAGCGACGAATTGATTGTCGCGCTGTCTGGCAGTCTTCCGACGATACCAACTTTCCCAATACCTGCGCCGTCTTTGCAGATCAGAACATCGCCCTCTTGGAGCATTATCTCCGGACTCTCGACATATCGCTCTTCGCTAATGTGAAAGGCATCCCGAAAATCCACATAGTCGCCATAATTGAGCGAGTGAACGGAAAGAAATAACGGACCGCTCTCCGTGTATTCCTTAGCCGTCAATCCGCGCCAACCAATCCTGCCCCTGAGTTCGGCCAGTTCGCCCAGTTGTCTGTTTTGCCATCCATCCTTCGTAACAGCCCCCGGGTGGTTTGCAGCTCTCCCGCGTTCCCCGCCTTTCCTCTCACTCACCGCCCGCCTCCTGTGCCCACTGGAGCAGCTTGCGTTGGAGTTCCTCTTTGCTGGGCAGATACAGCTGGTACTGGCGTGCGTGGATGTTGGCATCCTTGGGCAGCGTGATCTCGACCATCGCCCCGTTCTTTTTCTTGCACAGGATGATGCCGACGGTGTCGTTTTCGTCCTCGGTCTTGACGAACCGGTCGAAGTAGTTGACGTACATCTGCATCTGGCCCAGGTTCTCGTGGGTCAGCTTGCCCAGCTTGAGGTCGATCAGCACGTAGCACCGCAGCAGGCGGTTGTAGAACACCAGATCGACGAAAAAATGTTCGCCGTCAAAGGTGAACCGCTTCTGCCGGGCCTCGAACAGGAAGCCTTTGCCCAACTCCAGCAGGAATCGCTCGATCTGGTCGATGATGGCCGCTTCCAGGTCGGACTCGGAATAGCGGGCCTGTTCGGACAGGCCCAGGAACTCCAGGACCAGCGGCTCCTTGAGCAGGTCCTGGGGCTGGCTGACGATCTGCCCTTCTCGCGCCAGGCGGCGAACGCCCTCCTTGTCCCGGCTGAGGGCCAGACGTTCGTACAGGCCGCTGTCGAACTGGCGTCGCAGTTCGCGCAGATTCCAATTCTGGTCGGCCGATTCGATTTCGTAGAAGCTGCGCTCGTCCGGATTCTTGACGCCCAGCAGGAAAACGTAATGCGTCCAGCTCAAACGGAAGGCGCGGACCTTTGACGTGGAAGCGACCAATTGCCCAGTTTCCAACTGGGCAATTTCGGCCTCATCACGCGGGACAATCAAAGATTGCCCAGTTTCTGATTGGGCAATCGGCAACCGGTCCTGATAGGCAAGAAAGAATCGGCGCATGTACTCCAGATTGCTCTTGGAGAAGCCCCGACCAAACTCGACCTTTAGCTTCTCGGCCAGCCGCTTGAGCACCTCCTTGCCGTACTCGGCCCTGGATTCTCCCTGCTGCTCGTGGGCCACAATGTGCCGCCCGATTTCAAAGTTGGTATGCACCTGCACCAGATCGATGCCGCGGGCAACCGTCTGGCGGGCGTTGGCGATCAGCTCGCGAATGCGTTCGTACAGCGCCGCCTCCTTGTCGGGCTGGATGGTCTGCGGTTTGGGTAAAGTCTTGCGCTTCATAGCAACCCCCTGATCCGCCCCAGCACCTCTGCGCTCTCGGCATCCAGCGCCGCGATTTCGTCCATGATCGCCTGCGGGCTGCGGTGGCTCACTTTCTCGCCGCCGTTGGGGTTTTTCACCGACAGGTCGAATGTCGTCGGATCGATGCTCTTGGCGTCCACGGACCAGCTCTGGGGCGAATCGGCTTTGGTCTTCTGCAATTTGACAAACTCGGCCAGGTCGTCGTCGTTCAGCGGGTTGGTTTTGCCCAGGTTCCGGCCGGGGGCCAGTTGGTAGAACCAGATCTTGCAGGTCTGCCCTGAGCCTTGCCGAAGGGTCGGCGCGCCTTTCTCGAAGAACAGCACCACCGTCTTGACGCCCGCGCCCTGGAACGTGCCGCTGGGCAGGTCCAGCACGGTGTGCAGGTTGCAGCTTTCCAGCAGCAGCTTGCGCAGGCTGACCGACGCGTTGTCGGTGTTGGACAGGAAGGTGTTCTTGATCACGATGCCCGCCCGACCGCCGGCCTTCAGGATCTTGATGAAGTGCTGGAGGAACAGGAAGGCTGTCTCGCCGGTGCGGATCGGGAAGTTCTGCTGGACCTCCTTCCGCTCCTTGCCGCCGAAAGGCGGATTAGCCATCACCACGTCCATGCGGTCCTTTTCCTGGATGTCGGCCAGGTTTTCCGCCAACGTGTTGATGTGCAGGATGTTCGGCGCGTCGATCCCGTGCAGGATCATGTTCATGATCCCGATCACGTAGGCCAGCGACTTCTTCTCCTTGCCGAAGAACGTGGCTTCCTGCAGCGTCTTGGCCTCCTTGGTGGTCAGCCCCTTCTTGGCCTTCAGGTAATCGAACGACTCGCAGAAGAACCCTGCGGACCCGCAAGCGCCGTCGTAGATCCGTTGGCCGATCTTGGGCCGGACGACCTGGACGATGGCGCGGATCAGCGGCCGCGGCGTGTAGTACTCGCCGCCGTTCCGCCCGGCGTTGCCCATGTTCCGGATCTTGGCCTCGTACAGGTGCGACAGTTCGTGCTTCTCGGTCTGCGAGCGGAATCGCAGCTCGTCGATCTGGTCGATGATTTCCCGCAGGTTGTACCCGCTCTGGATCTTATTCTTGATCTCGCCGAAGATCTCGCCGATTTTGTATTCGATTGTATTCGGCCCGCTGGCCCGCAGCTTGAAGCCGTGCAGATAGGGGAACAGCTTGCCGTTGACGAAGTCCCGCAGGTCGTCCCCGGTCAGGGCCCGGTTGTGGTCGATCTGGCCGTCCTTGGTCTTGGGCGCCGCCCATTCTTCCCAGCGGTACGGCTTGTCCAGGATGAACGTGTACTTCTTCCCCTGCAGCTGAGCCTCAATCGCCCTGTCCTGCTCCAATCCGTCCAGGTACTTCAAGAACAGCAGCCACGACGTCTGCTCCGTGTAGTCCAGTTCCGAGGAACAGCCCGCCTCTTTCCACAGCACGTCGTCGATGTTTTTGAACGCTTGCTCGAACATCCGGCAGTCTCCGATCCGACTGTCTTGAACGCCGACTCGTCCCAGCGACTGGCCAAGCCCCCCCGTCATCCGCCACGGGCCGGCCTGCGGGGCGTCCGTCGCAAATGTCGGGTAAGATACGAACACCCCCGCAAGCCGATTTCAGCCCTGCAGTTCGCGAAACCGCAAGGCAGCCGCTGGCCATAGCCTACCCGCCGCAAGCCCGGTTTTCAACCAGCCCAGCAACTAACCCGGCGCGATTGTCCGTTGTGCCGCGAAATCCGAACCTGAACCCTCGCGCCACCTTGCCGATCGCCTCCGCTGGCAATACCGTGGCGATCCATGTGTTCTGGGACCGACTCTGAGGCTGAGCCAGGAGGACAATCGCGATGCCCCCAAATGAGCACGCTCCGGCCGCAGAAGCAGCGACGCCTGCTTTGGCGAGGTTGCCGGATTGTGATTTCTATACCGTCGCCGAACTGGCCAGGGCGCTGCGTGTGGAGCAAGAGAAGGTGCTGATCTGGATTCACCGCGGCGAGTTGGGGGCCCTCAATGTTGCGCAGTCAGCCACTGGGCGGCCTCGTTGGCGAATCCCGCGGGAAGCCTGGGGAGCATTCGCAGCAAAACGCTCCAATGGCGTCCCCAAACCGCCGCCGGCTCCGCTCAGACGGCGGCGACGGCAAGACGATGTTATCCAGTTCTTCCGCTGATGCGAAATAGGCCAAGCCGCCGTTTGTGGCCAGCCTGAAGGCGACGAAACAGCAAATCGGGCAGGCGAAGATCATGGACTACGAGCCGGACAGGGGACGGAAACCAGTGACGGTCCCCTCAGCAGCCGCTGACCTGGGGCATTTCCAGGGAAACCAGAACGGCAAGTCAGCGTCTAGCCCGCCGATTCCGTTACACGCGACAGCAAGCGATCGAGGACGGGCTGCTGGTGGACCTGAGCAACACGACGGACGACTGGATCCCCGCGATGGTCCGCGAGGCCGGAATCTCGATTCCCGTCGCGATGACAACCACGGCCTTTGTGGATTGCGTCTCTCCGATTGAGGGCGAGGGGCTGGAACTGGCCCCCGGTCAGGACATCAAGGGCCGGCTGTGGGACGTACTCTGGATGTTCGTCTGCGCCGTCCGCTCGGGCGGCCGCGATCGCAGCGAGGTCATCTATCAGCTGCGAGTGGTCCCCAACATCCCGATCGGCTCCAAGCGAAATCCCCGCGCCAAGCTGGTCACGCTGAAAGCCGTGATCGATGGGGACGACAACGGCGAGCCCTGCATCACGATCATGTATCCGCACGAGGATTGAACCGAAACTACTAAGCCAGCGGCTACGAGGCACACCATGCGCAGACCATCCTGGAACACACGAAACGACGGCGTGGGGCACTTCCGCGCCTACTACGAGCGGTACGGGCGGAAACACCGGTTGCGGGGCGGGACGTTCAAAGCGGACTTCCCGATTCCGTCGGCGGCGCTGCTCAAATCCATCGCCCGATCGGCGGAACTGAACGGCTACCTGGCGGCCGAGGTGAACACCGACAAGGCGGCCGAGTGGGTGCGGGCGTTCATCACCAGGACGAACCCGCAGCTGGACGGTCGTCAGGACCTGCCGGCGCTGGCAGAGTGGATCCGGATCAGCGTCGGTCACTACCTGGAAGAGTTCCCGCCGGCGGCCCGGCTCCGGGAGCGGCCCGACCACCTGGCGGACCTGTTCGCCAAGTGGGAACGCCGGCGGCGGGACATGGGAGCCAGCGGGGCGGAGCTGTCGGCGATCCGCACGACGGCGGCGGCCGCGGCGGCCGTGCTGGGACGCCGGGCGCCGATCGATACCGACCCCACGCGCTGGGAGCCGGTGCAGCGGCACCTGGCCCAGTCCGGCAAGACGTGCCAGACGGTCAGCAAGTACCTGAAGGGCGTCCGGGCCATGTTCGCTTGGGCCGCGTATCAGGGCTGGGTCCGGGAGTCGCTTGCCCATCGACTCGCTTTGCTGCCCAGATTGCCCCAGAATGCGTTCCGGGAGAGCAAGCCGATCAAGGCCGTGGACGACGAGGACGTGCGTGCCGTGGCCCATTTCGCTCGCGTGCGGACCCGCTACATGATCAAGATCCAGCGGCTGATCGGCTGCCGGCCGGGGGAACTGTGCCGGATGCGGTGGGACGAGATCAGCCGGCATCCGGGAACGGACGGCAAGAACCGGTCCTGGCGGTGGCACTGGCGGCCGAGCAAGCACAAGACCAAGCACCGGGGCAAGGGCAAGCTGTACGTGATCGGGCCGCGGGCCCAGAAGCTGCTGGAGATCTGGGAGGGGCACCGGCGGACCGACAGCCCGTATGTATTCACGACCAAGAGCGGGCGGCCGGTCACCAGGGCGCACTACCGCGAGACGATCCACAGGATTTGCATCCGGATCGGCATTCCCCGCTGGAACCCCAACCAGATCCGCCACACCCGCGCAACGGAGGTCTCGGCAAAGTACGGCGCGATGGCCGAAGCCGCCTCCCTGCAGCACACCGCCAAGGTCGCCCAGCTGGTCTACGTCGAGCGGGACCTGAAGTTGGCCGAACGCGTGGCCAAGGAAATCGGGTAGTTCCGTAAGCGAACGGCGGTCATTTCGCGGAAAACCCCGTCTGGTGCCAGATGTTGCGATCCCGCCGTAGGGGCTCTAGAATGCGCGGGACCCGTAACGCATCGAGTGGGGGTTCCCGTGACCGAAGAAGTTATCATCCCGCCGGACGAACTGCCCAGCGAAGACCCTGGGGCGGATACGCAACGCCGATTCCGGTACCAGGCGGCCTATGCCGCGATCCGGGCGCTGGATTTGCTGCGGGATGACACCGGGCGGGAAGAGCTGATCTGCGAACACTTCGAGGATGTTCTGCTCAAACGTGCCGACGGGAACTTCACGGGGATCCAGGTCAAGACGCGCGCGACCGGTCGGACGCCCTTCAAGGCCACGGACCGCGAGATGATCGACTCGCTCCGACGGTTCATCGAGCACGAACAACGCTGCCCCGACTGCTTCTCGAGCTTCGTGATCGCCACCAACTGCGGCTTTTGGCACGAGGGTAAAACGGGAAGCAACTTGGCGCACCTGCTGGGACTGGCGGCCGAGACGAAAACGTCGGACACGCTGCGCGGCCCTCTGAAGGAATTTGTGCAGGACTTGCGTGAGCCGGGGCAAAAGCGTGGGCCAGCCAAATCCGCGCAGCCAACCACGGAAGCCGTCTTGGCCGTGTTGCGCAAGACGAAGCTGGACGACGGCCCAAGCTTGGACGACGTAGAACCGCGTCTGGTCGAGCAGATCGGCGAGAGCCCCGGTGCCGCGAACCATCGGCTGGGCAGCGTGCAGTTGGCTGCGGAGACGCTCATCAATGCCATGCTGCGAGCCGCGGCACAGCCCGGCCCGGAAGCCGCCAGCGTGTATTTCAACCCCACCCCCGCCGGCGATCCGTTGCAGGCCAAACGCTTCAACAGGGCCAAAGTCCGCCAGATCGTGCAGGACGCCTTGGGACTCCATGCTCCGCTCGATGCGTTCACCGAGTTCCAGGTGGCCCTTAACGAGAAGCTGGACGGCGTGCAGACCACACTGGATTCCCTGCCGCAAACACCGAGCACTGCCCCAGGTCCGGGAATCCGGATGGCAAGCGTCTTGAGGACGGGCCAGGGCACGCTGCCCGAGACGCCCAGCCCGGCTGCCCTGCTGAACGCCCGCTATGAGGTCGTGCCGTTCTTCGAAGCGTTGCGGCAGCGCGAGCTGGAGATCCTCGATACGTGGTGCCGCGAGGATCACGCGGCCAGCGTGCGGCTGCTGGTCGGGCCGGGCGGCACGGGCAAGACGCGGCTGCTGATCCACTTCTCAAGCACGCTGCGCGCGGCGGAGCCGGCCTGGCACGCCGGTTTTCTGCCGGAAGGGGCCACCCCCGAGGACCTGGACCGGCTGCTGGCCGACGACCGGCCGACGCTGATCGTGGTCGATTACGCGGAGAGCCGGCCCGGCCTGCTCGATGTGCTGCGGCGACTGGCGGCTCGGCCCGCCGACGGTCGCGCGCCGTGCCGGGTTGTGCTGCTGGCCCGCGACGTGGGCGACTGGTGGCTGGCGCTGCGGCAGCAGGACGCCGACGTGGCGGACCTGCTGGACCGCTACCAACCGACGCGGCTGGAACCGGTGCCGGTGAAGGCCGACTTGCGGCGTCAAGCGTTCGAGCAGGCGCGGGAGTGTTTTTCCCGCTTCCAAGCGGCGAACCACGGCTCCCCGCTCGCTGGCGGTTCGGGCTCGGATGCGGCGCGCGTTCCGGACTTGAGCGACGACCGCTACGGCCGAGTGCTGTACTTGCACATGGCCGCCCTGGCGGCGGTCCACGAAAAGGGGACTGGCTCCGATCAGGACGATCGGTGCCTGTCCCCTTTTCGCCCTCCTGGCTCCGATCAGGACGATCGGCGCCTGTCCCCCTTCGCCGCCTCCCCCGATCGTTTGCTGGCCGACGTCCTGGTGCATGAAGCCCGGTTTTGGCGGCAGCAGTATCCGCAGCGCCACGCCGAGCATCTGGCGGACGCCGACGAGTTCATCGCGGGCCTGCGGAGGATGGTGGCCGCCGCCACGCTGTTGGGCGGGTTGCCCTCGCGGGATGCGGTCGAGTCGCTGCGGGATCGCGTCCGCGGTCCCGGCCTGGCGTCCGTGCCGCGGTTCCTGCACTGGCTGTACCCCGGCCGCGGCGAAGCGGACCGGCAGGCGGCCTGGGTCAGCGGGCTTGAACCGGACTTGCTGGGCGAAGCCCTGGTAGCCCGCGTGCTGTCCGACAACGAGACGCCGCAGGACTACCTGGAGCGGGTCTTCGCCGACAGCGGCGAAACGGGGCTCCGCAACGGCTTTGTCGTGTTGAGCCGGATCGCGTTGTGGGACGAGTCGCACGGAGCGACTTGGCTCACCCGGCTGTTGGCGGCCGACGTGCCCGGCCGCGCGCGGGCTGCCTTCGATGCGGCGCTAACGCTGGGCGGCCACACCGCGCTGGCGCCGCTGGGGCAGGTCCTGGCCGAAGCGCTGACACGGGACGGCACGCCGGACCTGGCCGCCGAACTGGAGCCCCTGGTTCCGTGGGCGACCGTCTCGCTTCGCGAAGTCGGCCTGTGGGCAGTGCGCACGCTGCTGGACCGCTCACCGCCGACTCCGGATGATGAAGCCGCGATCCGCGAACGATCCCGTCTGCTTCTGAGGGCAGGAAAACGCCTGAGTGATCTGGGCCGTCGGGAGGAGGCCCTGCAGGCGACCGCGGAGGCGGTGGAGATCCTCCGTCGGCTGGCCGCGCAGCGTCCCGACGCCTTCCTGCCCGATTTGGCGACGAGCCTGAACAACCTGGGCATGATGCAGAGCAACCTGGGCCGTCGGGAGGAGGCCCTGCAGGCGACCGCGGAGGCGGTGGAGATCCTCCGTCGGCTGGCCGCGCAGCGTCC
>ENA-UOUL01000148-UOUL01000148.1-bioreactor-metagenome-genome-assembly--contig:-NODE-148-length-115634-cov-7.095710_pt1 | contig 115634 bp, 103 predicted proteins | sample MGYA00249838_ERZ747220 | MGnify/ENA primary metagenome ERZ747220 (study PRJEB28778, sample SAMN05720191) | bioreactor metagenome | isolation source: Anaerobic biogas reactor | place... | reverse complement strand
ACTGAGCAGGAACCACTCCCACATCGTCCATCGCTGCAGAGAGAAGTAAAGAAATCGGTCCTCTCAGACGTTTCCCAGATAGAGTGGTTGAAAAGGAAGCCTTGGTACCATCCGATGCGGGAGGTCAACGCCATAGAGACACGGGAACAGAGATCCCCGAGAAGAGCAGCGGACAGAGAGCTGCGCTCGGCTGAGTTCGACGACTTGGTGTACGCCCATGGCTCTGCTCTTGTCCGCAGCTTGACCCTCATCACTCTGGATCCGGGTCTGGCCGAAGACGCGGCCCAGGAGGCCTTCCTCAAGCTCTACCTGCACTGGAACGACCCGGCCATCATAGACAGGGTCGCCTGGCTCTACAGGGTGGCCATCAACCGCTCCAAGGACTACCGACGAGCCATCAGACGGACCATACAGTTGCGAGATCGCCTAACCGCGAGAGCAGACCGGCGTGCGCTCGAGTCCTGGGATCCAAATCCCCGGTTCATCGACCTCCTTCGGCCCCTGCCCAAGCGGCAACGAACGGCGGCTGCCCTCTTCTACCTGGCCGGCTTCTCGACTCAGGAGATAGCCCGCGCCATGGATATCTCCGAAGGGGCCGTCGGTAGTCATCTGCATAAGGCCCGCCAAGCACTGCGCAGTATCTGGGAGGACGAGTAGTGGACACCCGGACAGAAGACGAACGACTCAAGCAGATCTACCAGCGAAATGCCCCGGTGGTGAACGATGACACCTTCGCACGGCACCTGGAAGAAGTCACGAAGTGCGAGCACCCAAAGACATTCAGGACCGCTCACCCCAAGCGCCGCGCAGCTCTTGCGGCTCTGGCCGCAGTTGTGGTGTTGGGGCTTATCGGTTTCGGCATCGCAGAGCTCGTGACCAGTTCGGGCAGAGACGACGCGGTGGTGGTCATCACCGACGACCCGATGAGCCCGGGGGTAACGAGCGCCGGGACGGAAACCACGGCAGGTGTGACGGACTCCACTATCGCCAACGAGTGGACGGCCACCACCACAGGCACCACCCTCTTCCCACAGGAACACTCGTTCATGCGGGAAGCCTCGGACGACGGCTACAACGTCTTCATGTTCACCAAGCAAGAAGGAGATACGAAGGTCTTGATGGTGTGGGTCATCCTCGACAGCGAGGAGACAACCCATGAGGCCACCGACGCCGTCTTCGACTACATGGTGGCCCTGGCCGAGAAGTATGACGCCGCGGAGGCCGCCGGAGGTCGGATGAGAGTCGAGCTCTCCGATGCGCCCCCTGGGGAGCTCATCAAGGACTACATCTTCGAGTCGAGGGACTTCGACCTCTCGGAGACGACCACCCAGACTGCCCCGTAGTTCGCCCCCTTGCTGGCTGCCTGGCGCACCGGAAACATCCAGCCACTTGATGTGAGTCACGATTCGGCTGAGAAGAATGGGATTGTCGTGAGACTCTCAGCGGAAGACCTTGGTCCACCCGATGGGGTCTTCACCGCGCACCGACTCGTACGCCTAGCCTTTCTCGTCACCCAAGAACAGGGGCTCACCTTCGATCGGATGACGTGGATCCTGGTTGGCAGAGACGGCGCCGAAACGACGGACATGGCCATCTCTCTCCAGGCCGGTTTTTCCTATGATCCGAGTTGGGGCCAGGGCGAGCGACTGGAGCAGCAACGGGCCGGTGAGAAGGTCGCTGCCGCACTGACTCGTATCGGCGCGGGGGTGAGGTGGAGGACCTACATGGAAGATGTCCCGTACGGCAGGCTTCTTCAGGTCCACGTCACTCTCGGGGATTACGAGCGAGAAGCCTACACGACATTCCTTGAGGACCTGATGGAAGCCATGGGCGAGGTGAACGGGGGAGGTGCTCACATCGCGGTTATGGAGTTGAGCGTCGACGACCGAGACCTTCAACCGGTACTACGGAGCGTCTATGACTTCCAGCTCTGGGCCAGTAGGACCTGGCATGCCGGCGAGCAGTACCGTCCGCCGTGGATGGACGTGCCAGGGCCGTGATTCTTACCAGGCGAGTGTCGCGAAAAGAGGCTGACCTTATGGCAGACTTCACGTTCTCTGTGAAGAAGCCGGCGATGAGGCGGACTTATTTTGGATCGACGGCGACGAAACACGCTGCCACGAGTCGGTGGACTCTGCACCATCGTTTGATAGTGATGGTTTCTTCTGGAAAAGTCTTATCCCGAGTCACGGGCCTCCGTGCATCAGCACCCGCCCTGGTGCCGCTGCCGGGCAAGCGCGACAGATTCAAGGCTGTTCTTTTTGCGGTGACGGCCGTGAGTCTTTTCCTGAGCTTGTACTACTACTATCAACTCAGAGACCAAATTATCCGTATGGAGCGCGACCTGTTCACAGCGTCTCTAGGTGCGGGCATCTACCTGTGCATCGTTGCCAGTTTCGTACTGCGCATTGGAGTGGCGATGTTGGCATGGCAAACGAGGAAGAAGCGCCCGGAGACAGAGCGTCTTTCACCCCCGACACACCTTCGCTGACCGAGAGACCTAGCCTGATGGCCGGAGACTGCGCCTAGGCGACCTTGTAGCGCGATGGCCGCACGGGGGTGACCGGACCTCGACTGCCGCTCGACTGCCGTTCGACTGCCGCACGCCTACCTCTGAACACCACGAACAGCGACAGCACACGACTGATAGCGAGCGACCAGAAAATCCCCGCCTTTGCAGGCAAAACACTGGTCAGACAGGCACCGTCTGACAACGATGGAATACGTGAGAAAGGGCGAGGGACCGGCTATGACGCCCGCGCCCAAACTGGGTGAGTGAAGCATCAGATCGACGCGCGAACCAGCGAGGCTGCAGGGCACGCTGCGTCCCCACCGCTTGATCAGATCACGGCAGCGGCCAGGGCACCAGGCCCGGGCACAGGTGCAGCCGGGCACCACAGCGTGTTCACACAAACGGAGTCGGCGTGGGAGAACGTCGCCAAGCTCGACCAGGACTTCTTGCCGAGGGAGTATCCGTCACTCACAATCGACTCCTTCACTATCATATGAAGCGGGCCAAAGAATGGGGCCGGTTCGAGACTGACAGAGGAGCGATTGCTGTCGACAGCGGGGAGGAACCCGATGGGTGCGTGGCGCAGATTCAACGAGTGGTTGGCCACCGGCATCGAGGTCATCTCGATGACATACAAGTCCCTCTCTGGAGATCCGGCAGTGTGGGAGTCGACCATCCGCGGGTTCGAAGCACAAGACCGGGTTGACCCGCCTGCCGGCAACACGATCGTCTTCACCGGGAGTTCCAGCATCACTCTTTGGAAGACCCTGGCGCGCGACATGGCCCCTCTGCCGGTAATCAACCGAGGCTTCGGCGGTTCAAGGACAGCGGACCTAGTGCGCTACGCAGATCGGATTGCCACAGCCTGGAAGCCACTAGCGCTCGTCGTATTTGTCGGCACGAACGATATCGCCGGACGCAAGCCAAAGACGGCACAGCAGGTATTCGATAATCTGGTGTCCTTCATCCAAGCCGTGCACGACTCCCTACCTGAAGCAATCATCTACTACCTCTCCATCACACCCACGCCTGCCCGCTGGCGGCTCTGGCCCGTGGCCGAGGAGGCAAACAGGCTTATGAGGGACTACGCTGAGACCGATGATCGGCTTCACTTCATCGATCTGGTTCCCGCGATATTGAAACCAGACGGACTGCCGGATCGCAGTCTCTATAGAATCGATAGGCTCCACCCGAACACCAAGGGATACGCCACGTGGGCGGCGGTCCTCAAACCGATTCTTGAAAGCAACTTCCCACCAAGCAACGCTGGCCAGTAGGGCTTCCGGAGCCTTCACTTGCTTCTCAATCCACGCCACGCGACCTGCGGGTTCGAGTCCCGCCTCCGGCCTGAGCCATTGCGCGATGCCAGGTTGCAGTGCCAAGATGATGGTCATGAGCGGCCCGGGTTCCATTCTTTCTCCCCATCAGACCGAACTCTTCTACGACCGGGTGCGCCAGTTCACGCACCTGAGCTTCTCCTCCGGTAGTTACGAGACAGGAGTCCGCAGTGATCTCAGAGAGAGAGTTCTTACGACGTTATGCGGTTATACGGGAACATATGCGCAAGGACGGCATTGACAGTCTCTTGGTCTGCGGTTTAGCGGCTGATTTTCACCGCGGCAATATCCGCTATGTGACCGGGTCGGGGAGGGGGGGCCAGTGCATCTTCCCTCTGGAGGAAGAACCCGTCTTGCTTGTGGGCACAAACCAGTCGACATCGCCGAAGTTGTCCAGGAACATCGGGGCGTACGGTCTTCTCGATTTTGTAGAATCTGACAAACCGGGAGAAACGATCAGCGGGGAGTTGTCCCGCTTCGACCGCGGCGGGAAGATCGGGCTCATCGGCATGGACTGCCTCACTCCGTCGGCATATCTGCAGATCAAAGAGAAGTACGGCGACCGGCTGCTCGATCTGCCGGAATACTTGAGACCGATGCGTGAGATCAAGAGCCCCGAAGAGATAGAGATGACCCGCACCGCCGCGGCGATAGCGGACAAGGTATATTTCCGCCTGCGCGAGATGATCAGGCCGGGCATGAGCGAGTACGAGATATACGGCGATGTCAAGAAGGTGATCTACGAAAACGGCTGCGAATACTCATTCGACCTGATCGACGCGGCGGGCTGCACCATGAACATGTCCTTTCACCCCACCGGCGACAGGCTTGAGAAGAACGGAACGCTGTTCATGGAGATCTCGCCGGCTTACGACGGTTATTATGCCCAGTTGCCGGTAACACTTCCCGTGACCAGTTTCCCGCCTCATGTCAAGGAGATGTTCATGGCGTGGGCGGAGGCGGACAAGGAGGTCCGGCCGCTTCTGCGCCCCGGCACGCGTATCTCGGATATCTATAAGGCTTTGATGGGCAGCATCGAAAAGAGAGGTTTCGTGGCGCCGTTGCGCCCCGGCCATTCCCTGGGGCTGGATATCCTGGATTTCTGGTCTATCGACGAGACGAACACTGCGACTCTTAAACCGGGCATGGTGATAGCCGTACACCCGCCATGCATGACGAGACTCTGGGGAGATGCCGTGGGCGAGGGTTATACATACTTGATCACCGAAGCAGGGTGCGAAAAACTCAGTAAGGTGGACCTGGATCACGAACTTGTCTAGAAAGTTGCAGCTTCGATAATAAAGAGTTCTTGACGGGAGACGATCTTGACCGACAACAAGACGGATGTCCGTGAGCCCATGGGCGGCTATCACGGCAAGATACTGAGAGTGGATCTTACCGGGCACACGCTCACCGACGAACCGATCACTTATGAGTTCGTCCGCAAGTACATGGGCGGAGCCGGGTTTGTAGCCTACTACCTCTGGAATGAGCTCAAGGGAGGCGAAGACGCCCTGGGCCCGGAGAACAAGCTGGTTATCGCCATGGGACCGGTAAGCGGTCTTGCCTTTGCCGGGGCGGCGCGCTTCTGCGTGGGCGCCAAGTCTCCGCTCACCGGCGGCATTGCCAAGTCCGAGTCCGGCGGCTACTGGATGGCCGACATGAAGAGGGCCGGTTATGACGCCATCATCGTCGAAGGTAGATCCGACAGACCGGTCTACCTCTGGATAGACGACGGAAAGGCGGAGATCCGGGACGCTTCCCAGCTCTGGGGAAAGGATGTCAAAGAAACCCAAGAGAGCATCCAGGCTGAACTCGACGACAACCACGTCAGAGTCATTTCCATCGGGCCGGCCGGAGAGAACATGGTCCGTTACGCGTGCATCATGGTCGACCTCCTTGACGCCCTGGGGAGGGGAGGACTAGGGGCCGTGATGGGCTCCAAGAACCTGAAGGCGGTCGCCGTGAGAGGCCACCAACTGCCTCCCATCGTGAACCCCGATTACGTGAAGGAGCTCCGCAAGGAACTGACGAGGCATCCTCACCCCCTGTCGGAATGGGGCACCAGCGGTCCTCCGATGATCCAGCACGAGATCGAGGGTGACCTGCCGGTACGCAACCAGCGCGACGGGCTGTTCCCCGGTGTGAAGAACATCACCTGCATGGCCATGGAAGAAACCGGCCTCAGGCAGAAGATGCACGGCTGCTACGCGTGCTACATCCGCTGTAAGCCGGTGGTGAAGTTCACCGGACCCAAGTACTCGGTCGACGATGCCTACGGTGGGCCGGAATATGAGTCTCTCGGCGCCCTGGGTTCCAATTGCGGCATCGACGACTTGAGAGCATGCTGCAAGGCCAACGAAAGATGTGACGCGCTTGCCCTGGATACCATCTCCACAGGTGCATCGATCGCCTTTGCCATGGAATGCTACGAGAAGGGCTTCCTGACGAAGGAAGATACCGGCGGCATCGACCTGACCTGGGGTAATGCCGAAGCCGTGCTGCAGGTCATCGAGCTGATCGCCCGGAGAGAAGGCATCGGCGACTTCATCGCCGAAGGCACGGCCCTCATGGCTAAGAAGATCGGCAAGGGTTCCGAGGCTTACGCCATGAACGTCAAGGGGCTTGAAGCGGCCATGCACGATGCCCGGGCCATGATGCAGTTCCGCCTGGGATACATGGTGAATCCCCACGGGGCCGACCATTGCTCCAGCATGGGAGGCGGCGTATCCGCCTTCGGGCTGGAGGACCTCAACCAGTTCGGCATACTGGAGCCGGCGGACATCGAGGACTTCGGGCCGAGGCGCATGTCCATCTACAAGCTTACCCATTGCCTGATGATGCTGACGGACTGCCTGGTGCTGTGCATCATGCCGGCGATCAGCAATACCCAGAAAGTGGAGCTTGTCCAAGCTGTCACCGGCTGGAACACGGGCTGGGTGGAGCTCATCAAGATAGCGGAACGGACCCTCACCCTGATGAGGCTTTTCAACATACGCGAAGGCTTCACGGCCGCCGACGATGAATTGCCACAGCGCTATTACGACCAGAAGACCGACGGGGTACTGTCCACCAAGCCGATACCCAGTAAGGAAGCTATGAAGAAGGCCCGGGAGTACTACTACTACTACATGGGCTGGGACCGCGAAGGCGTGCCGACGCCGGAGAAACTCGCCGAACTGGAGATCTCATAACCGTATGAGTGTCAGGGTACTCAACCCCCTCTTCTTCAGGTACACGGGCAACCGGCGCGAGGTAGAGGTCGAGGGGCGGACGGTCGGCGAGTGTATCAGAAGCCTCGCGGAGCAGTATCCGGAAGTCAAGAAACATCTCTTCTCCGCCGCGGGCGGCCTGCAGGGGAACCTGCTGGTCTCCCTGAACCGGGACGTAGTCCAGCATGGGGAACTGGACACGCCCGTAGAGGAGGGCGATGCGATCCACATCATGACGATGATCGACGGCGGGTGATCCACAGCCCGGGCGGCCGTCGAACAGCTCGAGGTTCTGCATCGCCGCCCGCAGTCTGCCGGCCTCAATGTCCTTGACTATGCGTACCACGGTGTTCTGTCGATGCCCTCCTAACCTGGGTCTTCTTTCCCCGGCATTATGGTGACGAACTCCCCGGACCCCGCTGGACTGCCCACCCCACCCCGTCGTCGGTCCACCGGCCCTCCGCCCAGATGGTTGGTCGCACCGCGCGGCAGCAGAGCCAGGCCGACGGCGCCCACGAAGGCGACACCGGAGGCCAGCAAGTAACTCGCGGAGAAAGAGGGGAGACGGTCGGCCATCATGCCTGCGATGTATGGTCCCGCCGCCTGGCCGATACCGTGAAAGATGGTGAGGAAGCCATACGCCGCGGGCGCCATGACGGGACCTACTATGTCGCCTGAGGTGACTGCCATCAGCATCGGCATGCCCCAGGCCGACAGGCCCCAGATGACGGCTGATAGCGTAAGTCCGGCGGGCTCCGTCCACAGAGCGAACAGCGTCTCGGCTATCGCCTGCATGCCCAGCGCGATGGCCATGGCGGCCCGGCGGCCGATACGGTCGGCGATCCAACCCCAGGTGATGCCGCAGGGCAGGCTGGCACAGCCGAGGATCAAGAAGAGCGTGCCAGCCTGCTGTTGTGTGTATCCAACGTCGGCTATCAACCGCTTGGCGAAGAACGTCAGATAGATGATGTATGAGAAGCCGAAGCAGAAGTAGCAGGCGCCCAGGCGCCAGACCTGGCCGGAGAGGTAGAGCCTTCGCCATTCGACCTTGCCGTGAGAGGTCTCCGACTCGAAGCCCTCCGGTTCGTAGCCCGGGTGGTCGCGCAAAACCAGCAGGCTGGCGATCGCTATGACGAAGGCGATGGCGGCAAGCACGTACCACGACACCCGCCAGCCCGCGACCGGGTATGAGCTCATGATCCAGGGGACGAGCGGTCCGGCCACGATCAGGCCGAGCGAGGCGCCGGTGGACACGAAGCCCGTGGCGACGCCCCGGCGTGCGCGGGAGAACCACATGGCGATGATGGTGTTGGCCGGGATGTTCGAGCCCGCTGCCCCGAAACCCGCGAGCACTCTGCCGACGAGCGCAGGCACGTACGAGTCGGAGATGCCGGTGAGCACCATCCCGGCGGCCATGATCAGAACGCCCACAAAGATCACCCGCCGGGGACCGATGCGCGCGGCCAGAGCTCCGGTGAAGACGCCCAGGATCACGTAACCGACCAGGTTGGCGGTCGCGAGCCCGCCGGCCTGGGTGTTGCTCAGGCCTAGCGCCTCCTGCATGGGCGGCAGGATCGACGTGTAGGCGAAGCGCGACAGACCCAGAGCGCCGAACACGGTGAGGAAGGCCATGACCAGGATGGCCCACCTGTATGAAGGACCTGGAGCAGTGCGAGTCATTGCAGGAAGCTTAGCGCCTTGCGCCGTTCGAGTGTGCGGCATGCCACGAAGGAGTGCTCCGTCCTCAGCGCCGTCTCTTGAGCTCCTCTTGGGCGATGAGGGCCGCTCCCAGCGCTCCGATTATCTGCGGTTCTTCCGGGACCAAGAAGGTCATGCCGAATCGCTCTTCCAAGAACTTTCTGACGCCGGTGTTCTTGGCGACACCCCCCGTGAAGACCGCATCAGGCTTCACGCAGATACCGGACGCCATGGCGGCCACCCTGAGTGATATGGCTCTGTGCACGCCGGCTATCAGATCCCGCCTGTCTTTTCCTTCTGCCCGCAGCACCACTATCTCCGTCTCCGCAAACACAGTGCAGACGCTGCTTATGTTGCACGGCGCCGTGCTCTCCAGGGCCAACGGTCCCATCTGGGCCACAGACTCCACTTCGAGCACATGGGCCATGACCTCCAGGAACCTTCCGGTACCCGCGGCGCACTTGTCGTTCATGGCGAAATTGACCACATCGCCTTCTGGGTCCACCTCGATAGCCTTGGAATCCTGGCCGCCGATGTCGATGATGAATCTTGTGGTAGGTATGAGGAAGTGGGCACCCTTGGCGTGACAGATGATCTCGGTCACCGTCTTGTCGGCGAAGGACAGGGATCCCCTGGCGTATCCGGTCGCAACGATGTAGTCGAGTCCATCTGCCGTCATGGAGAGTCCGGCCTCCTCGAGCGCCTCCGACATGACTCTGTCTGCCGCCAGCTTGACGTCATAGCCCGTCGGTCGCACGGCTGAGCCGAGCATACGACTGTTCTCCAGAACAACGGCCTTCGCTGTGGCGGCGCCTACATCGATGCCGGCAACCCGCATGAGTGTCCCCCGCTCCTTGTGGTCGGCGATAGTGGAATGGTCACAGTCACGCTGGGTTCTTGCTCTTTCTGGACTTCAACATGTGGGCGAAAGTCTCCACCTTGGTCCTCAATGACTCAGCGCTATAGGCCCTGCTGTCGAACCCATCGATCTCCAGAGAGAGGACGGGGAGGCCGGTTCTTTCTTCCAAGTATTTCTTCTGGGGATGGGAGATGGTCGCCACCGGCCGGCAGTTGTAGAGATAGGTGGTTATGAAGCCATCGAGCTTCATCAACTCAGCCGCTCTTTCATAGAACTTGATCTGCGCTTCGGTGCCGTGGTAGTACCCGTTGGACATCTCGTATTCGGCTATGATCTCGCCGGGCGTGTGATATTCACCCTTGGGTTCGGCTTTGACACCGCCCCAGCTCCCCAGAATATATGTCAGTGGGACCGCCAGGCCGGTCTCTTCCACCAGACGGGTCACCCTGGGGTCGGAAGCGTGCCCGGCCCGCAGCATGACGCGCGGGGCCCCCTTCTCCGACACGCCTATGCCTGCCTTGACCCGTTCCTCCATCTCGGGGATGAGGGTCTGCATGGCCCTTATCCCCTGGTGGATACCGCGGCCGGTGGACGACGACGACAGGGCTTCCATCAGCTCGAGCTCGGTTATGCTGATAGGCACGGGGTCGGCCTTCATGAGATCGACCAGCTTTACGAGGTTCTCCCTGAACGGCCGGGCCTCGTTCTGCGATCTCTCCCAAGCGTCCGGGGCTATCTCGATACCCAGCACCTCTTCGGCTTTCTTGAGGGCCTGATTTATCTGGGCGCCCAGATAGCGGACCCGCTCCGGCAGATAGTCGGGGAATTCTCCCCAGTGGGAATCCATGACCCCGTCGATGTAGGCGATGGGGACCCCAAAGAGGGCGGTCACCAGATCATCGGCCTTGGACCCCATGTCGCAGTAGTAGCTGGACGCCAGGGCCAGATCGGGGACGGGGATCATCCCCTTGGCGGTGCCGCCTATCTTGATCTGCCAGAGCGAACACAGGGCGTGTCCCGCGGGGAGCCCGTTGGCCTCGCCCGCTTCGAGGATGGGGGTGAGCTTGTTGAAGATGTGCCCCATGGTGTGGCTGAGGACCATATCGGGAGCGGTCACCATCACGTCCTTGGAGGAGGCGCTGATCATGAGGCCCGGCCCGAGGATGGCCGGAAACCCGAAGTAGACGATCTTCTTGCCGTCGTCTTTGGCAAGCACCACGTCGATGAGCTCTTTGAGCCAGGCTCCCAAGAGCAGTCTGACGCCTCTGAGGCTCACGTCGTGATGCTGCGTAACCCAGTTCTCGGCGGTGTCCATGTCCGCTGCGCTGATGTCCAAACGTTCGAAAGCCTTCTCTATCCGGGGGCGCTCCTCTTCGATCTCGCTGTCTTCGAACCCGCAGAGCCTGAGGAGTTCGTCATAGTACCCGGCCACGGCCTACCTCCTCACCGTCTCGATGAAGGTCTCGATGCGCGTCTTGAGCGGTCCGGTGTCCATGGCGTCGTATTCCGACTCGATGGTGAGCATGGGCAGCCCTGCTTCCTTCTTGAGTCTGTCCGGGAAGAAGTAGGAATCGACTTTGTAGGATTCCCGGTACAGCAGGTGGTACCAGATGACCGCTTCTGCTCTGTACTCCTTGGCGAGACGTATGAGAAAGTCGAGACGCTCGGTGCCGGGCCTGAACCATCCGGGGCACACACGATCCATGAAATAGGTTTGCGCCAGGTTGGCCATGAGATCGCCTTCGAGGCTCACATCGCCCCAGTAGGGACGGATGCCCTCGGCGAACTCCTCCATGACGATCACTCCGCCCATGTCGTCGATGATGTCCATCGCCTCCGTGTCGCCCTGGGCCAGGGTGGAGCCGGTGAACAGGATCCTTGGTCCGCCCGCGGGGAGAGGGGCGCTATCGGCGAGCTCGTCCCTGAACGATTCGAGGATCGTTATCATGGTCTCCTTGTCGGCCAGGAAGGAGCCGTGGTTCAGAGCGACGAAGTCTCTGCCGGCCACTTTGAGATCCGGAGCCTTGCGTGTCTCGCTTATCTCCCTGAGAAGCCGCCTCTCCCTGTTACACAGCTCAATGGCCTCTCTGAGTCTTGTCTCGGTGATGTCCACGCCGGTGAACTCCTCGAGCGCGGCCTTCAGTCTGCGGATACCCTGCAGGTAATAGTCGAGCGCATATTCGTCTTTGACGTGAGGCACGCCAAAAACGAAGGATGGGATCTCAGGGGTGTAGTACCCGACGGTATTGGCAAACACCCGGCAGTGATTGTCTGTGATGGGGATGACGATCAGATCAGCCAGCGTGTAGTAGGGGTCTTCTTGGGAGGTGACATACCCGATCTGACTTCTCCAGAAGGGATCGAAGAAACGGCACGTGTAGGCTCCGGCTCTGTTCAGCACCTGTTTGTCGCCGCATCGCGCGAACCCGACCGGCACGGCGTCGCAGGCCAGCGCGAGCTCCTCGGGGAAATAGCCTCCGGCGGCGTATCCAACGATCTTCCGCCCGTTCTGCTTCGCCGTCCGGATCTCAGCAAGGCGGGTGGCCAGGTGTTCGTCGAGCTTTGCGAGAGCATTCATTGACGATTCCCTCCTAGTCGCCGGACGTTGGTGAACGCGGGCATATGTGCGTACGTAGAGGACTGCAGGTGACGTGTCGACAGTGTCGTGATGACACTATCATGACGAACATCAACCCACGTCTCTCGTCCAGAGGGAGGCCATGGACGGGCCGCCTCCGACGCACAGTGAGGCTCCACCGGTGGTCACGCCGAGGCGCTCCATCTCATGGTAGAGGGAGACAACAAGGCGTAGTCCCGTGCATCCCACAGGGTGACCCAGGGAGATCCCGGAGCCGTTGAGATTGACGTTGTCGAGGTCGAGCTCGATGCCCTGTTCTTCCTTGAGCATGCGCTGTACCCCGAGGAACTGCACGGCGAAGGCCTCGTTCACCTCCCAGTACTCGACATCTCCATAAGCCATCCCGGCCTGCCGGAGGCATTTGGGTATCGATACGGCCGGCCCCAGCCCCATCAGGTCGGCGGGCATGCCCTCCGTGCAGACGTTGATGAGCTTCATGAGGGGCTTGATGCCCAGCTCGGCGGCCTTCTTGCGCGACATCAGGACGGCCGCCGCGGCCGCATCGCAGATGCCGGACGCGTTGGCCACGGTCACCACTCCGTCCTCCTTGAAGGGCGTCGGCAGTTCGGCCAGGCTCTCCATGGTGAGCGTCCGGTCGATGTGCTCGTCGGTGTCGAAGATCACGGGGCCCCTCTTGCCCTCGAGGGTCAAGGGAACGATCTCCTTCTTGAAATGCCCCTCGTCGACGGCGGCCGCGGCCCGCGCGTGGCTGAGCAGGGCCAGCCGGTCGCACTCCTCGCGGGTGATGCCATACCGGACCCCGATGTTCTCGGCCGAAACGCCCATGTGTCCCGGGATGAGCTCGTCGATCAAGGCATCATAAAAGAGATGGTCTTTGAGGGCGTCCTGATCGATCTCCTTCTTGCCCTTGATCTTGGGCATGAGGTAGGGCGCGTTGGTCATACTCTCCACGGCGACCACCAGGGCGATGTCGGTCTTGTGCAGCATGATGTTGTGGGCGGCGATCTCCAGGGCGCGCATGCCCGAGGCGCAGTTCTGGTTCACCGACACGGCGCTGCTTCGCGCCGGGAGACCCAGTCGTATGCCGACCTGGCGGGCCGGCAGCGAGCCCTGTAGGGCCGTGAGGATCTGCCCCATGCATATCTCATCCATCTCCGCGGCCGGGACGCCCGATCTCTTGATGGCTTCCTCTCCGGCTGCGAGCGCCAGCTGTCTGGCCTGGACCTTCTTGAGGCTGCCCCACAAGGTCCCGATGGCCGTTCTGCACGCGCTAACCAGTACGACTTCCTGAAGCTCCACGGTCTCGTTTTCCTCCTGCTTACCGCCAGCGCAAGCGCACTGAACCCATCTCCCCCTCTGTGTTTGTGCGGCCGTGACGCGAAGAGGTTTCCGCAGAAGCACCGTGGATCGCGTCGGCGCGTACGTCGACCGGACCGTCCCGGGTCTGCCGGAGACTCGAGTGCATGGGGTCCGGCCTTTCCCGCCTATGTACTATCAGCATAGACCATTTTTTGGGCGAGCGATATGGCGACCATCGTGGGATAGAATCTAGTCAACGGGGGTGACTTTCGGATCCGAAGGGAGAGAGAGATGGCGAGTGTCAGGGATCAGATCGGCGAGGTGCTCTACAACGCGGTCTCGGTCGCCATGAACAAGCCGGTCGCCGATCTGGCCGACAGCACCCAGCTTGTCGCCGACCTAGGAGCCAAGTCGGCGAATCTGGTGCGCATCATCTCCGTTATCGAGGACGAGCTCGAACTCGACGTGTCTTATCAGGAGTTCAGCCGCCGGAAGACTCTGGGAGACATCATCGACTACTTGGTCGAGTTGGATGAGTCATAGGCTGCAGGGGACCGTGGTCCTCGGGATAGGCACGGATGTCTTGTCGGTGCAGCGGATGCGGAGCTGCATCGACTCCCCCGCCTTCGTCAACAACACGTTCACCGAGGCGGAGGTCGAGATGGGCGTGTCCCGGGGGGACCCGGCCGCCTACTACGCCAAGGTCTTCGCGGGCAAGGAAGCGGTCTTCAAGTGCTTTGGCATGGAAGCGGACGCGCTCCGCTCCTGGACGGAGATCGAGATAGTCGACGGCGGGCAGGGGCAGCCGGTGGTGAGGTTGCGTGGGCAGCTGGAGGCTCTAGCCGAGGCGCGTGAAGTACGGGAGGTGCTCATCTCGTTGTCGTATGACACGGACTATGCCGTCGGGTTTGCGATGCTGACCGGGGAGGCGGGCCATGGCGACTGACCTGATGGAGGCGCTGCACGCCAAGGCGCGCACAGCGCCGCAGAGAGTGGTCTTCCCCGAGGGAGCCGACGAGACCATCCAGAAGGCCGCCCGCCGGCTGTCTGATGAAGGGCTGGCTGCGCCGATCTTGCTGGAGGACCCAGGTAGCGACGACGAGCGGGCACGGCTCATCGAGGAGTGCAGTCATCTGTTCCCCGACATGTCGGTCAAGGGGCTGCACAGGAGACTCCGCTCGCCCCTCAACCTGGGGGCGTTCTTGGTGGCCGCCGGCAAGGCCGACGCGCTTGTCGCGGGCATCCAGAACACCACTCAGGATGTCATCCTGGCCGCGATGACCTTCATAGGGATGCAGGAGGGCGTTTCGATACCGTCCAGCATGATGCTGATGCGCATACCTGGCTACGAAGGGTCTGAAGGGTCCCTGATCGTCTTTGCCGATTGCGGAGTGTCGGTTGCCCCTGATGCGGCGGACCTCGCCGACATCGCGCTCTCCACCGCGCACTCGGTGCGGGTGTTGCTGGGGTGGGAGCCGCGTGTGGCCATGCTCTCGTTCTCCACCAAAGGGAGTGGCGATCACGAGTCGGTCACCCGGGTCGTCGAGGCCGTACAGATAGCCCGCGAGAGAGATCCGGGTTTGCTCGTCGACGGCGAGTTGCAGCTCGACGCGGCCATCGTACCCTCGGTGGCTGTGCGGAAGGTCCCCGGGGAGAGTCCGGTGGCCGGACGAGCGAACGTGCTGATCTTCCCTGACCTCGATTCGGGCAACATCGCCTGCAAGTGCGTGCAGAGATTCGCCAAGGCCGATGCTTTCGGCCCGTTCTTGCAGGGCTTCTGCAGGACAGTGAGCGATCTGTCCCGGGGGTCTACCGTGGATGACGTGGTGGGCGCAAGTGTCATGGCGTGCGTTCACGCCCAAGGGCTCAAGCGGCTCTGAGCCGGGGATCTCCACCGATGAAAGTCCTCGTTCTCAACTGCGGCAGTTCTTCCATCAAGTACCAGCTACGCGACACCGAGGCCGGTTCCGTCATGGCGAGTGGTTTGGTGAGCCGTATCGGCGAAGACGGAGCGCGGATCGAATCCCGCACGGGTGGAGAGACGCGCAGGCGTGAGACCCCCATCCCCGGGCACGGACGGGGTCTGGAGCTGATAGTGGAGTCACTGCTGGACCCCGAGGCCGGGGTGTTGAAAGATATCTCTGAGGTTTCGGCGGTGGGCCACCGCGTGGTACACGGCGGGAGCTACTTCAACGCCTCGGCCCCCCTCACCCCTGAGGTCATCGACAGGATCGAAGAGAGCGCCCATCTCGCTCCGCTTCACAATCCCCCGATCTTGGTGGGGATCCGCGAGTCGCTGCGCATCCTCCCGGACACCCCCCAGGTGGCGGTGTTCGACACGGCGTTCCATGCCACCATGCCGGAGAAGGCGTACACGTACGCTCTGCCGTACCACTTCCAGACGGAGCACGGCGTGAGGAGATACGGCTTTCACGGGATCTCCTTCGCGTCGGTGGCTCAGAAGACCGACCGCTTCTTAGGCGGCCGGCTTCCGGAGCTGAAAGTCGTGATCGCTCACTTGGGAAACGGCGCCAGCATCGCGGCCGTCGAGTACGGCAGATCTGTGGACACCAGCATGGGGCTCACGCCGCTCGAGGGGTTGGTGATGGGCTCTAGGCCGGGGGACGTCGATCCGGGCGTCGTGCTCTTCTTGCTGCGCGACCTGGGCATGTCGGCCGACCAGGTCGACCGGGTGCTCAACAAGGAGAGCGGCCTGCTTGGGCTGTCGGGCGTCAGCAACGATATCCGGGATGTCGAGACGGCCGCGGAACACGGTGACCCGCGGTCCCGGTTGGCGCTCGACGTCTTCGCCTACCGGGTGAAGAAGTACATCGGCGCTTACGCGGCGGCCATGGGAGGCCTTGACGTGCTTGTCTTCACCGCCGGCATCGGCGAGAACGACCCCCAGATGCGGGCGGCCGTCTGTGACGGACTCGGCTTTCTGGGGATAGAGCTGGACCCAGAGGTCAACGCGGCCACGCGCCACATCGCCAAGGACATCTCCCCTCCCGACGCAGCCGTGCGCGTGCTCGTGATACCCACCGACGAAGAGGAGCTCATCGCCGATCAGACTGTCGCGGTCGTGGAGGGGTTGCGCTCGTAGGGCGAATCTGCAGGTACGGCCGGACCGGCTGCGTTCGCTTGACAATCCCTTCCACCGGCCTAGACTGGGGTCGAGGCAAGAGCCACGCTGAACGGTACGCCGGCCACGACCGGGCTTCGGCAGACGGCGGTGACATGATGAACACCCGCAGGGTTCTCATGGTGGCGCTGATGCTCATCGCGCTTGGTGCTGCCGCGGGATGCGGAGCGAGCGGGTCGACCGACCCGTCGGATGAGCCGGCCGCCACAAGCACGTCTGCGACTCAACCCACCACTAGTGTTCAGGGACCTTCCACTACCGTCGAGGGACCTTCCGACGTTGTCGAGGAGCTTTGGCGGTTCGACGCGGGCGGAGCGATCTCGTCGTCCCCGGTGATCTCCGGGGGAGTGATCTACATCGGGAGCGGGGACAGCAACCTCTATGCCGTCGATGCCGCCGGAGGGGCGGAGGTCTGGCGGTTCGCCACCGGTCGCAAGATCGACTCCACCCCGGCTGTGGCCGACGGGACCGTGTACGTCGGGGGCCTGGACCACTATCTGTACGCCGTCGACGCCGACACCGGTGAAGAGAAGTGGCGCATGGAGACAGGCGGCAGAGTCAACTCGTCGCCTGCCGTCTCGAACGGCACCGTCTACGTGGGCGGCTTTGACACCTACCTTCATGCCATCGAGGCCTCCACCGGCGAGGAGAGATGGCGCTTCAAGACCGTCAGCAGGATCGACTCGTCTCCGATCGTTCATGACGGCCTGGTCTTCTTTGGGAGTTACGACAAGAATCTGTACGCCGTCGACGCCGCCACCGGGGAGGAGAGGTGGCGATTCGCGACAACCGGTCACGTAGCGTCCCGGCCGGCCGTGGCCGGCGAGCTGCTCTACGCGGGCAGCTCCGATGGCAATCTCTACGCTCTCGCCTACGCCACCGGCGAGGAAAGATGGCGCTTCGCCACCGGCGATACGGTCTCGGCCTCCTCACCCACGGTCTCGGGCGGTGTCGTCTACATAGGCAGCTCCGACGGCCACCTGTACGCTATCGACGGGGACACCGGCACGGAAGTCTGGTCCTTCACGGCCGGACCGATCAGTGCGTCCCCGGCGTTCTCCGATGGAGTGGTGTATGTGGGCAGCTTCGACCACAACGTATACGCCGTCGACGCCGCTACCGGCGAAGAGCGGTGGCGGTTCGGCGCCGAGGCCACCGTGTCGTCCTCGCCGGCCGTCTGGGAAGGAGTAGTCTACGTCGGCAGCCAGGCCGGTTTCTTGTATGCTCTGCGGTAGCTCCGTACGGCTTTGCCGAGACACACAGGAAGGAAACGGACATGAAGCGTGTTGTGCCGTTCATTTTCGCGCTGCTCCTCATCGCGGTTATGTTGGTGGCCACCGGCTGCGTCTTGGATAGCCCCTGATGAGACCGGCCCCGCCGTGAGCGGGGGTGGACATGGTTACACCATGGTTCGTGCCGGGCCTGTTTCCGAAGCCTGCGGTATCCTTGGAGCGAAACAACACGCGACGGAGAGGTGGGTACCTGATGAGACTAGTCACGTGGGAGTACAAAGTGCTCTCCATGACGGGCGAGGACGCTGCCGGGGGGGAAGAGACCGTCGAACCCCTGCTCGACGAGCTTGGCAGCGACGGCTGGGAACTCGTGGGGGTTGACCCCTCGGTCACACCGACTCTGTACCTTTTCAAGCGGCCTTTGCCGGCCGTCTCCACCGATGCGGAATACGAAGAGGACGACGAGGATTACGACGAAGACTACGGCGACGATTACGACGACGACGGGACCATCCGCGTGGGGCCGTCGGGAGGGCGCGGGTAGTTCTTCGACGTCACGCCCCGCAGGGGCTTTGGCGCTATGATTCAGAGGCGACACTTGTCAGGAACCAAAGGGGAGGTCCGGCGATGGCCCGCGCCGTACGGAAGGTTCGACTCGACAGGTCCTTGTGGGGGTTGTCCCTCACCGTCTTGATGGTGGTCGTGGCCGTCGCTGCAGCGGCGTGCGGGGAATCAGAAACGTCCTCCTCGACCACCTCCTCCACTCAGACCACGGCCACCGTCGGCGCGAGTCAGTTCGGCGATGTCGCCTTGGATCATTTCTACTACGCCCAGATATCCGATCTCGCGGCACGGGGCATAGTGAGCGGGTTCGAAGACGGGAGTTTTCAGCCGGACGAATGGGTCACCCGTCAGCAGTTCGCCAAGATGATCGTCCTCGCACAGGGCTACCCGGTGTCGGAGAATGACGTCTGCTCGTTCGGCGACGTGCAGAAAGACGCCGGCTCCCTGTATCCGGACAACTACGTGGCCGTCTGCGCCGCCGAGGGTGTCACACAGGGTAAGACCTCGACGCATTTCGCTCCCTACGACAACATGTCGAGAGCGCAGCTCATCACCATGGTGGCCCGGGCGGCCGGTCTTTCCGAACTCCCGCCGGGGGAGCCGCCGTTCGCCGACTTCTCTGCCGATCACTATCCTTGGGCCGCCAAGGCGTACCAAGCCGGCCTTCTCGACGGTCTGGAGGAGTTCAAGGGAGGCTACAGCGGCGCCTACGATTTCTGGGATAACGCCACCCGGGGCGAGGTGTGCGCCCTGCTCTACAGCCTCCTCCAACAGGATCAGTAGGTGAGCCCGAACCCGTACGGGTAAGCGGCCGCCACTCCCCGGTGATCCAGGAGCGCCTGCCCGTGCAACTCGCCGTATTCGACTCCTGCCGCGTCTGGGTCGAAGGGGGGAAGATGATCGGCGCTCGACGGGATGGCGAAGGGTAGCCGCCCCGAAGGTCTGCGTGCACCCAGAAGGATGTCGGCGAGCGCATGGCCGCCTTCCATCCCGGCATACCACAGGATAAGGATGCCCGGAACCGCGTGGCGCCACCGCTCCATGAGGACTACCGAGCCGCAGACGAGCACCACGATGGTGCGCCGGTTGGCGGCCGCAGCCGACTCGATGAGCATTTCTTCGTCTTGGTGGAGCGTGAGGCTGCGGCGGTCTCCGCCTCCTTGGAGCGGCCCGCCCTGTTTGCGGCGGAGCCGCGCGGCGGTCATGAGAGCCTTGGGGACGAGCCTTAACGGAGGTCGGGGCAGCAGCTTCTCGAAGCCGGCGGGCGGGAATCTGCCCATGTACTCGCCCTCGTCTCGATAATCGTACCCGGCCACCACGACCGCCACGTCCGCGCCGGCCGCGACGGCCGAGGCGCGTTCGGACTTCGACCCGTCGTCGTGCACCATGTCCACGCCGAATGGGGTGAGGGCCGCGCGCAGCCCCGCGAATGGGGTGACCACGTAGGGCGCCTTCACATGGCTTGACCCCCGATCTCCGGTATTGGGAACGTCGGCCAGGCGTCCGATGACCGCCACGCGGCGAATACTCCGCGGGTCGAGTGGGAGTAGTGGCCGTCCCGGGCCGTCGCCCTCGTCTCGCGGCACCGGTTCGTTCTTGAGGAGTACGACGCCCTTGGCGGCCGCCTCGCGCGCGAGGGCTCTATGTTCGTCGCAGGCGATGACCTCGGTGCCGTACTCGCCGTCGCCGACCGAGGCGAAGCGGACTTGTTGGCGGATGAGGCGCAGGGCCGCATCGTCGATGCGCGACTGCGAGACCAGGCCGCGCTCGAGCGCCTTCGCCACCCTGTCGTCCATGAAGATGCGGGACGGCATCTCCAGGTCGAGGCCTGCGTTGACGGCGGCGACGCCGTCGCGGATGCCGAACACCCAGTCGCTCATCACGAACCCGTCGAATCCCCACTCTTCCTTGAGGATCGCGGTGAGGAGCCGATGGTTCTGGCTGCACCACTCGCCGTTCAGCGAGTTGTAGGCGGACATCACGCTTGCCACCCCCTCGTCCACCACCCGCTTGAAGTGAGGCAGATAGACGCGGCGGAGGGTCTCGGAGCTCACCCGCACGTCGACTCTGAAGCGCGACTCCTCGATGCTGTTACAGGCGAAGTGCTTGGCGCAGCCCATCACGTGCCTCTGCAGCCCCCGGACGAAGGCCGCGCCCATCTCGCCGATGTGCTGGGAGTTCTCGCCGTACGTCTCCTGCGCGCGCCCCCATCCCGGGTGGCGGAGCAGGTTGAGGCATGGGGCAAGGCAGACGTTGGCCCCGTGGGCGCGCGCCTCCCGCCCTATGGCTTCACCAACGCGCTCCTCGAGGTCGTAGTCGAAAGCGGCCGCTCGCGCCATGGCGACGGGGAAACAGGTTGACACGCCGCGGGCGACACCCCGGGGGCCGTCGACACAGAGGAGCCCGCCTAGTCCAAGTCGCGGCGCCCCGGCGGCCGAGTAGAGGGGCGCGGTGCGCTCGGGACCGGCCGCGTCGAGCATGTCTCGGTAGAGATCACGGTCTCCGGCCAGCATGCGCAGCCGCTCGGCCGGGGTCAACCGCCGCAGCAACTCCGCGGCACGCGATTCGACCTGGGGGGATACCGTAGCCATGGTGTGCTGTCTTTTCCCTTCCGAGGGGACCGGTTTTCCACCAGTATACGGCGGCTGCGCCGGCGGACCGGCAAGACGATTGGATTACTGAAGAACACTGTTGGGGTACAAGATAAAGTTGTATAAATGCCGTGAGTGCTGTTGGAGAAACGAAGCAAAGGAGGAGGATTCATGCGTCTAAAGATGATCACCGGCCTCGTGTTGGCCATGATGGTGGTCCTGGCGTTTGGGGCCCCGGCTCTGGCTGCCGAGTTCACCGACGTGGAGGGCAGCCCGTTCGAGGCCAGCATCAACTCGCTTGCCGACCAGTCTATCGTCGGGGGCTACCCCGATGGCACCTTCAGGCCCGACAATCCCTTACAGCGCCAGCAGTTCGCCAAGATGGCGGTGCTGACCATGGGCTACGAGGTGACTGCGGCCGACGTCTCCTCGTTCCCAGATACCCCGGCGCCTTTCGACCCCGTGAACAACCCGCTCTATCCCGGTAGCTACGTGGCCGTTGCGGCGGAGAACGAGATCATTCTCGGTAAGACCGACGGTAGCTTCGACTTCTACGGCAACGTCACTCGTCAACAGGCCATCACCATAGTGGTGCGCGCGGCCGGCGACGAGCTTGCCGAGCCCGCCGCCGACTACGAAGGACAGCTCAGCTATACCGATCCCGACCACGGCGCCAACATCAAGAAGGCGGAGTCCAACGGGCTGCTGGATGCTATCCCCGATCTGGCCACCTGGGACCCGACGGCGCCCGCCACCCGGGGTGAAGCGGCCGAGCTCCTTGCTCAGCTTCTCGCCGTCATGGAGGCCGAGACCTTCGGTCCCGTGGTCTCCACCGCCTGGCTCGAGGCCAACCTTGACATGGAAGGCCTCGTCGTGGTCGACACCAGACCGGCCGACGCCTATGCCGCGGGCCATATCCCAGGGGCAGTGAACATCCCCGCCGGCTTCTATGTGAACGCCACACCGGAAGACATGGCGCCCGGCGCCCTCTACATGGAACTGCCTGAAGAGGCCGACCTGTTCGCACTGATCGGCAATGCCGGGATCACGGCCGATTCCAAGGTGGTCGTGGTAGGTGGGCTCGACCCGATGCCCACGTACGGACTGGCCGACGCCACGAGAGTCGCCGATACGCTCATCTGGGCGGGTATCGCGAACGTGGGTGTTCTCGACGGTTCGTATGTCAAATGGGTGGCCGATGGCAAAGCCGTGAGTACGGAAGCACCCACGGTGACCCCGGTTGAATACACCGCCACAGTGGACGCCGACATGTGGGTGTCGACCGAGTATGTGGCCGACAGCATCGGTGAGGCCATCATCATCGACGCGAGGGATGCCAACGTATACGCCGGCGAGGCCACCGAGCCTTGGGCGCCCGAGGCGGGCCACATCGAGTCGGCGCTGTCGTTGCCGGCTCCGCTGTTGTGGAACGAAGCGGGCTGGACCTACAAGTCGGTCGCGGAGCTCGAGCAGCTGGTGGCCGCGGTCTTCACGGCCGACAAGGCCGACGAGATCATCATCTACTGCGGCGTGGGCGGATATGAGTCCGCGTGGTGGTATGTGCTCACGCAGATGCTTGGCTACACCAACGCCAAGATGTATGACGGGGCCGCGCAGGCCTGGGTGGTCGATCACGACATGGTGCTGCCCGAGTAGCGCACGCTTCCGAACAGCAGGCTTGGGAGGGTGGCCGCCTGCCGGGTACGGCAGGCGGCCACCGCCGTCACTGGGAGGCTCGAGGGCGGGGGAGACACTCAGCCCCGGGCCGCCTTTCCTAGTATCCTTGACCGTCGTAGACTGTGGGCACGGTGATCACCCCGCCTCGTAGACCGGACAACGAAGGGATGCGTACGATGGGATCTAGATACGAGCACGTATTCGCGCCTATAAGGATCAGGGGCGTCGACTTCCGTAATCGCTTGGAACTGGCGCCGCCCTCTCCCAACCTGGCGTCGCGCGACGGGCGGGTGACTACGGAGTTCGTCAACCTCTTCCGGTCGTTCGCCCGCGGTGGGGCGGCCATCATCACCATCGGCAACTCTGTGGTCGACATCAAAGAGGCCAGCGACGAGGAGCGCCAGCTCGATCTGTCCACCGACGAGTGCATCCTCTCGCTGACCCTCTTCGCCGAGATGTGCGCCGGCTTCGGCACGCAGGCCTCGCTGGAGATCAACCATAACGGCAAGGATTCGGACCCCGGTAAGACCGGCAAACCGGCCTACAGCCCCTCCCGCATCCTCCCGTCTCACGAGCTGTGGCGCGCTCCCCAGCAGGGTCGGGAGATGCTGTACACCATCGAGATGGATCACGAGAAGATCCACCAGACCGTAGAGAAGTACGCCATGGCCGCGTTGCGCTGCAAGCGGGCCGGGATGAAGATGACCATGCTCCATGGGGGTCACGCCAATCTGATCGCTCAGTTCGCGAGCCGCCTGTACAACAAGCGCACCGACGAGTACGGCGGCTCCCTGGAAAACCGGGCGAGATTCGCCATCGAGGTGCTGGACAGGGTCCGCGCGCTCTGCGGTGAGGACTTTGTCATCGAGTACCGCATCTCGGCCGACGAGATCCATCCGGACGGCATGCACCTCCCCGAGACCCTGCGGTTCATCGAACTTATCCAGGACAAGGTGGACATCCTGCACGTGTCGGCGGGCCTGCACGGCGAGCTCCAGTACATGCGCAACTGGTGGCAGAACTACCTCATGGACCGGGAGTACAACGTCCACTACGCCGAGAAGATCAAGAAGGCCTTCCCGAACCTGATCGTGTGCACGGTGGGCTCCATCATGAACATCGGGCGGGCCGAGGAGATCATCGCCACGGGCAAGGCCGACATGGTGGCCATGTGCCGCCCGCTCCTGGCCGACCCCGACATGCCGCGCAAGTACGCCCACGGACGCGAAGACGACGTCCGGCCCTGCCTGCGCTGCCAGTACTGCGGCGCCCGGCTGATGGTCCCGGCGGTCATCAACTGCGCCGTCAACCCCTATCTGGGCAATGAGACCGAGTTCCCCGACGGCAAGGTCAAGCCCGCCGAGGTGAAGAAGAAAGTGGCTGTGGTGGGTGGCGGCCCGGCCGGTATCCAGGCCATGCTCACGCTCTGCGACCGCGGCCACGACGTGACGCTCTACGAGATGAGCGACCGGCTGGGCGGGCACGTGGTGCCCGGCGCGGCGCTGCCGTTCAAGCAGGACGTCAAGGACTACCTCGACTACCTGGTGCGCCAGGCCGAGAAGGCGCCGGCCCGTATCCTCATGAACACCGAGGCGACCAAAGAGAAGCTCGACGCCGAGGGCTACGAGGGGTTGGTGATCGCTGTGGGGTCAACGCCGATCGTTCCAAAAGTCCCGGGCATCGACAAGCCACACGTTCACTGGGCGCCCGACGCCGACACCGGCAAGGCGCAGGTGGGCGAGAGGACGGTCGTAGTTGGAGCGGGTTCGGTGGGCGTCGAATCGGCTATAGCCCTCAAGCGCGAGGGCAAGGACGTGATCATTGTCGAGATGGCGCCCGACATGAGGTGTCTGAGCGCTTCCGCCGGCGGTGTGGCCATGGAACTCATGAACATCGTCGAGGAGTTGCAGATACCCATCCATCTGAATCGCAGGCTGGAGGAGGTCACCGATTCCACGGTGGTTTGCTGCGACACGGAAACAGGCGAGAAGGTGGAGTTCCCGGCCGATACCGTGTTGCTCGCGGTCGGTATGGCGGCACGGCAAGACGTGGCCGACTCTATGCGGCGCTGTGCACCAGAGACCGAAGTGTTCGTGGTCGGCGACGCGCTGCAGGTAGGGAACATCTCAGGCGCCGTGAGGTCGGCGTTCAAGGCCGCCGCCTACATCTGAGCCTCTGCAAGACCGGCGGCAAGATGGTCATGACATGGGGCTGTTGACGACCAAGAAGGCGGCGCGGATCCTTTCCGAAGGGCTGGGCTGGAGCGTGACGCCGTACGACGTCGAAGAGGCGATAGAGCGGGGCCGCCTGCGGGCTCAGAAGGAGCCCGGGGGCCGGGGCCGTTCTCTCATACCCCTGGAAGAGGTGGAACGGCTCATCCAGGAAGACCGCCAGAAGAAGGCCCGCGAGGCCGAGCAGGAGGGATCCGCGGAGTCGGAAGAGCCGGGAGCCGATGCGTGGGACACCATACCGAGAAACGGTATGGCCTACCTGTTCGGCGTCAACTGGAGATCGAGGCGGCGCTGCCCGAAGTAGCATCCCAAGATATAAGTGAGCCCCGGAGAAGGGTCTCCCTTCTCCGGGGCTTCGCTATCTGAAGGGGCCGGTCGGCCGGCCCCTCTGTCACAGCTGGTTGGAACCGGCGTCTCCTTCGGAGGCGCCTCCTCCGAGGATGTCGAACAGATCGGCGATGTCGGGCATGGAAGACCTACCGTCTTCGACTTCCCGGCCCAGGAGGCCGCCCAACAGCCCGCCGAGCCCACCCGCGCTGGAAGAACCCTGGGTAGGTAGGCTCTGGCTCGCGCTGGGCTCGTTGCCTCCACCGCCTCCGAGGAGGCCGCCAAGGCCGCCCAGCAGACCGCCGAGGCCGCCACTCGAGCTGCTCTCGGTGGTGGGCAGGCTCTGATTGGTGGTGGGAGGGTTGTCGCTGCCGCCTCCGAAGAGGCCGCCAAGTCCGCCCAAGAGTCCGCCGAGGCCGCCACTCGAGCTGCCCTGGCTGCCTGCGAGGCCGGTGTCGGCTTGGGCGGCGCCCCCGGTGAACGCGCCGAGCATCTTCTTGCCGAGCCAGGCCATCACCAGTGGGGCCAGCAAGGGCAGGAGTTTCGAGAACAGGGACGAGCCGGCGCGGGACGTGGCGCCGAGTTTGTCGACGACCTGGTCTTTCTGGTCGCCGAAGATGTGCCCAAGGATCTTCTGCCCGTCGTCTGCATCGAGAGACTGGAGAAGGTTCGGATCTTCGAGGAGGCTGCCCATGTGGTCGCGTAGAACGGCGTTGCCGAGTGCGTCGCCACCTCCGGCGGACACGTTGCTGGAAAGGCCTCCCAACAAGGCCGGAAGGGCCTTGCGGGCCGCCTCCATGGCCGTGTCGGGGTCGGTGCCCAATTGGGCCGCGAGATCCTCAGCGGGGATCTGAGCCAGGATCTCTTCTATCATGCTTGCCATATCACTCCCCTTCCGGAGTCGTTAGTGGTGAGCCCTGCCGGATGGCAAGACGTTCACTCCATAGTGATAGCGCCCTCGGGGCACTCATCCACGGCCTCTTGGCAGCAGCCGGCGCCGTCGCAACCGTAGTCATCGATCACGTGCGAATAGCCGTCGTCGCCTATCTCGAAGACGGCCGGACAGATGTCTTCGCAGATACCGCATCCCGTGCAGAGCTCGAGGTCGATCTTGGGTACGCCGGTATTCTCTCCACTCTTGGACTGTGTGGCCTCATCGGCCGTCCCGGCGCCGGGATCCGCCGTACCACCTCCAAGAACGGCCTTCAGTCTGTCCAGCATGAGCTGCTCGCCCTCGCTCACCCGCACGGCGCCGAATCCCAGGAACCCACCTTCCTTGGCGGCGTTGGCGGCCGACTGGGCCGCTCTCATCAGCCACAGCCTGAAGGCTTCGGCCTCCAGCGGCGTGGCCTTGGCGGTAAGGATGCTGTCGACTTTGCGTATCTCATCGATAACCTGCTCGCCGACTGCCGACGCGTCAGGCCTGAAGTCGTCCAGGGGGTTCTTCCGCGCCTCCAGCATGACCTTAGCATCTTGTGAGACCGCGACGAGCAACTCCGCATCGCTCTCGGGGGTGGTCATGATCTTCATCGTGGCTATGGCCTCTTTGGCCGCCTCGATAGGGCCGCCCGGATCGGCGAGGGTCAACGACAGACCCGCGAGCAGCGGCGCCCGCACCAATGTCGTCCACTCCTCGGCGGTGTAGTCGGTTTTGGAACTCACAATCATGACCTCCTGTCATCTGGCTGATCCCAGCCTTGCCGTGGCTGCTAGAGCTCTTCGAGGCGCTGCCGCAGTCCTTGCATCTTGCTCTTGATGTCATCGATCTGTTCGCGCATGGCCGTGAACCTGTCGCGCTCGGCGCGCACGAAGCGCGTGTAGGGCGCCACTGCCTCGCGGATGCGGAGCAGGCTGCGTTCGCTCTCATGGTCGAACTGTTCTTCCAGCGCCTCTCTCAGTTTGGAGTTGAGCGCGGAGATACTCTTGCTGAGCTCGGTCTTGGCTCTGGCGCGCCGCGCCGGGAGGATGAAGAGTCCCATGGCCGCCACGAAACCCGCCGCAAGGATGCCCGTGACGTCCACCAGTGTGGTCGAGGCAAGGATGGCCACCGTTGCGCCCAAGCCGACCGCTCCCACCTCCACCACCGCCAGACCGGCCACCGCGTTCTGCACCGAATCGGCGAGGCGGGCGGCCTCCACATCAGGTTCGTACGTATCGGCCGTACGCTGAGCGGCCCGGCCTATCGTGTCGAGGAGTTGCTTGCGGTCGTTGTCGAAGTTGCCGAGGTTGCCGATGACCCGCCCCGCGTGGTGGGCCCGTCGTTCTGCGAGGTACTGGTTGAGCGTCTGCCATTGCCGGAGCTCCGAGTTGACCATCCAGTCGATTATGCCGTCCACCTTCTCTTCGATCTTCGCCGGAGCGTCTGCGACCACCTTGCGCTCGAACTCCTCTTTGACCCGGGTCTTCTTGATGAGATCGAAGATGCGGCCGATCCGTACCGTCTCGTCCAGGAACTCGTGGCCGCGCTTCTCCATGTCGTGAAGCACGCCGTCTACGTCGGTCAGCCGGAAGGAGAATTCGTGGCCGAGGTCTTCGCGGTAGTGGTCCAATTGGTGCTCGATGCTGTCGAGAGCCGCGATGTCGTCGGCCAGGATGTCCAAGCGTTCCTGGGTGGCGGTGCGGTACTTGTCGGCGAGGCTGAGGCCCACTCCCAGAGGGTTGAGCAGCTTGAGCCTGACGCGTTCTCTCTGGTCCAGAGTCTCCGCGAGGTATGTCTCCAGGGCCGGGAACCGGCTCTCCTTCATGAGAGCCCCGTCGTTCTGGCCGGCGAGCCTGGCCTCCAGTGCCATGCGGGCGGAGACGGAGAAGATGTCGGGTGAGAACCCCAGAAGCCGCTCGGCGTTCTCGGCGACGAAGCGCTCGATCTGCAGCCGCTCATCTTCGGTGCGCAGGAGGTCGGCTTTGTTGATGATGAAGACCAACTTCTTGCCCCAACTGCGTATCTTCTCGATGAAGGCGCGCTCGCTCTCGGTGAAGGCCCGGTCGGCCGAGGTGACGAAGAGGACGAGGTCAGAACGCGGGATGAACCTCTGAGTGATGGCCTCGTGCTCGCGGTCGAGGGCGTTGGTGCCCGGCGTATCGACCATCTCGACTTCGCGCAGCAACTCGATGGGAGCCTTGACGTGCTGGATGCCGTCGGCGTCGACCTCGTGGGCCAGATGCGGCCCATACGCGATCGTATGGATGCGGCTGGTGGTGGGCGTCACGCCCTCCTCGAGCACCCGGTCGCCCAGCAGAGCGTTGATGAAGGCGCTCTTGCCCGAGTTGAACTCTCCCGCGACCACGAGCAGGAACATCTCGTCCAGTTGGCGGACCGAACGCTCTAAGACCTTCTGATCGTCGTGGTCGGCTTCGTGCCGCGCAAGCGTCATCTGGAGGTCGCCCAGCAGGCTCCGTTCTTCGGCCAGAAGCCGGTCGTGCTGCTCGGTGAGGATCTTCTTGCGCATCACGGCTCCATGAGTGACGGGGCGTGGCGTGCCCCTCATGTCTTGCACTATATGTAATTGCTATCTCCGCGGATAGATACCCGCCGGACGGGGGGTGGAAACTGGAGTCTTCGCAGATACCGTCCGTTTGCGGCGCCCACGTGACCGTTGACCGTTCCGGCCGGCGGCCTATACTCGAATCAGGGTGGCGATCAACACTCCCGTCCAACAGGTCAGGTGGAAAGGAGACAAGCCATGGCCGTGCAGGATTCCATCAACAGCACTCTCAGCGCCTGCTCCCAGGTCAGAGGAGAAGGCCCTGAGCAAGTGGAGTTTCGGGAGTACCTGGCCAGTGTTCTCACCGAGATGTTGGGCAGCGCCCGCATCGTCGCGTATGTCGACAACCTGATAGGAGGTGAGGCCGGGCGTCCAACAGGGGTCGATGCAGTCTTCCTGACCGAAAGAGCGGTCTTCCGGGTCAACGTGACATACGCCGGCGTCACGGTCATGCTCGCATCCGCCGCCGATGTGACGGCTATCACGCTAAGCGTTAGTCACGCTGAGGCGGAGCACAGGGCTCCCTTCCTGACAGGACCGAACGTGAACTTGGAGCTCTACTTATCGCCCCCGTTGAGCGACAGCGATACCGACGGGATCGGGATGGTTCCCTGGGTATGGCAGAACGCGCTGCTGCCCAGAGAGAGTGTCTGGCACGTCGTGCGCTCTTGGCTGGGCGCTGTGGGTGGAAGTGAGCACACCAACTGAGCGAGTGTGGGCCGTCGAGCCCTATTTCGGCGGCTCACACAAGTACTTCCTGCGCGCACTCGCAGAGCGTTCACGACACGAATTCACGCTCTTCACCCTGCCGGGACGGCACTGGAAATGGCGCATGCACGGCGGGGCGGTGACCCTGGCGGCGCGCGTGGCCTCCGCCGCTCGCCAAGCTGCTCAGCAAGCCGCGCCCACCGTGCTCCTGGCGACAGACATGCTCGACCTTGCCACCTTCCTCTCCCTGGCCGGTCCACCCCTCGATCGCACGCCGGTGCTGCTGTATTTCCACGAGAACCAACTCACCTATCCGCTGCCGCCCGGAGTGGAGCGCGACCTGGGGTACGCGCTGAAGAACATCACGTCGGCTCTGGCCGCGCGGCGGGTGCTCTTCAACAGCGCATACCACCGGGAGGAGTTCCTCGACGCCGTCGTCGACCTGCTGGCCTCGCTTCCCGATGAAGTGCCGGCCTGGGTGCCGCACGAACTGGAGGCCAAGAGCGCGCTGCTGCCGGTGGGCTGCGACCTGCGCCGCTTCGACCGCCACCGCGAGACCGCCCTCCGAGAGGCGGCCGGCGGAAGATGGGGAGACCCCTCACTGGGGCCGCTCTTGCTTTGGAACCAGCGCTGGGAGTACGACAAGGCTCCCGAGAGGTTCTTTGAGGCGCTGAGGGTGCTGAGGAAGGAGGGTGTGCCGTTCCGTTTAGCGATGGCCGGACCGAACCAGGGGACGCCGACGGAGGAGTTCTTGCGCGCGAAGTCCGATCTGGCCGATCGCGTCGTCCACTGGGGCCGCGTGCCCGGCGGCGACGGCTATGCCTCTCTGCTGTGGGCCGCGGACGTGGTGGCCTCCACTGCCATCCACGAATTCTTCGGCATCGCGGTGACCGAAGCAATCTACTGCGGCTGCCGGCCGGTCTTGCCCAAACGGCTGAGCTACCCGGAACTGATACCGGCGGAAGCCCACGAAGATGTGTTGTACGGCGAGGGAGAGCTGGCGCCCGCTCTGGCGCGGGCATTGCGGCGTCCCCGGGCGTGGCCGGAGGAGCAGCAGCGGAGGTGGGTGGACCGTTTTGACTGGACTCGTCTCATCGAGCGGTATGATGAGCAGATTCAAGGCTGTGCGGGAGCCACATGAGCGGGCGAAGGAGCTAGGTGGGCGAAGGAACGGGCGGGTTTCAGCTCACACAGACAAGACGGGGCGCGCTCTTTCTGGGGCTCGCGCTCATGTCGTACGTGGTCGTCACCGGCATGGCCATCTCGCTGGTGCCCATAGTCGCGCCGGAGATGGAGGGCCATTTCGGGCTCTCGGCCTCACAGATCGGGCTTCTCACCTCCATGCTCATGCTGACGACGTCTCTCGGCGCTCTCCCCATGGGGGTGGCGGCCGCCCGCTGGGGCGGCCGCGTGCTGGTCGCGTCGGGCATCGTGTTCGTCATCGGACTGGTCTTGTTCGCGGCCACCGCTTCGTACCCGTGGTTCCTCGCCGCCCGTCTGCTGCAGGGCATCGGGGCCAGTGCTGCGCCGCCCGTGGCCACCATGCTCATGACCCAGACGGTCGATCGCCGCTATCACGGCGTGACGCTGGGCGTGTTCGGCTGTGGCCAGGGAACGGGCGTGCTGCTCGCCCTGCTCATCATGCCGAGCGTGCAGGCCGCGGCCGGCTACCGGGCCGTCTTCCTGGCCACAGCTGGTATCGCCGCGGCGCTGGTGCTGCTCTCACTGTGCCGGAGAGAGCTGCGGGTGTGTCCGCGTGAGGCGCCGGTGGGCGTGACCTGGGGCGGCATGCTCCGCGGGATCGGAGCGGTTGCGCTCAATCCTCGGCTGTTGCTCCTGATCCTCGTCAACATCGGCGCCATGGCCCTCTTTGTGGGAGTGTTGACCTGGACTCCGTCGTTCCTCCACGACCAGCGGGGCACCAGCCTTGCGGTCGCGGCCTACTTGACGGCCGGTCTGGGATTGGCGCAGCTGCTCGGTGCGCCGTTCGGCGCGACCCTGATGGGGAAGTGGGGGAAACGCGCCGTCATGGTGGCGGGGATACTCCTCATGATGCTTGCTACCGCTCTGATCCCGGTCGCGCCCGGTGTGGCCGGAGTCTTCGTGTTGGTGGTGATCACGGGGTTCCTGACCTTGGCTATGTTCCCGGCCATCCTCGGCTCCATAGCCGATGTGGTCGACCGCCCAGAGGAGGTGGGCGTTGCCACCGGATATATGTACACGGTCAACCTGGTGGCTACCATGTTGGCGCCGTGGGTCTTCGGGCTGTTGCTCGACAGGTACGGCGTCGCCGATGGCGATTCCGGCTACCTGGTCGGCTACCAGTTCCTGGCCGCCTTCGCGCTTCTGGGTCTCGTGTCGGCCCTGCTACTCGTGGTCGCGCAGAGAAAAGTGCAACGGACGGTCGTCGGGGAGAGCAGCGAGGCGGCCTGACCGCACGTTTCTTTGCCAACGCGCTTTGCGCCAAGGTCCCATCATCTAGTATTGTTTGCTCTACACCATGCATTAGGCTGATTGGTCTAGAGATTTGAGTGGCAGGTGTACGTTGGAAGAGTCCATCTGTGCCAGGAGGTAGGGAAGAGAGCATGAGACTCACAAGGATTAGTCTGAAGATCAACGGGGTCGAGAGGTTCGTCCTGTGCGATCCCGAGGAGGACTCCCTGGCGGTAGTCCTCCGCCGTATGGGCCTCACCGGGGTGAAGATCGGCTGTGGCACGGGAGTGTGCGGCGCCTGCTCCGTGCTGCTGAACGGCGAAGTGGTGCGTTCGTGCACCAAGAAGATGAAGAGGGTCGCTGAGTTCAGCGAGATCACCACCATCGAGGGCATCGGCACTCCCCAGCATCTGCATCCCTTGCAGCAGGCCTGGATCACCTACGGCGGCGCCCAGTGCGGCTTCTGTTCGCCCGGGTTCATCGTCTCGTCCTATGGACTGCTGCAGGAGAACCCCTCGCCCACCCGCGAAGAGGTGCGCAAGTGGTTCAAAGACCATCACAACGTCTGCCGCTGCACCGGCTACAAACCTCTGGTCGACGCCGTCATGGCCGCGGCTGAGGTCATGCGGGGCGAGAAGACCATGGCCGACATCACCTACGACTTCGCGTCGGACGGTGAGGAGATCTACGGCTCGCGGCATCCCCGGCCGACCGCTCTGGCGAAGGTCACCGGCTTGGCCGACTACGGCAACGACGTGGCCCTGCAGATGCCGGAGGGTGTCGCTCACCTGGCCATAGTGTTGGCCGAGGCCCATCACGCCAACGTCATCAGCATCGACACCTCAGAGGCTGAGAAGATGCCCGGCGTCATCAAGGTTCTCACCGCCAAGGACGTGAAGGGTACCAACAACCTGGCCGGCCCGCTGCACGTGCCGCGCACGAAGGGTAAAGGCTTCACCGAGTTCCCGGTCATCGCCGGCAAGAAGATCTGCCGCCGCGGCGACGTGGTGGCCCTTGTCGCCGCCGAGACCGAGGAAGAGGCCCGCGCAGCGGCCAAGAAGGTCAAGCAGAACCTGGAGGTCCTGCCGGCCTACCTGACCTTCCCCGAAGCGGCCATGCCCAACGCCATCCAGCTGCACGAAGACATGCCCAACGTGTACTTGGAGCAGCCGGTCTTCAAGGGCGAGGATACCGCCGAGCTCATCGAGACGGCTCCCGTCGTGGCTGAGGGTAGCTTCCACTCCCAGCACGAACCCCACCTGCCTATCGAGCCCGACGTGGTACAGGCCTACTGGGGCACCGACGGCATGATGACCATCCAGTGCAAGTGCCAGAATCTCTCCGAGAACAGCGAAGCAGTCGCCAATGCCTGCGGTCTCCCCAAAGAGAACATCCGCATGATTCTCAACACTGTGGGCGGTTCTTTCGGGTACTCCATCGCTCCCAACACTCACGCGCTGGTCGTCACGGCCGTTCAGAACCTCGATATGCCGTGCACCATGAGCTTGAACTACGAAGAGTTCATCCACACCACCGGCAAGCGGGCCGCCACCTTCACCAACGGCCGCATCGCGTGTGACGAAGAGGGCAAGATCGTCGCGGCGGAGTACGACGTGGGCTTCGACCACGGCGCGTACGGCACCGTTCCCATCTTCATGAACCTGGCCACCGTCGGTTTCCACGGCTACAACATCCCCAACTTCAAGGCGCTTGCCCGCGGCGGCGCTACCAACCACGCGTTCAACACCGCCTATCGAGGCTTCGGCTCACCGCAGATCTACACCTGCACCGAGGCCCTCATCGACATGGCGGCCGAGAAGTGCGGCATGGACGCCTGGGAGTTCCGCTATAAGAACGCGGCTCGGCCGGGCGACCTCACCATCAATAGTTGCCCCTACCACGACTACATCTATCCCGAGCTGCTCGAGAAGGCCAAGCCCGTCTACGACCAGTACAAGGCGGAGGCCGAGGCGGCCAAGGCCGAGGGTAGGCACGTCGGCGTGGGTATCAGCTTGGGCGGCTTCATCATCACCATCGGTATGTTCGACGTAGCCGAGGTGGCGCTGGAGCTCAACCCAGACGGCACCATCACACACTTCAACACCTGGGAAGACATGGGCCAGGGCGGCGACATCGGCACGCTCACTCATACCGTCAAGGCTCTCGAGCCGCTGGGCATCAAGCCCGATCAGGTCAAGCTGGTCATGAACGACAGCAAGACCTGCCCCGATACCAACCTGGCCGCGGCCAGCCGTTCGCACTACATGGCCGGCAACGCCACTCTCGACGCTGCCAAGCAACTCATGGACGCCATGCGCAAGGACGACGGCAGTTGGCGGACGTACGACGAGATGGTGGCCGAGGGTATCCCGACCAAGTACACGGGTCACTACGACCAGTTCAACATCGGGCTCGACCCAGGACTCGATCCCAACACGGGTGAGGGCGAGAAGAACCCCACCTACATGTATGGGGTGAACGTGGCGCTGGTGGAGGTCGACGTGAACACGGGCAAGACCCAGGTGCTGCGCTACACGTGGGTGGGCGACGTGGGTGTGGTCGGCAACATGCTGTCGGTCGAGGGACAGGGCTACGGCGGTCTCTCGCACTCTATCGGCTTCGCGCTCAGCGAGGAGTACGGCGCGGAGAACAAGCACGGCAGCATGATCGGTTGCGGCATACCGCAGATCGACATGATCCCCGACGATATCAACCTCATCTTCCAGGAGACCCCGCGCCCTGCCGGACCCCACGGATCGTGCGGTTGCTCGGAGGTCTTCCAGAGTTCCGGCCACATGGCCGTCATCAACGCCATCAACAACGCCTGCGGCGTGCGCGTCTACGCGCTCCCGGCGACCCCCGACAAGGTCAAGGCCGGCTGGGAAGCCAAGCAGCGCGGTGAAGACCTGACTCCGCCCAAGTACTACCTCGGCACCGACTTCGAAGAAGAGCTGGAGATGATCAAAGCCAATCCGCTATGAAGCTAGAAGACTCGACCAAATACACCTCGCGGTGCTTTCGGGGGGAACCGGCCCCCTGTTCGTACGCGTGCCCGTTTCACATGGACATCCGCTCCTTTCTCGAGAAGGCGGGCAAGGGCCGGTGGATGGCCGCCTACAAGACCCTGCGCAACGCGACCGTTTTCCCGGCCATCGTGGCCGCGCTCTGCGACCAGCCGTGCCGGGGATGTTGTCAGCGCACGGTGCTGGGAGACGAGGCCATCGCGGTGCGCGACGTGGAGAGCGCCGTTCTGCGGAACACCAAGGACCGCAAGCCCGATTCCTACGTCATCCCGCCCAAGACCCAGCGGGTGGCTGTGGTGGGCGCCGGGGTCGCGGGCCTGTCTGCCGCCCTCAATCTCGCTCAGAAGAAGTACCCGGTCACTGTGTTTGAGAAGCAGGAGGGCTGGGGTGGGTCTCTGCGCTCGCATCCCCGCTTCGCGGAGTTCGACGCCGATATCGCTCTGCAGTTCTCGGCCGTGGAGACTGAGTTCCGTTTTGGCACTGAGGTCGAGTCGCTCGACGAGCTGGCCGAGTTCGACGTCGTGTACGTGGCGACGGGGGCGGGCGGAGAAGACTTCGGCCTGCTCGAGAGCTGGGACCGCGGGCTGCTGGCCACGTCGGACCGCAAGGTCTTCATGGGAGGGGCGCTCACCGGTGTCACGCTCATGGAGGGTATCGCCCAAGGGATCGAGGTGTCGAAGACCATCGAGGTGTTTCTTCAGACCGGCAGGGCCGGCCTGACACACGGCGCGTTCAAGAATGACGTGTGCGACCGCAGCTTCAGACATGAGGGCGCGGTGTCGGTGCCGCTCGTAGTGGCCTCCGGCCCCGACGGCTACACGGCGGACGAGGCCAAGGAAGAGGCCGCCCGCTGCCTGCTCTGTGACTGCGACACCTGCATCGCCACCTGCGAGATGTTGAAGCGCTTCCGCAAAGATCCTCAGAAGATCGGGCTCGAGGTCTACACCGACATGAACGTCAACCCGCCGTTCTCGGTGCGCGCGCTCACCAGGGAGGCCTACTCCTGCAACATCTGTGGCTACTGCAAGTCGGTGTGCCCCGTGGACGTGGACATCGGGTCGGCGCTGCAGCTCTCGCGCGCCGCCCGCATGAGCGCGGGCATCCATCCCGCCGCGCTGCACGACTTCTGGCTGCGCGAGATGGACTTCGCCACGTCCGAGGGCGCCTTTGCTTCGGCCCCAAAGGGTAGACAGACCTGCGAATATGCCTTCTATCCCGGTTGCCAGCTGGGCGCCTCGAACCCGGAGCACGTACTGAGGTCGTACGAGTTCCTGAGCGCGCAGTACGACGCGGGTGTGCTCTTGGGCTGCTGCGGAGCACCAGCCTACTGGGCAGGCGATGAGGCCCGGATGCAGGCGAACCTCGATGAGATCAAGAAGAGTTGGGACGATCTGGGCAGGCCCACGCTGGTTTTCGCCTGCGCCACCTGCATGAGCCTTTTCGGCCGGTTCTTGCCGGAGATCCCAAGAGTCTCGCTCTACGAGCTGCTGGCGGCCTCCGAAGACATCGCACCGGTGAGTCCCTTCACCGAGGCCACTGTGTTCGACCCCTGTGCCGCGCGCGACGAGCACGGCATGGAAGCCGGTGTGAGAACCCTTGCCGCGAAGGCGGGCGTGGCCCTTGAGGAGCTGTCGGAGCCCAACCACTGTTGCGGATACGGGGGGCACATGCGCATCGCCAATCCCGATCTGTACGATGAGATCACGCAGCACCGCGCAGAGGCGAGTGAGAAACCTTACATAGTCTACTGCGCCAACTGCAAAGAGGTCTTCTCATTGCGCGACAAGGAGAACGTCCATGTCTTAGACATGGTCTTTGGCCTCGATGCTGGGGGGCGGGTGCCCAGCCTCTTTCAGAAACGGGAGAACAGCCTCATGGTCAAGAGGGAGCTGATGAAAGAGATCCAGGATGTCGAGTTCAGGCCCGAGGAGCACCCCTGGGACGCCCTGACCGTTCTCATCAACGACGATCTGCAGAGGGAGCTCGATAGCAAGTTGATCTCCGCCGCCGACCTCAAGGAGGCCATCTGGCTGGCCGAGAGCTCCGGCGACAAGTTGTGTGACGAAGGCGACGGCACGTTCATGTGCAGCATGGTGAAGCCGGTCATCACCTACTGGGTGAATTACCGCGAGACGGCTCCGCAGACCTACGAGATACTGAGCGCCTACTATCACCGTATGCGCTTCGAGTCGGGGGAGTAGCCGCCGTGGAGTCCAAAGACCGAGTCTGGAAGTGCTGCAAGTGCGACCGCGAACTGGTGGCGAAGAAGATCGTCTTCGAGTATCTGGGGCATAGCGTCTCCCACGAGGTGCCGGCTTGTCCCAAATGCGGAAAGGTCTACATATCGCAGGAGCTGGCCGAGGGCAGGATGTCGGAGGTCGAACAGCAACTGGAAGACAAGTAGCTTCACCGCAGGGCGGCATCCACACGAGGAGGAGAAAGCCATGAACGATCCGCGGCCGGAGGCAGGCCCGATGCGGTTGACTGCCGCCGATATCACCGACCTGCGCACGGCGCTCGATTTTCTGTCGGAGACCGGGACAACTCATCTCGACCAAGGTGGAGGTGGACCCATACCTCGAACTCGCCGGCGTATATCGCAGGGTGGGATCTGGAACTCCGACGGCGCCGCCCACCCAGATCGGGCCGGCCATGGTCTTCGAGAACGTCAAGGGCTCCACCACAAAGGTCGTCGCGGGCGTACTGGCCAGTGGTGAGCGCACCGCCCTTCTGCTGGGGACCACCACAGAACGTCTGGTGTTCGATCTTCTGAGCGCTTTGGAGTGTCCGGTGGCTCCGGTGGTTGTGCCCGCGGCCGATGCTCCCTGCCGGCAGGTGGTGATCAGGCCGCCTTTTGATATCCGCGACGTGATACCGCCCCTCGTGTCCACAGAGAAGGACGCAGGACCCTATCTGAATATGGCTCTGCTACGGGCCGAAGACCCTGAGACCGGTGTCTCGGATGTCACCATCCACCGCATGTGCATCCACGGGTCCGACTCCATGAGCGTGAGCTTCACCCCGGGCCGTCACATCGATGTGTTTCGCCTGAAGGCTGACGCCATGGGCAAACCCTTGCCCGTGTCGGTGAATATCGGATTCGATCCCGCCATCTATGTGGCCACCTCTTTCGAGGCCCCGACAACGCCCCTGGGTCTGGACGAGTTGACCATCGCTGGAGGGCTCCGCAACCGCCCGGTGCAACTGGTGGATTGGGTCACCCAGCCGACGAGAGCCATCGCGCAGGCCGAGATAGTCCTCGAGGGCGAGTTCAGGCCTGGGGAATACGTCGACGAGGACGCCCTGACCGGTGCGGCTGGGCTATGCCGGAGTTCCCCGGCTTCATAGGCAAGGCACAGACTCATCTGCCCGTCTTGAGGGTCACGGGCATCACGCACAGGGTAGACCCCATCTTTCAGACCCTCATAGGGCCCGGCGAGGAGCATGTGACGCTCACAGGGCTGCCTACGGAAGCGAGCATCTTCCGGCTGGTGGAGGACGCCATGCCGGGCTTTCTGCAAAACGTCCATCTCCCGTCGGCCGGCGGCGGCAAGTACCTGGCCATCTTGCAGGTGAAGAAGCGGATTCCGTCCGATGAGGGGCGGCAACGCCAAGCGGCGCTGGTGGCCTTCACGGCGTTCTAGGAGCTCAAGCATGTGATCCTTGTGGACGACGATGTCGACCCATACAACATAGGCGACGTGATGTGGGCCATGACCATGCGCTATCAGGGCGACGTCAGCACGGTCTTCATACCGGGGGTGCGTGGTCACTCGCTCGACGTCTCGTCCACACCCGAGTTCAACCCTATGTTGCGGGCACCCGGTATCTGCTGCAAGACCATCTTCGATTGCACGGTCCCGCTCCATATGAAGGAACGCTTCGAGCGGTCTCCGTTCGCGGATGTAGACCTAGGCAAGTACTTCTGAGAGACGCCCGGCGCTGAGGACCCGGTCAGTCCGCGGCGCCCGTGGCGGGGCTTTCCTTGTAGTCGGCCTTGATCGCGATCACGGGGCAGTCGGCCATCAGCAGGATCTCCTGGGCGTTGCTGCCCATGAGCAGCTTGCCGGTCCGGGACCTTCGACGTATGCCGATGGCTATCATGTCGGCCTTCTCTTCGGACACGACTCTGACGAGGTCTTGAGCGGGGGACATACCGCGTATGAGGCGGCGCACCGTGTGACGGACGCCTGCGCCGGTCAGGCGACGCTCTATCTCGTCGAGTTCGGGGCGATAGGCCAGTATCTCCTTCTCTTCGGCCTCCCAATCGCCGCCGCCTCTTATGGAGTGGACGACCACTATCTCGGCGTCGTGCTGCTCGGCTTCGTCGAGCGCCCATTCAAGGGCTGCCCGGCTCTCGTCTGACATCGTGAAACCAACGACGATCTTCATGCTCGCTCCTTGTCCGCTGGTTACTGCGCCCGACGCTAGCATCTCGCAACACCGGCTACAAGCTCCGGCACGCTGGACTTCCTGCGCCGGTAAGGTAGTCTGGCTGTGCTATGAGTGATCATCTCGACTTCGATTTCGACGCCGTCGTCGACCGCCGGGGCACGGCCAGCTTCAAGTGGGACAAATACCGCGGACGCGATGTCATACCCCTCTGGGTCGCCGATATGGACTTCCGCTCCCCGCCCGCCGTCATCGAGGCGCTGCATGAGCGTGTCGCTCATGGGGTGTTCGGCTACGGCCATGCGCCCGAGGCGCTCGTGGCGGCGGTCCGGGCCTCCTTGGCTGCCGACTACGGTTGGGAGATAGATCCGGAGTGGATTGTCTGGCTACCGGGGTTGGTGACCGGCCTCAACGTCGTCTGCCGGGCATGCGGACGCCCGGGGGACGAGGTGCTCACCTTCACCCCGATCTATCCGCCGTTCCTGTCCGCTCCGGTGCTGGCCGGTCGCACCGTGGTGAAGGTGCCGCTCGTGCAGGCAGCAGGTCGTTGGGAAATAGACCTGGATGCTCTGAAGCGCGCCGTGTCTCCACGAAGCAGGCTGCTCTTGCTCTGCGCGCCGCACAATCCGGTCGGACGTGTCTGGTCGGCCGAGGAACTCTCCCATCTTGCGGCGATCGCGGAGCGAAACGATCTGATCATCGGCTCAGACGAGATCCACGCGGGGCTGGTGCTCGACGAGGACAAACGGCACGTGCCCATCGCGACCTTATCGCCCACGGTAGCGGCCCGCACCGTCACCCTCATGGCCCCGAGTAAGACGTTCAATACTCCGGGCCTCGGGTGTTCTTTCGCGATCATCGCCGACCCTGGGCTGCGCGCCTCGTTCTTGCGGGCCATGGAGGGCATAGTGCCGCACGTGAACGTCTTGGGCTATGTGGCTGCCCAGGCGGCGTACGAGAGAGGTGGAGAGTGGCGTGAGGCCCTTCTTGCCTATCTGAGAGGCAACCGGGACCTGCTGGAGCAGGAGATCGCGGCGATGCCCGGGCTGAGCGTGACCCATGTCGAGGCGACCTACTTGGCGTGGATCGATGTGCGCAGATCTGGGTTGGAGAGCCCGGTGCCGTTCTTCGAGGAAGCGGGAGTGGGACTCTCCGACGGCGCCGAATTCGATGGCGCCGGCTTTGTGCGGCTCAACTTCGGGTGCAGTCGCTCGGTGCTCGCGGAGGCGCTCAGGAGGTTGCGGGGCGCCCTTACGAGATGACTGGCTCGTTGCTATGCTGGTGGGAGCACACTGACGGAGGCGGACATCTACAAACGGGAGGCGGGTGTGAACAACACCCTTCAGACGATCGTTGACGCTGTGTCGAAGGTGTTTGGGAAGTCAGACGACACGGCGAAGAAGCGCAAGAGGCGTAAGCCTTCCGCCGTCGTGGCGGCGGAGAAGGCGGCGGACAAGGCGGCCGCGGCCGACAAAGCCGCTCGGGAGAAGAAGGCGGCGGCCAAGAAGGCGGCCAAGGAGAAGAAGGCCGCGGCAGCCAAGAAAGCCAAAGCCGACAAGAAAACTGCGGCAGCGAAGAAAGCCAAAGCCGAGAAGAAGACAGCGGCAGGTAAGAAGGCCGGCGCAAAGAAGCCTTCAAGTCCTGCCAAGAACGGTAAGAAGTAGGGTTTCAGCCCGCAGTAGCCAGGCCAGGACGGGCGGCGCGCGGACGGCCCCCGGAGGGGGCGCCGGCGCCGCGCCCGCGCCGTGACGCTGCGGCTGCTAGGATTTCGGAGGTTCGTAAGGCCTTTCGGCGGTCTCGATGGCCTCTTCGACCTCGAACGGCTTCAGAGGCTCCTCCGGCATGCCCCAGATCTTCATCCCCTGCCTGATGGCTCGGATGTCGCTGGCCTCGAGGGCCGACTTCCATTCCTCGTAGTCCCTGCCCGCCAGCAGCGGTGGGATATCCCGATCGAGATCTTCCTTCGAACGGGGGCCCTTGCCCGTCACGTTGTCCCATTCGGTCATGATGTCGTACGCGTTCACTCTGCCTCCCTCGCAGTCGTTCACACTCTATTACCTCGAACCGGCTCGGAACTAACCTTGGAAGGGTGCGCTTGTGGAGCTTTGCCTCAGACGGCGGGAGGCCTATACTGTGGACCCATGGACGCGACCCTCGAGTACATCCGCCGCGAACTCCGCCACCGGTTGGAGTTGCCGGATGATGAAGTGCTCCTGGAAGGGGCCGTGGTCCTTTCCGACCAGTCTGACACGCGTGGCGCCGTCATCAGCGTCGTCAACCTCAAGGTGAGCGCCTACCAAGGTAGTGGGCTTGGCCGGCCTGAGCTCCTGGACTCCGTCGAGCTCCTCTTGCTCTTCTCGTTCCGCTTCAAGCAGTACGACAAGAGTCTCTCCTGCCTCTACAAGACCATCAGATTGTTCCAAGATAAGCCCGCGTACACATCGGGCACGACTCATCCCGATAACACATTCCCGCCGCATCTGGAGAAGCTGTTCTTCACGTTGGTCCCGCTGGAGTTCGACACGCTCAGCGCGATCTGGGCCATGCACGGCGGCGTCTACCATCCTTCGGTCGTCTACAGCCTGCGCATGGTGGCCAACAAAGAGCTGTGACCCGTCTCACGGGCCTTCGCCTCTGTCTGTGGCGTTCGTCAGTCTTGTGAAGACAGCGAGAAGCCGAGGGCCCTTTCCATGGCAACACGTGCCGGTTCGCCTCGTTCCCAGGTCACGGCTATCTCGGCTATCGCCTTGACTATCTGCACGCTCTTGCCATCGTCCAAGGCCACAGCCAGGTCGTGCACCTTGCCGGAGAGTTCGTCCAGCGAGGCCAGGTAGTCTGCGTGAGGGTTGGAGTATCGAGCGGGTGGTTTGATGCGCCCGAGGTCGCCGACCATGCGGTCGAGTAACGCATCCAGGTCCTTGGCCGCCTGGACTTCCGTCTGGCTGGGCCAAAGCGGGTTCTTCATACCCTTGACGGTCTCGTAATGCCTGGCCATGTCCGCGGCGTAGGTGTTCTTCCAAGCCCGCATCTCCGCCCGGTAGGCATCTACCAGGGTGAGGGTGGTGGTGGTGTACGCAGTGGTCGTGGTAGTGGAACGCGTGGTCGGAGTCACCCGGGAGGTCGTCGTAACGAGGGAGGTCGTCGTAACGAGGGTGGTCGTCGTAACGAGGGTGGTCGGAGTCCGTTGGGTGGTGGTCGTGGCGAACGTAGCAGGCGTGGCCGGCGTGGTTGAGGTATCGCCGCTCGGTTCCCATGTCGCGCACGAGATGTCGACACAGGACGGCGAGAACAGGACGAGAAGGAGCAGAACAACGCCCGACCATATCCATGTTCTCTTCACGCTACGACCTCTGTGCTTCACAGTGTGCCCTCGACGAGGACCGGCTTCGGAGTAGCGCCCCTGCTATTCCTTGGGTCGAGCAGTATGGCGGACGTCGGCCTTGGTGCCGAACGGACGGCTCGGTCTGCCCACGGCGGTCATGTAGACGATGCCTTCCGACTCTCCGTCGATCCCCAAGAGCCCGTTGACTTCGTCGTCATAGAAGGCGGCGATAGGGCAGCTGCCGAGGCCCTGTGCGACCGCGGCCAGTGAGAGCTGGGCGGCCATGTGGCCGGCATCCAGATAGAAGTAGCGGTATGCGCGTTCGCGGTATTTCCAGATGGACCGCGCGAACACGGCCGTCCAGAGAAAGACGGCCGCCGCCTTGGCGCACATGAGCTGGTCGAGCGCCGCGGCTGAGATCTCACCTCTCAGGTCCTCGGTCTTGAGCTGCTCCAGCGCGTGGCTTCCCTCAGTGATGGGCCTCTCCAAGATGTCCACCCCGGCGACTCGATAGTGGTAAAGGCCGGGTTCGAGTCCCTCGACTCTGTTGACTACCACGTAGGTCTCAATGGGGTAGAGGGCGCCCGCGGTGGGGGCGGCCCGGTAGAAATCTTGGCCGTGGGGGGTGATGTAAGAGGTTGTGATGCCTCCCGAGGCCCACAGAAGCCTGGAGAGTTCAAGCAGAGACAGGGGGGTAGCCCCGAACGAGCGCACGCTCCGCCGGCGCGAGACGCACTGGTAGATATCGGGGCCTGGGTACTCGTCGAGGGCGGGCGCGGGATCGGGCAAGCCGATGACCGGGGCGTAGCTGTAGAACTTGTAGACAGGCGGCTTACTGCGCCAGTCGAGTTCGTGCTCTTCCATGGACTCTCTGTGGTAGGACGTCTGTTCCTGGAACTCCCGTCCTGGATGCTCCGACATCTCTCCTCCCGCATGGTCACGGTGGTCCGTGACGTGGTAGCGTAAATGGTTGCGCTTCTCCAGCGCAGCCGGTTCCCATCGATCTTATGCAAAGTTCCCACATGAACCCTGCTGAGACAAGTGACTCTTATCAAGGCCTGGAGCGGACCCAGTGGTTCCAGCTTGGCATAATCTGTGCGGCGGGGTTCGTCGTGTGGTCGGGGTTCGGGGCCATCCTGCCGTACCTTCCCGTGTTTCTCCAGGAGCAGGCACACGCTTCGGTGTGGTCTATCGGTGTTATCGCGGCAGCGTACTACGTCGGCACTTTCCTCTTTGCGGCTCCGCTGGGTAGACTCAGCGACTCGATAGGCCGCAAGCCTGTCATCGTGGCCGGGGTGATCCTGTATGCCCTGGCGTCCGGGCTCTTCATCTCGACTACGAATCCATGGTGGTTCATCGTCTTCAGGCTGCTGGAGGGCATGGGTGCGGCCGCCGTCACTCCGGCGGGGCAGGCCCTCATAGCCGACCTGTCTACGGAGCAGACCCGCAGCCAGGCCTACGGATGGTATACGACGGCCCAGTTCGGAGGGTTGGTGGCCGGCCCGCTCCTGGCTGTGCCCCTCTACAATCTCGGGGGAGGGCAGGGTACCTGGGCCTTTTACGCCATCTTCCTCTTCGGCTGCGCGCTGTCGGCCGTCACCGCCTTGGTGCTGCTGATCGCCATCAAAGAACCGGAACATGCACGGCGCCGGCGCGAGGTCAAGGTCGTGCGTCCGTCGTACCGGCAGTTGATCACAAAACCGGTGGTGGCATTCTTCGTGGTGGCTTTCACCGGGCACTTCGCGATGGGAGTGTGGGAGGTCCTCTGGAGCCTCTGGCTGCGCCACCTTGGCGCGTCCATGAGCTTTGTCAGTTGGACCTGGGTGGCTTTCAGCATCCCCATGCTCTTGTCCTTCGTGGGGGGCTATCTGGCCGACCGTTACAACAGGTGGGTCCTGATGTTCTCGGGGTACCTGGTCTCAGCGGTGGCCTGGATCATCTACGGGTCGACCACCAATCTGACCCTCTTTCTCGTGTTCAGCGTCATAGAAGGCCTTGCGGTGGCATGGTCCTATCCGGCTAAGGCGGCCTTTCTGGTGCAGGTCGTACCGCCGCGTTGGTTGGGGAGTGTCCAGGGGCTCGAGCAGACGTGCATCCAGGTCGCCGGGCTGCTCGGTACGCTGGCGGCTCCATTTCTGTACGAATACGTGTCCGGCTTCGTGATCAGCCTCGCGGGGATCATCTCGATCATCGGCTTGGTCTTCGCGGCCCCGGTGCTCTACAGAGAGTGGGAGCGGCTCAAGGTGGGTACAATCCCGAGCGAGAAGACTGCTGCGGCAGTGTAATACGACGACTGAGACGGTATACTCGGCGACATGCGTGACGAGGCCCAACGGGAGCGCCGTGCCGGCGACAGGCGCCGGCAGAGGCAGTATACGTTCAGGGACCAGCGGACCGGTTTCGACAGAAGAGAATTGGATACGTCGGACGCCGGGATGCTTCACTGCACGCTGGTGGGCCTGCGCAATCAGCCCAAGGCGCTCTTTTGGCTCCTCGCCGCTGCCAACGTCCTCAACATCGCCGATTTCGCGTTGACTCTCAATGCCTTGGCCCACGGGTTTCGAGAGGGCAACCCCATCATGGGTTTCTTGTTCGAGGTGAACCCGGCCTGGGCGTGTATCTTCAAGATGCTTGCCGTGCTCTTGGCGAGCCTCCTCGTCTGGCAACTGAAGCGCTATCGCAAGGCTCTCATCGCTGCCATAGGTATGCTCTTGGTCTTCGCAGGGGTGTTCATCTGGCACCTGTACGGACTGGCGATGATGTTCTAACAGTGGGGAGTGGCGGACGGCGTCTTACGCTCTGCGGTCGCTGAACATCGTAGCGGCGGGCGATACCGCCCGAGATGGCGGGGGTCCCTCTGATCGCAGGCGCTCCGATCCGGGCAGGAGCAACTCGCGGAGCCTCTCATCGGTCTCGAGCACGTCGAACAACGTATCTACGATCCGGGGGTCGAACTGCCCGCCGCTGCACCTGCGGATCTCGCACACGGCCTCTCGGTGGGTCCTACCCGATCGGTACGGCCGGTCGGATCGGATGGCGTGGTAGGCGTCGGCGGCGGCGATTATGCGTGCTCCGAGCGGGATCTCATCTCCTTGGAGCCGCCCCGGGTACCCGGTGCCGTCATAGCGCTCCTGGTGGTAAAGGACCAACGGGATGACGTCGGTGAGTTCCGGAGCCTGTTCCATGATCTGTTTGCCGAGCACGGGATGCCGGCGGATGGAATCCCATTCCTCCGGGCTGAGGCCGCCTTCCTTGGCCAACACCGCGTCGGGGACGCCGATCTTGCCTACGTCGTGGAGAAGCGCGCCGACGCGCACCCGGGTGACCTCAGACGTCGGCAGGCCTATGCGTTTGGCTATGGCGGCAGACAACTCGGACACCAGGCGGGAGTGTTCGTGGGTGTAGCCATCGCGCACGTCGACGGCGGCGTTGAGGCTGCGGACGATGGCCCCTCGTCCGAAGTTGGGCAGCGAGATCACGTTGCCCGGCGGCTGTCTGCTCGGTAGATCGCGGTAGAGTTGCACCTGATTGCCGCCCATGTCCTTGGCGAAGGCGAGGGCTTTCTGGGCCACCTCCACCAACTCGGGCGGAGAAGCGCCGTCGGTCGGGTAAGAGCAGAGCCCTACGCTGACGGTTATGCGGGCCTCGGAGCCCTCCTCGCTCAGAAAGACCCACCCGGCGGTGTGCTGGCGGATGCGCTCCGCCACCTCGAGGCCGCCCTTCTCGTATGTGTGAGGAAGGATCATGACGAACTGATCGCCTCCGAAACGGGCCAGAAGGTCTATCTCGCGGAGCTGGGTCTTGAAGCGGCGGGCCAGATCGTAGAGGATCTTGTCTCCCACCCCGTGGCCGTACCGGTTGTTCACCTGATGGAAGTCATCAAGGTCGATCATGATCAGCATGAAGCAGTCGCCGAAGCGGTAAGCACGGTCGCATTCGTGGGCCAGACGGTCGTGAAACACCCGGTGGCTGGCCACGCGCGTCAGGGCGTCGACGGTGGCCGTGTCGACCAATTCGGCGTTCTCGGCCGTGCTGTACTCGCGGATCGTGAGGCTCATAGAGAAGACGACTCCGGATACTGCGAGAAGGATCAGTTGCGCGGTGGGGAACACGTCGGCTCCGCCGGGGGGAGCGACCGCGAGAAGGATCGAGAGGGCGGAGAGCAGTCCGAGGAGGAACACGACCTCAGAGGTACGCAGCATCCGGTCGCGGCGATTCGACCGCGAGGTCCACAAAGAGATGAAGAAGACGGCCACGAGAAACGCGGTGGCAGCCAACGCCAAGGCCAACCGTAGCAGGGCGTGCGCGTCGATGGTCGGGGCTCCTTTCGTGCTCGACCTCAACGTTTCGACGGGCCCTTCTCGTCTCCTTCGATCCTCGAGCGCGAGCGGATCACCTCAAGCGGCAACGACGTCTCGAATCTCTCCAGGCAAGGAAAAAGCCGCCCCGCTTGGGGGCGGCTCGTTCCTCGAGAATATGTTCGGGCGGTGCTCCGCGAGAAGACGCGGCGCTCTTATTCGATGCTGATGGCGCCCTCCGGGCACTCGTCAGCGGCCTCCTCGCAGCAACCGGCGTCTTCGCACGCGTTCGGGTCGATCACGTGGCACACGCCGTCATCGGCGACCTCGAAGACATCCGGGCAGATATCTTCACAGATACCGCACCCGGTGCAAAGATCGGGATCGACTTTGGGAACACCCATGGCACTCCTCCTTTGGGACTTACGAGCGTGCCAATACAAGCACAGGCGCGGATGGAGTGCAAGATGGCCGCGCCGGTTTTGCCCAACGATTACTTCCGCCCGTGACGCTGAGTGAGTTCGGCAAGAGCGTTGATCTCGATCTCGTGCAGCACCGAAAGGTAGCCGGAGTCCACGAGGGGTGTATATCCCGGGGCGGGGTCGTCGAGCAGGTGGGCCGGAGGGTTGCCACCCGCGGCCCTCGAAGCGTCGACCCACTCGTTCGGGAGGGTGACATCGGCCGTGTCGTGGCCGAGGACGGTTCCCACAAAAGCGGTCCACGCCCGTGGGGCGATGTCGAACGGATCGTATCCGCCGCCTCCCGTGATGAGCCATCTTCCCTCGCTGCACTCGTGTACCAACTCGTGCAGTCGCGCCGCCAGTTCGGGAAAAAGGGCCAACGACCCTGTGAGGTGGGTGAGCGGATCGGCGTGGTGCGTGTCGACGCCCATCTGGGTGAGTATGATGTCAGGAGCGTAGACCCGCAGCGCCGGCGCGACTATGTGTTCGAAAGCCAACAGGATCGCCTCGGTGCCGGCGAGAGGTGGCAGGGGCACGTTGATGCACGCTCCTCTGCCCTCCCCGCCTCCGGTCTCGTCGGCGGCTCCCGTGCCGGGGAAGAGATACTCGCCCGATTCGTGGACCGAGATCGTAAGCACGCGAGGCTCGTCGTAGAAAGCGGCTTGGACACCATCGCCGTGGTGGGCGTCGAAATCCACGTAGGCCACGCGGCGCCCCGCTTTCAAGGCCACGGCCAGGGCGGCCACGCAATCGTTGTAGATGCAGAATCCCGAGGCTGAAGCCCTCTGGGCGTGGTGCTGTCCCCCCGCCGGGCTGTAGGCGTGAAGAGCGCGCCCCTCCAGCAAAGCCTCCATCGCTTGGATGGTCGCTCCGGTATAGAGAGCGGCGGCGTCGTACAGGTCGGGGAAGAGAGGGTCGTCGGATGTGCCGAGGCCGTAGAGGGTGAGGTCGGCCTGGGAGCGTTTGCCGCGCGCGATCGCTTGGCCCTGCTCTACCGCCTGGATGTAGGGATAGGAGTGGGCGAGGAGCAGCTCTGATATCGTCGCCATGCGGGGCTTCTCGATGACTATGTCCGGGGAGTCGAGCCAGCCCAGCATGGACAGGAGCGACATGGTGAGCGTGTAGCGCTCCGAACGCAAGGGATGGTTCTCGCCCAGATCGTATGAGGCGAGCGAGGGGTCGTAGACCACTGCAAAAGGCTCGGACACGGTAGACCTCCGCGTTGGTGCACCAGGGAGGCCTTCCCGTCCGGGTGACCTTCCCGTCAGGGAGTACAATACCAGGCCCTGCAGACAGGACGGGGAGGTCGGAGCGGTGCCCGCGGAAGAGAGACCACGGAGGAGAGAACGGCCTTCGTTGGCGCGCAAGGCCAAGGTCTTGGCAGCGCGAGAGGGCCACTTCCCCAGGGGTACCCGTGCGCTGGTGATGGTCTCGGGCGGGCAGGACTCGCTCGCCTTGCTGCATCTCCTGTCCCAGGGCCGGCTGCGCCCGGCAGGCCCCGATTCCTTGTGCGCCCTCCACATCAACCATCATCTGCGGGGGGCGGAGAGCGATGCGGACGAAGCCCTGGTGACTCAGGCGTGCACCGCGATGGGAGTAAGCCTGACGGTCGTGCACCGGCCTATCGACAAGCAGGCGGGGAGCGTGCAGGAAGCGGCCCGCGACGCGAGGCGCCAGGCGGCGCTCGCCGTCGCGGGCCAACGCGAGTGCGGACGCATCGTCCTTGGCCACACCGCCGACGACCAAGTGGAGACCATGCTGTACCGGCTGGGGCGCTATGGGGGCATGGCTGCGTTTGCCGCCATGAAGTCCTGCGATCCGCCGTGGGTCCGCCCGCTGCTTGGCTGCAGGCGTGAGGAGACGGCTCTGTACTGCCGGGAGCACGGTCTGGAGTTCGCCGACGACCGGGGTAACGTCTATCCCGGTTATGCACGCACCGCCATCCGGGAGAAGGTGTTGCCTGCCTGGGAGGTGGCGCTGCCCGGGGCGGTGGAGGCCGCCTGCAGGGCGTCCGAGGTAGCTTCAGAGTTGTTGGAGGTCGCGGACGTGGTCATCGATCGCGAGATGCCCGGTTTGACAGAGGCGGAGGAACTGAGCGTGGCGAGGTTGTCCGAGCTCTCGCCGGCTGTTCGACGGCTGGTGCTGCACGGGTGGTTGGAGGCGCGCGCGAGGCCTGCGGCCTCGCGCGCCGGCGTCCTTGCCGTCGAATCGTTGCTGAAGTCGACCGGGTCCGCGCAGCGGTCGCTGGGTGACGGGTGGCTGGCCTGCAGGGAGTACGACCGGCTGTTCTTGGAGCGGCGGTCGCAGGACCGGCGGTCGCAGGACCGGCGCGGATCGGCGCCCCGGCCCGGCGTGCGCGGGTGCGGCGCGCCCGGGGCCGAAGCGCCCGGCCCGGCGCCTTTGCCGGTGCCGGGATCGGCTTGTTGGGGCGACGTCACGGTGCACGCGGAGTTCGTGGACGCCTACTCGGCGCCCGACGTGCGCAGCGAAGCCTATCTGGACGCAGCAAGCCTGGACGGCTCCCTGGAGGTGCGTGGACCCCGGGCGGGCGATCGTGTCCGGCCTCTGGGCGCGCCCGGGAAGAGAAAGCTGCAGGACGTGCTGGTGGACCTGCATGTGCCGGCCAAAGAGCGGGCTCACGTGCCGTTGGTGGTCTGCGGAGAGCGCATCGTCTGGGTGGGAGGTTTGGTCCTCGCCGAGGAAGGTAGAATCAACGATGCAACGGCCGCGATCGTGCGGCTCAGCCTGGAACGGCGGCAGGAAGGCGGGAGCGGCGATCCCGTCGGCGAGGGGAGAGGTGGCCGAGGATGAAGGTCCTCATATCCGAAGCGGAGTTGCAGGCCCGGATCGACGAGCTGGGTGCAGCCATCTCCAAAGACTACAAGGGTACCCGGCCCGTATTGATCTGCGTGCTCAAAGGCGCGGTGTTCTTCATCGCCGACCTGGCCCGCCGGCTACGCTTCGATGTCGAGATAGAGTTCATGGCGGTGTCGAGCTACGGGGCGTCGACGGAGAGCTCGGGAGTGGTAAGGATCCTCAAAGACCTCGATACCGACATCGAGGGCAGGCACGTCCTCATCGTCGAGGACATCATCGACTCCGGCCAGACGCTGGAGTACCTCGTGAGGAGTCTGAAGGCCAGGAATCCGGCCAGCCTCGAGATAGTCACTCTGTTGTCGAAACCGAGCCGGCGGACGGCTCAGTTGGATTGCCGATACACAGGATTCGAGATCCCGAACGAGTTCGCTGTGGGGTATGGTCTCGATTACGGGGAGAAGTACCGCAACCTCCCTTACCTGGGGGTCGTCGACGACCCCGAGTGATGCCCTGTGATAGTATCTGCCCCCAAATAGAACGACCGTGGAGTCGACTTGAGCAGGTTCTTTAAAAGCGCCGCATTCCCCATACTTCTGGTGATATTGCTGGCCTTCTTCGTCCAGAATCTCTTCTACGGAGGAGCGGACAGCGAGAAGATGACTTTCAACGCCTTCCAGCAGGCCGTCCAGAGCGGCAACGTGAAGGATGTCACCATCAAGACCAAGGACCTCGTGGTCGAGGGCAAGCTCAAGGATAGCGGCAAGAGCTTCGAGGTAGGCTTCACCGATTCCTTCGAGATGGAGAAACTGCTGCTCACCGCCGGTGTGGAGTTCAACACCGACGCCCAGAAGAGTTCCCCGTGGCTTGGTGTGCTCAGCACCCTGCTTCCCATCATCATCATGGTGATCTTCTTCATCTTCCTCATGAACCAGATGCAGGGAGGCGGCAGTAAGGTCATGAGCTTCGGCAAGTCGCGGGCAAAGCGGATGTCCATGGACCAGCCGAAGGTCACGTTCAAAGACGTGGCTGGAGTCGATGAAGCTGTCGAGGAGTTGGATGAGATCAAGGAGTTCCTCGAGAATCCCAAGCGCTTCCAGAGCCTTGGCGCCCGCATTCCCAAGGGCGTGTTGCTCTTCGGCCCGCCCGGCACCGGTAAGACCCTCCTGGCCCGCGCTGTGGCCGGTGAGGCCGGAGTGCCGTTCTTCAGCATCTCGGGTTCGGACTTCGTGGAGATGTTCGTGGGCGTCGGCGCCAGCCGGGTGCGCGACCTCTTCGAGCAGGCCAAGCAGAACCAGCCGTGCATCATCTTCATCGACGAGATCGACGCCGTGGGGCGTCACAGGGGCGCCGGTCTCGGTGGAGGCCACGACGAGCGCGAGCAGACCCTCAATCAGCTCCTGGTCGAGATGGACGGCTTCGAGGCGAACGAGAGCATCATCATCATGGCGGCCACCAACCGGCCGGACATCCTCGATCCGGCGCTGCTGCGCCCGGGCCGCTTCGACCGGCAGATCATCGTCGACCGTCCCGACCGCGAAGGCCGCAAGGCCATCTTGGCGGTGCACTCCAAGGGCAAACCGCTGGCTCCGGGCGTCGATATGGATGCCCTCGCTGCGCAGACCGCGGGTTTCACCGGCGCCGATCTGGCCAACCTGGTGAACGAGTCCGCGCTCCTGGCGGCGCGGAGGCACAAGAAGGTCGTCGAAAACGAGGAGTTGGAGGAAGCGGTACTGCGGGTGATCGCCGGTCCGGAGAAGAAGTCCCGCGTCCTCTCCGAGGAAGATAAGCTCATCACCGCGTATCACGAGACTGGGCACGCGTTGGTGGCGCATTTTCTTCCCAACGCCGACCCGGTGCATAAGATCTCCATCATCAGCCGCGGACAGGCTCTGGGTTACACCATCACCCTGCCGACGGAAGACAAGTTCATGGTCACGAAGAAGGAGATCCTCGACAAGCTCTCGCACATGCTGGCCGGACGGGTGGCGGAGGAGATCCGCTTCGACGACATCACCACCGGCGCGTCCAACGATCTGCAGCGAGTCACCGAGACCGCGCGGCGCATGATCACGCAGTACGGCATGAGCGAGAATCTCGGCCCGCTCACCTTCGGGCACGATCCGGCCCAGCCGTTCGTCGGCCGCGACTATGGCATGGGCCAGGAATACTCCGACGAGACCGCGGAGAGGATCGATAGCGAGATCCGTCGAGTGGTCGACGAGGCCTACGAGACGGCCAACCGCATCCTGACAGAGCACCGGGAAGAGTTGGACAAGATCTCACTGCTTCTCATCGAGAAGGAGACCATCGACAAAGAGGAGTTCGAGGCGATTCTGGAAGGCAAAGACCCGGAGCAGGTCTTCAGGGCTCGTGACGAAGCCAAAGCACGCAAGGCCGCCGAAAGCAAGCGCGTCCAGCGGCAGCGGCGTCCGCGGGAACAAGAGGAGCAGGCGGGTCCCGATGGTCACGAACGGGTGGCCACCGAGGGTGTGACGTCAATGGCGTCTCATGGAGAAGATCAGGCGTAAGGGCACTGATGGACAAGGCGAAGATCGAACAGAGCGTGCGCCTTCTGTTGGAGGGCATCGGTGAGGACCCAGAACGAGAGGGCTTGCTCGGCACGCCGCGGCGGGTCGCCGACATGTACGAGGAGATCATCCTCACCGAGACGGAGGATCTCAACTCCATAGTCGCGGCCATCGGCTCCGACACCCACCAGGAGATGGTGCTGGTGCGCGACATCACGTTCCACTCTTTGTGCGAGCACCATCTGGTCCCCTTCTACGGGAAGGCCCACGTCGCCTACATCCCATCGAAGAACGGGAGCATCACTGGTATCTCCAAGATCGTCCGGCTGGTCCGCACCGCGGCCGCCCGGCTGCAGCTCCAGGAGAGGCTCACCAGCACCATCGCCGATACCTTGGTCCACTCGTTGGATCCGGCAGGCGTGCTGGTGCTCATACAGGCGGAGCACCTCTGCATGTCGATGCGGGGGGTGAAGGCGGCAGGCTCCCTGGTGGTGACCTCTGCTGTGCGGGGTATCTTCCAGAGTAACGCTGCTACCCGGGCCGAGGTGTTGGCCCTGATCGAAGCGCCCAGAGCCTGACTCGAACAAGGGGGGCTGTGATGATTCCCACTGAAGGCCGCCCGCAAGTCCTCGTCTTACGCGACCTCGCCGACATCCGCGCCGCCCTGCGCCACGCCCGGGTCTCCAGCGCCGGCGTGGAGATCATGGACAAGAAGGGCCTGTTCAGGGTCGTTCGCGTGACAGGGCTCAGTCTGAGGGCCGCCAACATCCTCAAGCAAGAGATGCTCTCTCGAGGCGGAGAGGTGGCCATCTCGCGGGAGGTCTACGAGTGGTGGGGCGAGGAGGCCGATTGTCTCGTCATGGGCACGCTCGCTCAGTTCCAGAGGCTGCTGGTCAAGTTGCGGGCGCAGCCGTTCGGGCTCCGGGCTCTCTCGGCCTCCATCGAGGAAGCCCTCCGCAACTTCGGCAACGCGGTGCCGGCAAGTCCACTGGCCTCGCAGATCGCGGGCGGCCCGCTCATCATGGGGATTGTCAACGTCACGCCCGACTCGTTCTCCGACGGTGGTCTCAACCTCGATACCGAGACGGCGGAGCGGTCGGCGCTGAAGATGATCGAGGAGGGCGCCGACTTGGTCGACGTGGGAGGGGAGTCCACCCGTCCGGGCTCGGAGCCTTTGTCGTTCGACGAGGAGTCGAGCCGCGTGCTGCCTCTGGTCAGGGTCCTGGCGGCGCAGCTGCCGCAGCAGATCTCCGTTGATACTTACAAGGCCCGGATAGCGGCCGAGGCGCTTGCGGCCGGCGCCTACATGATCAACGACATCTCCGCCCTGCGGATGGATCCGGAGATGGTAGCAGTGGTCCGTGATGCGGAGTGCCCTGTGGTCCTGATGCACATGCTCGGCGAGCCGAAGACGATGCAGGAGAACCCGGTGTACGGAGACGTCGTCTCAGACATCTACGAGTTCTTCGTGGAGAGGCTCAACTGGGCGGTGGACCAAGGGCTCAAAGAGGAGAACCTCCTCGTCGATCCCGGCCTGGGTTTCGGTAAGACGACGTCGCATAACCTCGAGATCCTCAGTAACCTGGAGGCCTTCCGGTCGCTCGGGCGTCCGATCGTGGTGGGCGCTTCGCGCAAGCGCTTCTTGGGAGAGATCCTCGACATCGCCGATCCCAAGGACCGTGATGTCGCATCGGCCATCATGACGGCTCTGGCTACGGCCGCGGGCGCGCATGTCCTGAGGGTGCACTCGGTGGGAGTCAACCGGGACGCGGCCCGGCTCGCGAGAGCTTTGCTCGGCCGGGAGGATTGACGGTCGCACAATCAACGAACGGGGGACGGAGTGGACGTCTTCATCGAGGGACTCGAAGTCTATGGTCATCACGGGGTGGGCGCCGAAGAGAAGGTGCTGGGACAGCGGCTCCTCTACGACGTACGTCTCACCATGGACAAATGCAAGGCTGCGCAGACCGACGAGGTCGGCGACACCATCGACTACACTGAGGTGCTCGACCTCATCGTGGAGGTCGCGACCGTGCAGAGCTACTCCCTGCTCGAGCGGCTGGCACAGGTGACTGCCGAGGCGATCCTGCGCCGCTTCCCCGTCGATGAGGTATGGGTGCAGGTCACCAAGCCTCACCCGCCGGTGGCGTGTGCGCTCACGAGCGCGGGCGCTGCCGTGGAACTGCAGCGCGCCGATCTCGAGGGCTGAGTCCTGAGCGCCGCGGAGCGCGCTCCCGTGGTGGCCTATCTGGGCCTCGGTTCCAATCTGGGCGACCGTGAGTCCAATCTTCACCGTGCCCGGGAGATCCTACATGCCTCACCCGGTACGCGGGTGTCGGGGGAGTCCGGCCTGTATGTGACGGCTCCCGTGGGGGGTCCCGAGCAGCCGGACTACCTGAACCAGGTGGTCGAGGTACATACCACCCTATCTCCGCGGGCGCTTCTCCTGGCTGCGCAGAGGATCGAACACGAGTTGGCCAGAGTGAGGGCAGAGCGCTGGGGCCCGAGGACCATCGACGTCGACATCCTTTGGTACCATGGGTTTTCGAGCGCCGATGCCGACCTTGCGGTCCCGCATCCGCGCATGGAAGAGCGGCGGTTTGTTCTCGAGCCCTTGGCTGAGCTCGCCCCCGATCTCGTGCTGCCCAGCGGTAGGACGGTCACGGAGGCTCTGACCCACGTCCAAGACCAGGCGGTGACGCGCTTCCAGGCGTGCACGGGCGCCGCGACATCGAAAGAGCACGGGGGTGCAGCAATGGACGAACGCAATCTGCGTGTTGAGATACGGCGGTTGGCGGAGCAGAAAGGCGCCGTGATCCTGGCGCACAACTATGAGCGTCCCGAGATCCAGGACGTAGCCGACGTCGTGGGCGACTCGCTGGAACTGTCCCGCAAGGCGGCCGCGTCCGAGGCGCGCCTGATCGTCTTCTGTGGCGTTCACTTCATGGCCGAGACCGCGGCCATCCTGGCGCCGGACCGCCCGGTCGTGCTGCCGGTCGTGGGCGCCGGTTGCTCCATGGCCGACATGGTGGACGTCGAGGGGCTGCAGTCCCTCAAGGCTCAACACCCCGACGCCGTGGTGGTGAGCTACGTCAACACCACGGCTGCCGTGAAGGCTCTAACCGATATCTGCTGCACCAGCGCCAACGCGGTGCAGGTGGTGCGGTCGGTGCCCCCCGACCGGGAGATCATCTTCACCCCCGATCGCAACCTTGGATCGTGGGCCGCTAAGAAGGCCGGCCGCGAGGTGATCTTGTGGCCGGGGTTCTGTCCCACTCACCAACTCATACAGGTGGAAGACGTGCAGAGGGCCAAGGCTGCTCATCTGGGCGCCAAAGTGGTGGTGCACCCTGAGTGCCCCCCGGAGGTCTCCGAGATCGCCGATGCTGTGGAGAGCACTTCGGGCATGATCCGTTACTGCAAGGAGAGCTACGCCAAGGAGTACGTGATCGGCACCGAACTGGGGATGCTGTACAGGCTGTCCAAGGAATGCCCCGGCAAACGCTTCTACGCCATCACCAAACTCAGCGTCTGCCCGTTCATGAAGCTCATCACGCTCGAGAACCTGTTCGCGGCCCTTGAGAACGAGGGCCCTGTGGTCACGGTCGATCCCGACACCAGAGCGAAGGCTCTGCGGGCCGTCGAACGCATGGTAGAGGTGGGAGCGTGAGCATCGAGGCTCCCTTTATCTCGCGCAGGGGGGCGGACCTTCGCTACTCCAGCTTCGACGTGCTCGTCGTGGGCGGGGGCATCGCTGGGCTGACCGCCGCGGTGGGCGCCTCTCATCGGTGGAATGTGGGCCTCATCACCAAGGGCACTCTCGACCAGACGACCACCTTCCTCGCGCAGGGCGGCATCGCCGCGGCCATGAACCCTCATGATTCTCCAGAGTTCCATCTCAAGGATACGTTGGACGCCGGGGTGGGGCTCTGCGACGAAGAGGCCGTGCGGGTGCTCGTGGAGGAGGGTCCCGCCCGCGTACGGGAGCTGGAGCAACTAGGCACCAAGTTCGACCGGCGCGATGGCAAGCTGATCTTGGGCAAAGAGGGGGCGCATTCCATGGCCCGCATCGTGCATGCGGGCGGGGACGCCACCGGCAGTGTGGTAGCGAGCGCCCTGGCCGAAGCCCTCACCGCGGGGGGTCGTGTGGAGCTGCACGAAAACGAGTTCGTGCTCGATCTGCTCATGGACGCAGGACGTTGCGTGGGGGCCCTCTCTCTGGGCGCGGAGGGCGAGCTCACCATCAGTCTCGCACGCGCCGTGGTGCTTGCCTGCGGCGGTGCCGGGCAGGTGTACTCTCACACCACCAATCCGCTGGTCGCCACCGGTGACGGGCACGCCATGGCCTACCGGGCGGGGGCGGTGCTGCGCGATATGGAGTTCATGCAGTTCCATCCCACGGCCTTCTATTGCCAGGAGAATCCCACTCTGCTTCTGACTGAGGCTCTGCGGGGCGAGGGGGCCTACCTGCTCGACGATGCCGGTGAGAGGTTCATGGTCGGATCGCACCCGATGGCCGAGCTCGCCCCTCGTGACGTGGTGGTGCGGCATATGCAGCGGGTCTTCGAGCGCGACAAGACCGACCATGTGTGGCTGGATGCACGCCATCTCGATGGCGGCTACCTGCGCCAACGGTTCCCGACCGTCCACACGGGTCTGCAGAAACGAGGCTTCGACCTCTGCACGCAGCTCATCCCTGTGGCCCCAGCTTCACACTACTACCTGGGTGGAGCGCTCACCGACACCTGGGGGCGCACGACCGTCCCGGGGTTGTATGCGTGCGGTGAGACCTCCAGTGTGGGCATCCACGGGGCCAATCGCCTGGCCTCCAACTCTCTTCTTGAAGGTCTGGTGTTCGGCGAGAGGACTGTTCGAGAGCTCAATCGCTATCTGTCGGTGGCCGATCCCGCCGTCCGCAAGGTGAAGCTCGATCTCTCCGACGAGTTGCGGGAGGGTAACGACGCTGCGGTGGTTGCCGAGAGCAGAAAGCGGTTGGCCGGAGTCATGACCGAACTGTGCGGCATCGTGCGCTGCAGGGACGGCATCCAGAAGGCCCGCGATGAGCTCGGCGCGCTGCGGGCTTCGCTCGCAGCGCCCGGACTCAGTGTCGCGGAGCTGGAGCTGTTCAACCTGCTCTCCGTGGCAGAACATATCGTTGCCACAGCCCTCCTCCGGGAGGAGAGCCGTGGCGTGCACCTGCGTTCCGACTATCCCGAGATGAACGATGCGCAGTGGCGCCGTCATAGTCTGGTAAGGCGCGACCCTGCGACCGGCGCGCCGGTGCTGGAAACGACCGCCCTGGTGACGTAGAGACGACGGCTGCGGAGGGACGGAGATGATCGATCACATGGGCCTGGCGCTCGTGCGCCAGGCACTCGCGGAGGACCTGGCGGGCTATGGCGACGTCACATCTCGATGGACGGTGCCGCAGGATCTGCCCGGCAGTGCGTTCATCGACGCGCGTGAGGACGTCGTGGTGTGCGGTCTGCCCTTGGCCCAAGCCGTCATGGGAGAGGTGGATGAGGGAGTCGTCTTCACCCCGGTGGTGCAGGATGGAGCCGCCGTCGCCGCCGGCGGACGTCTGGCCACTCTCGAGGGCCCGGCGCGGAGCATCCTCACCGCGGAGCGCACCATGCTCAACTTCCTCATCCATCTGTCAGGGGTCGCCACGCAGGCCCGGCGTTTTGCGCAGGCCGTCGAGGGCACAGGCGCGGTCGCTGTCGACACCCGCAAGACCATTCCGGGACTGCGCGCCTGGGAAAAGCGCGCGGTAGTCCACGGGGGGTGCGCGAACCATCGCTTTGGCTTGTTCGACATGGTGCTCGTGAAGAACAATCACCTGGAAGCCGCGGGCGGAGTGCGGGCCGCTTTGGAGCGCATCAAGGCGGCGCATCCTCACTACATCAAGGTAGAAGTGGAGGTGGAGTGCGAGGGCGACCTGCGGGAGGCCGTGGAGTGCGGGGCCGACGTGATCATGCTCGACAACCAGGATGTGGAGTCGCTCCGCCGTCTGGTCCAGGTGGCGCGCGGGCTGAGGCCCGACGTGGTCTTGGAAGCCTCCGGCCGCGTCTCGCTGGCGACCGTGCGCGCGGTCGCCGAAACAGGGGTGGATCTCATCTCCACGAGTGCTCTCACCATGGGCGCACCTCCTGTCGACCTGGGTCTGACCCTCACGGTGGGGGGAAGGGGATAGGACATGCTGCTGGTCGTTGATGTGGGTAACACTCAGACCCACGTGGGACTCTTCTCCGAGAAAGACCTGGTCGCGAGCTGGCGGTTCGCCACCGAACGGGACAAGACCGGTGACGAGCTCGCCGTGGTGCTCGACGGCCTGCTGCGCCTCGACGGGTATTCCCGGGACATGGTGACCGGATTCGCACTGGCTTCCGGGGTGCCCAGGCTGGTCACCGAATACTCGGTCATGTCCGCCGACAAGTTCGGGGTGGAGGCGCTGGTCGTGGGCCCGGGCATCAAGACGGGCATGCCTATTCTCACGAGCGATCCTCGCACGGTGGGCCCCGACCTCATCGTCCAGGCGGTCGCGGCTGAGGAGCTGTACGGTGCGCCCTGCATCGTGGTGGGGTTCGGCACGGCTACCACCTACAGCGCCGTGTCGGCGGCGGGCGAGTACCTGGGCCACGCCATCGCCCCGGGGATCGAGATCTCCATGGAAGCATTGGCCACGCGGGCCGCCCGCCTCATGAAGATAGAACTGGTCGATCCCGGCACCGTGATAGGCAAGAACACCACCCAGTCCATGCAGGCTGGGGCCATCTACGGGTTTGCCGGCCAGGTGGACGGCATAGTCGCGCGGATGCGGGCGGAGATGGGGGCGGAGGCGGTGACCGTCGCGACGGGAGGGCTTTCGGCGCTCATCTTCGAACACGCGAAGTCTCTCGACAAGATCGATCGCCTGCTCACGCTGCGTGGGCTGGAGATCATCTACCGGCGCAATTATCCGTAGGATGTCGTCGCAGGGTTCACCATCCCCGCTCCAGCTGCGCACGGCGCAGCGCTCACCATCCCTGCTCCAGCTGCGCACGGCGCAGCGCTCACCATCCCCGCTCCAGCTGCGCACAAAAGCCTGTGCGACTCTTCCGCGGGGACGGTGAGCCCTGCGCGTCATAGTAGGGGTGGCCGGATGAACCCCGCGATTCACAGAGTAGCGGGCGAAGGTGACCGGCCGGCGGGGTTTCTCGCCTCGCCTTTTCAGATCGGCGGCGTGGCGATACCCAACCGGGTGGTGCTGGCGCCCATGGCCGGGCTCACCGGCAGTGCGTACCGGCGCCACCTCAAAGTGCACGGCGTGGGCTTGGTCACCACCGAGATGGTCAGCGCCTACGGGCTCACCTACCGTAACGTCCGCACCGGCGGTTACCTGGACTTTGCCGATGAGGAGCGGCCCATCGCCGTGCAACTCTTCGGCGACGAGCCGGGAGTGATGGCCCACGCGGCCGAGATCGTGCTCCAGCGTGACAAGGTGCCCGACATACTCGACATCAACATGGGCTGCCCGGTGCGCAAGGTGGTCAAGACGGGCGCGGGGGTCGCGTTGCTGGGCGATCCCGAACGTGCAGTGACCGTGGCCGCCGCGGTCGTGGGGGTGGCCGCGGAGGCGGGCGTACCTGTGACCGTGAAGATCCGTGGCGGCTTGGTGCCTGGTGACGGTCTCGCCGTCGATCTGGCGCCTAGGCTGGAACAAGCGGGCGTACTGGCGCTAGGGGTGCACCCCAGGGCGGCGAGCGAATACTATCGGGGCAAGGCCGATCACAATGTCACTCGGGCGGTGGTACGCGCGGTCGGTATCCCCGTGGTGGCCTCGGGCGACGTGTGTGATGTCGAGGGAGCCATGGAGATCATGGCGACCACCGGCGCCGCCGCCCTCATGGTGGCCCGCGGGGTGGTCGGCGAGCCGTGGCTGGTAGGCGGGCTGCTCTCCGGTACGAGCGCCGCTCGGCCGCCGCTCGGCGAAGTGGTGGCCGACCTACGTCTTCTCCTAGCTCGGGCTACCGAGGAGATGGGGTCGCAGCGTTCCGTCAGATGGATCCGCAAGCTCCTTGGTCCCTATCTGCGGCCGGCCGGGGTCGCGGTGTCCCTCTTGGAGGGGTTGCGTATTATCGCCGATGTAGAGGAACTCGACGCCGCCTTGGCGGCGCTTGACCCAGCGTATCCGCCGGCCTGATCTTCCAGGGATCGAAAGCCCCGATGCGGGTGTTCTGGAGCGGTATCCAGGTCCCGTTGACATATCCCGACCTCTTACCTATAATGCCCGGACTTTCAGGCGCAGTCCACCTCACCCGTCATCCAAGGAAGGTACTCGTGTCTCGGAAAGAAGTCATCCTAACTGAAGACGGCCTCAAGCAGTTGCAAGAAGAGGTCAGCCATCTCTCCACCGTGAAGCGGGAGGAGGTGGCCGAGCGCATCCGTGCAGCTCGGGAATTCGGCGACATCACGGAGAACTCCGAATACGATGACGCCAAGAACGAACAGGCCTTGCTTGAGCACCGCATCGGCGTGCTGCAGGAGAAACTGCGCCGGGCACGTGTCATCAAAGACTCCGACATCGACACCGAGAAGGTCTGTGTCGGCAGCACGGTCACCGTGCGCGACAAGGACGCCGGTGATATCCGCGTATACACTCTGGTCGGTTCGGCCGAGGCCGATCCGACCAAAGCCCGGCTGTCCAACGAGTCGCCCGTAGGCCAGGCCATCATAGGCAAGCGAGTGGGCGACGTGGTCACGGTACCGGTGCCGGTGGGGGCGCTTCATTACGAGATCGTCTCCATCGGGAAGACCTCCTAGATGGATCCTATGGCGCCATCCGAAGACCGCGACGAGGTCGACGGCGCAGGAGCGCGACACCTAGGACGGGAGTCCCAAAGGCTCATTGAGATCGAGAAGCTGCGTGAGGAAGGCGTCGAGCCCTATGCGCGGAGCTTCACCGGACGCACTCCCCTGGGCGAGATAAAGAGGAAGTACGGTCATCTGGAGGTCGACCAGGAGGCCGAAGACTCTCATTGCCGCGTCGCGGGCCGGGTGATGTCCCGCCGGGAGCACGGCAAGGCCTGCTTCCTCACCCTGCGCGACGGCTGGGACGATCTCCAGGTCTACGCCAATATCGACACTCTGGGCGAGACGTGGTTCTCGCGGCTCAAGTCCCTCAACGTGGGCGACATCATCGGGTGTGAGGGCCACGTGTTCCGCACCCGCCGCGGGGAGCTGACCGTCTTCGTGGAGTCGTGGACGGTGCTCACCAAGTCGCTCAGACCCCTGCCGGAAAAGTGGCACGGCCTGCAAGACCGCGAGACGCGGTACCGTCAGCGCTACGTGGATCTCATCGCGAACCCCGACGTCGCCGCGGTGCTGCGGGGCCGGGGCAAGCTCGTCTCGGGCATGCGCCGCTATCTGGAAGACCAGGGCTTCGTAGAAGTGGAGACGCCTATCTTGCAGCCGCTGCACGGCGGCGCGCTGGCGCGGCCCTTTGCCACGCATCATAATGCCCTCGACGCCGATCTCTACCTGCGCATCGCTCCCGAGCTCTACCTCAAGCGGTTGCTGGTGGGGGGCTTCGACCGCATCTTTGAGATCGGCAAGAACTTCCGCAACGAGGGCATCTCGTTGGTGCACAATCCTGAGTTCACCATGATGGAGCTGTACTGGGCCTACGTGGACTACAACGACATCATGGAGTTGGTGGAGAACATGGTGCCGGTGCTGGCCGAAGAGGTCACCGGCTCGACCGAGATCACCGTCGGCGAGCAGACCGTCGATCTCAAGGCCCCCTGGCCACGGCGCACCATCGACTCCCTGCTTCAGGAGCATCTCGGGCTGTCGCTGGCCGGCATGCGGGCCGATCCGGCGTCCGCGAAAGACACTCTACGGGCCCGCAAGATCGACGTGGAGAACCGCGACACCTTCGCCATGCTGGTCGACAAAGCCCTCAAGCATGCCGTGTGGCCGAATCTCGTCCAGCCGACCTTCGCCATAGACTATCCGCTGGAGCTGAGCCCGCTTGCCAAGAGCAGCCCGGACGATCCGCTCATCGTGGAGCGTTTCCAGGCCATCCTGATGGGCAAGGAGATCTGCAACGCCTTCTCGGAGCTGAACGATCCCATGGACCAGCGCCGCCGCTTTGAAGAGCAGGCCCGCAATAAGGCGGCCGGCGACGAAGAAGCCATGGCCCTCGACGAAGATTTTTTGCGTGCCCTGGAATACGGCATGCCGCCCGCGGGCGGACTGGGCATCGGGGTCGACCGGCTGGCCATGCTCCTACTGGGAGTCGACTCCATCCGCGACGTCATCCTCTTCCCGCAGCTCCGGCCGGAGCGCTAGAGAGGGCGTCCCGCCGCTTTCAGAAGGGTGTCGGCCGCGTCCGGCTGCGTAGTCCTCAGCCGAGTCCGTCCGGTCGCCTATGGTAAAATGGACATAGCCGATCAGCGACCTTCCCCGGCATCAGATGAGCCGAATCCCTCGTACTTGTGTGCCGGTGGGCAGGGCGGTCGACAGGGTTTGTCGAGGAGGAGGAACGGGTGTTTGCAGAAGAATCACCCGACTGGAGATTCGAGTTCAACGGCTCCGTAGCCTGTGAGATGTGCGGTGAAGAGCCGGCCACCGTCCACTTGTTGCGTGTTGTAGACGGGGCGGTCAGTCACACCCATCTTTGTACGGAGTGCGCGGAGACTGTGGCCGATGAAGCAGACGGGCTCGCTATAGTGTTGGCCGTCCCCTCCGTGCTGCGCCGGTTGGGCAAGGGTCCGTCTGAAAGTGAGGCGGCTACCACACTCCGTCTGGAAGGCGAGGAGCGGTTCTGTGCCGTCTGCGGTACGACGCTCTCCGATCTCAAGGAGACAGGCCAGCTTGGCTGCGCAAAGTGCTATGAGGTCTTCCAGGAATACCTCACAGAGTCACTTCTGCAGGGTGCGGAGCCGGTGGAGCACTTGGGTAAGATGCCTCATCGAGGCCCAGAGACCGATGCGCTGCGTCACGAGATCATGAGGCTGCAGCGGATGCTGCGCGAACTCGTCGCCTGCGAGCGGTTCGAGGAGGCCGCCGGGGTTCGCGACCGGCTCACCGAGTTGGGTGAGCGCCTGGCCGAGGATGTGGAATGACCAGGCCGGTGGTAACAGCTTCTGCCCTTGGGCTCAGTCGCAACCTGTCGGGAAAGAGGTTCCCGCACGCCGAAGACCGCGGTGCTCTGGAAGATCTGCGGGCCGAGGTGTTCGAGCTGCTGGGCGGCGATTGGGAGCGGCCTTGGCGGGTGCACGATCTTGAATCGCTCAGCATGGTCGAGATAGACCACCTGGTCGAACGAGGCCTCATGACTCCCACATTCGCCGAAGGCTCCGGGCCTGGTAGAGGATTCGCGGTCTATGGAGACGGAGAAGCGTCGTTGGAGATCAACGGAGCCGACCACCTGCGGATCCTCGGGTTCAGAACGGGGAGCAGGCTGACGCCGTTGTGGACTCTGCTCAACCAGCTGGACGACGGATTGGAAACGGTGTTCTCATACGCGTTCGATCCGCATTGGGGATATCTCTCGGCGAGCCCCCGGCAGGCTGGGAGCGGCATGAGGGCCTACGTGACCCTGCAGGTGCCGGCACTCCTGCTCACCGGCCGGCTGGCCGGGGTCGCGCTTGAAGTCGCGGCCCACGGGCTGGGGCTGGCGGCGCTGTGGGCCGGTGCGGGCGGTGTGGTGCAGGTTTCCAATATGCACTCACAGGGTATACCGGAAAGTGAAATCATCCAGCAAATAGGCGAGATTTGTAAAGGCGTGAGCGAAAGGGAGCGGTCGGTGCGCAAGAAGCTTCTGCGGGAGAACCCCGTTCAGGCTCGTGACCAGATAGGCCGGGCCTTGGGAACCGCGAAGCACGCGTACTCTGTCTCTTTCCATGAGGCGGTCAACGTCTTGTCGGCCATACAGGTCGGCATGGAGGCAGATCTGATCGACGCTCCAGGCGTGGAGGCAGATTTCGCCTTTGGTTTGATGAGCAGGCTACAGCCTGCGCATATAGTGGTCGATTATATGGATGGGAAAACAGGCTGCTTGGAAAGCCCCGAGATAGACGAACACCGGGCGAGGGTGTTGCGGGAGATATTCGTGGACTCTGTCGTCCGGTCCTGAGAAAGAGGCGTGATGTTCGAACGATTCACAGAGCGAGCCCGGCAGGTGATAGTCCTGGCCCAGGAAGAGGCTCGGAATCTGCGGCATAACTACATAGGTACCGAGCACCTCCTACTTGGCCTCCTGCGGGAAGCCGACGGGGTGGCCGCTCGTGTGCTCGGCTCTCTGGAAGTGACGCTCGACGAGGTACGGGCCGAGATCACGCGCATAGTGGGTGAGGGCGACAGCGAGTCGCAAGGGCAGATCCCCTTCACCCCGCGCGCGAAGAAGGTTCTTGAGTTCGCTTTGCGCGAGGCCTTGTCGCTTGGTCACAACTACATCGGCACGGAGCACATCCTACTGGGATTGGTGCGGGAGAGCGAGGGCGTGGCCGCCCGCATCATGGGCGACCTCGATGTCGACCCGGAGCGAGTCCGACAAGAAGTCATGCGGATGCTGTCGGCCCCCACGAGGCGGGCTCCCCGAGGGGCAGCCGCCACCGCCGGGGGTGAGGGCAAGGAGCGGAGAGGCTCCAAGGTGCTCGACCAGTTCGGCCGCAACCTCACCAAGTACGCGGAAGAAGACAAGCTCGACCCGGTGATCGGCCGCGAGACCGAGATCCAACGGGTCATGCAGATACTCTCTCGCCGCACCAAGAACAACCCGGTGCTGGTGGGCGAGCCCGGCGTGGGCAAGACCGCCGTCGTCGAAGGTCTGGCTCGACGCATAGCCAAGAACGACGTCCCCGGCCTGCTCAAGGACAAGCAGATCTACACGCTCGACCTGGGCGCGTTGGTGGCCGGGTCGAAGTACCGTGGCGAGTTCGAAGAGCGGCTCAAGAAAGTCATGAAAGAGATCGGTGAACGGGGCGACATCATCTTGTTCATCGACGAGATCCACAACTTGGTTGGCGCGGGCGCTGCTGAGGGCGCCATCGACGCGGCCTCTATCCTCAAGCCGGCTCTAGCCCGGGGTGAGTTACAGACCATAGGGGCTACCACTCTCGACGAGTACCGCAAGCATCTGTCCAAGGATGCTGCGCTCGAACGGCGTTTTCAGCAGATCATCGTGAAAGAGCCGACCGTCACCGAGACGAGGCGCATCTTGGAGGGTCTGCGCGAGCGGTACGAAGAGCATCACAAGGTGCGCATCACCGACGAGGCGCTGGAAGCCGCGGCCTACCTGGCCGACAGGTACATCAGCGATCGTTTCCTTCCCGACAAAGCCATCGACCTGGTCGACGAGGCGGCGTCGCGCAAGCGCATCCAGAATATGTGCTCGTCACCTGACCTCCGCGAGGTCGAAGACGCCATCCTCGAGGTGCGCAAGGAGAAAGAGGGCGCAATCGAGGTCCAAGACTTCGAGAAGGCCGCCTCTCTGCGCGACCGGGAGCGCAAACTGCTCAACCAGCGTCATGAGCTGGAAGAGAAGTGGCGCGAATCCGACGAGGCTGCCGAGATCTCCATCGGTGAGGAGGAGATAGCCGAGGTCACGGCCATGTGGACCGGCATCCCGGTCACCAAGCTCACCGAGGCCGAGACGCACCGCCTCATGCGCATGGAGGAGGCCCTCCACCAGCGGGTGGTGGGACAGGACGAGCCGGTGAAGGCCTTGTCGCGCGCCATCCGGCGTTCACGGGCCGGTCTGAAAGACCCGCACCGTCCGGCGGGGTCGTTCATCTTCCTGGGCCCGTCGGGTGTGGGTAAGACCGAGCTCGCCCGCACGCTGGCCGAGTTCCTCTTCGGCGAAGAGACGGCTCTCATCCAGGTGGATATGTCGGAGTTCATGGAGAAACACGCGGTCAGCCGTTTGGTCGGGTCGCCTCCCGGTTATGTGGGATACGACGAGGGGGGCCAGCTCACCGAGTTGGTGCGCCGCCGGCCGTACTCCGTCGTTCTTCTGGACGAGATCGAGAAAGCGCATCCGGATGTGTTCAACATACTCCTTCAGATACTCGAAGACGGCAGGCTTACCGACGCCCAAGGCCGCACGGTCGATTTCCGCAACACGATCATCATCATGACCTCCAACATCGGCGCCAACACCATCTCCAAGGGCCAGGTCCTCGGTTTCGGCGAGCCGGTCTCGGAGGGCGGTCTGGAGTATGAGGAGATGAAGACTCGGGTCACCGGTGAATTGAAAACGGTGTTCCGTCCTGAGTTCCTCAACCGGGTCGACGAGGTCATCGTGTTCCGGAAGCTCAGCCGCGAAGAGATCACCGACATCGTCGGTCTGATGATGTCTCGGGTGGAAGAGCAGCTGAAAGACCGCGACATCGGTGTCGCTCTCACCACGGAGGCGAAGACTCTGCTCGTCGACGTGGGCTACGATCCCACCATGGGTGCACGGCCGCTGAGACGAGCCATCCAGCGCCATGTTGAAGATCTGCTCGCCGAGGAAGTGCTCTCGGGCAAGTTCCCGCGGGGCAGTACGGTGGTGTTGGACCGGGAGGACGATCATCTGATCATCTCCGAGGTCATCATGGGCGCGCCTGACGTCCTGGTGGCCGGTGAGACCACCTAGCCCGCGACCTCGTAGACAGGCCCCGAGGACCCATGGCCCGACGCGAACGCACCTTCATTTGTCGGGAGTGCGGATACGTGTCGCCAGGGTGGCTGGGCCGGTGCCCGGGGTGCGGACAGTGGAACACCATAACTGAAGAGGCGGCGCCCGAGCGGACAGGGCCGCGGAGCGCGCGACTCTCTGTGGCGGCGCCCGCGCCTATCCACCTCGTCGATGTGGACGTGGCGGCGCAGGCCCGCATCGGCACCACCCTTGCGGAGTTCGATCGGGTGCTGGGCGGCGGATTGGTGCCGGGCTCTGTCGTGCTCGTGGGCGGAGAGCCTGGGGTCGGCAAGAGCACCCTTCTGCTGCAGGCACTGCTCGGCATGGAGGGGCGCGGTGTGTCTACCGTTCTCGTCTCGGGTGAAGAGTCCGCGGCGCAGGTGAAGCTGCGCAGCGTGCGTCTGGGAGGGGCGAGCAGCCGGCTGCGACTGCTGACCGAGACGAAGACTGAGGGTGTGGCGGCGGCTCTTGAACATCTGAAGCCGGCCGTCTGCGTGGTCGATTCCGTGCAGACGTTGTGGTCCGGCGAGATCGGGTCGGCGCCCGGGTCTGTGGCGCAGATCCGCGATGCGAGTTCCCAACTCATCCGGGTGGCGAAGGACAACGCCATAGCGGTCGTGCTCGTTGGTCACGTCACCAAAGACGGTGAACTGGCAGGCCCTCGCGTGCTCGAGCACATGGTCGACGCGGTCCTGTCGTTCGAAGGAGAACGGGCGCAACCCTTCAGGATCTTGCGCGCGGTGAAGAACCGCTTCGGCTCCACCAATGAGGTGGGCGTCTTTCAGATGGCCGAGCAGGGTCTGCTGGAGGTGCCCGACCCGGCATCGGTGTTTTTGGAGGAGGGAGAGCTCCGTTCGGGGTCGGCAGTGGTGCCCGTCTTGGAAGGGACTCGGTGCCTTCTTGCCGAAGTACAGGCATTAGTGGCTCCCAGCAATCTGGCCATGCCGCAACGGGTGGCACGCGGTGTCGACCGCAACCGCTTGGCGATGATCGTCGCTGTGCTCAGCCGGCGGGCGCGCCTGCCGCTGTTCAAGTGCGACATATTTGTTAACGTTGCGGGAGGGCTGGCGCTTGAAGATCCCGCGGCCGATCTCGCCGTCGCCATGGCTATCGCCTCGGCGTGGCGGGAAGAGAGCGACGGGAAGGGCGTGGCGGCCTTCGGGGAGGTGAGCCTCACGGGCAGGGTGCGCTATGCGTTGCAGGGGCAGAAGCGCATCCAAGAGTTGGTCCGGCGAGGGTTTCCCACCATCCTGGTGCCGGGCCGGAATGCGGAAGAAGTCTCTGGTGCGGGTGTCGTTCCCGCGGGAGCCAGATTGGAGGCGGTGGCCGATGTGGCGGAGGCCGTCGGGCATGTGACAGCAAGGAGCACCAGTGGATAAGCTACGCCCGTCCATGGACGAGGATCTCATCAAAGCGCTCAAGATGATCGCGCCCGGGACTCTTCTGCGGGAATCGATCGAGAACATCGTGCGCTCTCGGCACGGCGCTCTGCTGGTCTTTGCCGAGGAAGAACAGATAGCACCGCTGCTCTCTGGTGGCATCAAGATAGACATCGACTTGAAGCCGATGATCCTCTACGAGGTGGCCAAGATGGACGGGGCCATCATCCTCGACCCGACAGGCGCCCGCATCATGCATGCCAATGTGCAACTCATGCCCGATTCGCGCATCGAATCTCAGGAGACGGGCACTCGGCACCGCACGGCCGAGCGGGTGGCCAAGCAACTCGGGGTTCTCGCCATCTCCATCTCGGCGGCGCGGGACGTTGTGAGCGTCTACGCGGGGGGGATCCGGTACGTCATGGATCCCCTCAGGGTGGTCCTGAGCAAAGCCGACCAGGCACTGCTCACTCTGGAGAGGTTCAAGAACCGCCTGAACCAAGTAGCGGCGACTCTCACAGCTCTGGAGTTCAGGGAAGCGGTGATCTTGTCGGACGTGACGAGTGTCATCCAGAGGAGCGAGATGGTGCTGGCCCTTTCGTACCTCATCGAGCGGTACGTCATCGAGTTGGGGACAGAAGGGCGGCTCGTGCAGATGCAGATGGAGGAGTTGCTTGCCAACGTCCGGGAGGACATGACGGCTGTGTTGAACGACTACCTGATCGACCCCACCCCCAAGCGCGTAGAGACGGCGGTGGTGGAACTCGCGGCTCTGCCGACCGACGAATTGATCTCCATGGAGCGCATCGCCGGGATACTCGGCTACCCGCCCGCGCCGAACATGCTCGAGACGCATGTGAGGCCTCGCGGTTGCCGTATGCTTCGCAAGATCCCGCGGCTGAGCGGCCAGGCCGTACGGAACGTCATGGAGCACTTCGGCGACCTGCAGGGTATCCTGGAGGCCCCTGTTGACGAACTGGCGGCGGTCGAGATGGTGGGGCCGTCCCGGGCCCGGGACATCAAGGAGGGTCTTGACCGCCTGCGCGATCTGGACCTCTTGGAGCGGTACGGGTGATGTTCAAAATAGGCGACACGGTGGTCTATCCGCATCACGGCGCCGGCAGGATCTTGGGCGTTATCGAGAAGGTCTTCCAGGGTGCGCCGAGGCGTTACTACAACATCCAGATCATCCATAACGATCTGAAGGTCATGGTGCCGGTGGACGGCATGGACAGGGCCGGGATCCGTCACGCCATCTCCGGGACGGAGGTGGAAGGGGTGGTCGGCGTCTTGCGAGACGACCCGACTCGGATGCCAAAAGATTGGAACCGTAGGGTCAAACATAACCAGGACAAGATCAAGACCGGGGACGTCTACGAGGTCGCCGACGTGGTGCGCAATCTGGCTCTCAGAGACTCCGAGAAGGGCCTCTCGACCGGCGAGAAGCAGATGTTCGGCAAGGTGAAGCACATACTGGCCTCCGAGTTCATGCTGGCGAAAGACATGGGGGAGGCCGACGCACAACGGTTCCTCGACGACATCCTGGTAGAGATCTGTGCTCGGGCGCGTTGCGCCGGGCAGGGGGCGGTGGGCTGATGGCCTTTGCGATCCGGCTACTCATGGCCCTCGTCGGGGGCGTCATCTTCTACGAGATAGCCGTGCGCTACATGCCGGGTGCGGATCTGAGCTCCGTGCCGTACGCCTTCGCCGTCGTGGGGTGTGTGATCGGGGGCATCATCGTGGGCGCCGTGGTGGGCCATCTGCTGGGGAAGGCGGTCGCGAAGCTGGGGCGGGAGATCGACCGGGCCACCGCTACGGTCACCCCGAGCGGCCTCATCTTCACGAGTCTCGGGTTGCTGCTGGGCTTGGCTATCGCGGGACTCGGGAGCCTCGCGGTGAAGGACCTTCCTATGGTGGGGCCGTATCTGCTGCCGCTCCTCTTCGCGACGAGCGGCTATCTCTTCGCCTATCTCGGCTCCAAGCGTCATACCGACCTTGCGCGTCTGCTGGGGTTCAAGGGCCTGCTGCAGCAGCCCGGTGCAAAGCACTTTCTGCGGCCCAAACTGCTCGACACGTCGGCCATCATCGACGGGCGCATAGCTTCGGTGGTGGCGACGGGTTTTCTGGAGGGCGACATCGTCATCCCCAGCTTCGTTCTGGAGGAGTTGCAGTCCATCGCCGATTCGGCCGAGCCGACCAAGCGGGCACGAGGGCGCCGCGGTCTCGACACCGTGGCGACCCTGCAGGAGAGCAGCGGGCGTGTCAACATCATCGAGCGTGATTTTCCCACTGTGGCCGATGTCGACAGTAAGCTCATCAAGCTGGCCAAAGAGCTGCGGGCCTGCATCCTCACCAACGACTACAACCTCAACAAGGTCTCGCAGATACAAGGTGTCGAAGTCCTCAACCTCAACGAACTCGCCCATACACTCAAGACCATGGTGCTGCCGGGCGAGAGCCTGCACGTGCGGGTGTTGCGTGAGGGCAAAGAGGAAGAGCAGGGCATCGCCTATCTCGACGACGGCACCATGGTCGTCATCGAGGGAGGGCGCAGGCGAGTGGGCGAAGAGGTGGATGTGGAAGTGACTTCGGTGCTGCAGAACCCGTCCGGCAAGATGGTCTTCGGCCGGCTCAACTCCTAGCGACGGTCATGGACGAAGGACGACCGAGTCTTTCCCTGGTGGTGGCCGCGGCCGGATACGGCCTCCGGCTCAACGCGGGGTTACCCAAACAGTACGTGCCCCTGCTGGGCATCCCCATCTTGCAGCGCACGCTTCACGCCCTGGGGGGATGCGACCAGGTCGATGCTGTGGCGGTCGTGGTGAACGCCGAAGACGTGGACTACTGCCTTGGCGAGATCGCGGCAGAAGGTATCCGCAAGGTGGTGCGGGTAGTGCCGGGTGGACCGGAGCGGGCAATGTCGGTGCGCAACGGGATGCGGGCTCTGGCTGAAGCTGGGAGCACCGACCTGGCCGGTGTGCACGATGGGGCGCGCCCGCTCGTGACCTGTGAGGAGATCGGCCGCTTGGTCGACACCCTGGCCGGTGATCCATCGCTCGACGGCGCCATCTTGGCCATTCCCAGCACCGACACCATCAAGGTCGTCGACGAGGCGCGGTTGATCACGGGCACTCCAGACAGGCGGTCGCTGTGGCGCGCTCAGACGCCGCAGGTGTTCCGCTGGCAGGTGCTCATGGATGCCTACGACCAACCCGACGAGGAAGTGCGTGGCGCCACCGACGATTCTGCCCTGGTGGAATCGCGCGGGGGGCGTGTGGCTGTTGTGCCGGGGTCGCCGGAGAACTTCAAGATCACCGACCCCACTGATCTGCGCCATGCCGAACAGGTGCTCGCGGAGCGTCATCGATGACGGACGAGGCTATCGGAGCGCGCGCCGGCGCAGACCCCGCGGTGGGTGACCCCGGCCTGCGGGTCGGCATGGGTCTGGATGCACACCGCTTCGCGCCTGAGCGGCCGCTGGTCTTGGGAGGAGTGAAGCTTCGAGACAATGATGGCCTGCTGGGCCACAGCGACGCCGATGTTCTGACTCACGCCATCATGGACGCCTTGCTGGGCGCGGCGGGTCTGGGAGATATCGGGGAGCTCTTTCCCGACACCGATCCGGCTTTCCTGGGCGCCGACAGCATGGATCTTCTGCGCACCGTGGTCGATCTTCTCCGGAGCCAGGGCTGGGTTGTCGTGAACGTGGATGCCGTGGTGGTCTGCGAAGAGCCGCGCATCTACCCGTACCGGTCGTTGATGCGGGAGCGGTTGGCCGAGGCTCTCGGCGTGGGCATAGGCCGCGTTTCTCTGCGGGGTACCACGACCGAGCGGATGGGCTTCACAGGACGGCGTGAAGGCATTGCCGCGCAGGCGGTGGTATTGGTTAAGAGAGCCGCGCGAGAGTAGAATCGTCGCCCGGCTAGAGACGCGCTCCAGCGCGCCGACCGAAGGAGAGACCGAGCGTGCGTCTGTACGATTCCATGAGCCAGGAGAAGAAGGAGTTCGTCCCGCGGGACGGCGACCACGTCACCATGTACTTCTGCGGGCCCACCGTCTACAACTACGTGCACATAGGCAATGCCCGTCCCTACGTCGTATCGATGGTGGCCAAGCGTTACTTCGAGTCGCAGGGCTACAAGGTCACCCTGGTGGAGAACATCACCGACATCGACGACCGCATCATCCAGAAGGGCGTGAACGAAGGCCGGCCGGCGAGTGAGGTGGCCGCGCAGTTCGCGCAGGCCTACCGCGACGACACCGACCGTTTGGGCTTGGGGCGTCCCGACATCGAGCCCTTGGCCACCGAGCACATCCAGGAGATCATCGATCTCATCGCGAGCCTCGTGGAGCGGGGCCACGCCTACCAGGCCGGCCCCGATGTGTATTTCGACGTCCGCAGTTCCAAGGGATACGGCAAGCTTTCCAAGCAGCAGGTAGAGGAGATGCGTTCCGGCGCTCGCATCCAGGCGACCGAGGACAAGAAAGACCCGCTCGATTTCGCTCTCTGGAAGGGCGCCAAACCGGGCGAGCCCGCCTGGGACAGCCCATGGGGGCCGGGCCGGCCCGGGTGGCATATCGAGTGCTCCGCCATGAGCATGAAGTACCTGGGGGCGGGATTCGACATCCATGGTGGGGGCCGGGACCTGATCTTCCCCCATCACGAGAATGAGATCGCCCAGGCCGAAGGGGCGGTAGAGGGTCCCTTCGTGCGCTTCTGGATGCACAACGGCATGCTGAACCTCAGCGAGCAGAAGATGTCGAAAAGCGTGGGGAACATCCTCACGTTGCGCGAGACGCTCGACCAGCACCGGCCGGAGGCGCTTGTGGCCGTGTTCCTGGCCAGCCACTACCGCAGCCCCATGGAGTTCGGCTCGGACGTTCTGGAGGAGGCCGAACAGCAGGTGGACCGGCTCAAGAACGTCTTCAGCGAGCTGGCCGACCGGGCCGCGGCCGGTGCTGCAGCCGGTGGCGACGCAGCGGGCGGCGCGGCCCTGGTGGAGCGCGCCGCCGCCAGGCGCCAGAGCTTCGACGAAGCACTGGCCGACGATCTCAATACGGCGGCGGCTCTGGCTGAGGTGTTCGGTCTGGCGCGTGAGGCGAACGCCGCGCTGGCGTCCGGCGATCTGGATGCCGCGGCGGCAGGCCGGGTGCGGGACGAGATGGCGAAGATGGTCCACATCCTCGGGCTGGACGGTGTGGCCGGGGGAGAGGGCGAGGTCCCTGCCGACATAAGCGCCATGGCGGAGGAACGGCAGAAGTGCCGCGCGGAACGCGACTTCGCCCGCGCCGATGCTCTTCGGGCGGCGATAACCGAACGTGGCTACGAAGTGCGGGATGTTCCCGGTGGCTTCAAGATCGTCTCCATCCGATAAGGACACCCAAGGTCGCGCCCGCGGTCGAGCGTACAACGGCAGCCCGGCCGGCTCGCACGCCTTCATCCGCTCTCGCGACGATCATCATGTCGGAGACGGGTTGGGGTCCGGCATCGGTCTCATCTACGGGCGCAACGTGGTGCGCGAAGCTCTCAGGGGGCGTAGACAAGTCTTCACGCTGCTGATCGCGTCGGGCGAGCCCGGCGACGAACTCGAGCGTTCGTTGTCCGACTGGTGTTCCGAGATGCGGCGCGCTATGCCCCCGGTGGATCGCATCTCGGAGGGCGAGCTGAACGCGCGTCTGAAGACGGCAGAGCATCAAGACATCGCGGCCGTGGTGGATGCCTACCCCTACGTCGAAGCCGAAGAGATGCTCAAGACCCACAGTCTGCTGATGGCGCTCGACTCCGTGCAAGATCCGCACAACCTGGGCGCCATCATCAGAACGGCAGAGGGAGCGGGGGCCGGCGTACTCATCCCGCGACACCGGGCGGCCGAGGTAACGGGGGCGGTGGCAAAGGCCTCTGCCGGTGCGACGGAGCACGCGGCTGTCGGTCAGGTGCGCAATCTGGCCGACTTTCTGAAGGACGCGAAGAAGGCCGGCTTCTGGATCTACGGCGCGACGGCAGGCGCTCAGAACATCTATACGGGGCAGGACTACAGGTACCCGACCATCTTCGTGGTGGGTTCGGAGGGCTCGGGCCTCGGGCGACGGGTGGTCTCGGTGTGCGATGTCATGGTGCAGGTCCCCTTGCTGGGCCGTATGGGGTCGCTGAACGTCAGCGTATCGGCAGGCATACTGCTCTATGAGGCGGTGCGGCAGCGCGGAGCGAGTGTTGCCGGGGGCGAGTCGGTCATGGCTACGGGTGACGGCTCGTGAGCGTCTATCTCATCGACGGTTACAACCTTATGCACGAGTTCGTGGGTCACGCCGAGGTGACCGATCTGGAGGCCGAGCGTACCCGTTTGATCGATTGCATCGCCAGCTACATGGGGGGGACCAGCGACCACGCTATCGTGGTCTTTGACTCGAGGGTGCAGGTGTTGCAAAAGATTGAGAGTGCAACCCGAAATGTGGACGTGTATTTCGGTTCGTTCGATCGTTCGGCCGACAGCATCATCGAAAGGGAGGTTTATGCCCTTCATGCAGGGCAAAACGTGGTTGTGGTGTCCTCCGACTACCAGCTCCAGAAGACAATCTTCCTGCCCAATGTGATCCGTCGCTCGTCGCGGCAATTCGTGGGAGATCTGCAAGAGAGCACAAAAAGGATTGCAAATTCTCAGAATTGCATTACAATGAACCACAGAATCGAGGACAGGATCGACTCCGACACGGCGGACAAGCTCAAAGCGCTGCGGGACGCACTGGCAGCGGAACCGGGCAATCAAGGTAGTCCGGAGTAGGGTCGGGGACCTGCACCGCAAGTGCGAGCGGGAGGGATTATCGATGAAGAGCGCGGCGGCCGCGAGGTGGGACGTGGATGGGGGTACGCGAGAACCGACCGACGAAGAGTTGGTGACGTTCTCGAAGAACGGGGACGATGAGGCTACCAGAAAGCTTCTCGTCCGGTATCGGCAGTTCGTGCGTCTGAAGGCGAATTCATACTTCCTGGCCGGCGGCGACGGCGACGATCTCATCCAAGAGGGCAACATAGGCCTGTACAAGGCTATCCGCGACTACGAGCACGGTCGTAACACGACGTTTCGGAGCTTCGCCGAGCTGTGTGTCACCCGGCAGATCATCACCGCGATCAAGACCGCTTCCCGCCAGAAACACCAACCCCTCAACACGTACGTGAGCTTCAGTCATGCACCCTCGAGTGCAGACTTCGACACCCGCACGCTCGCCGACGTCCTTCCCTCCGGGCGCACCAGCGACCCGGTACAGCAGGTCATCAGCGCTGAAGAAGTGGTGAGCCTCACGGGGTGTCTGACCCGGATGCTCAGCCCGCTGGAATCGCTGGTCTTGAAGTATTACCTGGAAGGTAACTCGTACGAGGCCATCGCCGAGTACATCGGTCACGACACCAAGACGGTCGACAACGCGCTGCAGCGCATCAAGCGCAAGGTGACTCTCCACTTGGAGAGCCGCCGTGTGGTGCTCTGACCGCAGCGCGAGGTCTAGCGGTCGAGCGGCGGCACCACCACCACGGGGCAGGGGGCATGATCGGCCACATGGCGGCTGACCGAACCCAGAAACAGCGAAGCCAACGCGCCTTGTCCTCTTCTGCCGACAACGACCAGCACCGCGCCCTGCGCTTCCTCCACGAGCACATCCTGCGGCCATCCCTGTACCACCACTCCCTCGCAGGGCAGGTCGGGCGCGAGCTCCCTCGCACGCTCCACCGCGGCGTCGACGATCCCCTGAGCTGCGCTGCTGAGCGCGTCGTAGACCCCGGGCGACATGAGCGCCTCCTGCTGCGCCAAGGTCGGCGTCTCCCAGACCGAGACCACCCTGAGCGACGCCGCTCTTAGAGCCGCCTCCTCCACGGCGAACTCGAGGGCGACTCCCGAGGCGTCCGACCCATCCACTCCCACTAAGATCGTGTCCATCATGCCTCCCCTTTCGCTGTTGTGGTCTCTTCGAGCGGTTGGAGCGTCTTCACTAGATCGCTCGGGTCATAGCCCTTGGCGGTGACCACTGTGAGCAGCGCTTCGTAGAGGGCCGGATCCATGTGGGGGGTGCGGCTGAGGATCCAGAGATATGTGCGATCGGGATGCCCCACGACGGCCCACTGATAGTCCGGATCGAGCGCGATGATCCAATAGGCGCCCCAGAAGGGCCAGAAGAAGGTGACCTTGAGTTTGGCGTTGGTCGTCTTGTCGACTATGCGGGCCTTGCCGCGCACGCGGCGGATTTTTCCGTCGAGCGTTTCCTGCCTGCACGTGTTGGTGACGCGGATGTCCCCGTTCTTGAGCAGCGAGTAGTCAGCCGTCACAGCGACGCAACCCTTCTGAAAGCGCTGGGGGATGGTGGCGATCTCGTACCACCTGCCGAGGTATCTCTGCAGGTCGACGTGGGGGACGACCTCCAAGGGATCGGTCTTCGGACTGCCCATTGTGGCGGCTGGTGTCACTGGCGCTCTCCCCAGATCGGCGCATCGGGACTCCAGAAGCATAGTATCAAGACGGCTCGCTCGGAGGGCACGGCATGCGCGCCGGCCGGCGAGGCTGCAAAGGCGCAGCCAAGATGCGCGCCGGCGCGTTACAATCTGTTGGCTCCGCCAGCCGGGAGTGTCGTGAGGTCGAGGGCGCCACTCGCGGCGCCGGGTGGAGCACCGCTTCTCGGGCCGGTGTAGCTCAATGGTAGAGCAGCTGATTTGTAATCAGCAGGTTGGGGGTTCAAGTCCCTTCGCCGGCTTCTCACCCTGTTACGCTGGCGTCTCCATATCCAATGGGAAATAACATGTGCTAGGAATGTAGTCGCACAGAGCGATCGCCATTTCTTTCCATAGATCAGGCACCCTCTCAATCAGATCCTCGAAATACCCCGGCTCTACCACCAGGAGCCTCACGGTAGTCTCGGACGTAACGGTTGCTGGGCTCGGCCTGTGCGCGATAAGGCTCACTTCTCCAAAGAAATCGTTCTGGGAGAGTCGGCCGAGCAGTCTCCCGCAGTGTTCAGCCTTCGCCTGACCCTCCAGGATCATCATGAATTCGAAGCTCAGGGCATCTTCCTTGACCAAGACCTCGCCTGCCGGCCGTTCAAACACGTCCGTTATACGTGCGATCTCCGCCAGGTTCTTCTTACTCAACTTGCTGAATAGAGGTACCTTCCTCAGCTCATCTTCCTTGGTTATGCTCTTCTCTGCCATTGTTCTCCCTCCCTTTTCTCGGAGAGTTCGCCTCGTTTGAATTGTAGTCGACGTAGGGGCCTTGGGGCGAGTGCGGGAACTCAAACGGATGCCTCCCCAGACGCTCTCGCAGAAGGGATTCAAGTCGCATTCGTCTATGGCTCCGTTGCTAAGGGTACCGACACCGCCCGAAGCGATGTCGATCTGGTGGAAGGGCCGGAGATGACCTCAGCTGATGTCGAGAGTCTTGGCGGAAAGCAACCGGTGTCAAGGCACCGGCTCAGCGGAGTACGCGCGGGAACGAAGGGCACGATCTGGCTTGGGTGTCCTGATGGACGGGGGCAGGTGGTGCCAAGGCTCCTGGGTGCGATGGGAATGAAACGCACTATGGGCGGCGCCACCATCAAGAACTCGCGGGCAAGGGAGTCTCGGCTTGGATTCTCATCCTCTGCTTCCGCCTCTTCTGGAATCGGAATGACTCCCCGGACGTCTCGGGGGAGGGGCGTGGCGCTCCCGCCTTTGATGGAAGTCCCGGGCGGGTTGAGAAAAAAGCACACAAGGTACATAATGGCCACAAGGTACTACGTTTCTTGGGAGGGAGTGCGATGACTACAGTCACCGCCAAACAGCTGAAGGAAACTTCGGCAGAAGTGTTGAGCCGCGTTCAGTACGGAAATGAACGTGTCACTGTTACGCGTCATGGCAAGGAAGTCGCCGCTGTGGTCTCGATCGAAGATGCTCGCTTGCTTGAGCGCATCGAGGACGTGCTTGACGTTCATGATGCTCTGGCTGCGATTGAAGAGGCCGAGCGCGAAGGCACTATCAGTCTTAGCGAATTGCGCGAAAAGCTCGGCCGCTGACAGTCCGTGGCTTACGAGATACGGATAGCGCCCGCCGCGGAGCGCGCAATCGGGAAGCCTGCCCCTCCGGTTCAGGTTGCGGTTCTGGACAAGCTTGAGGAACTCGCCGAAGATCCCCGGCCGGCCGGCTGCGAAAAGGTGAAAGAGCTGGCGCAATACGGTGTGTTTCGCGTGAAGGTGGCCGATCGGAAGGAGATCTACCAGCGTCTGGCCGATTTGAAGCGTCTGCTCTTTGCTTGATCATCCACGATGGCGTAGTCTGGCTGTGTTGAGGAGAACACACTGGTCGGAGGTCCCCGTGCGGTCACTCACGAGAACCAGGTCCTGCGTCGCCATCTTCTGCCTCCCAGCCCTGGTCTTCTCTATGCTGTTCACTCTCCTGCTGTTCACCCCGTCCGCTCTGGCGACTCCTCTCTTCTCCGATGTTCCCGATACCCATCCCTACTCGCCGGCCATCAACGATCTCAAGGCTCGAGGCGTCGTCAGTGGGTTTGCAGATGGGACGTTCCTACCTGACGGTCACATCACGCGGCAGCAGTTCGCCAAAGTGATCGTGAAGGCCCTGGGGCTGCCGGTCACCGGGGACGAGGTCTGTCCGTTCGGCGACGTCCGCCAGGGGTTGAGCACCGTCGATCCCTTCTATCCGGACAAGTACGTGGCGGTCTGCGCCGCGGCCGGCATCACCACGGGCAAGACGGCGTCGACCTTCGACCCCGAGGGCAAGGTGACGCGGGCCCAGCTCATCACCATGGTGGCCCGTGCCGCTGAGCTGGCTTCCCCTCCCTCCAGCTACGTCCCACCCTTTGGCAACTTCGACCCTGCTCACTACCCCTGGGCCAGGAAAGCGGCCTACGCCGGACTGCTCGACGGTCTGCAGGGCATGGGACGGAGCTTCGGCTTCTCCGCGCCCGCGACGAGGGCAGAAGTGGCTGAGGTACTGACGGCCGACAGGCGCTTTGGCGTGGATTACTCCATGACCAAAGTCGACTGGCCGGTCTTCTTCCGACAGCTCAAGGCCTCCGGCCGCGATTTCATCGGGCGCTATCTGCCGTGGAAGGGAGCTGCGTGGCGGCAGGTCACCAAGGCAGAACTGGAGGCGGCGACCGCTGCCGGCGTCGACTACTTCTTCTGGTTCGAAGACTCCGACAACCACTTCTCGGCGCGTAATGGCTTCGCGCAAGGAGTGGCGGATGCTCAGGAGGCTCTACGCGCCCTAGAAAGGCTCGGTGTTCCGACCGCCACTCCCGTGTACTACACGGTCGATTACCCCGCCTCGGACGGTAGCGAGATAGACGCCTATTTCCGGGGCATCGTCTCGGTGGTGCCTGTCTCCCAGGTGGGCGCGTATGGCAACTACGTCACTATCGATTGGCTCCATCAGAACGGGCTCGCGACGTACTTCTGCCAATCGAACGCTTGGCCTCAACCCGAGGGCTGGCACCCTGTCGCGCAGATGCGTCAAGACGTGACGAGCCTGTGGATCGGCGGTGTCCATTGCGACAGGCTCACGGTGACGGCGCCCGATTTCGGTCAGTGTCGCGCCTGGTAGAAGTCCGATCCGCGGCTTCGGTAGACCGGCGCTTGATCCAGTCTTGTTCAGATCTTTGCCCGCTATTCTTGAGCGAGTCCCGGGTCTCCTCGGCCTTCCTGACCCGCGCAGGGCCGTTTGAGGACGAGGGTCTCGTTCATCGTGGCTACCACTTCCCAGCCCTCATCGCCAAGATCGTTCAAGGTGTGCTCGAGGAGGCTCATGTCCCATGAGCTCCAGAGCACGACCTTGTACTCCCATTTCTGCCTTGTCGTCACGTGCGCTCCTTTCCCGGCTTCGCCGACGGGCACGTCTCCGGCTGGTGTGCGCCCGCGCATCCCGGTCGGAGTCCACAGTACAGCCGGCCGGGCACAGCCGCCAGTAGGGAGCCCGCTGCTAAACTGAGCGGCGATGGGGAGTGTGGCCTGTCAGGTTTCGCTTACTGCAAGGAGGCGGCATGGTCGGTGCGGTGATCTTGGGCCTTATCGCGGGGACGATCGCGCGCTTCTTCGTCCCGAGGGATGCTCTTCAAGGCAAGGGCGGTCCCTTGGCCTGGTTGTTCACGGTGGTGCTGGGGCTCGCCGGGGCGTACGTGGGGTGGCTCATCTTCACCAAGGGGTTCGGCATCGGCGACAGCGACATCTTCGACCTGGGAGGCATCCTGGGCGCCATAGTGGGGGCCATGATCGTCCTGGGCGTCGCAACCTTCATACTGCGCAGGACGCGCTGGAAACGCTGACTCCGCCTCAGCCGCCGCTCTGAAGACCGGCGATGTGCCTGACCTGGGCCGTGATGTTGGTGATATCGGAGAGCGTCGGCTCCGCCGCCACGCCGCCGGGGCCGAAATGGATCTGTACCAAGCGCTCGATAGCCCCCTCGACGTCGCCGCCGGCTTCTTCCAGGCAGCGTTCTATGAACGCGCGGTATCGGGATGTCTCGGCCAGTGAATATGCGAGGAACTCAGTCGCATCTTCATGGGTGAGCACCCAGTTGTGGGGGAGACAGACGCATCCCGGCTGTAGAGAGATCATGAGACTCAGCGAGTCCACGTAGTCCTGGTACGAAGCGACGAACTCCACCTGCAGGGGCGTCCCCGGACCGGTTCTGAGGACCCCTGTGGCATCGCCCGGGAAGAGGGCTTGGATCTCGGGAAAATAGAAAGCGAGCGAGTCCCTGGTGTGGCCGGGGGTCTCATACACGGTGCACGTCAGCTCTCCCAGATCGATCTCATCGCCCTGTTCGAGCGCGACATCGATCTCAAAGGGACCCATGGTGACGTCCTCGCCGGCCGTGTTGTAGCGGAGCAACTCGTCGTGGCTCGCGCTGAGCCGCTCCATCCTCTCCAGCACCGACGGCTTCCGCACCAGGCCCGCCACTCTCTCGTGTGCACCGATCTTGAGGCCGGGGATGCGCCGGCGCAGGTACCCCGCCGACCCTACATGGTCGTAGTGGGAATGGGTCAGCAACAGGTAGTCGAGCCACGACGCATCTCCCAGGAGGTCCGCGAGCGACGAAACGTACAGCGGACCCAGATGGTTCACCCCCGAGTCGATCATCAGGGTTCTTTGGGTGCCCTGGATGACATAGGCGGGGTACTCAGGGATGCCTATCGCGGTGATGCGTTCGTGTATAGGGCCCAGGGCCGGTGACTTCATGCATTCTCCTTGGTGGACGGGAGCTATTGTAGTGATATGCTGCCGTCGGGCAAAGAGCGAAGGGAATAAGATATGCCTCCGCCTGGTCAGCATTCTCGAGGTCTACGCCTCGGCGACATCCTTGTCGACCGGGGAATCATCACCAGCGCGCAGTTGATGGGCGCGATACGTCATCAGAGTGAGACCGGGGCCAGGCTGGGAGAGGCCCTTGCGCAACTTGACTTGATCACCACCGCGCAGCTCGACGACGCGCTTGCGTGGCAGAGCACATACAGTCTCTCGGGGCTTGGCGAGTTGCTCCCCCGGCCAGGGGTGTCCAAGTTGCTCACTGAGAGGTTCTGCCGCACCCGGCAAGTGATCCCCGTCGACGTGGAGGGCGAGAGAGCCCTGATGCTTGCCATGGTCGACCCGGCCGACGTGGTCACCATCGACGACGTGCGACTCATAACCGGGCTTGAAGTCAGGCCGGTCCCGGTCACTCCGGCCGCCATGAGCGAGGCTTTGGACCTGGTGTTCGCCGAAGGTGGGCGACTCGAGGCCGACCCACTCGATGTTCAAACGCTCGGAGCGAACGATCGGGAAGCGGCCGAGTACACAGCCGTGGTCACCTTGGTGGACGACATCCTCATGAGCGCGGTGCGGCGCAAGGCTTCCGACATCCACTTCGAGCCCAACGCGAAGGGTATGGCGGTGCGCCTAAGGGTCGACGGCGTGCTTCACGCTCTGACCGAGATAGACGACGAGATAAAGCAAGGCGTCATCTCGCGCGTGAAGATCCTGGGCGACATGGATATCGCCGACAAACGCCTGCCTCAAGACGGCCGTGCGACCTTCAGGGCGGAGGATGGTTCGATCGATCTGCGGATCGCAAGTATCCCCACCGTTTTTGGAGAGAACGTCACCGTGCGCCTGCTCGACGATCGCTCGTCTGCTATCACCCTTGAGGGATTGGGGATGGGCGAAGACGAGTTGGCGACCTTCCGCGAGACGATCAAGCGACCGTGGGGGGAGATCCTCATCACCGGACCGACCGGGTCGGGCAAGTCGACGACTCTCTACGCCGGTCTCGCGGAGATAAACAAGCCTGATGTGAAGATCTACACGGTTGAAGACCCAGTGGAGCGCCGCATGCCGGGCATCCTTCAGACGCAGATACGGGCCAACATCGGGCTCACCTTCGCCTCGGCTTTGCGATCGCTTCTGCGTAGCGACCCCGACATCATCATGGTGGGCGAGATACGCGATCTCGAGACCGCTCTCATGGCTACGGAGGCGTCCCTCACGGGTCACCTGGTCCTTTCCACACTGCACACGAACGATGCTGCGTCCGCTCTCACCCGCCTCTTGGAGATGGGGGTGCCCGCCTATCTGATCGCGTCCGGTCTAGAGTTGATCGTGGCGCAAAGACTTGCGCGGCGTCTCTGCAACCGGTGCAAGGAAACGGTGAGACTCTCCAGGTCGACCCTGACTGAAGAAGAGCGGGCCTTCCTGGGCAATGATGCAACTACTATTGCAAAAGCTGTGGGATGCAATAGATGCTACGGAACCGGCTACAGCGGGAGGATCGGCCTGTTCGAGGTCCTGCCGGTCAGCGCGGAGATCCGGCGATTGGTGCTCGACCATGCGAGCAGCGACCAGATAAGGGAGCAGGCGCTGGCCGAGGGTCTCAAGCTGCTCCGTGAGGACGGCCGCCAGAAGGTGCTACAGGGGATCACCACGGTGGAAGAGGTGTTGAGGGTCACGGTCTAGCAGAACGTGCTTCCAACATCGCCCTGGTGGGACTACCATGGGACTGATCGCAACCGACTGCCGACAAGGAGTTCTCATGGCCAACGTCAAGGAGATCGAAGGCATAGGTCCCGCCAACGCGGAGAAGTTGAACGCTGTTGGGCTAAAGACCACGGAAGCGTTGCTCAAAGCCGGGGCGACGGCGAAGGGGCGCACAGACCTGGCCGCCAAGACCGGCATCAGCGCCAAGCTGATCCTGCGCTGGGTCAACATGTCGGACCTCTTCCGCATCAAGGGCGTGGGCGAGCAGTTCTCCGATCTGCTCGAAGCTGCCGGCGTCGACACAGTGGCCGAGCTCGCACAACGCAAGGCCGAGAACCTGCAGGCCAAGATGGCCGAGGTCAACGAAGAGAAGAACCTGGTGCGGAGGGTCCCCACTCTGAAAGAGGTCACGTCCTGGGTGGAGCAGGCCAAGGGTCTCCCGCGCGCCGTCAACTACTGACCGGCGCGTACCGCGGGATATGACGGCCCGCGAGAAGTGGGCCGACCGGATCACGAATGGCGCGTGGCCCGTCATGAGGCGGCGGCCATCCAAGAGCGGCTCGCGTCGCATGTGGTGCTGCAGCGGCTTCCGGCCGATGGTCCCGGGAGCCCGCGCTACGCGGCGGGCGTGGATGTCTCGTATTCAAAGGACGGGTCTCGTGCCTGGGCCGCCGCCGTCGTCATGGACCGCCGTTTCAAGATCCTGGCCCGCACAACGGCTCAAGGGACGCCCGACAGCCCTTTCGAGCACGGCTATCTGGCCTTTCGAGAGGGGCGGCTGACGCTCGAGGTCCTCTCGTACCTGGAGGTCGAGCCCGGCCTGGTGTTTCTCGATGCCCATGGTGTGGTGCACGAGCGTGGGCTGGGTATGGCTTCTCACATCGGCGTTGTGCTGGGTCTTCCCACTATCGGGGTGCCCAAGACGCCCTACCATCCCATAGTCCAGGCTCCCGGGCCCGAGCGGGGCGACTACTACGTGCTGCGGACGGACCGTGGTGCGGAAGGAGCCTCCATCCGGCTCAAGCGGAGGGTGAAGCCGGTCTACGTGTCACCAGGCCACCTGGTCGATCTGCCCAGTGCGATAGCCCTGGCATTGGCCTGGTCGACGGGGCGGCGCCGGTTGCCCGAGCCGCTCGCGGCCGCACACACCCTGTCCCTCGAGGTGCGGAACGGCGCCATCTGAAACCGCCGTGGCTTAGTTGCAGGAACGTTCCACCCGGCCTGCAGCGTCAGAGCCGCTATCGATACTGGGAGGTTGATCATGGGTAGGTGGAGCTTTGTGACCCTGGTCGTGCTGGCGCTCGTGCTGGTAGGGGCGCTCGTGGCATGCGATGAGGCGGACGTGACGTCCACGACGGTCACCACGACGGCTGTTCTGCCTCAGGACGCCGGCAATGCCGACGGCTACGTAGCTCTCGTGCCGAGCGTGCTGAGGTCGGGCGAGACTGCCTCCTTCTCGTTCACGCTCACCGACAAAGACAGGCCGGGTATCGGTACGGCCAGCGTGTCGGTCATGAACAAGAGCGAGGTGGTCGCCGAAGGCGCCGCCGAGATCGTCGACACCGGCACGGTGGAGTTCAAGCTTCCTTCTGTGGCGGCCGGAGACTACGAGGTGGTGGTGAAAGCCGCGGGGTTCTCCGAGTCCACTCCCGTGCGCATCGAAGCCGGGACGCTGCTCTTTCTCGAGACCGACAAGCCCATCTATAAACCCGGGCAGACCATCGAGATGCGAGTGGTGGCTCTGAATGGCGAGTTGAGACCCGTGCAGGCCGAGGCCACGGTGGAGATACAAGACGCCAAAGGCATCAAGATCTTCAAAAAGATCGTGACCACCGACGAGTACGGTATGGCCGTCACCGAACTTCCGCTCTCCACGGAACCCAACCTGGGCGTATGGAAGCTCTCTGCCTACTCGGGCGATGCATCCACCGAGCTCGACGTTCGCGTTGAGAAGTACGTCCTACCCAAATATGAGGTGACCCCGGAGTTGGCCAAGGACTGGTTCTTGGTCGACGAACCAATAACCGGCCACGTGACCACGAAGTACAGCTATGGCCGGGCGGTCAAGGGTGAACTGAAGGTGACGGCCACCCGGTACGTGGGCGAGTGGCAGGAGTACGCGACCTACAGCTCCCGCATCGACGGCGAGGGTGATTTCGCTCTCAAGCCCGCGGAATATGTGGCCGGCGTGGCCGAGGCCGGGGGCAACGGCAACGTGAGGCTCGACATCACCGTGGTGGAAGATTCCACCGGATACGAGCAGACCACCACCGAATTGGTCACCGTGGCCGACTCCCCGCTGACCCTGCAGCTCATCCCGGAGAGTCCCGTCTTTAAGCCGTCACTGCCCTTCAGCATCATGGTGGTGTCGGAGACTCCTTCTGGAGAGCCCGTAGAGGCGGAGGTGGAGCTGAGAGTCAACTACTACGACGAGGACTACAATCAGGTGGGCGAGCAGGACACCAAGAAGGTGCAGACCAAGAGGGGCGTGGCACTAGCCCAGTTCACGCCGCCCGCGACGGCCGTCCGCATGACAGTGGACACCTCGTCCGGTGGTGCCTACGCCTACAAGGAAGTGGGTGCGTCGTACTCCCCATCGGGCAACTTCATCCACGTGCAGCAGCAGGGCGATCTCGACCTGCAGGTCGGCGACACGGCGAGCTTCAGCGTGGTCTCCACTTCCGAAGCTCGCGTGTTCTACTACGAGGTGGTGGCGCGGGGCCGGGTGGTCTTCACCAGCAGCTCCTCCGAAGACATCTCGTTCAAAGTGACCCCGGCCATGGCGCCATCGGCGCGGCTGCTCGTCTATCAGATCTTGCCCACCAGCGAGATCGCGGCTGATTCGCTGCCCTTGGACGTCAAGGGCGAGTATCCGCACGAGGTCACCGCCTCGTTCGATGTGCAGGAGGCGCAGCCCGGCCAGGAGGTCGAGGTCCAAGTGCAGACCGAGGGACCCGGCAAGGTGGGTCTGGTGGCAGTGGACCATTCGGTGTTCATCCTAGCCGAGAACAGGCTGAACCTCGAGCAGGTCTTCGCCGAACTCGAGTCGCTCTACATGCAACCCCAAGTTGAGTTGCATGAGGCCGAGTGGATGGGTGGCGTGACGTCGATCCCGGGCGCTCGCGAGACCTTTGAAGACGCGGGCCTGACGGTGCTCTCCAGCAAGGACGTCCCGGAAGGCAAGGAGCTGGAGCCGGTCATGATGTGGGAGTTCGCCGATGGAATGGCGTCGGGCGGAATGGGGATGGCGAAGGAGGATATGGCGCTCGCTCCGCCGACGGCGACGACGCAATATGCCGCCAGTAGGGACGACTCGGGAGGTCTGGCGGAAGTCCAACGGGTGCGTCAGTTCTTCCCCGAGACGTGGATATGGAACGACATCCTCACCGACGACTCGGGCAAGGCCACTCTCGTCTACGAGGCCCCGGATTCCATCACCAACTGGGATCTGCGGGCGGTGGCCGTATCGCCGGAGCACGGCCTGGGTATGGCAGAGGCCTCGCTCACGGTCTTCCAGCCCTTCTTCCTGCAGGCCGATCTACCCTATTCGGCCATCCGAGGGGAGGAGTTCCCGATCAAGATCGCGGTCTACAACTACCTCGATGCCACTCAGGAGATCCAGGTGGAGATAGAAGAGGCCGGTTGGTTCGAGCTCCTCGACGACCCGACGGCGACCGTCACCGTGGCGGGCGGCGACATAGGGGCGGCGGAGTTCACGATCCGCCCGAAGACCATCGGGACCCAACTCGTGGAGGTGAGCGCCCGCAGCTCCGAGGCGGCGGACGCCGTCATCAAGAGCATGATAGTCGAGCCGGAGGGCGTAGCCAGAGAGGTCGTGGAGAACGTCGTGGTCCCGGCCGGAGAGTCACGCACCCTGGGCCTCGCGTTGCCAGGGCTTCTGAGGCCCGTCCCCGATTCGGAGAGGGCCTACGTGGCGGTGACCGGGAGCATCCTTGCCCAGACCATCGAGGGTCTCGACCAACTGCTCCAGATGCCCTTCGGGTGCGGCGAGCAGAACATGATCTTGTTCGCTCCCGACGCCTTCATCCTCGAATATCTCAAAGAGACCCGCCAGCTCAAGCCCGAGATACAGGCCAAAGCCGAGATGCTCCTGATCACCGGCTATCAGCGCCAGCTCACCTACCGGCACTCCGACGGGAGTTTCTCGGCCTTCGGCGAGCAGGACGAAACGGGGAGCCTGTGGCTCACGGCCTTTGTGCTCAAGAGCTTCTCGCAGGCGAAGGATCTGACCTACATCGACGAGATGGTGCTCGAAGAAGCGGCCGACTGGATCACCTCCCATCAGCAGGCCGACGGATCCTTCGAGTCGGTGGGCTTCATCTGCCACACAGACATGATGGGTGGCGTGCAAGGCAAGGACACCCTGACGGCCTTCGTGGCCATCGCTCTCATGGAGGCGGGTTATGACAGCGAGGCCGGCAAGGCGGTGTCGTATCTCGAGGGTAGGCTGGACGAGATCACCGATCCGTACGGTCTGGCGATGGTCACCTACGCGCTCGAGTTGGCCGGCGGTGATCGGGCGGGGGAGGCCATGGAGACCCTGATGGCCAAGGCCATCGAAGATGAGGACGGGCTGCACTGGGGCGCCGGGCCCATGGGGCCGGTTGCCGAGGAGCAGCCTGCTACTGCGCCCAGGGACATGATGATGCCCAACTTGGACGTCGAGACTACCGGCTATGCCATGCTGGCGCTGGTCGAGAGTAACGACCGAGTCAATGCGGCCCAGGCCGCCAAGTGGCTGGTGGGGCAGAGAAACAGCCAGGGTGGGTTCGGCACGACCCAGGACACTGTGGTGGCGCTGCAGGCTCTCATCGCCTATGCGACGCTGGGTGCGGCCGATGCCGACATGACCGTGACGGTAACCGCGGGCTCCGTGTCCAAAGAGCTGCGCATCACGCCCGAAAACTACGATGTGACGCAGGTCGTCGAGGTCCCGGCCGGCCAGGCCGTGCAGGTGAAGGCCGTGGGCAAGGGAGAGGCAGTGGTGCAAGGAGTCCTGCGCTATAACCTACCCAAGGCGGACGACCAAGGTTCGGTCTTCGACATAACCGTTGATTACGACACCGACCAAGTGGCCGTGAACGACCTCATCGGCATCGATGTGTCGATCGTCTTCGACCCGCCCGAACCCATCAAGGCGGGCATGACCATCCTGGATGTCTCCGTGCCCACCGGGTTCGCCGTGGTGGAGGATTCGTTGGAGAGTCTTTTGAAGCGGCCGAACATCAAGCGCTACGAGATCGCCGGTCGCAAGGTGATCGTGTACATCGAAGACATGGACCCCGGCGACAGGGTGACGTTCGGCTTCCAAGCCGTCGCCCTGTATCCGGTGAGCGGCAAGGGGGCGGCCTCGACCGTCTACTCCTACTACTCGCCCGATTGGCGGGGAGAGACGGTGAGCGCGGCTGTGAACGTGCAGTAGGGGGCGGCGCGCCGCGCGCGTGAAGACGGCGCGCCGCCCCGCAGCCCAGCGGGACCCTTCACTTCCCTTGGGAATAGTAGTACGGTGTATGCAGGATGTTTCCACCGTCGGAAGGGGGCGGACCGATGGAGTACGACGTCGTCATCAAAGAGATGCCGTCCGAGCATCTGGCGAGTGTTCGCGGAGTCTATCCGATCGCCCGGCTACCGGAGGTGATGGGGGAGGAGTTTCGCCGCATCCTCGGCGCTCTCTCCGCGGAGGGGATCGAACCGTCGGGAGGGGCGCTGGCTATCTACCACGGGTGGACCCAGGAGACGGTGGACGTGGAGATAGCGTTCACGGTCCGGGGAGTGTTCTTTCCGCAGACACCGCGGAGCGCTGTCAAGCCCAGTAGGATCGCGGGGGGCAAGGTGGTCTTCACCACCCACGTCGGTCCATACGACCAGATCCACAACGCCTACGCAGCCATCGAAGAGTACGCGCAGGATAACCGTCTCGAGCTCGCCGACACGATGTGGGAGCGCTATCTCACCGATCCTGCGGTGGAGCCCGACCTTCGCAAGCACGTGACCGAAGTGTGCTGGCCGCTGGCCTAGGGGTAGGTGGCGGCGCCGCGGGACCGTCTCCTGGGGCCGGTCTCAGCCAGCGCCGGGTGCGCTGGCGTGCGGTGTCCGCGACTTCCTGTCCGACCCTGCTGTTAGCATGTGAGCAGATCATGAGTACGCCGGCCCGCATATCGAAATCCCGCTTTACAAGGTACGTCCAGTGCCCGAGGCTGGGCTATCTGCAGTCATATCCTGACCGTTTCAAGCACCTTGCCGACCCTTTGGACTGGTTGGCCCTGCATCTCATCGGGGAGGGCACCCGTGCGGGTGAGCTGGCGCGGGATTGTTTCCCGGGAGGCGTCCTTATCGGGCACGTGTGGAATCTCGGTAGGGCCTGCGCAGAGACCGCCGTGGCTATGCGAAACGATGCCGTCAGCCATCTCTTCGAGCCTGCGTTCGCTGTCGAGGGGCTCCTGTGCCGCGTCGACGTGCTGTGCAAGGCCGGCGATGGGGAGGTGGACCTCATCGAGGTCAAGGCTGCCAACAGCGCAAAGGCCGAACACCTGCCGGACGTGGGCTTCCAGCTGGCGGTGTTGGAGCGCTCGGGCCTGTCGGTCCGGTCCGTGGGGCTCATGCACTTCAACCCTGACTACGTTCACCCGGATGGGGGCGGTGGGGCCGCCCCGTGCGGCGCGCACGGGGCGGCCTCGAATCAGGGCTACGATCTGGCTGAGTTGTTCGTGGTCGACGACGTCACTCAGGAGGCGCGGCGGTGGGTGGCGGAGAACCTCGATGGGCTGCTCGGGTCTATGCGTGCAGATCTCGCCCGGGCCGAGCCGCCCCGGGTGCCGCTGCGCCATGGCTGCAAGGAGTGTGCCTACTACCGGCAGTTCTGCGCTCCGGCCGGCCCGCTTCACCCGGTCTGCGAGTTGGGCGCAGATCGTGGCGGCCTTTTCGCAGCACTCTACGCCGCCGGTATCGAAGACGTGCGCGACGTGCCGCCGGACTTCCCGGGACTTGGTGCTGGGCACGCTCTGGTGCTGGAGGCGGCGCAGACCAAGGGTTTGGTGTTCAAGCTCGAGAGGCTCTCGAGTCTCATGGAGGAACTTGAACCGCCCCTGTTGTTTGCAGATTTCGAGACCTTCATGGCCGGGCTCCCCATCTACGCGGGCACGCGGCCGTGGCAGCAGATCCCCTTCCAGTGGTCGCTCTATATCCTCGAAGCCGACGGTTCCGTGAGGCACGAAGAGTTTCTGAAAGCCGACGGGGACGATCCGCGGCGCGCGTTCGCCGAGTCGCTGCTGGGCGCCGTCGGGTCCACGGGGCGTGTCGTCGTATACAACAAGGGGATGGAGTCCACGCGGTTGAAAGAGCTGGCCCGCGACTTCCCCAATCTCGCGGAGGCGCTGGACGCGCTGGATGCCCGTATCTTCGATCTGCTGCCCGTGGTCCGGCAGTGCTGCTATCACCTCGATCTGCACGGCAGCCGTTCGCTGAAATCCGTGACGCCCGTCGTTGCTCCGCACCTGAGTTACGAAGCCCTCGGTCTCAAGGCCGGCGCGCAGGCCATGGAGGCGTACGAGAGGCTTGTTTCTCCCGCCACATCCGACGCGGAAGGCGCCCGGGTGCGGGCCGACCTCCTGCAATACTGCGCTTTGGACACTTTGGCCATGGTGGAGATCGTGAAGCGCTTCTGGTCCGAGATGGGCAAGGCGTGACTCACTGTCGTCATCAGGTGTCTTCTTGTTGGAGCTCTCGGGTTGTACCATGACCGCATGCTCACAGACGATCCCACCCAACGAACGGCCCTAGACCTGTTCGATGAACTCGGTTGGAGAACCGCCGATTGCCGTAAAGAAGAATTCGGACCGGGGGGTACCCTGGGCCGGGAGACGAGGGCGGACGTCGTTCTCGTAGAACGGTTGCTGCCGGTCCTGCGGGCGCTCAACCCTGGGGTCACTGAAGATGATCTTGGACTCGCTGTGGAGCGATTGACGCGGGACCGAAGCACCCTCGACCCGGTGAGTGCCAACCGCGACGTCTACCAACTGCTGAGGGATGGGTGCCGCGTGGCGGCCCCCGGCCCGGACGGTACCGGCGTGGCTCAAACCGTGCGTTTCGTCGACTGGGACGATTCTGAAGCGAACGACTTTCTCGCGGTAAGAGGGTTCTGTGTCACGGGCGAGACGAGCACGCGGTGTCTGGACCTTGTGGGGTTTGTGAATGGTATCCCTGTGGTCGTGGGCGAGATCAAGAGCGTCCATCGCGATCTGGAGGGAGCTTTTGGCAGCACTCTGGTGGAATACGAGAGGATGTTCCCGCAGCTGTATTGGTACAACGCCTTCTCGATCATCTCGAACGGCGACGAGGGCCGGCTAGGGCCCATGGCCACCGCATGGGAGCGCTGGGGCACCTGGAAACGGGTGGCGGCGGAGGAGGAGGCTCCCCAGGCATCCCTCGAGCGCCTTATCAGGGGGACCTGCGACAAGACGAGACTCCTCGACTTGATGGAGAGCGCCTTCCTGTTCGTCACGGGCCCGGGCGGTCCGACGAAGATGATGGCGAAGAATCACCAACAGCTTGCGGTTCACTCTGCCGTGGAGGCTCTGCGCGACCGGGCCGGCGAGGACGGCCGGCTGGGAGTGTTCTGGCACGCTCGAGGCAGCGGGAAAGGTGTCTGCCTGGCCTTGCTCGCTCAGAAGGTGCTTCGCAAAGTGGGCGAGTCGTGGACCTTCGTGGTGGTGACCGATCGGGCCGAAGTGGAGGAGCAGGCATACGGCCGGCTCGCCGCCGCGGGCCTGGTGAAGAAGAGGGTGCACGCCGACACCGCCGAGGCTCTCAAGCGGTCGCTGACGGGCAAGGGGCATTTCGTCTTCACACCTATCCGGCAGTTCCGTGGCAGCCCCGATGGACGCTATCCCGAAGTCTCCGCGCGGTCCGATGTGTTGGTGATAGCGCTGGAGGCACATCGGCCGCAGTATGGCTCCATGACCCTCAACATCAAGAAGGCTTTCCCGAATGCGAGCTTCACCGGATTCACCAGCACTCCGTTGCTTGCCGGTGAGGAGGGCTTCCGCCAGGTGTTCGGTGACTACCTCAGCATCTACAACTACCGGGACAGTGTGCAGGACGGGGTCACGGTGCCTCTCTACTACGAACGGCGTGTTCCCCAGGCAGAAGTATTCAAGGATCGCCCCGATAGGGTGCTCGAGGCGTTCTTGCAGGACGCAGAACTGGACAGGGGCAGGGAGACCCGGCTGGAGGACGAGTTCGGCCGGCGGTATTTCGCAATCACCGATGACGAACGTCTCGATACAGTGGCGCACGACATCGTAAGGCACTTCACCAGCCGTGCGTATCTTGGCAAGGCGGTGGTGGTCAGCATCGATCGCATCACCGCCGTCCGCATGTACGACAAGGTGCGTGCGTATTGGGCCCTGCAACTCGCCGGCATGAGGCTCGAGCTCGGGTCGTTCGCGGACGAATCATGGGACGAGGAGCAGGATAAGGATGCGCAGGCAGGCGCCCAGGTCGCATACTGGGAGAATACCGACATGGCTGTGGTCCTGCCGGGATCCGCGGGCGACATCGAAGAGTTCTACAAGAGGGGCGTGGATCTTGCTCCGCATCTGGACCGGCAGGCAGGCGAGGATCTTCTGGGCAAGTTCAACGACCCACTCGATCCGCTCCGCCTTGTCTTCACGAGCGCCGAGTGGGTCACGGGTCTTGACCTGCCTGTCTGCTCGACCGTTTATCTTGACAAGCCCCTGCGCGATCACTCGCTCGTGCAGACCGTGAGCCGGGCGAATGGGGTGCTGCAGCAGAAGACCAGTGGGTTGGTCGTGGACTATCTGGGTGTCTTCGCAGATCCGCGAAGAGCGCTCGCCGCGTATGGAGCCGCGAGCAGAGCGGGGGTGGCGCCCGGCGACCTTCCCGTGATGGCCAAGAGCAGGCTCGTCAAGGAGCTGCGCACCAGTCTGTCGGCACTGGCGGAGTTTCTCAGAGGTGCCGGCTTCGAGCCCGACACCATCCGGCAGCCTGCGCAGTCGCCCAAGCTGAGACTGGTGGACGGCGCGATCGATGCGGTGCTGGCCTCCCAGGCCACGAAGGAGGAGTATCTGGACCGGGCAAGGCGGGCACTCCTGCTGTACCGCGCCATCATGCCCGACCCGGCCGCTGAGGAGTTGGGTGCTGAGTGCGCACTGCACGCCTGCATGCTGAAGCGCATCAGGGCGCTCACGTCCGAGCCGGGTCTATCGCTGCTCGAGAAGCGGCTGGTGCGACTGCTCGAAGCATCCGTGGTGGCCCAGGGGTTCGGTCCGGACGTTGCCGCTCCGGCAATGCCGGAGGTGGGGAGATCCACCGGCGTCCGTAAGCTCTCGACCGACGACGCGGGCATCTTCGGCCCGGGCACCGTCGATCTGACCCGCCTTGACATGGAGGACGTCTGGAGGCGCTTCGGCCACTCCCACAAGAACATCGAGATCGAGAGACTGCGCGGGCTGCTCGACGAGAGGATCGAGAACTTGGTCGCTCTCAACCCGTGCCGGCTGGAGCTGCGAGAGAGACTGGCGAGCGTGATGCGTGAGGGCCAAGCACAGGACATCGGCGCCGATGCGCTCCTCGAGAGGTTGCTTGCGCTCGTCAAAGAGGTCAACGAAGAAGGCGGCCGCGCCGCGCGCGAAGGGGTAAAGGAGGAGGAACTCGCGCTGTTCGATCTCCTCGTTGCCGCGTGCGGCTCAGAGGTCGAGCAGGGCGAAAGGGAGCGGGTGAAGTCCCTCGTGCGCGAGTCGATCGCCGCCCTGAAAGCGGACAGACTTGTGCCGGGTTGGCGCAAAGACAGGGCGGCCAGGCGAGAGGTGCGGGGCGTCATCGAGGAGGTCTTGGACCGTCTGCCCGATCCGCTTGCTCCGGCCCATGCGGCTCGAGCGGCCGATGCGCTCTTCCAACACATCTACGACTCCTATCCCGGGGGCGGCCGCGGCACCTACGCGAAAGGCTAGCGCAGCGGACCGGAGGTCCCGAATGGTGGAAGTGCTCTCGATCGTCTCTGTCATCCTGCTGGCCATCGCCGTGGTGCTGCTTGTGGTGGTCTTACTCCGCGGCCGGCAGGGAGCGATGGCCACCACCCTGCAACAGCTGGAGAGCGGGCAGGAGCGCGGGGAGCGGCTGCTGCGCGAAGAGATGGAGCGCGGTAGACAGGAGGCTGCGAGGAGCTCTCAGATCGTGCGCGAAGAGGTGGTCGGCGCGGTGAAAGACTGGGGCGACACCACCACGCGGCACGTCGGCGAGCTGGGATTGCAGCAGAAGGGCCATCTCGACACGTTCTCCGAGCAATTGGTGGCGCTCACCAACTCCAATGAGCAGCGTATGGTCGAACTGCGCACTACCGTCGACACACGGCTGCAGAGGCTGCAAGAGGAGAACGCCGCCAAACTGGAGCAGATGCGCCAGACCGTCGACGAACGTCTCACGGCCACCCTTGAGAAACGGCTGGGCGACTCGTTCAAGCAGGTGAGTGAACGCTTGGAGGCGGTGCACAAAGGTCTTGGCGAGATGCAGACCTTAGCTGCCGGCGTCGGAGACCTGAAGAAGGTTCTAACCAACGTCAAGGCGCGCGGCACCTGGGGCGAGGTCCAGTTGAACATGCTTCTGGAACAGGTCCTCACTCCCGACCAGTACGAAGCGAATGTGGCCTGCAAAGCCGGCAGCGGCGAGCGGGTGGAATATGCGATCAAGCTGCCGGGCCGTGAGGCCGGCGATGGAGCGCCGGTGTGGCTGCCCGTCGATGCCAAGTTCCCGGTGGAAGACTACCAGAGGATGCTCGAGGCGCAGGAGCGGGCTGATCCGGCAGGTGTGGAGCTGGCGCTGAAAGGGCTTGAAACCCGAGTGAAGCAATCGGCCAAGGACATCCAGGGCAAGTACATCGACCCTCCACGCACCACCGACTTCGGCATCATGTTCCTACCCACTGAAGGGCTCTACGCCGAGGTACTGCGGCGCACCGGGTTGGCGGAGACCCTGCAGCGCGAGTGCCGGGTCATCGTTGCCGGGCCGACTACCCTCACGGCATTGCTGAACAGCCTGCAGATGGGGTTTCGCACCCTGGCCATCGAGAAGCGGTCCAGCGAGGTCTGGCAACTCTTGGGAGCGGTCAAGACTCAGTTCGGCCAATTCGGCGGGTTGCTCGAGAAGGTGCACAAGAAGCTCGACCAGGCGTCGAACACTATCGAGGACGCAGCCCGCAAGAGCCGCACCATAGAGCGGAAACTGAAGGACGTGGAGGAAGTCCCGGCGGAGCACGTGGGTGAGCTGCTTTCGTTCGTCAATGCAGACGATGCTGAGATGGAAGAATTGACAGCGACCGAGGTCCTCGACACGGGTGACACAGACGACGATTAGACTTCCGGTCGGCTGAAGCAGGCTAGGCCGGGAGCCGGTGGTAGGCCTCCCGGACGGCCGCGGTGCCGTACTTCCTCTCGAGGCGCTTGACGACGAAGTGCCCTCGGGCGATGTCCTGAAAATGATCCATGAAAAGGTAGTTGATCGTCCCTCCGGACACCGCGCCCACCACGGGGACGAGTCGTGCGACGGCTTGTTCGGACACCACCACACCGAACCGGGCTGAGATCTGGGTTATCAGCCGCAGAAGCGCCGGAGCGCTGCGGTCTCCAAGACCTTTCCTCGCAAGGTGGTTGGCGGCTTCGGAGAGGTACTTGGAGAGCGCCCCCCGGACCATCCAGTAGCCGCTCTCGCCGGCGTCGTCTGACGAACTGCTGCTGCCGAGAGCGAAGACCTCGAGGCAGGCCAGTCTGACTTCGAGGTCTGAGATATCGTGGCCCTCGCTGCGAGCGATGTCGGCGATGGAGCGGAGCATCAGACAGGTCGACACGGTGAGTTCCACCGGCAACGCCGCCGCGCCCATGGCTCCTCCCACCGCGCCGGTGCTCACCGCGACAGCCTTGTGCAGCCGGTCTCTCGACCTTTTCGGCTGGGGATGGCCCATGGTCTTGAGCGAGACTTCCAGGCCCCGCAGAAGCGCCGTTTCGGTGGCCGTCTCGATGGCCCGGTTCCATCTCTGGGGGAGCCTCCTCAGCCCGCCCTCTACCGGTCTGCCCACAAGATCGGAGATCCTCGCGGTGAGGCTGGGGTGCTCGAGTCTCCTCTTCGCATCCCACAGAGCGGCCAGGTCTTCCGCGCTGACATCCAGATCGTCCTCGAGGGGGAGGACGTCTATGATCTCGTCTTGTTCCATATCACCACAGCCTGTCACTGTCGCAGCCTGTCACTGCCGCAGTCTCTCGCTCTCGCGCCGCCTCACCCTCTCTCGGCGCCACAGCCACCACATCCCGACGAGCAGGAGACCCAGTACGAAGACCACGAGGATGGGTAGCAGGATGGCTGCCGCTGAGAGGGCGATCGCGCCCGTATCCTCGGCCGCGCTGGCGGCGGGCGCTCCTATCCCTCCGGTGGAGGCGTTCACGACGACCCGGCCGGTGGCCTTTGCAGCATGGACCCCGCCGGCCAAGAGCACGCCCATCAACACCAACACCCACGGGCTCACCTCGGACGTCGCGCCCGAACCCGCCACGGCCACTATGCCCCCGGCCGCTGGGCGTATCAGCGATTGGATGACGTCGTTCACGTGGTCGACCGCCGGGACTTTGTCGGCCACCACCTCGACAACGAGGAGCACGGCGAGTATAGCTATCATCCACCAGGAACCGAGGACGTCGAAGGGTTCGCGGAGGTCCAGCCAGTCAAAGCGTTCCGCAAGCGCCACCGCGAGCAGGGGGATGTACGCGTTGAGACCCGCTGGGATAGACAAGCCCAGAGCAGTCAGAATATCCACGACGCCTCCCTATCCATACCGACCTTTGGAGCATACCACCGGTGCAGAGGAAGTACCGTCGAGAGGCGGGGCAGAAGCGCGGAGTGGGGGCCGCGCCATCAAGCCCAGGACAAGTGTGAACGTGTAGAAGAGCGCAGGGAAGTACCAGGTCAGATCCACAAGGTTATGCAGCGCGAAGGCCAGCGCACCCAGGAGCAGCAGGCTCCGTGCGCCGTGCGAGGGGTCGGCGAACGCCTTCATGGGGCGGGTCACGGCGATGACCAGAAAGGCCAGCAGAAGGAGCGTCCCGATAGTGCCCACCTCGACGAGGTGCTGGACGACCACGTTGTGCGCGTAAGCTGTGTGGCCTCCCAGCTTGAAAGGCGAGTAGGCTTCGTAGAAGGTCCCGAGACCATAACCTGCCACCGGGCGCTCGTGAAAGGCTTCCAGCGCCGCGGCCCAGGTCTTGAGACGGAAGGAGTTCGAGGTCATGGGGACGAGTTCCTCGGTGCCGGCCTCGGCGTCCGATGGTGGTAGCCCGCTCACCGCGAGTTGGGGCGACACCTCCCTCCAGATGAGTACTCCACCCGCCACGAGTGCGCATAGGAGCAGCACCGTCAGCCCTATGCCCAGGCGACGGTGACGCGCGTCATCGCCGACTCTGAAGGCCCGCACTATCACGAACAGCAAGACGAGCACGGCCGCGATGGCGCCCGCGGCTCTGGACCGGGTGAGAACGAGTGCCGCGACCTGCAGCGCCGCCGCCATGCCGATGAGCGCTCGAAAGACGGTCGGCGTCAGTGGCGCCCGCCGGCGGGCGGGCATAGGTCGCGGCAGACGGGTGTACGGCGTGGACAGCGCCCGGATCTCGAGCCAGAGGGCCCCGGTGCACGCGAGCGTGAGGAGGAGCAGGCCAGCCAGCGCGTTGGCGTAACCGAACGTTCCGGTGGCGGCGAGCGCGCCGTCTTGCTCCACCGCAAACCGCCAGTAACGGAGGGCGAACCCCGCGATGCCCAGGAGGGACTCGATCACGCCCACGGTCGCCACGAACAGAAGCGCCGAGGCGCGCAGCCGGTGGTCCCCGCCGATCTTCTGCCCCACGTATAGAAAGACGAGACCGCCGAACAGGATGCCTCCCGAAACCAGGCTTTCGACCCGGTCGAGGCTCCAGGCGGCTGAGAGGGTCCCGAATACCGCCAGAGCCAGGAGCGACCATGCTACAAGGCCGGGCCGCGGCCCGGTTGCTGTTGGTGCGCGGCGTCTCGTCAGCAGCAAGGAAAGGGCCCAGATGAGGCCCAGAGCCGGCACCGCTATAGCTGTCGCCGGACGTGAGGGGTTCAGAAACGCTCCGTAGTCGTAGCAGGCCCAGAGCAGAACGACTGCACAACACCAGGCTGGGGCCCACCGTACCCACGGCCGGATCCGTGGCGTCCGGCCGCTCAGTACTCCGCCGGGGAAAGCCTCCCCTGTGGCACTGCGGCGCATAGCTGACCCCTTGTGCGGTCTCTTGTACCTTGCGATAGTACACGCTGGCCAAGCGGCCGCCGTCTTCCCCTGTGAGCACGGTAGGCTGTAATATGGCGCGGTTGCGTTACCGGCAGACGACGCGATGTTGTGCAACGACAGATGCGAGGCGGTTTTGGCATGAGCGCTGAGGACAGTACGGAGCGGCTCCGCCGTCTGAAGACGGAGGCTCTCCAGGCTGGAGGGCCCGAGCGACTGGCAGCGCGGCGCAAGAGAGGCGCCTGCACCGCCCGCGAACGCGTGCTTGGACTGGTGGACGACGGGACCTTCGTGGAGCTCGACGTCTTTGTACCCGGCGTCGTGACGGGGCACGGCAAGGTCGATGGCCGTGATGTGTATGTCTTCTCCCAAGACGGCGAGATCGCGGAGGAGTCGCTGGATGACGCCTTTGCCCGCAAGATGGTCAAAGTGATGGACCTGGCGATGAAGAACGGAGCTCCGGTCGTGGGTCTCTACGACGCGGGGCGCGCCCGCCCAAGCGCGGCGCGCGGCTCCGGCCCTCTCGGCAGCTACGCGGAGTTGTTCTTCCGCAATGTCATGGCTTCCGGTCTGGTGCCCCAGATCGCCGCCGTTCTGGGGCCATGCTCGGGGACTGCGGCATACTCCCCGGCTCTCATGGACGTCACGGTCATGGTCAAGGGGTCGAGCCACCTCTTCCTGGGCGATCCCTTGATGGCGGTGGAGGGCGAAGAAGCGGAGATCGCCTTTGAGGAGCTGGGGGGCGCGCGCACCCACAGCGAGCAGAGCGGCGTGGCGCATCTTGCTGTTGACGATGAGCTCGAGTGTCTCGAGATCGTGCGGAGGCTTCTGTCGTATCTGCCACAGAACAACCTCGAGGAGACCCCGCTGCGCCGCAGGTCGGAGTCTCTCGCTGGGTCTGAAGACCGGCTCTCGTCGCTCCTGACCTCCCATGCGGAGGCTCCCTACAACATGTGCCAGGTCGTCGGCGACCTCGTGGACGGAGGCGAGTTCCTTGAACTCACTCCCGGCTGGGCGGCGAATCTCATCGTCGGCTTCGGTCGCCTGGATGGCCGGGCCGTCGGCGTCGTCGCCAATCAACCGGCCCATCTCGACGGACGGCTGGACATCGCGGCTTCAGCGAAGGGCGCGCGGTTCGTCCGTTTCTGCGATGCCTTCAACCTCCCGCTCGTGGTGCTCGTGGACACACCGGGGTTCGTGGGTGGTAAGCAACAGGAGCACGCGGGAGCCATCAGGGCGGCGGCTCAACTCATGTACTCCCTGTGTGAAGCCACTGTCCCCAAACTGAGCGTGGTAGTGCACAGAGCCTATGGTGAGGGTTATGAGGTCATGTGCTCCAAGCACATCCGCGCCGACTTCAACTTCGCTTGGCCCACGGCGGAGATCACGGCCGGGGTCCCATCCACGGCACTCGACCGCCAAGACGAGGCGTCACCGTACGCCGCGGCGCAGGATGGGCATCTCGACGATGTCATCGAGCCGGCCGAGACGCGGTCGCGCCTCGTTGCCGCACTCGAGGCGTGCGCCTCGAAGCGCGAGGGGCGTCCACCCAAGAAACACGGGAACATCCCGCTATGAAACCTGTCCACATCACCGATCTCGTCCTGCGCGATGCTCACCAGTCGCTTCTAGCGACCCGCATGCGTACCGAAGACATGCTGCCCATAGCCGAGAAGCTCAACCGGGCGGGCTACTGGTCGCTCGAGATGTGGGGTGGAGCTACGTTCGACTCCATGATGCGCTTTCTCAACGAAGATCCCTGGGAGAGGGTGCGTGCACTCAAAGCCGCCATGCCCGACACGAGGCTGCAGATGCTCCTTCGCGGCCAGAACGTGGTGGGCTACCGCAACTACGCCGACGATGTGCTGCGGGAGTTCGTGCGGTTGGCGGCGCAGGCAGGCATCGACGTGTTCCGGGTGTTCGATGCCCTCAACGACCCACGCAACATGGCGGAGGCCATCGCCGCGGTGCTGGCCAACGGCAAGTGGGCGGAGGGGACCATCAGCTACACCAAGAGTCCCGTGCACAGCGTAGCCGCGTTCCTGGAGTATGCCGGACGGCTGGTGGAGATGGGGGTCCAGAGCATCTGCATCAAAGACATGGCCGGGCTTCTCGATCCCAACGACGCCTACGAGCTGGTGAGCGCCCTCAAGAAGGCCTATCCCGATGTTCTCGTGCACATGCACTCCCACTACACGTCGGGGATGGCTTCGATGGCCTACCTGAAAGCGGTGGAGGCGGGCGCCGACATCCTCGACTGCGCCATCTCGGCCCTGTCGATGGGTACGTCGCATCCGCCCACGGAGTCGATGGTCGCGGCTCTGGCCGGTGGCGACCGCGCTGCGGGGATGGATATCGAGGTGCTGGAGGACATCTCGGAGTACTTCCGCGACGTGCGCAAGAAGTATGTGGCCTACGAGAGCGCCTTCACGGCCGTCGACCCGGCGGTTCTGTTGTGGCAGATCCCCGGCGGGATGATCTCGAATCTCTCGTCGCAGCTCAAGGAGCAGGGGTCCCTCGACCGGATGCCTGAGGTGCTGGCGGAGGTACCCCGCGTGCGGAAGGAGTTGGGTTACCCGCCGCTCGTGACGCCCACCTCGCAGATCGTGGGGACACAGGCCACGCTCAACGTCCTCATGGGCCGGTACAAGATGATCACCAAGGAGACCAAGGCCTACATGCAGGGCTTCTACGGCCGTGCTCCCGGCGCCGTCGATCTTGAGGTGCAGAAGTTGTGCATCGGCGACGAGACGCCCATCACGACCCGCCCAGCCGATTCGTTGGAGCCTGAGCTGCCGAAGCGCAGCGCTGAGCTGGACGAGCTGGGGGTGAAGTACAGCGAAGAGGACCTTGTCTCCTATGCGCTGTTCCCTCAGGTGGCCTTGGAGTTCTTCGCCCGGCGCGACCGGGCGGAGCGTCCGCGGGACGAACTTGCGGCTCTGGCAGCGGCAGTCGCCGACCTGCTGGGCGTGCAGGAGGAGGCCTGCCTGGTCGAACTGCAGGCCCTTGATGGGATGGGCGAACAGGCCGGCGCCGACGCGGCGGACCAGGACATGCCGGCAGAGGTCGGCAGAATGACCACGGTGGGGCCCGCCTGGGCGGCGGCCGGACGTCAGGATCTCATCGCGGGGCGCGCGGTCTCGTGGAGGTACTGACGTGAAGTTCAAGGTGCAATTGGATGGCGGGGAGCATGAGGTCGAGGCGTCCGCCGACGGCACGGTGACTATCGGCGGTGAGGTGCTCACCACCAAGGTCGGTAGACCCGCCGAAGACCGGCGGACGGTACAGGTAGGCGAGAAGACCTACGAGATCCGGGTAATAGACAACTGCGTCGACACTGGGATACTCGTCTTGGAGATAGCTGGAGAGCGCATCCCCGTCACAGTGAGCGACGTGGTGAGGGAGGCCACGGCTCGGGTGCCCGGGTCGCCGGCGGCCGGTCCGGCCGTGGCGGGGGGCTCCGGCGGCGCGCAGGCGGCAGTGCCCGCCGAAGTGACGGAGGGCGTGTGGGCGCCCGTCCCTGGAAAGATCGTGAGCGTGCTCGTGGCCGTAGGGGACGTGGTCGAAGAAGGTGCGCCGGTCGTGGTGCTGGAAGCCATGAAGATGGAGAACGAACTGCACGCTCCCAAGAGAGGCACGGTCACGGCAGTGCTGGTCAACAAGGGCGACCAGGCTGAAAAGGGCCAGCTCCTAGTAGCTTTTGCCTGATGGCATCCGGCCCCAGCGAGGGCGCCTTGTGCTTAGCAGTCTACGAGGGCTCCTCAGCGCGGATACTTTCGGCCCGCTCCTCCAGGGTCGCGGCTTCCGAGGTCCTGCCGGTCGCGCGGTAGACAGCGGCCAGATTCTCAAGGGTGGCGGCGACCTCAGGGTGACTCTCTCCAAGCACTCTCTCTCTGATGGCCAAGGCTTTGTCGTACAGGGGCTCTGCCGCGGCGTGCCAACCCTGAGCGGCATAGAGCGTGGCAAGTCCGCTGAGGCTCGAGGCGACATCGGGGTGTTCAGGTCCAAGCGCTTCCTCGGCTATGGCCAGAGCGCGCTCGTAGAGGGGCTCCGCCTCGGCGTATCTGCCTTGCGCCCGGTAGACGTCGGCCAGATTCTCCAGACTGGTGCCCACGAGCGGGTGGTCGGGGCCGAGCGCACCCTCTCGGATAGCGAGAGCGCGTCCGTGCAGCGGTCCGGCCTCGTCGTAACGCCCCTGGGAGTCGTACATGACCGCGAGATTGCCGAGGGCCGTGGCCACGTCGGGGTGGTCGGGGCCCAGGGTCTGTTCCCAGATGGCCAGCGAGCGCTTGTAGAGAGGCTCGGCCTCGTCGTAGCGCCCTTGCACCGATAGGACCACGGCAAGGCCGTTGAGAGTGTGGGCGATGTGAGGGTGGTCCGGGCCCAGTGCGGTCTCTCCGGCTGCCAGGGCGCGTTGGTATGCGGGTCCGGCCTGTGCGTAGCGGCCCTGAGCGTAGTAGAGCTCGGCAAGGGCCGCTAGACTCTCGGCCAGGTCGGGATGATGGGGCGCCAGAAGCGTCTCCCTGATCGCCACGGCCCGCTCGTATAACGGCTCGGCCTGCGCGTACATGTTCTCAGCACGGTATACATCGGCTAGGCTGGCCAGACTGGCAGCCACGTCGGCATGTTCGGGTCCGAGCGCCTTCTCTCTGATGGCCAGGGCCTGCGAATGCAGGGGCTCGGCCTGCGCGTAGCGACCCTGTACGCTGCGGAGCATCGCCAGGTCGTTGAGGGCGGTCGCCACCAGAGGATGGTCGGCGCCCAGCGCAGCTTGGCGGATGCCCAGGGCGCGTTCGTACTGTTCTTCGGCTTCGGCGGGGACGTCCTGGGCCGCGCGGACATGTGCCAGGTCGCTCAACGTGGTGGCCACGTCGGGGTGGTCGGGTCCGAGGGCCCGCTCGCGTATGTCGAGAGCGCGGCGGTAGAGCGGCTCCGCCTTGGCATAGTCTTCAGCGGCGACGAACAGCGCCGCTAACGAGGCCAGGCCGGCAGCCACGCTGGGATGATCGGAGCCAAAGTTGTTCTGCTGCAGGGCAAGCGCTTCTTCGTGCAGGCGGACGGCTTCGTCCATGTCCCCCTGCGCAGCTCGCAGCACGCCGACGTTCTCCAAGCTGCGTGCCACCCGCGGATGGGTGTGGCCATAGGCCCTCTGCCGGATCGCCAGGGCACGCCTACACAGCTCTTCGGCCTCCGGATAGCGCGTTTGCGCGGAACAGACCTCGGCCAGGTCGTTCAGACAATCCGCCACCGTGGAATGGTCGGGCCCGAGCACCCTCTCGTGGATCGCGAGGGCGCGTCTGCACAGCTTCTCGCCGTCTTCGTACCTGCCGAGGGCGCAGCGTACGCGGGCGAGGTTCTCCAGACCCATGACGATGTCGGGATGATCGGGCGAGAGGGCCTTGTCGCGGATGGTCAGAGCCCGCTCGTAGAAGGGTTCCGCCGCCGCGTAGCGGCCGGCGGACTCATGGAGCACCCCCAGGTCGCCCAGGATGGCCGCTACCTCTGGGGCGTCAGGCCCAAGTGCCGTTTCGGCGCTCTGCAGGGCCTCATTGGCCAGAACGAGTGCGTGCTCGTAGTCCCTCTTGTCGAAGAGGGCCGCGATCTCGGCTGTCAGAGTCCGCCAGTCTTCAGCGTGGGCGGTGTTTTTCATAGGCTGGACACTCTATCGGCTGGTCGTCGGCTCGTCAACTGCGCCGCAGCCGGTGCCTTGGCGGTGATCATCTTGTGGCGGCGGTGCTTGTCCCTTGACAAGATAATTAGTTCCGTGCAAAACTGTTTTGCCCAAAACTGTCGACGACCTTTGCATTTTCCGCGCCGGTCTCGCGGGTACTCCAAGAAGGATGAGGGGCCACTGGCATGGTCTCAGCCAACAAGATAGATAACTGCACGCATTCGCTTGGGCCTGAGCTCGAGAATGTCGACGATCTTACGGTGCGCGTCTTCAACACGCTTCACAGAGTGTTGCATCTCAACCGGCAGGTGATGCTGAAGACGATCTCGCAACGTGGAGTCCAGGCAACCGAGGCCTTCGCGCTCACCCTTGTGGCCAAGAACGACGGGGTCACACAGAGCGAGCTGGCCGGTATCCTTCATCTGTCACACCCGCGGGTGAGTAGCATCTTGCGGAGCCTGGAAGAGAGCGGATCGATAGAGCGCCATTCAGACGATGCCGACCGGCGTCTCACCCGGGTATTTGCCACTGCTGAAGGCAGACGGCGCGAGAAGGGAGAGCGGGAGGTCTTGGGGGAATACGTCAACCGCACCATCGGCGCTTTGAGCGAGAGCGACCGTGTTGAACTGGTCCGTCTGCTGGGCGAGTTGGCCGACAAGATCGTCGGGGTACTGGACGACGAGGAACCGCGTGGACCGCAGGCGGAGGAGGCGCGGCCCCGATGATGCAGCTGCTCGGCACCCAATTGAAGCCGTACTGGAAGTCCATCACGGCGATCTTCTTCCTGGTGCTCGTGCGCGCGGTGACCAACTTGTACCTGCCGACGCTCAACGCCGACATCATCAACGACGGCGTTGCCACGGGCGATACCGGTTACATATGGACCGTGGGCGGCTACATGCTGCTCGTGACGCTGCTCCAGATCATCTGCACCATCATCGCGGCGTATCTGGGCGCAAAGGTGGCGATGGGTTTCGGCCGCGACGTGAGAGCCGCTCTCTTCCGCAAAGTGGAGAGCTTCTCCCAGGGAGAGATCAACCATTTCGGCACTCCGTCGCTCATCACCCGGGGCACCAACGACGTTCAACAGATCCAGATGGTAGTCGCCATCGGCCTTTCGATGATGCTGTTCGCGCCCATGACGCTCATCGGGGGCATCATCATGGCCCTCCGCCAAGACATACCTCTGTCTGTGACGCTGGTCGTCATCCTTCCGGTCATGCTCGCAGCGCTCGGGGTCATCCTGTGGCGGGCCTTACCGCTGTTCCGCTCCATGCAGAAGAAGATCGACCGGCTGAACCAGGTGATGCGCGAGTCTCTGAGCGGCGTCCGCGTGATCAGGGCCTTTGCCCGCACCGACTATGAAGCACGCCGTTTTGAGGAGGCCAACCAGGATCTGACCCAGGTCGGCTTGAGGGTCATGCGCCTCTTCGCCATCATGTTCCCAGCGCTTTTCTGGATCATGAACATCTCCACGGTCGCGATCATGTGGTACGGCGCGATACGCGTCGACAGCCTGGAGATGCCCATCGGGAATCTCACCGCCTTCATCATGTACGTGATGCACATCCTCTTCTCGGTGATGATGGCTTCGATGCTGGCCTCCTTCGTGCCCAGGGCGGCGGCCTCGGCCGCACGCATTCAGGAGGTCCTCGAGGTAGAGCCTTTCATAGGCGACCCTGCAGATCCCGTCCAAGTCCCCCCGCTCGAGGGCGCCCGGAAGGGTGTGGTGCAGTTCGACAACGTTGAGTTCCGCTATCCGGGCGCCGAAGCACCGGTACTCACGGGCATCTCCTTCACGGCCAGGCCCGGCGAGACCACGGCCATCATCGGCAGTACCGGCAGCGGAAAGTCCACGCTCATCAGTCTCATCCCGCGCCTGTATGACGTCACCTCCGGCTCCGTGACCATAGACGGTGTGGACGTCCGCGACATGGATCGGGCGCAGCTCTGGAGGCACATCGGCTTCGTACCGCAGAAGGCCTTCCTGTTCTCGGGCACCGTCGCAAGCAACCTTCGCTATGGCGATGAGGAGGCCACGGACGAAGAACTGTGGCGTGCGCTCGAGATCGCACAGGGCAGGGACTTCGTCGAAGCCATGCCCGACCGCCTCGAGGAACCCATCATGCAAGGCGGCGCCAACGTCTCCGGGGGGCAGCGGCAGCGACTCGCCATAGCCCGCGCCCTCGTGAAGAAAGCCGAAGTCTACGTACTCGACGACAGCCTGTCCGCCCTGGACTTCAAGACCGATTCGCAGCTCCGCGCCGCTCTCAAGCGCGAGGTCGCCGACGCAACGGTGTTCGTGGTGGCCCAGAGGGTCAGCAGCATCATGCATGCCGAGCAGATCATCGTGCTCGACGAGGGGACCATCGCGGGGCTGGGCACGCACGAGGAGCTCCTGAAGACGTGCAAGACCTACCAGGAGATCGTGTACTCGCAGCTCTCCGCGGAGGAAGCGGCATGAGCCGGCGTCAAGACCTTCAGAAGACAGAGGGTGGCGACCGCGCAGGTCGCACGCGCCGTGGGCCGAACGTGAAGGAGCATCGTCCCGGGCCTCAGGGGTTGATCGGGACCGGTGAGAAGGCCAAGGACTTTAAAGGGTCGTTCAAGCGCCTGGTGCACACTCTGCACCCCGAGCGCACGCTCATCATCGTCGTCATTCTGCTGACCGTAGTCAGCGTCGGTTGTCAGATCGGGGCTCCGAAGATCATGGCGCAGGCCACCGACGACATCTTCGAGGGCGCCATGAGCCGGCAGATCGACGGGTACGCGGGCGACGATTGGACCAAGGAGCAGGTGGTCGCGCAGCTTGAGGCGGCGGGTGAGACCGACCAGGCGAAGATGCTGGCCGAGATGGATCTGCGGCCCGGCGAGGGCGTGAATTTCGCGGCGGTGAACAAGATCCTGTTGATCGTTATCGCCGTCTACCTGCTGAGCGCGCTTCTCGGTTGGCTCCAAGGCTACCTGATGGCGGGCATCGTACAGCGCACCGTCTACAAGCTGCGGCGCGATGTCGACCGAAAGATCGCCCGGCTGCCTCTGAGTTACTTCGACAAGCATGCCCGTGGTGACATCCTCAGCCGGCTCACCAACGACATCGACAATATCCAGCAGACGATGCAGCAGGTGTTGATGGAGATCGTGAGATCCATCCTCACCCTGGTCGGCACTCTGGGGATGATGTTCTGGATCAGCCCGCTACTGGCGCTGATATCACTGATAGTCGTCCCGGTCTCGGCGGCTGTGGCCGTGGTGATCGCCAAGCGGGCCCAGAAGTACTTCTCGCGGCAGTGGGATAGAACCGGAGATCTCAACGGCCATGTGGAGGAGATGTTCACGGGGCACAACATCGTAAAGATCTTCGGGCGCCAGCGAGAGGCCACCGCGGTCTTCGACGAGCACAACGAGGGTCTCTACGACGCGAGCTTCAGGGCTCAGTTCATTTCGGGCATCATCATGCCGGCCACCATGTTCGTATCCAACCTCAACTTCGTGGCCGTATGCGTCCTCGGAGGGCTGCGGGTGGCCAATGGCACCATGAGTCTGGGAGACGTGACGGCCTTCATCCAGTACGTCCAGCAATTCGGCATGCCCATCTCTCAGGTGGCCAGCGTGGCCAACGTTCTGCAGTCGGCCGTGGCCTCGGCAGAGCGCGTCTTTGAGGTGTTGGACGAGACTGAGGAGTCCGCCGACCCGGCTCGGCCGGTGGATCTGAAGGAGTCGGAAGGGCACATCGTGTTCGACAACGTCTCGTTCCGCTATGTGCCCGATACACCGCTCATCGAGAACCTCAACCTTGAGGTGCAGCCGGGCCAGACCGTGGCCATCGTCGGGCCGACCGGGGCGGGCAAGACCACCCTCGTCAATCTGCTGATGCGCTTCTACGAGATCGATGAGGGGACCATAACCATAGACGGCGTCGATACGAGGGCGATGAGCCGTGACGGCCTACGCCGGCTCTTCGGCATGGTGCTCCAAGACACGTGGCTCTTTGCGGGCACCCTGCGCGAGAACATCGCCTACGGGCGGGAGGATGCCACAGAAGACGAGATCCGGGCGGCTGCCGAGGCGGCCCATGCCGACCACTTCGTGCGGGCCCTCCCCGACGGATACGACACCAAGGTCGAGGACGACTCCACCAACATCTCCCAGGGCGAGCGTCAGCTCCTCACCATCGCCCGGGCCTTCCTGGCCGATCCGCAGATACTGATCCTCGACGAGGCGACGAGTTCGGTGGATACGCGCACCGAGGTGCTCATCCAGCGGGCCATGGCCAAGCTGCTGACGGACCGGACGAGTTTTGTCATCGCTCACCGGCTTTCGACCATCCGCGATGCCGACGTGATCCTGGTGATGAACGAGGGCGCCATCGTCGAGCAGGGCACTCATCACGAACTGCTCTGCGCCGGTGGCTTCTACTACGACCTTTACAACGCCCAGTTCGCGGAGGCGCTGGACGAGGCGTGCTGATCGCGGTCGCATGAAACGAGACCCCGGCCGGCTCAAGGGGCCGGCCGGGGTCTCGTCACCTCGATACAAGGATCAAATGTCGGGGCCACTCATCGGTCAGCAGCCGTGTTGCTCACGGCAGCCACTTCGTGCCGTCGAACCAGGTGTGCAGGAGGTGGTTGTTGGTCCCACGCACCACGACGTCTACTTTGTTGTCACTGCGCGAGATGGCAGCCGGATCTCCGACGACCGCAGTGTTGTTGATCTTTCCGGGTGTCTTCCAGGTCGTACCGCCGTTGGAGGTGGCCGTGTAGTAGAGGACGTCGCCGGCACCACGCCAAACGACGACAAAGTGCCCCTTCTCCCAGGACGCGACGGCGGGACTGGAACTGATAGTGAAGCCGGTGTCGTTGAACGACGACCAACTGTGGGTGTTCATGCTGTAGTGCGTGTGATAGAGGTGCTTGTTGGAGGCCCCCATGTCTTTCCACTCTCCCCATCCGTCTCCGAGACGGTTGGCCTTCCAGTAGAGGTGGTCGTTCGTGCCGCGCACGAACACGTCGCACGCGAGGATCCATCGGTAGAAGACGGCAGGCTTGGAGCCCGTCTTCATCTTGCCGCCGAGGTCATTCCATGTGGCACCCCAGCCGTCGTCGTCCGAGAAGGTTTTCCATGCCACGCTGCCGTCGGGGGCCCGGGTGAACGCGTTGAGAACGCTCGTCATGGGTGCGCCGAGGGCCGGTGACGCATTGAGGGTCTCTCCTGCATCCTCGTAGTCCTCATCGGCAGGCGCCGGCGCGAAGTAGGCAGTGACCGACTTGGCGGTGTCCATGGTGATGGTGACGGGGTTGGTGGTGCCGCTGGCGTCTCCGTCCCAATGGTGGAACACGTAGCCGGTGGCCGGTACGGCGGTGAGGACCACAGAGGCACCCACGGCGTAGGCGGCCTGGTCAGGGTCGCGCTGCGCTGGAGCCATCTAGTACCACCTTTGCAGCGGTCAGTTCGCTGAGGGGTTGTACGAGGCGTGCTGACGTGGCGCCGATCTCCTAGTTCGGCTCGAACGTGACGTTGACCGCCTTGTTGGTGTTCATGAGGAAGCTGCATGGATTGTTGGGGGAGGCGATGCTCCCCCACCAGCGAACGAAATGCCAACCGGGATCAGGATGGGCGGTGAGCGTGACCGTTTCGCCGTCGTAGACGGTGATCCTAGCTGGGTCGCGGGTGACGTAGCCCTCCCCGTAAATGGTTATTGTGAGGGTACGGACTGCGAGCGCTACAAAGTGTGCGTACACGGACTTGTCCGAATCCATGACTATCGTCTTGGGGTTGGACACTCCGATGAGGTCTCCGCTCCAGTAGGAGAACTTGTAACCGAGAGCCGGCTGCGCGGTGAGCGTCACCGTCTCGCCTTCGTAGTATCTGGTCTTCTGGGGGTTGCGGTCGACCCTACTACCTCCGCCACCCGAACAGTACAGCGAGAGGGAATATGTTGGGAGTGCCACGAAGTGAGCGTAGACCGTCTTGTTCGAGTCCATGACCATCGTCTTGGGGTTTGAGACTCCGATGAGGTCTCCGCTCCAGTAGGAGAACTTGTATCCGGCTGCCGGGTTAGCCGTGAGGGTGACTGTCTCACCCGCGGTGTAGGAAGTCTTGTTGGGATTGCGGCTCACTGTGCCTTTGCCCGCGGGAGTGATCGAGACGGAGATGGTATACGTGGGAGCGGGTACGAACGTGGCCCGGACCGTCTTGTGGGAATTCATGACCACCGTGACTGGGTTGGTCGTACCTGTGGCGTCGCCGTCCCAATGGTGGAAGGCGTAGCCGGTGCCGGGTACCGCGGTGAGGGTCACCGAGGTGCCCGAGGGATACATGGTCTGGCTGGGAGTCTTGGTGATGGTGCCGCCTCCTCCCGGAACCGATGCGTTGAGCGTGTACAGCGCGGTGCCGGTGTTGAAGGTCGCCACGATGGTCTTGGTGTCATCCATGGTCACGCTGAGCGGGTTGGTGTCTCCGGTGGCATCTCCGCTCCAGCCCATGAACACCGAGCCTGCGGCTGCCGTCGCGGTGAGCGTGACCGTGGAGCCTGCGTTGTAGGCGGTGAGGTCAGGGCTCTTGGCGACGCTGCCGCTTCCTGTCCCGGCGGTAGTGACTGTGAGGCTGTAGGTGGTGGCCGGGGGCTCGGTGGTTCCCGTGGTGGGCGGGGTGGTACCCAGCTTCACAAGCAGGTTGTGCAACACCTGGGCCACCTCACCCCGGGGCATGTTGCCGTAGGGGCTCAGACTCGAGAGGTCCAGCCCGTCCAAGAGGCCGTTGTACTCGGCTCGGGCGGCGTTGGCTCCGTGGGTCGGATCGGCCGTCCAAGCGGCCTCACCGCTCCAACCGGCAGGAGGAGCCATCAGAAGCCCGGGCTGCAGGTCGTTGGCCGCCCTGACCACCATGCTCATCACCTGCAGGCGGGTGATGTATCCATAGGGGTCGAAGGTGGTCTCGGTCTTTCCCAGCGTGATGCCGTTTGCCGCGCAGACGGCCACGTAGTTGTCGGGGTAGAACTCGGCGGGACCGCTACCGGCCACGTCGGTGAACGGGCAGACGTTGGCTTCTGAAACCGGGTATGCACCGGCAAGCACGATCATCTTGGCGAACTGTTGGCGCCTCACAGGGTCGGCGGGACCGAAGCGCCCGTCTTCGTAACCCAGGATGATGCCTCGCGAGGCTAGATCGTTGATACCGGCGTAGTAGGGGTGACTGGACGGCACGTCGGGGAAGCCGTCGGCGGCCATGGCCAGCGATCCCAAAGAAGCGACCAGGGCCACCATCACTAGGGCCCCGACGAGCACGCTCGCCAGCTCCCTCCGATGGTTCGTCTTCTGTTTGCGGACAGATACGGCAGATATGAGACTCATGGCGACCTATCCTCCTTGGTGTCGGATACTGCGGGTATCGTTCATGGATATCGCGCACAGACGGTCACTCATGCTCTCCTCATAGTCCTCAGCTTTCCCGGTTGCCCGTGGGCCTGAGATGATGCGGTAGGTGAGCGTGTTGCGAGCGCGCGGAGTACGCGGGACGGCGTCCGCGATACCGCTCGGGCTCCGAGGTGGGCGCGACCCGTTCGAATCCGTCGATCATGTTTCTCCCCGATCGATCACGAACAGAGCCGAACGTGCGGCCTGGGTGCGCCGCACCACACTACGGGACTATGGGACTATGCTGTACATCCAGTTGGGTTTGCCGTCGTCGTCGGCGCTCACTGCGCCAAGGAAGAACGGCTGGCCCGACGACCAGGTATGCAGCGTGGTGGTGAGACTGAGGTCGGTGGACGAGACGTAACGGCGGCTGCCTAGCGAGTCGCCCTTGGGGTTGAGGTGCGCACTCAGAACCAGGCCGTTCCATGGAGCGTATCCCGCGTATACGGTCACGATCTGCTGGCCGCTCACGGCGCCTACATAGGTGCCCGCGCTGTCGTCGTAGACCCATTGGATGGTCTTGACCGCACTACTCACGCCAGCGGGTGTGCCGTCGTCAAACCTGGCGGTGACTTCTTCCACGCCCCACGCACCAGCGGTGGTCTGTTCCCAGCTGTAGGCGACATTCCCAAATCCGTCGGTCGGACCCGCCGAGACGTTGAGCTCGGGAAGTCCGGCGAGACCCTCGGGCCACTCGCTGGTGAAGAAGACCTCCACCCCAGGGAAGGGGTTGCCGAACTGATCGCTCACGTGGGCCGTCACGCTTGCCGCCTCCCGGCCGGCCACGGCATGGTCTACGGGGGGTGGAGGTGTGACCGTTGGGGAGGTCGTGCCACCACCGCTGCCGCCTCCACCACTCGTATCTGAGGTGGTGGTGGTCGCAGCCGTGGTGGTCGTAGTTGTGGAACTCGCCGTGGTGGTAGTGGAGCTAGCTGTGGTGGTCGTGCTGGAGGGCGGCGCGACAGCGGCTAGCAGATTGGACAGGATCTGGGCGACCTCGCCCCGGGTCATGGCGCCCCGGGCATCCAGGCTGGAGAGGTCGAGTCCCGTCAGCAATCCGTTGTACTCAGCGCGGGCGGCGCTTGCTCCGTGGGTAGCGTCGAGATCCCAACCGGGGGTGCTCGTCCAACCGGCAGGAGGAGCGGGCAGGAGACCGGGCTGCAGATCATCGGCCGCGCGCACAACCATGCTGACGACCTGGAGTCGTGTGATGCTGGAGTACGGATCGAACTCCGTCGCCGTCCTTCCCACGGTGATGCCCGCAGCTGCACACACGGCTACGTAGTTGTCAGGATACAGTTCGTCGGGACCGCTATCGGTCACGTCGGCAAACGGGCAGACGTTGGCCTCGGACACCGGGTATCCGCCCGCGAGCACGATCATCTTGGCAAATTGCTGGCGTTTGACATCATCGTTTGGACCGAATTGGCCGGTGGGGTATCCGTTCACGATGCCTCGGGAGGCGAGGTCGACTATGGCGGCGTGCTCGGGGTGAGTGATGGGAACGTCTGGAAAGCTGGGCGTGTCGGCCAGGGCGAGCGAGACCAACGAGACGGCTAGGATCGCCACGAGCACGGTGGCGACGAGGAGGGCCGGCAGGGCTCCACGGCGGCCCCCGGTTCGCGTGCATCTGACGACAGCTCTACGTCCCACGTCGGCTCTCCGTTCCATGTCGGCTCTCCTTGCACAGTCTCTCGGGAAGCCTCAAGGGGAGCTGATGCTCCGCTGACTCCCTCAGCCTAGTCTAAGCCGGTAGGAGTGGTTGGGCAAGATGGAGCAACTCTTCCACGTGCCCTCCGAGTTCAGTCCCAACTCCACTTGACGCCGTTCCATGACTTCCACAGAAGCGTATCGCCAGTACTCCTTGCGAAGAGGTGCAGGCTGTCGACGCCCCAGGAGGTGGCCGCCACGCCTGAGGCCACTGCTCCACCTCCCAGGTTGTTCCAATCCGACCAGGTGTTATTGCTGTACGTCCTCTGCCAGATCGTCGTGCCGGAACCGCGGGCGAAGACGTCCATCCGCTCGTTCGATGGAGAGACGGCCGCCGGACCTGAGGAGAGGCTTCCGCCGAGGCTTGTCCACTGGTTCCACCCCATGCTGCTCATCGTCCGTCGCCAGAGAGCGTTGTCGGTGCCCTGCACGAACACGTCAAGCCGGGCGCTCGCGTAATAGACGGCGGCTGGGTCGGAGCCGGCCTTAAGAGTGCCGCCAAGATCCTGCCACGCCGACCAAGTCGATCCATCGTACGTACACTGCATGAGGGTTCCGGTAGAGCTACGGGCGAACACCAGGATTTGACCGCCGGGCAATGCTATCGCTGCCGGCCCCGAGGTGAGCTTGCCTGGGACGCTGGTCCAGGACGACCATCTGTCTCCATTGTAGTGCTTCCACACGAGGGTATTATCGGAGCCGCGCGCCAGCACGTCGATCGGGTGGCCGGGCGATGAGACTGCCGCCACGCAAGAATCGGGAGCCAACGATCCGCCGAGGTCCTTCCAGTTAGACCACCGGCCGTCGTACGAGATGTATGCCAACTGGCCGGCGGCCCCTCTGGCGAAGACGTCAAGCCTGTTGCCGCCCCACGAAGTGACGCCGGGAGCGGAGGTGATCGCTCCGCCAAGATCGCGGTAGCCCGCGGTGACGAGGGTCGTGGAGGTGGTCGTGGAGCTGGTCGTTGAACTGGTGGTGGTCGACGAAGTCGTGGTCGTCGTCGCCATGGTGGTTGTTGTGGTAGTGGCCGCCGTGGTCGTGGTGGTGGGCGGCGTCGCGAGCTTGATCAGGTTGTAGAGCACCTGTGCCACCTCACCACGACTCATGCTCCCTCTGGGGTCGAGTGAAGAGAGCGGCAGGCCGTCGAGCAGCCCATTGTACTGTGCCCGGGTGGCATTGGCGCCATGGATGGGGTCTGAGCCCCAAGTCCCGGTGGCCGCCCAACCGGCCGGGGGAGTGGCCAGAAGGTCGGAGCGCAGATTCACGGCCGCACGTACGACCATGGTGATCACCTGATAGCGGGTGATGTTGTCGTACGGCTTGAACATGGTTGCCGTGTAGCCGGTCGTGATGCCTCTGGCGGCGCAGACGGCTACGTAGTTGTCAGGGAAGAGGGTGCTCGGACCGCCCTTGTCCACGTCGACGAAGTAGCAAATATCGTCCTCGGAGGCGGGAAATCCTCCGGCAAGAACGATCATCTTGGCGAACTGTTGGCGCATCACCGGGTCGCTCGGGCCGAAGTTGCCCGTTCCGTATCCGCTGACGACCCCTTGGTCGGCCAGCGCGTTCACGGCGACGTAGTAGGGATGCGATGAGGGGACATCGGAAAAGCCGGCCGTGTCGGCCAAGGCAAGAGATACAGCCGAGACCGTGAGCGCGATCACGAGGACCGCGATGCCCAGGGCTGTTAGAAGGTGCCTCCCCCGCTTTGCCGTCATGGGTTTGAGTAGGGCAGTCTTCTTGAGC
>ENA-UOUL01000146-UOUL01000146.1-bioreactor-metagenome-genome-assembly--contig:-NODE-146-length-116441-cov-8.414132_pt1 | contig 116441 bp, 126 predicted proteins | sample MGYA00249838_ERZ747220 | MGnify/ENA primary metagenome ERZ747220 (study PRJEB28778, sample SAMN05720191) | bioreactor metagenome | isolation source: Anaerobic biogas reactor | place... | reverse complement strand
TCTGCGCCCACTCGGGACGCGAGCCGTCCTCGGCGATCTGCACGTTCCAGCCGGCCTTGCCGATCCAGCCGAGGTGGGTCTCGAGGATCTGGCCGATGTTCATACGACGCGGAACACCGTGCGTGTTGAGGATGATGTCGACCGGGGTGCCGTCGGGCAGGAACGGCATGTCCTCCTGCGGGAGGATCTTGCCGATGACGCCCTTGTTGCCGTGGCGGCCGGCGAGCTTGTCGCCGTCCTGGATCTTGCGCTTCTGTGCCACGTACACGCGGACGAGCTCGTTGACGCCCGGGGGCAGATCGTCGTCGTCCTCGCGCGAGAACACGCGGACACCGATGACCTTGCCGGTCTCACCGTGCGGCACCTTCAGCGAGGTGTCGCGGACCTCGCGCGCCTTCTCACCGAAGATCGCGCGGAGCAGACGCTCCTCGGGGGTCAGCTCGGTCTCGCCCTTCGGGGTGACCTTGCCGACGAGGATGTCGCCGTCGCGGACCTCCGCACCGATGCGGACGATGCCGCGCTCGTCGAGGTCGGCGAGGACCTCGTCGGAGACGTTCGGGATGTCGCGGGTGATCTCCTCGGCACCGAGCTTGGTGTCGCGGGCGTCGATCTCGTGCTCCTCGATGTGGATCGAGGTGAGCACGTCCTCCTCCACGAGGCGCTGCGACAGGATGATCGCGTCCTCGTAGTTGTGGCCTTCCCACGGCATGATCGCCACGAGCAGGTTCTTGCCGAGCGCCATCTCACCGTTCTCGGTGCAGGGGCCGTCGGCGAGGACCTGACCGGCCTCGACGCGGTCGTTCTCGTCCACGATCGGGCGCTGGTTGCTGCAGGTGCCCTGATTCGAACGATCGAACTTGCGCAGACGGTACGTCTTGCGGCTGCCGTCGTCGGCCATCACGGTGATGAAGTCGGCGGAGACCTCCTCGACCACGCCGGACTTCTCGGTGACGATGACGTCGCCGGCGTCCACCGCGGCACGCAACTCCATGCCCGTACCGACGATCGGCGACTCGCTGCGCACCAGCGGCACGGCCTGACGCTGCATGTTCGCGCCCATGAGGGCACGGTTGGCGTCGTCGTGTTCGAGGAACGGGATCATCGCGGTCGCGACCGACACCATCTGGCGCGGCGACACGTCCATGTACTCGACGCCGTCGGCGGGCACGTACTCGATCTCCGCGCCCTTCTTGCGGACGAGGACGCGGCTCTCGGCGAAGCGACCCTCCGAGTCGATCGGCGAGTTGGCCTGCGCGATGAGGTAGCGATCCTCCTCATCGGCGGTGAGGTACTCGACCTGGTCGGTGACCTTGCCGTCGACGACCTTGCGGTAGGGCGTCTCGATGAAGCCGAACGGGTTGACCCGCGCGTACACCGAGAGCGACCCGATCAGGCCGATGTTCGGGCCTTCCGGGGTCTCGATCGGGCACATACGACCGTAGTGCGACGGGTGGACGTCTCGGACCTCGAGGCCGGCACGCTCGCGCGACAGACCACCGGGGCCGAGCGCCGAGAGGCGACGCTTGTGCGTCAGGCCCGACAGCGGGTTGTTCTGGTCCATGAACTGCGACAGCTGGGAGGTTCCGAAGAACTCCTTGATCGCAGCGACGACCGGACGGATGTTGATCAGCGTCTGGGGCGTGATCGCCTCGACGTCCTGCGTGGTCATGCGCTCACGAACCACACGCTCCATGCGGGACAGGCCCACCCGGATCTGGTTCTGGATGAGCTCGCCGACCGTGCGCAGGCGACGGTTGCCGAAGTGATCGATGTCGTCGACCTCGACGGGAACCTCGACGCCGCCGGGGGCGGTCATCCGGTTCTCGCCCGCGTGCAGACGCACCAGGTACTCGATGGTGGTGACGATGTCGTCCTCGGTGAGGGTCGACGCCTCGATCGGCTGGCCGGTGTTCAGGCCCAGCTTCTTGTTGATCTTGTAACGCCCGACGCGCGCGAGATCGTAACGCTTGTCCTTGAAGAAGAGGTTCTCGAGGAGCGTCTGCGCGCTCTCCTTGGTCGGCGGCTCACCCGGACGCAACTTGCGGTAGATGTCGAGCAGCGCCTCGTCGGTGCCGGCCGTGTTGTCCTTCTCGAGGGTGGACATCATGATCTCGGAGAAGCCGAAGCGCTCCACGATCTGCTCGGTGCTCCAACCCAGCGCCTTGAGCAGGACGGTGACCGGCTGGCGACGCTTGCGGTCGATACGCACACCGACGGTGTCGCGCTTGTCGACGTCGAACTCGAGCCAGGCGCCACGGCCCGGGATGACCTTGACGCTGTGCAGGTCCTTCTCGGTGCTCTTGTCGACAGACCTGTCGAAGTAGACACCGGGCGACCGCACGAGCTGCGAGACCACGACACGCTCGGTGCCGTTGATGATGAAGGTGCCCTTGTCGGTCATCATCGGGAAATCACCCATGAAGACCGTCTGGCTCTTGATCTCACCGGTGTTGTTGTTGATGAACTCGGCAGTGACGAACAGCGGCGCCGCGTACGTCATGTCCTTTTCCTTGCAGTCCTCGACGGAGGCCTTGACCTCGTCGAAGCGCGGATCGGAGAAGGACAGGGACATCGAACCCGAGAAGTCCTCGATCGGCGAGAGCTCGGCGAGGATCTCCTCGAGACCGCCGACGGCATTGCTGTCGCCACGGTCGGCAGCCTTCGCGCGCCAGCGCTCGGAGCCGATCAGCCATTCGAAGGAATCTGTCTGTAGATCGAGGAGCCCGGGAACTTCGAGGGGCTCGCGGATCTTCGCGAACGACACCCTTCGGGGGGCTCCGGGGATTCCGGCAACTGCCTTGGTCTGGCTAGAGACTGCCAAGATGCGTCCTTCCAGCACCTCACGCGGGCCGCTCCGACCGGTGCGACCGCCGCTGTACCTGCTTCTTCATGTGGGGCGTTTGGCTGGTCACAACCCGAACGAGAACCCCGCCGAAGAGTCCGCGGATCACGCCCGGAAGGGCGGTTTCACAGCTCGACGATCGAAGGATGGACAGGAGGCAGCCAGCGCAAAGACCTAACTTACATGATGAGAGCAGGGATGTCCACTGGGGTGCCTCAAGCAAACCTGGCGACGACCCTCGAATCCACCGGGTCGCGCAGGCGTACCGATAGAGTGACCGCTCCGGCGTCCCACGTCAAGGCCCCGTACCGGACCGTTCGGCCCCGACCCTGCGCACCACAGCCGTCACTCCGCTCCCATCGGCGGATGGTGGATCACCGGTCCCGAACCTCGGAGACCAGCCACCGGCCGTCGACCTTCTCCATCCGCGCGATGATCGGTGCCGCAGCGCTGCCAAGCGCCACGTTGTCCCCGGACGCACTGACATTGATGTATGTCAAGACCTCCGCGTGCTCATCGTCGAGCATCAAGGCACCGGCCTGCGTGATGGTCGTTTCGGTGGAGGTGTGTGTCTGCAACACCGCCTGCTTGGTGACCTCGGCCGACTCGTCGAACTCCGGGATCAGTTCTTCGGCGAGTACCCCTCTCATACGGTCGAAATCCTCGTCGACCGTCCGGTAGTCGTAGCTGTGCAACGTGGCGATCGCATCGGCCGCGGCCTTCGTGACCTGGGCGGTGGCCGTCCGATCGATGACGGCGTGGTTCGTGGGGGCACCCGGTTGCAGCGCCGCGACCACCGCGAACGCGCCGACGACCACGGTGGCGGCACCCACCGCCACCACGGGCTTCCAACTCCGGCGCGTGATCGGCGACCCGTCACCGGTGTCTGCACCCGCATCCGCGTCCGTGTCGGTGTCGGTGTCGGTGTCGGTGTCGACTGGTGTGACGCCGGGCGACTCCGGGGCCGGATCGTCCCCGGAGGGGTACCGCCGCACCGACTCCTGTTCCGGTGCGTCCGGTGCCGGGTCGGAGGTGCCCGACACGGGGGTTGCGGACTCCGGCTCGGCAGTCGGCGCCGGTTTCGTGAGTTCCACCGGCGGGTCGTCCCGGTCCGGCAACGACGGCTCGGGGGTTCCCTGCGGCGGCTTCGGCCTCTGCCGATTCGCACCGGCGATCTTGTGTCGGCGGCGTGGGGTTCCCGCCGGGTCCGTCGGGCGGCGTCTCGGGGGCGTCACACCTGCTCCTTCATCGTTCGTCCCTGCATCGTTCGGCCCTGCGTCGACCGGTCGCCGTTCCTGACGTTCACGGAGCCGGCACCTCCCCGTTGTCGGGCACGGGATTCTCGGGCGCGGGATTCTCGGGCGCGGGATTCTCGGGCGCGGGATTCTCGGGCGCGGCCTCGGCCCCCCCGGGCACCTGATCCTGACCGGGGGGGATCGGTCGGCCCTGCTCGTCGACCCGACCCAAGCGCAATGTCGTCGAGGTGACCTGTTCGACAGTCGTCGCCTTCCAGGTGTCGCCGTCCTTGCGCATCGCGACGTTCAAGGCGCGCCTTTCGTCGATGTAGACGGCCGTGTACTGCCTGTGTACGTCCAGCAGGACCATCACCTCGGCTGTGCCCTCGCCTCGATCGAGCTCGGTGACGGCCCCGGTCACGACCTCCGCCGACTGGTCGACGCTGCTGGCCGCCACCTGGTCACGGATCCTCTGTTCGTTCGCCGCAAGATCGTTCTCGAGCGCGTCACCGGTGATCGACGACCGCATCGCACTGATGGACCCGTCGATGTCCTGCCCATCCATACTGTTGAGGTTGATCGCGGCCTGCTTCGCGCCGACCAACGCCGCATCCCGGGCGGACGCTTCCGGTCGCTCGACGAGCAGAACCCGACCCCACCCGTAACCGAACCAGCCGGCGGTCACGAGCGCGACGAGCGCGAGGACACACACCGCCGCCAGCGCTACCTTGCGTGGACCGTCGCCGCCCGCTCGGCTCTCCTGCGACCGCGACGGATCCTTCGTCGGCGAACCCTCCGCTGCACTCGGGCCCTCCGGGGCGCTCGAGCCCTCCGGTTCATCCGGCATCGACGTGGGTGTGCTGTCCGAACTCACTGATTCAACCTACTCACTGCTCACTTCGGGGTGACCCCGAGCAACGGCGCGATCTGCGACGCCGCCGGGTTCAGATTGAGCCTGTCGGGATCCTTCTTCGGGGTGAAATCCCACGGCTGGATCGTCGCGGGATCGGCGAACACGATCCGGTTCGCGCTGCGTACGCCCGTGACGCTGCCCTGGGGAACCTCACACGACGCCTCGGTGTTGAACGGGAAGTCCTGCTGATGGTCGTCGAAATTCGGATCCTGTGCCTTCATCTCGTCGATGATCGCGTGGGTGCCCTCGTAGCCGATGGTGCACGACGGCGGATTGTTCGTCTCGAGGACGATTCCCTGATGGACCGTGCCGTCCCCCGGCGCGACCGTCCCGGCGCTCGCCGCGACCGCGGGCAGGAACGCCAGCAGAGGCTGTAGCGCGACGGCCTGCGGCGCGAGGGTGCGGCCCAGAGCCGCCAGGTTCGTCAGGTTCGCGGTCAGACCGGGACCGGACTGCGCCACCAGCTGAGCCAGTTGGTCGCCCGCCTCGGTCCCGGTGACGATCAACCGACGCAGATCGGGATCACTGTCGCGCAGCTGCGCGGTGACCAGATCGAGATCGGTGCTGAACTGCTCGATCGCCGACGACTGTTCCGACTGGGTGGTCAGCACCGTCTCACTGCTGCGGATCAGGCCCACGGTCTGCGGCAGATACTCGACTCCCGCTGCACTGAGCTCCGCGAGGGAGTCGACGAGGACCTGAAGGTCGTCGCCGCGGCCGTCGAAGGCGGCACCGAGTTCGGTGACGACGGTGTGCAGGTCGTCCACCGGCACCGATCGTGCCAGCGTGTCGGTGCTCAACAGCAGTTCCTCGACGGGCACCGGGAGATCGTCGGCGGTCGACTCGATGATCGACCCCTCCGTCAGATACGGACCTTCGTCGGTGGAGGGCTGCAGATCGACGTACTGTTCACCGATCGCCGACCTGTTCGCGACCACCGCGCGCGCGGACGCGGGGATCCGGGGGCCTCCGTTGTCGAGTTGCAGTTCGACGTCGACCCCGTCCGACGTCAGCGAAAGGTCGCCGACCCGACCGACCGGCACACCGCGATACGTGACTTCCGCGTTGCGGAACACTCCCCCGGAATCCGGGAATCGGGCATTGACGGTGTACTGCCCGAACCCGAGCAGGTTGTCGAGGCGCACGTACCGTGCACCGACGTACACGATCCCCAGCAGTGCGATCACCAGGAAGATCACGAGTTGCGCCTTCACGAGCCGAGATCTCATCGTCCACCCCCGATACCGAGCTGGTCCATCAGCCCCTCCAACGGGTCCGGAACGGAAACGGCTGCACCGAGCCCCGGGATGCCGACTTCCGGCAGCGACACACCGTCGGGCAGGACATCGGTCAATGTGGGTGCCGGTAGCGGCGGGACCAGCGAGATGGTCGGCCAGCCCACCGCCGGACCGTTGCCGTTGTAGTACGGATTCGACGGATCCACGACGGGCAGCGGCGAACCGAACCTCGGTTGCCGGTAGACCGGGTCGCCCTGGCCGACCCCGAGCGCCGACAGGGCGTTGCCGATCTGGAGATCGACGATCAGGAACAGGTTCACCGATCCGCCGAGCGCGATCTTCTCGACACCGTCCGGGAACGGCACCGTCGGGATGAACGGCAGCGCCTCCACGAGGTCGTCGCCCGCTGCCGCCAGTTGCTGCAGCGTGGGTCGCAACGCGAGCAGGTCGGCGATCAGATCGTCCTTCGACTGATCGAGGATGTCGGTGCCGGCGGTCCCGAGCCGATCGAGTTGCGTCAGCAACTGGGTGAGCTCGGGGCGTTGCTGTTCGAGCACCTCGGTCGCGACCGGCAACTGATCGAGGATCTCCTCGATCCGCGTGTTCTGCGCGGCGACGCGGCTCGAGAGTGCATCGAGCCCGTCGAGTGCGCGAGTGATGTCCTCGCGTTGTTCTGTGAGACCCGAGATCAGGGTGTCCGCCTGTTCGAGAAGGCTGCGTGTGACGCCCTCCCTGCCGTCGAACGCCGTCGACAGCTCGTCGACGATGGGCGCGAGCTGGCCGATGCCACCACCGTTGAGCAGCAGCGACAACGCACCGAGCACGGGTTCGATCTCGGTGGCATGCCGTGTCCGGTCGAGCGGGATGACGTCACCGTCCGCCAGACGACCGGTGGGCTCCTCGCTCGTCGGCGGGCCGAGCTGGACGAATTTCTCACCCAGGATGCTGGTCTGTTCGACCGCCGCGAAGGCATTGGCCGGCAGGTCCGCGGCGGAATCCACGACCACGTCGACGACGGCGGTCCAGGCGTCGTCCGGCGCGATCCCGATCGACTCGACCCGCCCCATCGGAACACCGTCGACCTTCACCGTCGATTGCGGGACCAGATCCAGCACGTTGTCGAACCGGATGCTGACGTGGATCGGATCGTCACCGATGTCCGCGCCACCGGGCAGCGGTACCGAGCTCAGTCCACCGCAGCCCGACACCGACAGCGCGACGACGCACACTCCGGCACCGATCGCCGATCGGGTTGTTCCTCCGGCGCGCCTCACTCGCCCTCCCCCTGTCCTGCGGTTCCGAACTGTCCGGCATTGCCGAGGCGAGGTGAGACGACACCGGGCACGGTCCCCGGAACCACCTGCCGTTGGATGTTGTCGCCGCTGAGGATGCCGAACGGCAGGATCAGGTCGGGTGTCTTCTGCGCCGCCGTGACCTGCCCCATGATGTCGGCGCAGTGGTCGATCAGCGGCTGCATCTGCCGTCCGAGGGCATCGAAGTCCGGATCCCCGGGCACCAGATTGCCGAGATCGATGAGCTTGCAGACCGCACCCGCGGGATCCTGCAGGTCGGTCAGGACGAGGCGCGACGCCAACGCGCCCGCCTCGGCGTCGTACGAGTTGACGAGATTGCTCACCGCGAGCGGCAGCAGCGTCAACGAGTTCACGAGCGATTCGCGCTGAGCTGCCAGAGTCTGCGTCACCGGGACCAGTGCGTCGACGTTGTCCTTGACCGCGTCCTGGTTGTCGCGGACGAACGTCGCGACGTCGCCGAGCGAGAGCGAGAGCAGTTCGAGTGCCTGACCGAGATTCTCGCGTTCGCCGGAGAGGAAACCGGAGAGCTCGGCGAGTTGGGTGTTGAAGTCGCGGACCTGCTGATCGTTCGCGGCCAGCGCTCCGACGAACACGTTCAGGTTGTCGATGGTCGTGAACAGATCTCCGCGGGATTCGTTGAGGGTGCGGGCGGCCGCCGACAGATCCTGGATGCTGTTGCCGAGCGCGGCGCCGTTTCCCTCGAGGTTCTCGGCACCGACGCGGACGAACTCGGTGAGCGCCCCGTCGGCGTTCGCGCCTTCCGGCCCGAGGGCGCGGGACAGATCGTCGATGCTCTTGTACAGCTCGTCGACCTCCACCGGCGTCGCGGTGTGGTCCCGCTCGATGACCGCTCCGTCGGACATCGTGTCGCCCCCGGTGTATGCGGGGGTGAGCTGGACGTAGCGGTCCGCGACCACCGACGGAGTGATCTGGACGGCGTGCGCGTCGGCCGGGATGTCCACTCCCCGATCGATGCGCATCGTGACCCGGACGGTCTCGCCTTCCGGTTCGACGCCGGTGACGGTACCGACCTTCACCCCGAGGACACGCACATCGGAACCACCGTAGATGCCGACGGCCTTGTCGAAATGGGCGGTGATATCGGTCGTGCCGGCCCGTGTGAACAGCCACCATCCACCGACGGCGACGGCTGCCACGGCCACCACGATCGCAGTGCCGAGCGCGATGATCCGGGTGCGTCCGGATCCGCCGGTCGCCTGATCGTCCGTGTGTGCCATCAGTTCCCCCCTTCGAGCGTGCGTGCAGGGTCCCGGTATCCGGGGATCTCCGGCAGGCCCGGCGGCGTGAGATTGACGATGACCTGATCGAACCAGCGACCGTTGCCCACGACGTTCGCGTACAGCCGCACGAACGGCTCGTACAGCTCCATCGCCTTGTCGATGTTGTCGTTGTTGTCCTGCAGGATCTGCACGACCCCGCGCAGGTTCTCGAGCGCGGGCCCGATCTGTTCCTGGTTCTCCACGACCAGCGCCGACAACTGCGTCGACAACCGTTTCGTGCCGTCCAGCAGTTGCGAGATCGCCTGCTGCCGGGTGTTGAGTTCGGTGATGAGCAGCGCACCGTCGGAGAGCAGTTTCGTGAACTCGGTGTTGCGATCGGCGAGGATCTGCGACACCCCGGCCGTCGCCTCCAGCAGCTTCTTCAGTTCCGCGTCGCGGCTCGCGACGGTCTGCGACAGCCGGCTGACACCGTCGAGCGACGCCCGGATGTCGTCCGGTGTCTCCGAGAACGCCTGAGAGAGGGTCTCGAAGCTCGTCGCGAGTTGCTCGGTGTCGATGTCGCCGAGGGTGTCCGCCGCCGACGAGAACGCCTCGATGACGTCGTAGGGAGCCACGGTGCGTTCGAGCGGGATCCGGTCATCGGGGTCGAGCGAGTCCGCGCCGCTCGGGTCGAGCGCGAGGTACTTCTGCCCGAGGATCGTCTTGATCTGGATGGATGCGGACGTGTTGTCGCCCACCCATGCGTCCTTGACCTGGAAGGACACGACGACACGGTCACCCTCGAGTTCGACCGCCGTGACCTGCCCCACCTTGACGCCCGCGATGCGGACCTCGTTGGTGGACTTGAGTCCCGCGGCCTCGCTGAATTCGGCCTTGTAGGTGGCGCCCGCGCCGATGATCGGCAGCGAGTCGAGGAAGAACGCGGACAGGGTGGCCAGCAGGATCACGACGATGCCCAGGGCACCGGCGGCTGCCGGACTGCGGCGTCTGCTCATCGTTCCCCCGCCTCCTGCAACTCCTGCATCCCTTCCTGCGAGCACCGCTTGGCCGCGTTGGTGTAGATGGGCTGGTTCACGGTGGGCAGTCCCGTCGGCAGTTCGAGGTACGGAACCGAACCGGGGCCGGCGACGATGTCGATGCCGCACAGGTAGAACTGGAACCACGAGCCGTAGCTCGCGACCCGCCCCAGCTTCTCGAGCTTGACCGGGAACGTCGCGAGAACCTGGTCGAGTTCGTCACTGTTCGCGTTGAGCGTCGACGTCAGGGTGTTCAGCGCGGTGATCGATTCGGTGACCGCCGGTCGTGTCGGTTCGAGAACGTCGGCGACCGCGTCGGTGAGTCCGGCCATGGACTGCACGGCGGAACCGACCGTTCCGCGGTCCGCGGCGAGTCCGCTCACGAGTGCCTGGGTGTTGACCAGGAGGCTGTCGAGTTGCTCGTCGCGCTCGTCGAGTGTGCCCAGCACCGTGTTGAGATTGTCGATGACGGCACCGATCACGCGGTCCTTGTCGGCGATCGTGTTGGTCAGCGTCGCGGTGTTGCGCACCAGGTCGTCGATCGTGCCCGATTCGCCCTGGAACACCTGGATGATCTGGTACGAGAGCTTGTTGACGTCCTCGGCGCTGAGCGTCTGGAACAGCGGGCGGAACCCGTCGAACAGGGTTGTGAGGTTGACCGCGGGCCGGGTCCGTTCGAGCGGGATCGTCTCTCCGCCCGTCAGTTTCGCGCCCTGATCACCTTCGCCCTGCCCCAGTGCGATGTACCGCTGTCCGACGAGATTGCGGAATCGGATGGTCGCGGTGGTGGATGCCGGCAGCCAGTCGCGGTCGGACACGGTGAAGGTCACCCGCGCCAGGCTGTCGTCGACGATCTCGATGCCTTCGACCTGCCCGACACGCACACCGGCGATGCGGATGTCGTCGCCTTCGTTCAGCGAGGTGACGTCGGAGAACACCGCGTGGTACTTCGTGCCGCCTCCGCCGCCGAGGCTCGCGATGGTCGCGGCCAGCAGACCTGTCGCGAAGACCGTGACGACGGCGAACACGACGAGTTTGGTCAGGGGTGCTGCAAGTCCTCTCACCGGAAGCTCACCTCCGTACCGCGGATCGCGGGCGCGCCGATCCGGGTGGTCCAGGACGGGACGTCCCCGGGTGCGATACCCATGGCCTGGCCGTACACGACGTCGAGCGTCTCCTGTTCGAGTTGCGATCCGACGTACGACACGGTGGTCGCGGTGTCGGGTCCGGTGAGTCCGATGATCGTCGAGACGTCATCGGGCACACCCGAACCCTCGGGTGCCGGGAAGTACGGGATCGTCTCGGGCCCGGGGTTACGTGACGGAATCTGGTAGGAGCCGTCGTTGATCGAACCGCCGGGATACTGCGGGAACATGCGTCCGGGCGCCGTCACCTCGTCGTAGCAGGCGGGGCCGCGGGTGTCGAGCATGCGTGGCTCGTCCTGGTTCGGCAGATACCGCCCCTTCGGGTTGGTGAACTGGATGTTCGCTCGCACTCCGGGGAACGGGTCGTCGACGGCGAGCACATCCGCCGCGGCGGGCGCCGCGTCGGCGAAGCCCCGGAGCATGCAGGGGAAGGACGGCGAGTAGCGCGCGAGCAACTGCAGCGCCTCCTTCGAATCCGCGGAGATGGTGATGAGCGACTCGGCGTTCGTCTGCAGCAGGTCCGCGGTCGACGCGGCACCCGCGGTGGCGCTCGCGAGCAACGTCCGGATCTGGTCCTGCTGTTCGACGATCGTGTTTCCGGTGACCCGCAGGTTGTCGAGCGCCGACACGAGTGCCGGTGCGGCCTCGGAGTAGGTGTCGGCGAAGTCCGCGAGGCCGCGCAGGTCCTCTTGCAGGGTCGGTAGTTCCGCGCCGACCTCCCGGAAGATCCGTTCGAGGTCCTCGACGGTGCGTCCGAGGGTCTCGCCGCGGCCGCTGAGGCCCTGTGCGAGCGCCCCGAGGGTGTTGGCGAGATCCTGCGGCGGTATCGCCTGCAGCAGGGGCAGCACCCCGTCGAGGACCTCGCCGAGTTCGACGGTCTCGGCGCTGGTGTCCTGGACCAGGACGTCACCGGCTTCCAGGGGTCGGCCCGGATCGTCGGGAATCACCAGCGACACGTAGCGCTCACCGAACAGCGTCTTCGGAAGCAGCCGCGCGGTGGCGTTCGCCGGGATCAGCTCGGCCTTGTCCGGGTCGATGGCGAGGACCGACGTGACCCGGTCCCCTTCGGCACTCGTCGACCGGACCTCCCCCACCAACACACCGCGCACCTTCACGTCGGCGTTGCTGGGCAACGCGTTTCCGATGCTGTCGGTGAGCAGGTCGACCTCGACGACCTTCTTGAAGGCCTTGTTGTACATCGCGATGGTCACGAACAGGAACAGTGCGAGCACGAGGAAGAACACGACACCGAGAACGCGGCGCCGCAGAACCGATGTGGTGTCGTTCATCCGGCCACCCTCACCGTCGTGGTCGTACCCCAGATCGCCAGGCTGAGGAAGAAGTCGAGGACGGCGATGGTTACGATGGCGGTGCGGACCGCGCGACCGACCGCGACACCGACGCCGGCGGGTCCGCCGCTGGCGTGGAATCCGTAGTAGCAGTGGATGAGGATGAGCACGAACGCGAAGACCAGCACCTTCGCGAACGAATACAGAACGTCCTCCGGCGGTAGGAACAGATTGAAATAGTGGTCGTAGGAACCCGGTGACTGGCCGTTGAACGTCGTACTGATCACGCGTGTCATCAGGTACGCCGCGAGCAGACCCACGATGTAGAGGGGGATGACCGCGATGAACCCGGCGATCATCCGTGAAGTGACGAGGAACGGCACCGACGGCACCGCCATCACTTCGAGTGCGTCGATCTCCTCACTGATGCGCATCGCGCCGAGTTGCGCGGTGAACCCGCACCCCACCGTCGCCGACAGGGCCAGCGCCGCGACGATCGGGGCGAGTTCACGGGTGTTGACGTAGGCGGAGAGGAAGCCCGTGAGCACGGACGAACCGAGTTGTTCGAGTGCGGCATAGCCCTGCAGTCCGACGACGACACCGGTGAACCCGGCCATCATCGCGATGACGCCGATGGTCCCGCCGATCACGGCGAGCGCTCCACTGCCGAAGGTGACCTCGGCCAGGAGCCTGAGCACTTCCTTGCGGTAGTGCGTGAGGGTCCGCGGCACCCACGCGACGGCCCGGGCGTAGAAGGACATCTGCTCGCCGGCACGGTCGAGAACGTTCAGCGGAGTGCGCAGCACCTTACGGCCACGGATGAGAACGAGGTCTCCGCGGCCCTTCGCGATTGTCATCTGATCAGGACCCCTTCGCAGGAACGATCTGCAGGTACACCATCGTGAGGATGAGATTGGCGAAGAACAGCAGCAGGAACGTGATGACGACCGTCTGGTTCACCGCCTCGCCCACACCTTTGGGACCCGCCCCCGGATGAAGGCCCTTGTAGGCCGCGACGACGCCGGCGATCAGCCCGAATATCGCGGCTTTGAGCTCTGCCACATACAGATCCGGCAACTGGGCCAGAGCCGAGAACGACGCGAGGTAGGCACCGGGGGTGCCGCCCTGCAGGATGACGTTGAAGAAGTACCCGCCCGCGACACCGACGACCGAGACGAGGCCGTTGAGCAGGAGCGCGACCAGGACCATCGCGAGGACGCGCGGGACGACGAGACGCTGGATGGGATTGATACCCAGCACTTCCATCGCGTCGATCTCCTCGCGGATGGTGCGCGAGCCGAGATCCGCGGTGACCGCGGATCCCGCTGCGCCCGCGATCAGCAACGCTGTCACGATCGGGCTGCCCTGCTGGATCACGGCGAGCACGCTGGCCGCGCCCGTGAACGATTCGGCGCCGAGCTGTTTGATCAGCGACCCGGTCTGCAGTGAGACCACGGCACCGAACGGAATCGCGACGAGTGCCGTCGGCAGGATCGTGACGCTGGCGATGAACCAGGCCTGCTCGATGAATTCTCGGAACTGGAACGGTCGTCGGAACGTGTTGCGCACGACGTCGACGAACAGTTCGACGATGTTCCCGGCCTGCGTCAGCGCGCCGTGCACGGGGCGCACGAGCGAGGTACTTCCCCCCATCGGTTCTCCTGCCTACCGGTCTTGCGGGTGTCGGTGGTCGTCCACGGCCTGGACCGGGATGATCTGGGTGTCGGCGTCGTTGAAGCCGGTGTCGTCGTGACGATAACCGTCCTCGGGGTACGCGGAGGCGGCATCGCCCTCTTCGAGCGATTCGACGATCGCTGCCTGCGCGGCCGGCGGCAGGGTGTGCAGGATCTGCCGCACACGTTCCTTGCGGCGTCCGACGGCCTGCCGCACCGGCATTCCCGGCGTCGCCTGCATCTGCGGGATGATTCCCTCGATGTCGTCGACGCCGCCGGCGTGGTGCCCGGCGTCGACGAGCGCCTGCTCGTGCGCCATCGTGGCTTCGTCCTTCTCCTCGGACATACCGATCGGCCCGATCATCGTGCCGTTGAGGAACTGCTTGACCACCGGTTCGTCGGAGGTGAGCAGCACCTCTCGGGGACCGAACATCACCAACTGGCGACGGAAGAGCATGCCGATGTTGTCGGGGACGGTCCGCGCGAGGTTGATGTTGTGCGACACGATCAGGATCGTCGCGTCGATCTCGGCGTTGATGTCGATCAGCGTCTGCGAGATGTACGTGGTGCGTACGGGATCGAGACCCGAGTCGGGTTCGTCGACGAGGATGATCTGCGGATCCAGAACCAGCGCTCGGGCGAGTCCGGCGCGCTTGCGCATCCCGCCGGAGATCTCGCCGGGCAGTTTGTCCTCGGCACCGAGCAGACCGACGAGTTCGAGCTTCTCCATGACGATCTTGCGGACGTCGGACTCGGACTTCTTGGTGTGCTCGCGCAGCGGGAAGGCCACGTTGTCGTACAGGTTCATCGATCCGAACAACGCGCCGTCCTGGAAGAGCACGCCGAACAGTTTGCGGATCTCGTAGAGCTCCTTCGACGAGCACTGCAGGATGTCGGTGCCGTCGATGACGATCGATCCCTGCTCCGGGCGCAGCAGACCGATCAACGACTTCAGGAACACCGACTTACCGGTGCCCGACGGACCCAGCAGCGCGCTGACCTCACCGGCCGGCAGGGTCAACGTGACGTCCTGCCAGATCCGCTGCGAGCCGAAGGACTTGGTGAGTCCCTCGACCGATACCTCGACTCCCACGATTACCTCCACACTGTTCGATGCCATCCCATCCCTGTGGGTTGGGCCACTCTATCGCACCGAAGTGGTAACTGTGACACCGGATCCTACTAATGAGTAAGAACGCATTTCAAGTCGGTTGTGACAGGTGCGTCCGTCCCCCTACCTGCGCAAACATGATCACGTTCACGTTGTACGAGGACACCGCGCCACCCGAACGCCCGGACGACCCGGCTTGCACCGGCGATACCGCGTGTCGCGGAGTGGTCACGCGCCGGGGATTTTCACCCCCTGCAACGCAGACGACCGCCCCCGTGGATGTCCACGGGGGCGGTCGTCGATGTTCACGCCGCTCGGGTCGCGCCCGAGCGAGGCACCGTCCTACTTGACGGAGACCTTGGCGCCGGCCTCTTCGAGCTTGGCCTTCGCAGCGTCGGCAGCGTCCTTGGCGACCTTCTCGAGGATCGGCTTCGGAGCACCCTCGACGAGATCCTTGGCCTCCTTCAGGCCCAGGCCCGAAACGAGCTCGCGGACGACCTTGATGACCTGGATCTTCTTGTCGCCGGCACCCTCGAGGATGACGTCGAACTCGTCCTGCTCGGACTCGGCCTCGGCAGCGGCGGCCGGGGCACCGGCGGCGGCGACGGCAACCGGAGCAGCAGCGGTGACCTCGAAGGTCTCCTCGAAGGCCTTCACGAACTCCGAGAGCTCGAGCAGGGTCAGTTCCTTGAACGCGTCGAGCAGCTCTTCGGTGGTGAGCTTCGCCATGGTGGCGGTCCTTCCTGATAAGTCCCATGTCGCTGATCCGCGACCGGATGGGAGGGTGCGCGCCGGAGCACGCGTGGATGAATCGGTGATGCGGATTCGCGGTGATGCGGATCAGCGTCAGGCGGCCTCTTCGCCCGCCTTCTTCTCCTGCAGGGCGGCAGCGAGACGCGCCACCTGCGAAGCGGGAGCGTTGAACAGGCCCGCAGCCTTTGCCAGGTTGCCCTTCATCGCGCCGGCGAGCTTGGCCAACAGCACCTCGCGGGACTCGAGGTCCGCGATCTTGTTGACCTCGTCCACGGACAGCACGTTGCCGTCCATGTACCCGCCCTTGATGACGAGAGCCTTGTTGTCCTTCGCGAAGGTCTTCAGCGCCTTCGCAGCGTCCACCGCTTCGCCCTGGACGAATGCGATGGCCGTCGGACCGACGAACAGATCGTCGAGACCCTCGACGCCCGCCTCGGCGGCGGCGCGCTTGATCAGGGTGTTCTTGGCGACGGAGTAGGTGGCACCCTCTCCGAGCGCGCGACGCAGCTGGGTGAGACTTCCCACCGACAGACCGCGGTACTCCGTGATCACGGCGGCCGTGGAGGTCTTGAACTGCTCGGTGATCTCCGCAACCGCGGAAACCTTCTCGGGCTTTGCCATACTTCGCCTCCTCTCAGTAACAGTCGTTTTCCCGGGTGTCCCGGACGGGACGCCCCACCGGCGACGCGTCGGGCCGGGAAACGACGAACGCCCCGGCGCAGTGCGCACGGGGCGTGGAAGGAGCGGAACGGGCGGAACGAATTCGACGGCCCGGTTGCCTCTCCCCTCACCTCGTCCACCTGCGTGGGCCGCCGGACGGATCCGGACCTTCAATCACATCCGTGAACGGAGGTGATGACCAACGGTCTTGGGTAGAACATGATCGGGGTGGAGTCCGGCACGACGCCGAACTTCGGCAGGAAGCATATCGGATCGATCCGCCGGAATGCAAAACGGCCGGCACGGTTGCCCGTGCCGGCCGTTCTCGCTCAGGTGGATACCGGTGCTGCACCGGCACCCCGAGAGGGCCGCGGAACTACTCGGCGTCCTCGAGAAGGTTGCGCGTACGCGCCGGATCCACCGGGATGCCCGGTCCGGAGGTCGTCGCGACGGTGATCTTCTTGATGTAACGGCCCTTCGAGCTCGACGGCTTGGCGCGGAGCACCTCGTCGAGCGCAGCAGCGTAGTTCTCCACCAGCTTCGCGTCGTCGAACGACGCCTTGCCGATCACGAAGTGCAGGTTGGAGTTCTTGTCGACGCGGAAGTTGATCTTACCGCCCTTGATGTCGGCGACGGCCTTCGCGACGTCCGGCGTGACCGTACCCGTCTTCGGGTTCGGCATCAGGCCACGGGGGCCCAGTACGCGGGCGATACGACCGACCTTCGCCATCTGGTCGGGGGTCGCGATCGCGGCGTCGAAATCGGTCCAGCCGCCCTGGATACGCTCGATCAGGTCCTCGGCACCGACGACATCCGCACCGGCGGCCTCGGCCTCGGCGGCCTTCTCACCGACGGCGAAGACGACGACGCGCGCGGTCTTGCCCGTGCCGTGCGGCAGGTTGACCGTGCCGCGCACCATCTGGTCGGCCTTGCGGGGATCCACACCGAGGCGCATCGCGACCTCGACGGTGGCGTCGTAGTTCTTCGACGACGTCTCCTTGGCCAGCTTCGCCGCAGCGAGCGGGCTGTACAGGGTGGTCGAATCGATCTTCTCGGCGGCGGCGAGGTATGCCTTGCTGCGCTTTGCCATGTTGGTTCCTCACTTCTCACCCGGAGGTGGAATGGTTCGGGAGTGGTAGCGGGCCTGGCCGGCCCTCCCACTGGAATGAAGGGTGTCAGCCCTCGACCGTGATGCCCATCGACCGCGCGGTGCCGGCGATGATCTTCGCGGCGGCCTCGATGTCGTTGGCGTTGAGGTCTTCCTGCTTGGTCTTGGCGATCTCGCGCACCTGATCCATCGTCACCTTGGCGACCTTGGTCTTGTGCGGCTCACCGGAGCCCTTCTGCACGCCCGCAGCCTTGAGCAGCAGCTTCGCGGCCGGCGGCGTCTTCAGCTTGAAATCGAACGAGCGGTCCTCGTAGACCGTGATCTCGACCGGAACGACGTTGCCGCGCTGCGACTCGGTCGCCGCGTTGTAGGCCTTGCAGAACTCCATGATGTTGACGCCGTGCTGACCCAGCGCGGGGCCGACCGGCGGAGCCGGGTTGGCCTGACCTGCCTGGATCTGGAGCTTGATGAGCCCGGCAATCTTCTTCTTCTTCGGGGGCATCTCTATTCCTAGTTTCTTGCTCGGTGTGGTTCTTGCGTATTGCTACTGCAAGCTTTCGCGGTTCAGATCTTCGACACCTGCGTGAAAGACAACTCCACGGGGGTCTCGCGACCGAAGATCGACACCAGGACCTTGAGCTTCTGCTGCTCGGCGTTGACCTCGCTGATCGACGCGGGCAGGCTCGCGAACGGGCCGTCCATGACGGTGACCGATTCGCCGACCTCGAAATCGACCTCGATCGTCGGCTTCGCGGCCACGGCGGGAGCCTGCTCACCGGCAGCGGGGGCGCCGGCCGCGGGCTTCTTCTTCGTCTGCTGCGGCAGGAGGAACTTGACGACCTCCTTGATCGTCAGCGGCGACGGACGCGACGTCGCACCGACGAACCCGGTGACGCCCGGCGTATTGCGGACCGCACCCCACGACTCGTCGTTCAACTCCATGCGCACGAGGATGTAGCCGGGCAGAACCTTGCGGTTGACCTGCTTCCGCTGGCCGTTCTTGATCTCGGTGACCTCTTCCGTGGGCACCTCCACCTGGAAGATGTAGTCGGCGAGGTCGAGATTCTGCACGCGGGTCTCGAGGTTGGTCTTCACCTTGTTCTCGTAGCCGGCGTACGAGTGCACCACGTACCAGTCACCCGGCTCGAGCCGCAGCTGCTTCTCGAGAGCTTCGGCCGGATCCACCTCGTCCTCGGCCGCTTCGACGCCCTCGGCATCGACGGACGCGTCGGCGTCGGCATCGACGGACGCGTCGGCGTCGGTGTCGACGGACGCATCGGTGCCGGCCGCCTCATCGGTCGCGGTGTCGAGGGTCATGTCCTCGTCCGAAACGCGCTCTTCGGCCGAGGCCTCGTAGGAGTCGTTCTCGGGGGTGCTCACCGGGCACATTCCTCTCGTCGATCACAATTCGCCGGCACGTTCACGCGCTAGCCGAACAACCAGTTGACGCCCTGGGCGAACGCCAGATCCACTCCGAAGATGAACGCTGTCATCACGGCGACGAACGCGATCACGACGATCGTGTACGTCGTGAGCTGCTTGCGGTTGGGCCAGATCACCTTGCGGAGTTCGGCCACGACCTCGCGGATGAACCGTCGCAGGCGCTTGAAGATGTTCTCGGATTTCCCGGAGTCACGTCGATCGGCGGACCGGGCAGCCGATCGGGCCGGCGCCTTACCCGAACCGGCATCGCCGGAACGGCGAGCTGCACGCTTTCCGGACGGGCGCGCAGCCGCGGAGGAATCGTCGGGGGTCGCGTCGGTGGCCGATCCAGCGTTACCCGGGCCGGGCCCGGCGGTACCGCTGTCGCGCTGACCGCGCTCCTCGCTCACATCGTTCCTCTCGGTCGCTGGGCAGTCCGGGTGCAGGGGCGACAGGACTTGAACCTGCAACCTGCGGTTTTGGAGACCGCTGCTCTGCCAATTGAGCTACGCCCCTTCGGGTGATCCGCGACGAATACCCGCCGATCGATCAACCCGTCTGTGATCACATGACACGCGCGCCACCCCATCGGTGACCAGCACCGAAGAGCAGCGCGCTGCGCTACGCGATCCCAGAAGCCTCAGTGTACTTCATAACCCCGGGACAAACCCAATCCGCCCGGCCGTCAGGCCAAGCGGACCGTTGCCGTGGCCCGCCCGAAGATCTTACGCCCTTCGGACTTGGCCACGATAGCGACCACTGCTGTCTTGCTCTCCGAGTCCATCGACTTGATCTTGCCGCTGAACTCGATCGCGGCGGCCTTGTCGGCCTCCACGAAAACCGGACTGGTGAACCGAACGTTGTATTCGGTCACCGCTCCGGGGTCGCCGAGCCACTCCGTGACGAAGCCGGCGGCGATGCCCATCGAGAGCATGCCGTGACCCACCACATCACGCAAACCGGCGAGCTGCGCAACCTGATCGCTCCAATGGATCGGGTTGGGATCACCCGAGACACCGGCATAGTTCACCAGGTTGCCGCGCGTCAGGGTGACGACCCGCGGGGGAATCTCTTCACCCACGGCCACATCGTCGAAACTACGGAGCGACATGCATCATCACATCCTTGACGGCATGCGCGATGTTCGCGTCCACCTCTCCACCGGTGCGGCCCACCAGGGTCGTCCACGTGGTCAGTACGAGGTTGTCGTACTGGTCCGTGATCACGTTCTTGGTGGTGATGATGTCGCTGCCGGCCGCCTGACGGAACTCCTCGAGATACACGTCACAGAACAGACGGTCGCCGACCTGGATCGGGCGGTGGAACACCAACCGCTGATCGGTCTGCATGATCTGGCTGAGGTCGTATCCCGTGACGACCTCCTCGAAGAGCTTGCGCTGCGCGATCATGCCGATGATCGACACGAAGGTCAGCGGCGCGATCAGGCCGTCGTACCCGAGGCCCTTGGCGGCCTCTTCGTCGTGGTGCGCGGGGTGGTTGTCGAGAACAGCACGCGCGTACTCCCGCACCTTTTCGCGGCCCACCTCGTAGAAATCGTCGACACGGTAGTGGTGTCCCACCATGGACGCGGCGTGAGCAGCGACATCGAACGGGATCCCGGCCTGTTCGGTCACAACCAACGGTTCATCGGTCACGAGAATGTCCGTCATACGCAAAACCTCCGCAATTCCGTCTCGACGCCGATCGGCGCGGGCGGTATTGCGGAGAGCTCACGCGTCGACGTCGATCCGAACAGGCTACTTCGACTCGCGGTGCGCCTGATGCGTTCCGCAGTTCGGGCAGAACTTCTTCAGTTCCAGCCGGTCAGGGTCGTTACGACGGTTCTTCTTCGTGATGTAGTTGCGGTGCTTGCACACGTCGCAGGCCAAAGTGATCTTCGGCCGAACATCAGTGGAGGAGGCCACGGGATGCCTTCTTTCGCGTGAATCCGATCTGCTGCAGATCGGGGTGGTTCATTCAACTGTGGTAGCGATGGCCGGACTTGAACCGGCGACACAACGATTATGAGTCGTTTGCTCTACCGACTGAGCTACACCGCCTCGGCGTCGAGCGTCACGCGAACGAGCCGCCCGGCGACACAACAATCCAGCGAGCCCCCTGACGGAATCGAACCGTCGACCTTTTCCTTACCATGGAAACGCTCTGCCGACTGAGCTAAGGGGGCGTGTCGCGGTGGGCATCTCTGCTCTCTGCGACGTCCAAAAGATTACACATACTCGTCCCGTGCACAAAATCGCCTGGTCGGAAGGCGTGAGAGCCCCCGGAGCCATCCGGCACGAACATCCCCGCACCGCCGGCCGCACTCGGCGCGCCCCACACCGGAATCCCCGGTTCCGGCCCGACCACACGGAGCCCGGATGCAGAACAGCCCCGGTTCGCGACGAACCGGGGCTGTTGCTGTGGCAGGTGTAGGATTCGAACCTACGTAGGCGTAAGCCGACGGATTTACAGTCCGCTCCCATTGGCCGCTCGGGCAACCTGCCGGGTGCATCCGGAGAACTCGTCCCGGTGCGTTGGAAGAATACAACGCGCACCCCCCCGAAGTGCAAACCGGGTGGTTACGGGCATGAGCGACGCGATACCGTCGGCCGGACACGACCCCGTACAGAGACCGAACCGAAGTGGAGTGTGCAGACGTGGCTGATTCGTCGTTCGACGTGGTGAACAAGGTCGACCGCCAGGAGGTGGACAACGCCCTGAACCAGGCGGCCAAGGAGATCGCGAACCGGTTCGACTTCCGCAACACCGGAGCGTCGATCGTGTGGTCCGGCGAGGAAGCCGTCGTGATCACCGCCGACACCGAGGACCGCGCGAAGGCAGCGCTCGAGGTGTTCCGCGAGAAGCTCATCCGCCGCGACCTGTCGCTCAAATCGTTCGACGCGGGCGACCCGGTGCAGTCCGGCAAGCAGTACAAGATCACCGGCACTCTCGTCCAGGGCATCAGCCAGGAGAACGCGAAGAAGATCTCGAAGCTGATCCGCGACGAGGGCCCCAAGGGGGTCAAGGCGCAGATCCAGGGCGAAGAACTCCGCGTGAGCAGCAAGAAGCGCGACGACCTGCAGTCCGTCATCGCCCTGCTGAAGAACGCCGACCTCGACATCGCGCTCCAGTTCGTCAACTACCGGTAGCCACCGGGCAACCGAGGCGCGCGCCCTTCCGCACCGTGCGGAAGGGCGCGCCTCGTCCACGGAGGTGCGCTCAGCGCAGCCCCGCCATCCGCTCGAGTCGTTCGACCCGCTCATCCATGGGAGGGTGGGTCGAGAACAACCGCCCCATCCGGTCTCCCGCGCGGAACGGATTCGCGATCATCATGTGCGACTGAGCCGCCAACTGCGGTTCCGGCGGCAGCGGCGCCGCCTGCGCGCCACGTTCGATCTTGCGCAGCGCCGAGGCGAGCGCGAGCGGATCGCCCGTCAACTCCGCACCGGTCCGGTCGGCCTCGTACTCCCGCGACCGCGACACCGCCAACTTGACGAGCGTCGCCGCGACCGGGCCGAGCAGCGACACCAACAGCACCGCGATCGGGTTCGCACCCCCGCGGTTGCCCCCGAACGCCCCGGCGAAGAACGCGAGATTCGCGAGCCCCGAGATCACCGAGGCCATCGCGCCGGCAACCGAGGAGATCAGGATGTCCCGGTTGTACACGTGCGACAGTTCGTGCCCGAGCACCGCGCGCAGTTCACGTTCGTCGAGGATCTGCAGGATGCCGGTGGTGCAGCACACCGCGGCATTGCGCGGATTGCGTCCCGTCGCGAACGCATTGGGCGCGTTGGTCGGGCTGACGTACAGGCGCGGCATCGGCTGGTGCGCGGTCGTCGCGAGTTCGCGCACGATCCGGTACATCAGGGGCGCCTGCACCTCGGTGATCGGCTGCGCGTGCATCGCCCGCAACGCCAACCTGTCGCTGTTGAAGTACGCGTAACCGTTCATCGCGACCGCGAGCACTATCGAGATCACCAGGATCGTGGTGCTGCCGAACAACGCTCCGACGAACACGATCAGCGCCGACATCCCGATCAGCAGTCCCGCCGTCTTCAGACGGTTGCCGTTACCGTGCACGTCACGCCTCTTCCCGAACACTCCCCGTCGCGGGGACGCTCCACCGATCCACTTGTCCGTTCAACGATCCCGGACGCGGGTCGGTTCCCTCGGATCTAGCCGACGCGGGCGACGGTGAAGTCGACGAGCCTGCGCAACGCCTCGTTGGCGGGTCCCTGCGGCAACGCGGCGAGTTCGGTGCGGGCGCGTTCGACGTAGGTGTCGAGGGTGCGTTTCGCCGCGGTCATCCCCGGCGAGCGGTCGAGAAGCTCGAGTGCCTCGGCAATGTGCGCCTCGTCCTCGACGGGACCGGCCAGCAGCTCCCGCAACCGCTCCGCGTCGGGCCCGTCCTCACGCAGCGCATACAGCACCGGAAGCGTGTGCACCCCTTCGCGCAGATCCGTCCCGGGTGTCTTTCCCGAGTCCGACGTCGCCGACGAGATGTCGATGATGTCGTCGACGATCTGGAAGGCCGTGCCGACCGCGTCGCCGAGCCGCTCCAGGCGTTCGATGTGCTCCGGCCCGGCTCCCGAGAAGGTTCCGCCGAACCGGCCGCTCGCGGCGATCAACGATCCCGTCTTCTCCCACACCACACGCAGGTAGTGCTCCACCGGGTCCTGGGTGTTTCGCGCACCGATCGTCTCGCGCATCTGTCCCGTGACGAGCTCGGCGAACGTCTTCGCGATGACCTCCACCGCGGACGGGCCGAGCGTCGAGACCAGCCGCGACGCGTGCGCGAACAGGTAATCGCCGGCGAGGATCGCGACGCTGTTGCCCCAGCGGACGTTCGCGCTCGGTGCCCCACGTCGCATCGTGGCCTCGTCCATCACGTCGTCGTGATAGAGCGTCGCGAGGTGGACCAGCTCGACCACGGTCGCGGCGGTGACGATCGACGGATCGTCGGGGCGCGGCCCGAGTTGGGCCGTGAGAATCGTGAACAACGGGCGGAACCGCTTCCCGCCCGCCCTCGCGAGGTGCAGCGCGGCCTCCGTCAGGAAGTCCTCACCGTCGGACAACTCGTCGATCATGAGTTTCTCGACGGCGGCGAGCCCGTCACGGACACGCGCCGCCAGCGCGGGATCGCCGAGTTCCACACCCGCGACCACGGTGTCCGCGGTCGTGCCGAACGACCCGGCGGTCTGCGCCGTCCCCTCAGTGTTCACGATGACGTACCCATCCTGTTCTGTCGGCTCGGGTCCACCGTAGTGAACCTAGCCGTTCGTTCCGCAGCCCACCTCGTCGAGGCGGCAATCCACCACCTGAGAAGATGTGCGGGTGGTGGCCGACAATTCCGCGCGCGAGGCGCGGCGATCTCCGACCCGGGTTCCCGACAGTACCGACGTCCTGGTGGTGGGCGCCGGTCCGGCCGGTTCGTCCGCCGCGGCGTGGGCGGCTCGGGCCGGTCGCGAAGTGCTCCTCGTCGACGCGGCGACGTTCCCGCGGGACAAGACGTGCGGCGACGGACTGACACCCCGCGCCATCGCAGAACTCGACAGGCTCGGACTCGGCGACTGGGCGCGATCGCGCACCGTCAACCGGGGGTTGCGCCTCGAAGGTTTCGGCGGTCGATTCGAGTTGCCCTGGCCGGGCGGCACATCGTTCCCGTCGCACGGCAGTGCCGTGCCGCGCACCGAACTCGACGACCGGATCCGCCGCACCGCGTCGGACTCCGGCGCGAGCACACTCGACGGCGCGAAGGCCGTCGACGTCGACCGCGACGGCGCTCGGGTACGTGCGGTGCACCTGCGCACCGCCGACGGCGTCCGCTCGGTGGCGTGCCGGCAGCTGATCGTCGCCGACGGTGTGCGCTCGCCCCTCGGGAAGGTCCTCGGCCGCAGTTGGCATCGCGACACCGCCTACGGAGTCGCCGCCCGCGCATACGCGACGTCCCCGCGCAGCGACGATCCGTGGATCACCTCGCACCTCGAACTCCGCGACGAATCCGGAACACTGCAGTCCGGGTACGGATGGGTGTTCCCCCTCGGCACCGGCGAGGTCAACATCGGAGTCGGGACCCTCGCGACCGCGGCGCGACCCGCGTCCGGATCACTGCGCCCGCTCATCGAGCTGTACGCGTCGCACCGACGGGCCGAATGGGGACTCGGCGACGTGACCCGGGTGGCGTCGGCTCTGCTCCCGATGGGCGGCGCGGTGTCCGGTGTCGCCGGCGCCAACTGGGCGCTCATCGGAGATGCCGCGGCCTGCGTCAACCCGCTCAACGGCGAAGGCATCGACTACGGACTCGAGGGCGGCCGCCTGATCGCCGCGCTGCTCGCCGACACCGACCCCGCCCACCTCGACCTGGCGCGGGTCTGGCCGGCACTGCTCCGCGAACACTACGGCCGTGCCTTCTCCACGGCACGCAGACTCGCGGCGCTGCTCACCCTCCCCCGGTTCCTGCCGTCCACCGGACCGGTCGCGATGCGGTCCCGGGCAATGATGACCGTCGCGGTACGGCTGATGGGCAACCTCGTCACCGACGAGGACGACGACCTGGTCGCCCGACTGTGGCGCGGCGCCGGACACGCGTCGATGCGATGGGATCGGCGGCCCCTGTTCGGATGAACACGAGCACGCGACGGCTCACCGCGTCGCGTGGTGCAGCGCGGTGATACCGCCGGTGAGGTTCCGCCAGCGCACCTCGTGCCAGCCCGCCGCCGCGATCCGCTCGGCGAGTTCCTCCTGGGTGGGCCACGCGCGGATCGATTCGGCGAGATAGACGTACGCATCGGGATTGCTGCTCACCGCCCGGGCGACCCGCGGCAACGTGCGCATCAGGTACTCCATGTACACGGTGCGCAGCGGCTCACGGATCGGCGTGGAGAACTCGCACACCACCAGCCGACCCCCCGGCTTGGTGACCCGCGCGATCTCACGCAGCGCCAGATCGATGTCGGCGACGTTGCGCAACCCGAAAGAGATCGTCGCCGCGTCGAACACCCCGTCGGCGAACGGCAGGTGCATCGCATCGCCCGCAACCATCGGGACCTTCCGGAACGCCCCTGCCTGCAGCATGCCGGTCGAGAAGTCGGTGGCGACGACCCACGCCCCGGACCGACCGAGTTCGACGGTCGACACACCCGTCCCGGCCGCCAGGTCGAGGACCCGCTCGCCCGGCTCGAGGTCGAGCGCCGCCCGCGTCGCGCGCCGCCACCCGCGGTCCTGCCCGAAGGACAACACCGTGTTCGTCAGGTCGTAGCGTTCGGCGACACCGTCGAACATGGACGCGACCTCACGCGGTTCCTTGTCGAGTGACGCACGTGATCCGTGAGTTGTTGCCACCCGGAAGACGTTACCCGCCGCGGCGGTCACCTACGCGACCCACCGGGTCGGTGACCAACGCGACCCACCGGGTCGGTGACCAACGCGACCCACCGGGTCGGTGACCTACGCGGTCCGCCGAACACCACGCCGAGGACGGCCGAGAACCTCCGCGTAGTGGCCGAGCAGTTCGTCACAGACCGCCGGCCACGTGCGGTCGAGCACACTGCGGCGCGCGGCCCGCCCGAACTCCTCGCGGAGCCGACGGTCCAGCAACGCCCCGATCGCGCCGGGCAGCAACTCACGGAAGCGGTCGGCGGGCAACCGGTATCCGTTGCGGCAGTGGGCGACGAGGTCGCGCGGACCCCCCGCGTCAGGCACCACGACGGGAAGCCCACTGGCCTGCGCTTCCTGCACCGACTGGCAGAACGTCTCGTGTTCACCGGGATGCACGAACACGTCGAGACTCGCGTAGGCGCGGCCCAACTCGTCACCGGACAGTTGCCCCGTGAACACCGCGCCCGGCAGGAGCGTCTCGAGTCGGGACCGTTCGGGACCGTCACCGACGATCACCAACCTCACCCGCTCGTCGCGTGCGAGCACATCCAGTCGGTCCACGTGCTTCTCCGGCGCGAGCCGTCCCACATAACCGACGAGCACACGCCCGTCCGGCGCCCATCGTGCGCGCAACGCCCCGTCGCACCTCGACGGAGCGAACGCGACGGTGTCGACACCGCGACCCCACCGGTGCACCCTGGGGATGCCGTGTTCGGCGAGGTCGTCGACGGCGGCGGTCGAGGGCGCGAGCGTGCGGTCGCACATCCGGTGCAGGCGACGGGTCCACCACCACGACGCGCGGGCCGCGAAACCGAGACCGTAGCCGGCCGCGAACCCGGCGACATCGGTCTGGTAGACGGCGACGGTGGGGGCGGACACACGCGCCGCCGCCGCGATTCCGCCGGCACCGAGCAGGTACGGGGACGCCAGGTGGACGACGTCCGGCGCGAATCCGCGCAGCGCATCGACCATCTCGGGTTGCGGCAGCCCGACGGGCAGCGACGCCACCCTCGGAACATGGACGGCCGGCACCCGGTGCACGGGGACACCGCGGTGGTCGACAGGTGCCGGGTCGATACCGGCGACGGTGTCCGGAGCAACGACGAATGCGTCGTGGCCGGTCCGGTCGAGGTGCTCGAGCACCCGCAGCACCGAGTTGGTGACACCGTTGACGTGGGGCAGGAAGGATTCCGCGACGATGGCAACTCGCACGTCGACAGCGTGCCGCCCCCACTGGTCGGGAGGATGCGCTCACGGTGACGACGCGACGACGGGCGGGCGAACTCTCGACCCCGGGACCACCGGTCTCAGGTGTCGAGAGGCAGCGAAGAGTTGCGCACCTCGCTCCAGGCGCGTCGCCCCAGATACACCACCAGGGGAGTCGCCACGACCCACGTGACGACGATCACCGACAGAGTCGGGACGATCGCCACGCGTGCATCACGACCGGTGACCCGGACGAGGTCGGGGTCGCTGCGCGCGTACTCGACGGCAATGCGCTGTCCCGCGGTCAGCCCCGTCGGATAGAGCACGCCGAGTTCCGGGTTGTGCGTGACACCGTCGGGTGTCACGAAGCTCACCGCCGACCGCAGTGATCCCGCCGACAGGACCTCCGCCGTCGCGGTCCCCATGTCGGAGGTGATGGTGTGGTCGTTGCGCCACGCCGCGAGCAACAACACCGCGGACAACGCGGAGATCCCGATCGCGACGACGAGCACGACGCGTCGGGCGCGGTGCAGTGCGCTCACAGCCGGTCCCGGACGGCAGCGTGCAGGTCACGCAGCCCGGAACGATCGGTGGTGACCTCGACGACCCGGATACCCCCCGCCGGCGGTGTCGGATCGGCGAGGGCCGCAGCGAGCCCGCAGAGGTCGACGAGCGTGTGCGGCACGCGGTACGCGGAACACAGCGCGGCGAGGTCCATCCCGTGGGGTGTGCCGAACACACGCTCGAACACGCCGGCGTACTGGGGGTCGCCCTGCTCGAGAAGTTCGAAGATGCCGCCACCGTCGTCGTTGGCGACGACGATCGTCAGGTCGTGGGGACGCGGCTCGGGTGTGCCGACCAGCAGTCCCGCAGCGTCGTGCAGGAACGTCAGGTCACCCATCAACGCGATCGTACGGCCGCCGGTGTACGCCAGGGCGGCACCCACCGCCGTGGAGACGGTGCCGTCGATCCCGGCGACACCGCGGTTCGAGAGCACCGTCACACCGGATTTCGGGTAGCTCACGAGCGCCGCATCACGCACCGGATTGGACGCGCCGAAGAGCATCTGGTCGCCGTCACGCAGCGCGTCGGTGACAACTGCCGCCACATGCAGGCCGGTGGGTTTCGGGTGCGCTTCGAGTTGCGCGCGGACCGCGCCGTCGAGTCGGGTGGTGAGCGATCGGCACCGGTCGAGCCAGCCCGGGTCGGGGACTCCGGTGACGACCGCGCGGGTTCCGGTGGCGAGCACGTTTCCGGACACGTCGGGCCAACGCGGGCCGGTGGTGAGCGCGTACACCGCAACGGCCGGGTCGGCGAGCAGCTTCGACACGGGCCGGTGCAGGGTGGGGCGGCCGGTCACGATGGCCTGCTTCGGCCGCAACCGGGTCAGCGCCAGCGGGTGCAGCGGCTCCCCGTGCATCGGGGCCGTCGGTTCCGCGACGGTGGGCAGACCCGCGAGTTCCGGCCGCAGCGCGGAACCGTGACCGGACACGACGACCGTGTCTGCCGTGAGATCGATCTCCACGGGCACGTCGAGGGTGGCATGCGCCGTCGTCGTCCATGCCTCACCGTTCGGCCTGCCCTCGGGAACGGGCCCGGCGGACTCCGGGTCCGGCACGAGGGGCTCGCGCAGCGGGATGTCGAAGTGCACGGGACCGGCGTTGCCGGACCGGGTTCCCCGCGCCGCCGCGAGAACGCGGCTCACCGCGGACCGCCACTGGCTGTTCTGCTCGACTCCTTCGGCGAGACCGAGGCTGATGGTGGCGCGGACCTGGCTGCCGAACAGCCCGAGTTGCTCGACGGTCTGGTTGGCGCCGGAACCGAGCATCTCGTACGGACGGTTCGCGCTGAGCACGATGAGGGGGACGCGCGCGTAGTTGGCCTCGAGCACGGCGGGGCCGAGGTTGGCGACCGCGGTACCGGAGGTCATGACCACGGGAACCGGGCGACCGGAGGCCAGCGCCAGCCCCACGGCGAGGAACCCCGCCGTCCGCTCGTCGATGCGCATGTGCAACCGCACCCTGCCGGCATTGTCGGCGGCCTGCAGCGCGAACGCGAGGGGCGCGTTCCGGGAACCCGGGCACAGCACGACGTCCCGGACACCACCCCGCGCGAGTTCGTCGACGACAGCGGTGGCCTGGGCAGTGGACGGGTTCACGTCGACCAGAGTAATGCGGCCCACCCGGTGGTCTCCCCCACACCCGGTGGCGTCCGCGCAGCGCAGCGGCCACGCTGCGGGGCCTGCACACCCGTCGTCGAACCCGCCGGGACGAGATGCGGGCGCCGGACCGTCCCGACGAGCGCCTCCGTGCGCGTCGGCGCGGAGTCCGTTCCGTCCGGTGGCACACTCGGCGCGTGGAGTCGCAATTGATTCTGGGTGTGACCGCGGTCGTCCTCGGGGTGGTCGCCGGGGCGGTGTTGTTCGTCCCGTTCGTCGCGATCGCATACCGGCGGCGCGGAACGTTCTCGGTCGGGCGGATGCTGCTGTGGTTGTCGGCGCTCGTCTACACGTGGGCGGTGTGGACGTACACGCTGCTCCCGCTCCCCGATCCCCGGGAACTCACGTGCGCGGGGCGCAACCTCGACCCGATGGCGTTCGCCGACGACATCGACGGTGCGCTGTCGCGGGCGTCCGGGGGCCCGGTCGCGGTGCTCACCGATCCGGCCGTCCTGCAGTTGACGTTGAACGTGCTGCTGTTCGTTCCGCTCGGGTTCTTCGTCCGGGTGCTGGCCGGCCGGGGTGTGCTGATCGCCGGCGCCGCGGGCCTGGCCGTGTCGGCGTTCATCGAGTTCACTCAGCTCACCGGGGTGTGGGGACTGTATCCGTGCGCGTACCGGGTGTTCGACGTCGACGATCTGCTCACCAACACACTCGGCGCGGTGCTCGGTTCGGTCGCCGGACTGGTGGTGCCGCGTCGTCACCGGGGTGTCGCCGAATCCGCCGGGGCCGACGACCCTCGCCCCGTCACGAAGCCGCGCAGGCTGCTGGCGATGCTCACCGACTGGATGGGAGCCGTCCTGCTCACCGCCGTCGTGATGGTGGTGACCCGTGCTTTTCTGCTCTATGTCGCCGACGATCGTGAAACGGCCCTCGAGGGTGATCTGGCGACGCTGCTCGGCGGCGGTGTCACGGCCGCGGTGTGGTTCGCGGTGATCGCCGTGACCGGTGCGAGCATCGGTGATCTCGCGGTCCGCCTGCGCTACACCGGCGGCCGCGGTCCGCGGTGGTGGCGGCGCATCGTGCGTTACCTGACCGGCATCGGCGGGTACACGCTGCTGGGATTGTTGCCGACCCCGTGGAGTTCCCTGGCCACGGTGTTCGCGGTCGTCGCGGTGGTGGCGACCGTCGTGACGCGCAACGGCCGGGGGCTGCCCGGACTGCTGTCGGGGCAGGATCTCGTCGACGACCGGGCGTCGGTGCACCGGTCGTCCGCCGCGGGCACCGGCACCGTGCGGTGAGCCTCGCGGCGACGGCACCGGGGGACGGATCCCGGTGTGCGGGACACGGCACACGTCGTGTCGCAGCGCCGGGGCGACGGGGTTGCATCATGTACCGATGATCGCCGTCGCGTTGCTCGTCATCGGTGTCGCCTTGCTGAACGTCTACGCGTCGGCGTTGGTGGTGCTGCGCGCCCCGCTGTTCTCGACACGCCTGTACCGGCCGATGGTGCTCAACATCGGGCTGTCGCTCGCTCCCGCGGTGGTGTTGGCCGTCACCTTCGGCGCGATGGTCGTGTCGGCATTCCTCGGAAGCTCGCTGCTGTTGTGGTCCACGCTCGCGGTCGGGGCCCTCGTGTGGTTGCTGGCACTCCCGAATTCCGCGTATCTGATCACCGAGCTGAACTTCTCGCATCGTCAGGAGGGCGAACGGGTTCCGCTCTGGTACGATATCGTGCTCACGCTGTCGCTGGCGCTGTCCGGGATGTTCAACACGCTGCTGAACGTGCTGCTCGTACAGATGCTCTACGTGCTGGTCGCGCGCCCCAACGAGGAGGATCCGCTCGGCGGGAACGACTCGTGGGTGATCGTCGCGGTGGTGTTGGTCCTGGTTCCGTTCGGTATGTATCTGGGCCGCTACCTGCGGTTCAACAGCTGGGACGTCACGCATCCCCGCGCTTTCGCCGGCAAACTCGTCCGGCATTTCCGCACCCGGGGCACCGCGTCCGAGGCCCTGGGCTTCTGCCTCACCCACACGGTGCTGCTGACGATCCTGTACGTGGTCGTGGTGATTCCGGCGGTCGTGCTGCTGTGAGCCACATGCACGCGAGGGTGGTGTCCCCGCCGACCCTTCGGATCGATCGGGACACCACCCTCGATGCGTGTCCTGCCGCTGGAACCGGGCTCAGCCGGCGTGCTTCTGCACGAGTTCGCCGAGACGCGGGAGCGCTTCGACGACGTGCTTCTGAGCCGACGACCGCAGCGAGTCGTAGACCTTCTTGACCGCGGTCTTCGAGGTGCCGGCGATCCGCTCGTCGGTCACGGTCAGCAGCGCGTCGGCGACCTGGTCACCGCGCGCGGTGAGGTAGTCGGCGAACGAGCCGTTGCCCGCGTAGTCCTGCCAGAACGGCTGGATCTTCTCGACGAACTCGGGCAGGAGACCTTCGATGGCACCCGGCACGATGGACGGGCCGACCTTCTTCACCGCGGCGTATCCACCCTTGAGCGCGAGGCCCGACGCACCCTTCTTGTCCGACACCTCCGCATCGATCAGGGCCTCGACATCGGCCCGGACCGCCGGGAACTTGTCGGCGCCGAGCAGAGCATCGCTCAGAGCTGCAACCACTTCCACTGCCTCCGTTTGTGAAGATTGTGACTGATGGGACGGCCCGAACGATATACGACGCCGCGGCTGCGAACCTACCCCGACCACGACCCGCATTCCATCCGGCCTTCCACACCGACCCCGCGGGCATGCGCTCGGCCCGGTTCACCCGAGCAGGGCGTGGGTCCTGCGGATCCGCTCGAACCACCACCGGCGACGGTCGGGCGCGACCGCGAGTTCCGCGATCATCGCCGGGTCCGGCACCACGGCCACCGGCGCCAACGCTCCCGCGGTCGGGTTCCGCGGCGCCGCCACATCGGCCGCGAACAGGCCGCCCGTGCCGAGTCCGCACGCGAACGGCAGATCCGGCAGTGCCGCGGCCGCGGCGAGTCCCGCACCCATCCCGACCGCCGATTCGAGTGCACTGGACACGACGACGGGGACGCCGTGACCTGCCAGTTCGTCGGCCAGCGCCAGCAACCGTCGGATTCCGCCGAGCGGGGCCACCTTGACCACGGCCACGTCGGCGCCGCCGGCCCGCACCACCCGCATCGGGTCGTCGGCACGGCGAATGCTCTCGTCGGCGGCGATCCGCACATCCGGCATCCTGCGGCGGACCTCGACGAGTTCCGGCACGGTCGCGCACGGCTGTTCCGCGTACTGGAGCGGTGCGTCGGCGGTGAGCGCGGTGAGCGCGGTGACCGCCTCGTCGACGTTCCAACCGCCGTTCGCGTCGATCCGCACCTCGGGAACGAGCGCGCGCACCGCCGCGACCCGCGCGAGATCCTGGGTGAGGCCCTGACCCCGTTCGGCGACCTTGACCTTCGCGGTGCGCGCACCCGGGAATCGGGCCAGCACCTCGGGCACACGATCCGGATCGACGGCCGGCACCGTCGCGTTGACAGGAACTGCGGCACGGCGCGCCGGCGGTGCGGGGAGCCACGCCGATTCGAGCGCCGACCGCAGCCAGTCGGCCGCCTCGGAATCGTCGTACTCGACGAACGGCCCGAATTCACCCCACCCGGCCGGTCCCTCGACGAGCACGACCTCCCGTTCGGTGATGCCGCGGAAACGCACCCGCATCGGCAGCGACACGACGACTGCGCCGGCGAGCACCTCGTCGAGCGGGGGCGGAACGAACGGTGGCGCGGTCACGGCTGACCGGGGAGCAGTTCGATCATCAGCGCCTCGCAGTCGGCGAGCACATCTCCGTCGAGGTCGCGCAACTCGGCGGTGCAGAACGCCTTGCGCCCGTCGACCCGGTCGACCCGTCCTTCGACGACGAGTTCGGTCTCGATCGGAGTGATCTTCCGATAGTTGACGTGGAGGTAGCCGGTGCGGGCGATGGGCCGGCCGTGGGCGTGGATCACCATCCCGAACAGGTCGTCGAACAGCAACGGCAGCGTGCCACCGTGCGCGGCCCCGTTCCCCCCGAGGTGGTAGCGACGGAAGGTGCCGCGCGAGCGCACCCCGTCGGCGTCGAACTTCTCGATCGTCCACGGCAGCATCAGCAGGCTGCCCCGACCGGGCAGTTCCACCGCGAAGCCGGCCGGCGACTCCCCCTCGCGCACGCGGTGCGGTTCGAGGAGGTCCCCGAGTGCCTCGGCCTTCTCGATCGCGTCGCCCAGCACCGCGTCGGGGAGGTGGGTCGACACGGCGAGGTCCTGCAATCGACGGAACGCCTCGACGAATCTGCCGAAGTTCGGCCCCGCCTGCACCGGCCGATACACCGGGAACCCACCGTGGTGTTCGTAGTCGTCGTCGACGCGGTCCGCCTGTTCGCTCATGACCCTGCACGTTATCCGGCGGGCGGGTCCACGTTCGGGCGACACGGCCTTAAGGTGACGACGTGACCTTCAATCCTGAGTTGTGGCGCCCTGTTCCCGGTTTCGAGAACCTCACCGACATCACCTATCACCGTCATGTGTCGCAGGGCACCGTCCGTGTCGCGTTCGACCGTCCCGAGGTGCGCAACGCCTTCCGCCCCCACACCGTCGACGAGCTGTACCGCACCCTCGATCACGCGCGGATGACCGCCGACGTGGGGTGCGTGCTGCTCACCGGCAACGGACCGAGCCCGAAGGACGGCGGCTGGGCGTTCTGCTCCGGCGGCGACCAACGGATCCGCGGGCGCAGCGGCTACCAGTACGCGGACGGCGAGACCGCCGACACGGTCGACGCGGCACGCGCCGGACGCCTGCACATCCTCGAGGTGCAGCGTCTGATCCGATTCATGCCGAAGGTCGTGATCGCGCTCGTCAACGGATGGGCGGCCGGCGGCGGGCACAGCCTGCACGTCACCTGCGACCTGACTCTCGCGTCCCGCGAGCACGCCCGCTTCAAGCAGACCGACGCGGACGTGGGCAGCTTCGACGGCGGTTACGGCAGCGCGTACCTCGCGAAGATGGTGGGTCAGAAGTTCGCGCGGGAGATCTTCTTCCTCGGCGACACCTACACGGCCGAGGACATGCACCACATGGGTGCCGTCAACCGGGTCGTCGACCACGACGAGCTCGAGAACGTGGCGCTGGAGTGGGCGGCGAAGATCAACGGAAAGTCGCCGCAGGCCCAGCGCATGCTCAAGTACGCGTTCAACCTCACCGACGACGGTCTCGTGGGCCAACAGTTGTTCGCCGGGGAGGCCACCCGCCTCGCGTACATGACGGACGAGGCCATCGAGGGCCGCGACAGCTTCCTGGAGAAGCGCGACCCGGACTGGTCGCCGTTCCCCTGGCACTACTGACCGATCGGCGCCACCCGACCGATTCGCAGCACCGACCGGTTCGCCGCCGTCGTCGTCCACCCCGATCCGGCCGGACGACGACCGGCGACAGGTACCGTCCGGCACACTCGACGCATGGCCGACCGCGAGCGACCCGACCCGGCGCACGTCCGCCCCGACGGTGTGTCGGACGCGACCGTCGAAGCGGTGGGGAAACTGTCGGAGGCCCTCGAGACCGTCGAGCAGGCCCGCGGCCACCTGTACGGCTTCCACCAGTTGATGGGGCGTGCGGACCGGCAGGTCGGGGAGGCCGCGGAGTTGTTGCGCGCCGCCGGGCACGAAGCTCTCGCCGAGCGGGTCCGGCGCGAGCTCGTGGGGCGCAACGTCGCGGAGGGCCGGTGGACGTTCCAACTCGTCGAGGAGTTCGACGACGGCTACTGGTCGGAACTGCGCGCACTCGACGCCGACGTCCGAGACGCCCTGGTCGCGGGTCGGCGGCACCTGTACGAATCGGAGTCGAAGGAAGCACGCCGCACGCGTGGTCGCAGCGGCCACGAGTCGCGCCCCGGACGGGAGGGATGAGACGTGGAGATCCTCAGCAGTCGCATGATCCTGCGACCCGCGGACTACGACGCGGCGCTCGAGTTCTACGGGACGACGCTCGGGTTGGCGATCGCCCGGGAGTATCCGGGCGGCACCGTGTTCTTCGCCGGACAGGGCCTCGTCGAGATCGCCGCGCACGGCGACACCGGGTCCTCCTCGGACCCGCAGCGCTTCCGCGGCGCGCTGTGGCTGCAGGTGCGCGACGTGTATGCGGCGCAGGACGAGTTGGTCGCGTCGGGTGTGACGGTGGTGCGTGAGGCCCGGGCCGAACCGTGGGGTCTGCACGAGCTGTGGATCGCCGATCCCGACGGCATTCCCGTCGTGCTCGTCCAGATCCCTCCGGAGCATCCGATCCGCCGCGACGTCCGCTGACCGGACCCGATTCGGGACCCGAACCGGGTGACATCGGGCACAGTGCGCGTCCTCCGTCACCGGTCGGACGTCACGAATTGTTCACGTGTCGGTATTCACCCGTTTCCCGGCTGTACTTTCCCCCCCTCACTACCTCACAATCGTGAGACGTGACCGCAGAGTTCGTTGTCCTACTGGTGGTGGTCGTCACTGCCCTCGCTTTCGACTTCACGAACGGCTTCCACGACACGGGCAATGCGATGGCCACATCCATCGCCACCGGTGCGTTGAAGCCGAAGACTGCGGTCGCCCTCTCGGCAATCCTCAACCTGGTGGGCGCGTTCCTGTCGGTCGAGGTCGCCGCGACCGTCGCCAAGGGTGTGGTGAATCTCGACAGCACCAGTGGTTCGGACCTGTTGCTGATCGTGTTCGCCGGGTTGGTCGGCGGCATCCTGTGGAACCTCGCGACATGGTTGTTCGGCCTGCCGTCGAGTTCTTCGCACGCCCTGTTCGGTGGCCTGATCGGCTCGGCGCTCGCCGCGATCGGCGTCGGCGGTGTCGTGTGGGACGGCGTACTCGGCAAGGTGATCATCCCGGCGCTGCTCGCCCCCGTGGTGGCGGCGCTCGTCGCGTCCGTCGGCACGTGGTCGGTTCATCGGATCACCCGTGACGTCCCCGAGGGCACCCGCAGCAAGGGCTTCCGGATCGGTCAGATCGGCACGGCGTCGCTGGTCTCCCTCGCGCACGGTACGAACGACGCGCAGAAGACGATGGGCGTGATCTTCCTGGCGCTCGTCGCGTACGGAACGCTCACGCCCGACACCGAGATGCCGTTCTGGGTGAAGTTCGCGTGCGCGGTCGCGATCGCCCTCGGCACCTATCTCGGTGGCTGGCGGATCATCCGGACCCTCGGCAAGGGTCTCGTCGAGATCACACCCCCGCAGGGCATGGCCGCGGAGTCGTCGTCCGCCGCGATCATTCTCACGTCCAGCCACTTCGGGCTCCCGCTGTCGACCACGCACGTCGCGACCGGCTCGATCCTCGGCACGGGACTCGGCACCAAGGGCGCCGAGGTTCGGTGGGGCATCGCGGGACGGATGGCCGTGGCCTGGCTGATCACACTGCCGTGCGCAGGTGTCGTCGGTGCACTCTGCTGGGCGGTCGCGCACCTGATCGGCGGTCTCGCCGGAGTGCTCGTCGTGTTCGCGGTGCTGTGCGCGCTCGCGCTGCTGATGTACCTGCGGTCGCGTCGTCAGCCGGTCGATTCGTCGAACGTCAACGCCGACTGGGACGGCGCCGGTCACGACGATGCCGCGTCCGTCGCCGTGCCCGCCGATGCGGAGGCCCGCCCGTGAACCTGCTGGTGCACACCCTCGATTCGCTGTGGCAGGTCGTACTCGTCGGCGTCCTTCTCGGTGCCGGACTGCCCGCGGTGTTCGCCCTGGGAATGCGTTCGCTCGCGTACGGGCAGACCGAGGACGGGCGCGCGACCCTCCTCGGTCGCGTCGGCGCCGCCGTCTGCTTCGCTGTCGTGGTGATCGCGATCGTCGCGGGGATACTGCTGTTGACTGCCGACTTCCTGTCGAACAGTCTCGGTATCCACGTCTTCTGATCACGGTCGAGGAAAGGGACGAACGATCACTGTGCCCAGATACTCGCTGCGTTCGGTTCTGGACTGGCTGCACGCAGGCTATCCGGAGGGCATCCCGCCCAAGGACCATTTCGCGCTGCTGTCGGTCCTGCGTCGCCGGTTGACCGACGAGGACATCGGCCGCATTCTCGATCTGTCGGTCGCCACCGCGCACGAACACCCGGAACGCCACGTCGACTACGACACCCTGCGCCGGATCATCGCCGGCGTGTTGCAGGAGGACCCGTCCCAGGAGGACATCGACCGTGTGACGGAACACCTCGTCGCGGGGGGCTGGCCCGTCGTGGCGACCGACGACCCCGACGAGAACACCGGCGGCGACGAGAACACCGACCCCGACGAGAACACCGGCGTCGACGGGGACTCCGACGACGGCTCACGGTGAGGGGAACCGGATGCTTCCCCCGTTCCTCGCCTCCATCATCGAATGGCTCCGGGCCGGTTACCCCGAGGGAGTGCCGGAGCAGGACTACGTTCCGCTGTTCGCACTGCTGAAACGGCGACTGTCGGACACCGAGGTCGATCAGGTCGTCGATGCGCTCGTCGACGAAGGCGATCTGCCGATCAGCAAGACCGACATCGCAGTGCTGATCACCAGGATCACCAACGAGATGCCCCTCGAGAACGACGTCGACCGGGTGCGCAGGCACCTCGAGGTCGGCGGGTGGCCACTGACGGGTCACGACCTGTGACGGCGCGTCTCGAGGTCCTCACGGTGCCGTCCGGTGATCGGGTCCTCGACATCCTCCCGGTGCTGCAGCGCATGCTCGACGGTGACGGTCCGGCTCTGCTTCCGGTGCCCGCCGACGACGACCGCGAGATCCGGCGCCTCACCGACGCGCTGCAGCCCGGGCAACCGATCGACGCCGGTATCGGGCTGGTCGTGGCGACCTCGGGAACGACCGGGACCCCGAAGGGCGCCCAGTTGACCGCGGGCGCGCTGCGCGCAGGTGGTGACGCCACCCACCGTGCCCTCGGCGGCACCGCATCGTGGCTGCTCGCGCTTCCCGCACATCACATCGCCGGGATGCAGGTCCTGTTGCGCAGCGTGCTGTCCGGCACCGTTCCGACGGTCGTCGACGTCTCCGACGGGTTCGATCCGGCGGAGTTGCCGACGGCGATCGCCGCGATGCCCGGGCCACGTCGATACGCCTCGATGGTCCCGACGCAGCTCGTGAAGTGTCTCGATCGTCCCGAGGCGCTCGACGCGCTCGCGTCCCTCGACGCGATCCTCCTCGGAGGTGCCGCAACACCCGCGCCCGTTCTGCGCCGCGCGCGGGAGTGGGGCGTGCACGTCGTGCGGACGTACGGGATGAGCGAGACGTGCGGTGGCTGCGTGTACGACGGTGTACCGCTCGACGGCGTCCGGGTCCGAGTGGACGACGACTCCCGCGTGTGGCTCGGCGGCAGGACGCTCGCCTCCGGCTACCGAGGTATGCCCGATCATCCGGCGTTCGCCGAACCCGGATGGTTCCGCACCGACGACGCGGGCATCGTCGACGACGGAGTGCTGCACATCGTCGGCCGTCTCGACGAAGCGATCTCGAGCGGTGGACTGACGGTGGTGCCGCAGGTCGTGGAGGCGGTGCTCGTGGAGCACCCTGCGGTGCGCGAGGCCGCGGTCGTCGGCCTCCCCGACGACCGACTGGGGCACCGCGTCACGGCCGTGGTGGTCGCGGCCGGACCGGACTCCCCGGATCTCGCCGAGCTCCGCGCGTTCGTGAGCGATGCTCTCGGTGCTGCCGCCGCACCCCGCGAACTCCACGTCGTCGATGCGCTGCCGTTGCGCGGCCCCGGCAAGGTCGACCGACGGGGGTTGACCGCGCGTTTCTCCTGAGCCTCGCCCGGACGCGGGACGCCGCGGACCGGGTGCGAAGATCGACGCATGGCAACCGCTGGTCAATGGCTCGAAGGCGCCCGCCCGCGCACCCTCCCCAACGCGATCGCACCGGTGCTCGTGGGAACGGGTGCGGCCGCCGCTCTCGACGGCGCGGTGTGGTGGAAGGCGCTGCTCGCGCTGATCGTGGCGCTGTCGCTGAACATCGGCGTCAACTACGCCAACGACTATTCCGACGGGGTGCGGGGCACCGACGACGAACGGGTCGGTCCCATGCGCCTCGTGGGTTCCGGACTGGCGTCGCCGGGCGCGGTGAAACGCGCCGCGTTCGCCTGTTTCGGGGTGGGCGCGGTCGCCGGCCTGGTTCTCGCCGTGACCAGCGCGTGGTGGCTGCTGCTCGTCGGCGTCGTGTGCATTCTCGGAGCCTGGTACTACACCGGTGGCCGCAGCCCGTACGGGTACAGCGGGCTCGGCGAGATCGCCGTCTTCGTGTTCTTCGGGTTGATCGCCGTCCTGGGTACCCAGTTCGTGCAGGCCGGGCGCGTCGACTGGGTGGGTGTGGTCGCGGCGGTCGCGGTCGGGTGCTTCTCCAGTTCGGTGATGGTCACGAACAACCTCCGTGACATCCCCACCGACCGTGAGTCCGGAAAGCGGACGCTCGCGGTGCGACTCGGGGATCCGCGCACCCGCCTCCTGCACATGACGCTCGTGACGGTGCCGTTCGCGGTGTCGATCGCGTTGGCATGGTCGACTCCCTGGGCGCTGGCCGGGTTCCTCGCGGTGCCGTTCGCCGTGCGCGCACACGCGCCGATCCGGCGCGGCGGGATGGGCTTGGAACTGCTGCCCGCGTTGCGCGACACCGGACTCGCCATGCTCGTGTGGGCGGTCGTGACGAGCCCGGCGCTCGCATTCGGCTGACGGTCCGCGGTCAGTCGCGGTCGGGCACGATCAGCCCGAGCACCAGGTTGACGATGGAGATGATGACGGCACCCCAGAAGGCCGCCCAGAACCCGTCGATCGACAGTGCACCGTCGATCTGGCCGCTCACCCACGACGTCAGCCACAGCATCAGGGCGTTGATGACGAGGGTGAACAGGCCCAGGGTCAGGATCACCAGCGGCAGCGACAGCAGCTTGACGATCGGTTTGACCAGCGCGTTGATCACCGTGAAGATCAGGGCCACGAGCAGCAGGGCCAGCGCGGTGTCGACCGTGAATTCACCACCGTCGACACCGGTGAGGACGATGCCGCTGACGAGTCGCGCCGCGAGCCACAACCCGACCGCGTTGATGATCAACCGCAGGATCAGTGAAATCATCCTGACACTGTGACACACCCGCGCCGGTCGACGCGTGCCCGCGCCCGTCGCGTCACGCAGCGGAATCGAGGCGGTCCGTGAGGACCCGGCGCAGTGTCGCCCGCGGCACGTGCGCGTCGATCAGGGACGCGGTCGCCGGGTCGTCGCCGCGCAGCACCCCGAGCGCGAGATGTTCGGGCCGGATCGCCTTCTCCCGTCGGGCGACGGCCTCACGCAGGGCCAGTTCCAGCGCGCCCTTGGCGTCCGACGTGAACGGGACGTGGTCGCCGAACAGCTTCTGGAGTCGGCTCTTCTTCCCGGGGGGCGTGGCACGGTCGAGGACACCGTCGCCGAAGGACGCCTCGAGCCGGGACCGCACCTCGTCGAGGTCGATACCGATGGATTCGAGGGCCTTCGCGTCGTCGGGGCCGAGGGGGTCGTCGGCGCGACCGGCGAGAGCGCTGCGCAGCCCGTCGGGGGTGAGCCCGACGTCGGCGAGTGCGGTGCGCAACGATTCGTCGGCGACGAGCACACCGAGCAGGAGGTGGGCGCCGGTGATCCGGTCGGTGTGGGCGCGGACCGCTTCGGTCTGCGCGGCCACGACCGCCGCACGGGCACCGTCGGTGAATCGTTCGAACATGGTCTACCCGCGCTTCCGGTTGTATTTCTGGTGGACCGCCTGTTTGCTCACCGCGAGCGCGTCCGCGATCGCCTGCCAGGACCAGCCCTGGTGACGGGCGTTCTCGACCTGCACCGTCTCGAGACGGTCGAGGAGGCGCCGCAGTGCGCGCACGGCGCGCAGCCCTTCGGCGGGATCGGGGCTCGTAGCCGAGGCGGCGAGCGTGGTCGCATCGTTCATGTCGTCAACATACATTGACAACCCTCGGGCGTCAACACGTGTTGACGCCCGAGGTGGCGGGTGCGGGCCGCCGGAAGTCCGGCCCGCGGCTCAGCCCGCCGAATCGACCCACTTCCCGGTGCGGACGAAGGTCTCGAGCACCTCGTTCGGGCCGGTGAGATCCAGCCCCTCCGCCGCCACCCACTCGTCCGCGTAGTACGTGTCCGAATACCGTTCGCCGCCGTCGCACAGCAGTGTCACGACGCTGCCGCGGCGCCCCTCCGCGAGCATGTCGCCGATCAGGCCGAACGCACCCCACAGGTTCGTTCCCGTCGACCCGCCCACCCGGCGACCGAGCGCGGCGCTGCCGAATCGCATCGCCGCGATCGACGCGGCGTCGGGAACCCGGATCATGCGGTCCACCACCCGCGGCTCGAACGACGGTTCCACCCTCGGCCGCCCGATACCCTCGATCCGTGACGGCAGGCCCGTCTCGTAGTCGGGAGCGCCCGTCTCGTAGCCACCGAAGAAGGCCGACCCCTCCGGATCGACCACGGCCAACCGGGTCGCGTGCCGTCGGTACCGGATGTAGCGGCCGATCGTCGCGCTGGTGCCACCGGTGCCCGCCCCCACGACGATCCAGTCCGGCACGGGGAATCGCTCGAGCCGCATCTGCGAGAAGACGCTCTCGGCGATGTTGTTGTTCCCGCGCCAGTCGGTGGCCCGTTCCGCGTTGGTGAACTGGTCGAGATAGCAGCCGCCGAGCTCGTCGGCGAGCCGTTGCGCTTCGCTGTAGATCTCGGGTGGCCGATCGATGTAGTGACAGCGACCCCCCTGGGCCTCGATCAGCGCGACTTTCGCGGGCGATGTCCGCCGGGGCACCACCGCGACGAACTCGAGCCCGAGCAGGTGCGCGAAGTACGCCTCGCTCACCGCGGTCGATCCCGAGGACGCCTCGATGATCGGCGTGTCCTCCCGGATCGCACCGTTGCACAGCGCGTACAGGAACAGCGAGCGCGCGAGTCGATGCTTGAGACTGCCCGTGACGTGGGTGGACTCGTCCTTGAGATACAGATCGACGTTCCACTCGGCGGGCAGCGGGTACCGCAGCAGGTGCGTGTCGGCGCTGCGTTGCGCGTCCGCCTCGATCAATCGGACGGCGTTGTCGACCCAGTCCCGCGACGCACTGCGGTCGATGGTGCCGGAAGCGTCGGCACTCACCGTCCGTCCTCACCCCGCAGGCGCCCCTCGAGGTCTTCACGGGCGAGACGCCGGCGCGCGTCGACGGTGGCGATGCCCTCGTTGACCCGGCGACGCAGCGGCGCGAACACCACGAGCGAGACGGGCAACGCGATCAGGACGGCGAACAGCACGGCGACGAGCAACGGGATGTCCACGCCGAAGGCACGCGGCACGTACAGGACGGCCGCCGCGAGCACGACGACGAGCGCGAGGCGGGCGAGTGAGTACAGCGCCACGTCCCGGACGAGACCGCCGGTTCCCGCTCCGTCCGCGGCGGGGAGGTTTCGCCGCGACCCGGCGGGGGTATCAGACGCGTCAATCCGGTGTTCATCGCTCACCGTTCCAGGGTAACCGGGTCGTCGAACACCGGACCGGGAGTGCCGCACGGACCACACCGGGACGCCCACGCATCACCCGCGCAACAAACCGGACACCCGTCCGATTTGTCCATTACTTCCGCTTTACCAACCGTAGACCGTTCGAGCAACCGGGGGGTTCGGTGCCACCATGGCGAAGGACAACCCGATCGAACACCCCGATCACGACAAACCGATCACAACAGAACCGATCACAACAGAACCGATCACGACAGAACCGATCACGACAGAACAACCGGGAGGACACTCACGATGAGCGCACCCACCTTCAACGGCGCAAAAGAATCCCTGCTCACACCCGGCCAGGTCGCTGCACTCTTCCACGTCGACCCCAAGACGGTCACCCGATGGGCCCACGCAGGCCGACTGGGTTCGCTGCGCACCCCCGGCGGCCACCGCCGATTCCGCGAGTCCGAAGTTCTCGCGCTGCTGCGCTCACTCACCACCGAAGCCACCCGCTGAGGCCTCACCGGGACACCCGGATCCGCGCCGCTCGACACCGGCAGTTCGACACCGAACCGACCGGCGCGCTGTCACACCGCACCCGGGCACCTAGACTGGAGTGATCAGGGCAGCACGATGCCGTCGTCCCGGCGGCGCGTGCCCACGGTCAGGAGGTGCATCGTGCTCTATCTGCTGGCACTCATCGGTGCGGTGACACTCGTCGTCCTGCTGTGGAAGGGCTTCGGTCCGAGCCTGCGGCAACCACCGTCGCGCGTCCTCGGACCGGACGACGACCCCGAATTCCTGTGGCAGGTCGACCGAGAGGTGCACCGCCGCCGCACCGACGGCACACCCGGACCCGATCAGGACACCGGCGACTGACTGTCGACGCGGCGCGGTGGCCTGCCGAAATCCCCCGCCACCGCCGCCGCCAACTCGAGCAGGGCCCGGCGGGTGCCGGGCTGCAGGCGCGCGAGATCCACTTCGGCGCCCTCCTCGAGATGAGGGTCGAACGGCAACAGCTGGACGGCGCGGCACCGCTGGTCGAAATGCCCCACCACACGGTCGATGTCGACCTTTCCCGACCTCGGACGGACCGCATTCACCACGGCCACCGACTCGGCCACCAGATTCCGGTATCCGTGCGCGTCGAGCCAATCGAGGGTGGCCGATGCGCTCCGCGCCCCGTCGACCGACCCCGAACTGATCACGACCAGCGCATCCGCGTTCTCCAGAATCGACCGCATCGCCGAGTGCATCAGACCGGTCCCGCAGTCGGTCAGGACGATGCTGTAGAAGCGTTCCAGCAGGCCCAGCGTGCGCTCGTAGTCCCGGGCACTGAACGCCTCCGACACCGCCGGGTCTGCGTCGGACGCCAGCACCTCCAGCCGATGCGAGTTCTGCGACGTGTACGCGCGCACGTCGGCGTACGTGTCCACGAAACCCTCGTCGCGTAGCAAAGTGCGCACCGTGGCCGACGTCTCCGCCGGCACCTTCTGGCTCAACGTCCCACGGTCGGGGTTGGCATCCACCGCGATGACCCGGTCGCCCCGCAACGCCGCGAAGGTCGAACCCAGCGTCGCGGTCGTCGTCGTCTTCCCGACCCCGCCCTTCAAACTGAGCAGCGCGATCCGGTAGCAACCGTTCAGCGGCGCGGTGACGGTGTCGACGAGCTCACGGCGACGGACTTCGCGAGCACCCTCACCCACATCGATCCGCCCGGCGGTCGCCCGGAACAGTGCCCGTCGCCAGCCGCCGCGTGGCGGCGACGTGACGCGACGCAACAACAACGACGAATCGAGATCCTGCGCCGAGGGATCCCCGCCCGCCGGCCCCGGTCCCGCGCTCCCGGCCATCACCCGTCCCCCACTCTCTCGGACCTCGCCGCGACGCCCTCTCGCCACGACGCCGAGACGATAGCAGGATCAGTTCAGGCCGGCGTAGGAGTGCAGACCCGACACCACCATGTTGATGATGAACAGGTTGAACAGCATCGCCACGAACCCGGCGATGTTGATCCACGCGGCACGCGTGTTCCGCCACCCCGATGTCGCACGCGCATGCAGATAGGCGGCGTAGATCACCCACGTGATGAACGAGACCGTCTCCTTCGGGTCCCAGCCCCAGAAACGACCCCACGCCGCCTCCGCCCAGATCGCGCCGAGAATGATCCCCACACCGAACAGCGGGAAAGCGATGATCGTGGTGCGGTACGCGAGACGGTCGAGCGTCTCCGCATCGGGCAGCAACCTGCAGATCCGCCCCAGCACACCCCGCTCCTCACCGCGCGGCTGACGCAGCCGCATGAGGAACAGGACGCTCGCCGCACCGGCGACGAGGAAGATGCCGCTGCCCACACTGATGATCGTCACGTGGATCGGCAACCAGAACGACTGCAGGGCGGGCACGACAGGCGCGGCATCCGCGTACAGCACCGTCGCAGCCAGGAACATCAGCACCAGGACCGGGAACAGGAGGAACACCCACAGGGTGCGGTACGCCGGCTTCCGGAGCGCCACCAGCCCGAACACGATCGCGGCCGCGCACGCCATCGCGACGAACTCGTACATGTTTCCGAGCGGGAACCGTTCGGTGGCGAACCCCCGCAACACGATCGACGACACCAGAAGTGCCGCGACCACGACGACGAGCGCGCGGCCCATGTTGCCGAGACGTTCCGAGAGCGGCCGGCCGGGCGCCGCATCGACCCGGCCCGGACCGTCGACGAGCGCGGTGCTCGCACCGCCCGTGCCTGCACCCACCGAGGCGCTCGCGCCTGCAGTCACCGAGGCGCTCGCGCCTGCAGTCACCGAGGCGCTCGCGCCTGCAGTCACCGAGGCGCTCGCGCCTGTCGCCGCGAGTTCACGCTCGGCGACGACCCGCGACCGGTACGTGGCGTACTCGGACACCAGCAGGATCAGCGCCAGCACGAGGACCGCGAAGCCGGCTTCGAACGTCCAGTCGCTGTACCGGGCCAGTGTGTCGTTGAGACTCATGATTTCCTGTTCTCCCGCGTAGCCGGTTCGTGCCGGGCATCGTCACCGAGCAGTCGTTCGACCAGCCTGTCGAACTCGTCTCCCCACCCGGCCTGATCGGTCCGCGCGAGACCACCGAGTTCTACTACGGTTCGTCGTTCACCCTCGGCCACTGTACCCGCCGGGTACACGCGCACCCAGATCCTGCGACGTTTGACGACGAGGGACCCGAGCAGGCCCGCCATCATCGTGACGGCCGCGACGAGAACCCACATCTGCGACGGATCGTGCGACACCTGCAGGTTCACGAAGTCGACCGCGCCGTCGAACCGCACCACCGTGCCGTCCGGCAGTGTCGTGCTCTCCCCCGGCTTCAGGTTCACACGGTCCTGCTTGACGAGACGACCCTGATTGATCAGTTCCCCGTTGAGGGAGAACAACGACTGCGGGCTGCCCGTGTCGAGACCGGCGTCGCCCTTGTAGATATCGATCGCGACCGCCGGGTCGAGCATGTCCGGGAAGATCGACGAGAGCAGCGTGCCGTCGAACGACGCGGTCGGCGCGAACAGGCCTTCGATGGCGATCTGGTTGCGTCGCCGCTCATCCGCGTCGGGGAACATTCCGCCCGGCGGATCGAACCGCATCACGCCGCTGCTCAGGAACGTCGTCGCATCGTCGGGAGCCCACTGGATCCGTTCGGTCCGGGTCTCCCCGTTCGGCCAGGTCACCGTGAAGATCGGCGCGTATCCGTGCCCCTGCAGATAGACCCGGTCATGACCGACCCGCAGCGGATGGTTGACCTTCAGCTGCGCACTGCGCCACGTGCCGGTCGTGAGGTCCTCACCGAACTGGTACTCGATGTTCGAGGTGAACATCTCCGCTTGACCGGTGTCGAGGTAGTCGGCCTCGAAGTCGTGCACGCGGATACACATCGGGGTCAGTCCGGTGCCGTCGAGTTCGAGCCCGGCACGGAACGAGTCGAAGGACGCCGGTGACGTGGTGCAGAACTCCTCGCCGTCGGCGACGAGGATGCGCTGCCCCTCGTAGCCGATCAGCTTGCCGATCGCGACCGCGGCGAGCAATGCGACGAGCGAGACGTGGAAGACGAGATTACCGGCTTCGCGCAGATACCCCTTCTCCGCGGAGAGCGTGATCTCCCCGTCCCTCGCGCGGGGCCCTCCGTCACGCCGTTCGACGCGCCACCCGCGCAGTTCGCTCCGCACCCGGGTGATGGACTCGTCGGGGGTCTCGTCGACCTCGGTGGTGACGTGGTGCGGCAACCGCGACAGGTTGCGCGGCGCCGCAACGGGACGCGCCCGCAACGCGTGGAAGTATTCGACGCAGCGCGGCAGGATGCACCCGATGAGGGAGACGAACAGCAGCACGTAGATCGCGGTGAACCAGACGCTGCCGAACACGTCGAACAACTCGACCCGGTCCATCAACCGTCCCAGTGTGGGGCGGGCGGCGATGTACTCGTCGACCTTCTGCGTGTTCAGGCTGCGCTGCGGCAGCAGCGCCCCGGGGATCGCGGCGAGCGCGAGCAGGAACAGCAGCACCAGGGCGGTGCGCATCGACGTGAGCCCACGCCAGGTGTTGCGCAGCAGCGCGAGCCCGCGCCCGAACGGACCCTGCTTCGGCGGCCCCGACGCCGCGGCGGAGGCGGGGGTATCCGTGGCCGTCAAATCGGTAACTCCATTTCCGAGACGAATGCGTCACGCAGCCAGGAGACGAACATGTCCCATACTCCGGTGACGAGTGCGACACCGACGGCCATCAACATGATCCCGCCGAACAATTGGACCGTCCGGGCGTGCGTCCGCAGCCACCCCACCCCGAGCAGCGCGCGCGCAGACCCGAACGCGAGTATCACGAACGGCAACCCGAGCCCCAGGCAGTAGGCGACCATGAGCGCCACCCCGCGCGCAGCAGTGGCGCCCTCCGTGCCCGCAGTCAGGGTGATCACGGCGGTGAGCGTGGGTCCGAGGCACGGGGTCCAGCCGAGCGCGAACACCGCACCCAACAGCGGCGCACCGGCCAGACCGGTGAGGCGCTTCGGCGTCACCCGCGTGTCGCGTTGCAGCGCGGGGATCAGCCCGATGAACACCATGCCCATCACGATCGTGACGACGCCACCCACCCGCATGAACACGTCACGGTTCACCGACAACAACGATATCGCTCCGAACACCGAGGCGGTGGCGAGCACGAACACGACGGTGAACCCCGCGACGAACAGCGCCGCCGCACCCGCGACGCGCAACCTCCCGTCGGCACGCACCGTGGTGGTTCGGGCGCCGGCCTGCTCGGCGGTGACCGCGGGAGACTCCGCGCCGACGACGCCGGCGAGATACGACAGGTATCCCGGCACGAGCGGCACCACGCACGGTGACGCGAAGGACACGAGGCCGGCGAGTACGCACGCGCCGAGTGCGAGGAGCAGCGGTCCCGTCGCCGCGACCTCACGGAAGGTCTCGCCGATCCCGGACGCCAGGACGGTCGTGTTCGCGTTGATCACCGCACCGCCCGTCATTGCTGTTCCGGTGCCGTTTCGGCCGCGACCCGTTCGACGACGGGCTGCAGATCCTCGGCGAGGATCTCGGTCAGGAACACCGCGGCGACACGGTGCTGCCGGTCGAGGACCACGGTGGTCGGCACCACGGAGGTCGGATAGTTCCGCCCGAGTGCGAGCAACGACCGCATCGACGGGTCGTAGATCGACGGGTAGGTCAACTGCTGGTCGATCACGAAGTCCTGCGCCTTGTCACGCTGATTGTCGCGGACGTTGATGCCGAGGAACCCGACGCCCAGATCCTTCGTCGCCAGGTAGACCTCCTCGAGGTCGTCGGCCTCGCTGCGACACGGCGCGCACCACTGGCCCCAGATGTTGACGACGACGACCTGCCCGTCGAAGTCGTCGAGGGAAAGGGTCTCTCCCTCGTTCATCAGGTCCTCGCCGTGCAGGGCGCCGAGGGTGCCGCGATCCTCCGGCGGGTCGTAGAAGATCCTGGTCTGCCCGCCGGGCGAGACGAAGTCGAAGGTGCCACCGGTGGCGACGGCGTCGTCACCCGTGGCGCAGGAGGTCAGGACCGCGACGGAACACACCGCCGCGGCCACCACGTGGAGGACTTTCCTCATGCGCCGTGCACATTCGGGTCGGAGGCACCGGCGGGCTCGGAGTACACGATGTCGACGAGCGTGTCGCCGTCGTAGACGAGCGAGGTCAGTGACGCGAGGCTGCACTGCCGACGGCGCGGGTCGTGCCACAGGCGTTCGCCCTCGAGGAACCTGCGCAGCGTCCACACCGGCAGCTGATGGCTCACGCACACCGCTTCGCGGCCCGCCGCAGCAACCCGCGCAGCGTTGACCGCGGCCAGCATCCGGTGCGCGATCTGCAGGTACGGTTCGCCCCACGACGGGGTGATCGGATCCCTCAGCTTCCACCAGTGCCGGGGCTGGCGCAGGGCGCCGTCACCGACCGCCACCTTCAGTCCCTCGAAGTCGTTCGCGGCCTCGATGAGATTGTCGTCCGTGTCGATCGCGAGCCCGTGCGCCTCGGCGATGGGTGTCGCCGTCTGCTGCGCCCGTTCGAGCGGCGACGCGACGACGCAGGCGATGTCGTGGTCGGCGAGGGACGCTGCGACGGCACGGGCCTGTGCTTCTCCGGTGACCGACAGCCGGAATCCGGGCAGACGGCCGTAGAGGATCCCGGTCGGGTTGTGCACCTCGCCGTGCCGGAGCACGTGCACGATGGTGCGGGTCTCGGACGGTGCGGCTTCGGTCACGTGGCTGTTCCTCGGTTCGTTCGTTCCGGGTGTCGGTGAGGGCGGGGTGGAGCGGGTTGTCGACGACGTCGGGATCGGCGGTCGATCCTGCGTCACGGTGCGACCGCTGCGGCAGCGGCCTCGGCGGCGTGCGGCAGCGCATCGGCGATCCGCGCGAACGCGGCGTCGTCGAGGGCGGACGAGACGAACCACGTCTCGAACGCACTGGGCGGCGCGTACACACCGTGGTCGAGCAGTGCGTGGAAGAACGCCGGGTACCGCCAGGTCTCGGCAGCCTTCGCCTCGTCGTAGTTCGTCACGGGGTCGTCGGTGAAGAACACGCTGAGCAGGGTTCCCGCGTTCTGCACGCGATGCGCGATCCCCGCGGTGGTCAGGGCGTCGGACAGCAGTCGGCCGAGGGTCTCGGCATTGCGGTCGAGGGTGGCGTACACGTCGGCGTCGGCGGCGCGCAGGCTCGCCAGTCCCGCCGCGACTGCGACGGGGTTCCCCGAGAGGGTGCCGGCCTGGTAGACGGGGCCGGACGGGGCGAGGTGCGCCATGACGTCGGCGCGGCCACCGAAGGCGGCAGCGGGCAGACCACCGCTCATGACCTTCCCGAACGTCATGAGGTCACCGGACACCCCGTCGATGCCGTGCCAGCCGGTGGCGCTCGCGCGGAACCCGGTCATCACCTCGTCCATGATCAGTAGTGCGCCGTGCTCACGGGTGACGGTGCGCAGCCCCTCGTTGAATCCCGGCAGCGGCGGCACGGTACCCATGTTTCCCGCGGCGGCCTCGGTGATGACCGCGGCGATCTGCCCCGGGTTCGCATCGAACGCGGCACGGACAGCAGCGAGATCGTTGTAGGGCACGACGACCGTGTCGCCGGCCTGCGCTCCCGTCACCCCCGGCGAGGTGGGCAGACCGAACGTCGCAAGTCCCGAACCGGCGTCGGCGAGCAGCGCGTCGACGTGACCGTGATAACACCCGGAAAATTTCACGATCTTGCTTCGGCCGGTGAATCCGCGCGCCAGACGCACCGCGCTCATCGTCGCCTCGGTCCCCGAATTGACGAGCCGGACCTGTTCGACGGGTGCGATCCGCGCGACGATCTCTTCGGCGAGTTCGATCTCACCGGCGGTGGGCGCGCCGAACGAGAGTCCGGACGTCGCGGTCGTGCGCACGGCGCCGACGACGGCCGGATGCGCGTGGCCGAGGATCATCGGACCCCAGGAACACACCAGGTCGACGTAGGTGTTTCCGTCGACGTCGGTGAGGGTGCAGCCCGTCCCCGAAGCGATGAACCGCGGTGATCCTCCGACGGACCCGAAGGCACGAACCGGGGAGTTGACCCCGCCCGGCGTCACCGTCGACGCCCGGGTGAAAAGTGCGGTGGATTCGGTGTCGCGCGAGGTGGAGGCATCGGGGGTCGCAGTCACGATTTCCAGTGTCCCAGTTTCGCGGGATTTGCCAAAAGGCGGTGACCGCACGCGACACGCCGATGTGACGGGCCTCTCATCGGGTATCCCCCGGGTGACGACGTCGCTGCGCCGTGTCTCCCCCGCCGACGCCGCCACCGCCCTAGGGTCGGAGCCATGGCGACCACAACCGAACGGACCACCGGTGAGCATCTGATCAGAGCCCTCGACGGGGCCTGGCACGACGCCCGCGCCCGCGCGCGCGACGATCTGGCCGATCCGGCCTTCGCACCGCACCACACACCCGATCTGCAGCGGGCACGCGAGATCACGCTCGAGCAGATGCGCAGACTCGCCGGGAACGGCTACGCCGAGGCCGGATTCCCGGTCGAGATGGGCGGCACGGGTGACGCCGGCTCGGCGGTGGCATCGATCGAGATGCTCGCGATGTCGGATCTGTCACTGATGGTCAAGTCCGGCGTGCAGTGGGGTCTGTTCGGCGGCGCGATCGCGAACCTGGGGACGAAACGGCACCACGACCGGTACATCCGGCCGCTGATCGATCTCGACCTGCTCGGCTGCTTCGCGATGACCGAGACGGGGCACGGCAGCGACGTGCAGGCGCTCGAGACGACCGCGACGTTCGATCCGGCGACCGACGAGTTCGTCGTGCACTCCCCCACACCGTCGGCGCGCAAGGACTACATCGGCGGTGCCGCGCAGCATGCGCGGGTCGCTGCGGTGTTCGCGCAGTTGATCACCGGCGGCGAATCGCACGGTGTGCACTGTCTGATCGTGCCCATCCGCGACGAGGACGGAAACGATCTGCCCGGGGTGACCACCTCGGACTGCGGCCACAAGGGTGGGCTCCCCGGGGTGGACAACGGCCGCATCGTGTTCGACGAGGTACGTGTTCCGAGGGAGAACCTGCTCGACCGCTACGCGCAGGTCGACGCGGACGGCACGTACCACTCGGACATCGAGAGTCCGAGCCGGCGGTTCTTCACGATGGTCGGGACGCTGGTGCGTGGCCGTGTCACGGTGGGCGGATCGGCCGGTGCGGCGGCACGGGTGGCACTGTCGATCGCGACGCGGTACGCGCTGGTGCGGCGTCAGTTCGACGCGCCGGGCAGTGACGACGAGGTGCTGCTCCTGGACTACCTCGTGCACCAGCGGCGGCTGTTCCCGCACATCGCGCGGGCGTACGCACTGGGGTTCGCCCAGAACGAACTGATCTCGGCGATGGACCGGCTGCAGTCGATGCCCGCCGAGGACGTCGACCCCCAGGAGCAACGTGAGCTCGAGGGGCGCGCCGCCGGACTGAAGGCCGCGAACACCTGGCACGCGACCCGTGCGATCCAGGAGTGCCGGGAGGCGTGCGGGGGTGCCGGTTACATGGCCGAGAACCGGTTGACGGCGCTACGCGCGGACGTCGACGTGTTCACCACGTTCGAGGGCGACAATCACGTCCTCACGCAGCTCGTCGCGAAGGAACTGCTCACCGCGTACGCCGACGAGGTGCGCGGGATGAGCCCGGTGGAGTGGATGCGGTTCGCCGTCGACACGATCTCCGACGTCGTCAAGAAGCGCACGGCCGCGCAGCAGATCATCCAGACGATCATCGACACCCGCCAGGACAACGAGGAGGACGGCAGCCTCTTCAACCGCGGAACGCAGCTGACGATGTTCGAGGATCGCGAGCAGTACCTGCTGTCCACCGCGGCGCGGCGCCTGCGGGCCGCGAACGAACGTGAGGACGACCCGTTCGATGCGTTCAACTTCGTCCAGGACCACGTCCTGCACGCGGCACGCGCCCACATCGACCGGGTCGTCCTCGAGGCATTCGTCGCGGCCATCGGCGACTGCACCGACGACACCGCCCGTGACCTGCTGTCGGATCTGTGCGACCTGTACGCGTTGACCGTCATCGACGAGGACAAGGCCTGGTTCATGGAACACCGCCACCTGTCGGTGGAGCGGGCGAAGGCGGTGCTGCGCGGCATCAACGAGCGGTGCCGGTCGCTGCGCCCGCACGCACAGGTCCTCGTCGAGGGTCTCGGGGTACCGGAGTACCTGCTCGGGTCCGCGATGCTCGAGCGGGAGGCCGTCGACAGCGCGGTCCGGATGAGTTCGGTCCGGGAGGGTTCGGACGGCGGGGCTCAGACGAGGGTGTAGCCGGCCTCGTCGACGGCGGCGGCGACGGCGGTGCGGTCGAGCGCGCCGTCGCTGTCGACGACGACATCACCGGTGGCGAGGTCGACGTTCACGGACGAGACGCCGGTGAGCGCACCGACCTCTTCGGTGACGGCGGCAACGCAGTGCTGGCAGGTCATGCCCTCGACGCGGTATGTGGTCTGCATGTCCGTTCCTTCCGGTCGTGATCCACGGAGAATGATACCCCCTGGGGGTATCTCCGGAGTCGAGCATACCCCTAGGGGGTACATTCTCTCAACGGGTTCCGGACGGTTCAGCGATCGATGCAGCCCGTGAGCGCGGTCCGCAGCGCGTCGTCGTCGGACGCCCACGCCCGCACGAACACCCCGCCCCGCAACCGCAACCCGATCGCGGTCCGCCCACGCGGAACATGACTGAGCTCGCCGAGTACACGCGCGGTCTCCCAGCGTTGCGGCTCGTGGGCACGTGCGTCGGCCGGCGGCAACACCGCCTCGATGTCGACGACCGGAAGCTCCTCCGCGCCCTGCCGCAGGGTCAGCGCGGTCAACTCGACGCCGACGTGGCGCCGCGCCGCCACCACCGTGACCCAGGAGAAGCCGGCCAGCGCCACCGCGATCACCGGCAGGGCCGCCCAGTGCACGACCGGGCCGGTGAACATCTCGACCACGAGCACGACCACGCAGAACACCGGTCCGTACGCGACGGCACGCCACCGCGCACCCGGTTCGTGGAACAGTACCGGCGCCGGGCCGGGCCCGACGCGCTCCGTCACGCGCTCAGCACTCCCGGAACCACGATCAGCAGCGTCGTCACCAGACACAGGACGCCGATCAGACCGATCAACACGAGTTCACGACGACGACCGTAGGGCCGGGGTTCCACCTGCATGACGTCCTTACACTCGGCGGGACGGCCTGCACGGCCGAAGATTGCGTGCTCACCGTACTCCGCGAGCGCGCGGTCGCAACCACCCCGTCGGCGTGTCAGTTCGCGGGCAGCCTCAGAAAATACCGATTCGATTCGCGGCGGTGCATCAGCACGATCGCTCCGACGGTCGCCACGATCTGCACGATTCCCAGCGCCCCGACGAGCCAGCCCGTCGCACCGGTACCGACGCCCACCCCGAACACCGTGGGGAGCGTCGTCAGGGACATGAACACCCCGATCAGCGTGAGCGTCATGCGCGCCCAGTTCTTCCCGTTGCGCATCTGCCGCACCACCAGGAAGAGCACACCCACGATCAGCACCCCCACGACGACGGTGAGCCCGAACGCCATCGGCATCATGTCCTCGAGCTGCTCGGCGGTGATGCCGTCCGCTGCGGCGTCGCCGGAGACCTCGAGCATCGTGTCGACGAGCACGTCCCGCGATTGCCAGAGATCCACGACACCGAGAACCGTGGTGACGACGGCCAACGCCAGCACACCGCACCACAGTTGGAACGCGGTCGTCACGTCCTGAGGGACGGCGCGTGCACCCGGACCCGCGGGATCGGGCTGCGGCGGAATCGGAAAGCTCACGACAGCGCCGCCGCCACCTCGGCGGCCCAGTAGCTGAGCACGATGTCGGCGCCGGCCCGCCGGATGCCGAGCAGCGATTCGAGCACCGCCGCATCGCGGTCGATCCACCCGTTCGCCGCCGCCGCCGTGATCATCGAGTACTCCCCCGAGATCTGGTACGCGGCAACGGGAACCGGCGACCTGTCGGCGACCTGCCGCAGGATGTCGAGATACGACATGGCGGGTTTGACCATCACCATGTCGGCGCCCTCGGCGAGGTCGAGGTCCAGTTCGTGGAGCGCTTCCCGACGATTCGCCGGATCCTGCTGGTATGTGCGACGGTCGCCGTCGAGCGACGACGACACCGCCTCGCGGAACGGACCGTAGAACGCCGACGAATACTTGGCCGTGTAGGCGAGTTGCGCGACCTCGGTGTGGCCGGCAGCGTCCAGCGCGGCCCGGATCACCCCGACCTGGCCGTCCATCATGCCGCTGGGGCCGAGCACGTGCGCGCCGGCATCCGCCTGGGCCACAGCCATTTCCGCGTACCGCTCGAGCGTCGCATCGTTGTCGACGGCACCGGCCGCGGTCAGCACACCGCAGTGACCGTGGTCGGTGAACTCGTCGAGGCAGGTGTCGGCCATGACGACGGTCGCGTCACCGAGTTCGTCGCGTAGCGCGCGCAGTCCACGGTTGAGCACTCCGTCCGGATCGGTCGCGCCCGAACCGCGCGCATCCTTGTCCTCCGGTCGCGGCACCCCGAACAACATCAGGCCACCGACCCCGGCGTCGACGGCGGCGGTCGCCGCCGCGAGCAACGAGTCCTCGGTGTGCTGATACACACCGGGCATCGACGGGATCTCCCACGGCTCAGTGCGACCGTCCGCGACGAACATCGGCAGCACCAGATGCCGGGGCTCGAGCGAGGTCTCGCCCACGAGACGACGCATCGCCGGGCTGCTGCGCAGGCGACGGGGACGGACTTCGGGGTACATCGCGGCAATCCTCTTCCTACGTGCCGTGCGCACTTCTGGTAGCTCTGGCTACCAGAAGTGCGCACGGGTCAGCGACGGGCGCGGGACTTCTTCCGCGGCGGAGGCAGTGCCCCCTCCGCGCGGAGGCGTGCCGCATGCTCGGCGAGAGCCTCCACGAGCGGACCGACCTGCGCGGTCTCCGGCTGCACGTCCACCCGCAACCCGAACTCGATGGCGGTCTCCGCCGTCTTCGGGCCGATGCACGCGACGATCGTGCGTGCGTGCGGCTTACCCGCGATACCGACCAGGTTCCGGACCGTCGACGACGACGTGAAGCACACCGCGTCGAATCCGCCGGTCTTGATCATCTCGCGGGTCTCCGCCGGCGGCGGCGCGGCCCGCACGGTGCGGTACGCGGTGACGTCGTCGATCTCCCAGCCCCGTTCCCGGAGCCCCTCCGCGAGGGTCTCGGTGGCGATGTCGGCGCGCGGCAACAGCACCCGATTGACCGGATCGAACACGTCGTCGTACGGCGCGAACTCGGCGAGCAGCCCCTCCGACGACTGTTCGCCCGTCGGGACGAGCTCCGGTGTGATCCCGAACGACCGCACCTTCGCGGCCGTCGCCTGCCCCACACACGCGATCTTCACGCCCGAGAAGGCCCGCGCGTCCAGCCCGAACTCCTCGAACTTCTCCCACACCGCGCGCACCGCGTTGGTGGAGGTGAACACCACCCACTGGTAGCGACCGTCCACCAGGCCCTTGACGGCGCGTTCCATCTGCGCGGGGCTCCGCGGCGGCTCCACCGAGATCGTCGGCACCTCGATGGGGATGGCACCGTGCGACACCAGTCGGTCGCTCATCTCCCCGGCCTGTTCCTTCGTGCGCGGTACGAGCACGGTCCAGCCGTACAGGGCGCGCGACTCCCACCATGACATCTTGTTGCGCTGCCCGACGATCTTGCCGACGGTCACGACCAGCGAACCGACCAGTTCGGATCCGGCGTCGTTGAGCGTCGCCAGGGTCGCCTCGACGGTGCGCTGTTGACGGGTGGTGCCGCGCACGGTGATCGCCGCGGGCGTCTGCGGTGCGAGACCGTGCTCGACGAGCGCGCTCGCCGTCTCGGCCAGGTGCCCGGACGTCGCGTGCAGGACCAGCGGTCCGGGGGCCGCGGCCAACGCCGCCCAGTCGACCTCGCCGCGCACGTCGGCCTCGGTGTGGCACGAGCCGAGAGCCATACCCGCGTAGCTCGGTACCGCCGACCCGGACGGCAGGCCCGGCAGCACCTCGAACAGCACCTGGGTGCGGGCCACCGCGGTGACCTCGGCGATCACGGAATCGGTCGTCAACGGGTCGCCGGCGACCAGACGCACGACGTCGTGGCCGGCCTTCGCCTCGGCGACGAGCGTCTTCGCGACCTCGGCGGGTTCTCCCAGAGCGGGCCGGACCTCGGTCACCGGTTCCCCGGTCTCCGGGTCGGTACCGTGATCGGCACCCACCAGTTCGACGACGTCCTTGTCGACGTCGGGGTCGGTGAAGGCGATCGTCGCGGACGTCAGCACGTCGCGGGCGCGCACGGTGAGCAACGCCGGGTCGCCCGGACCCGATCCCACGAACAGGATCCGTCCGGGGGCGTTCTTACGGACTCGGCTCATCGGTCAATCTCCAGTGCAATCAAATCTGCGATAAGGGAACAGCGGTTACGGGCGGCGACGTCAATCATCGGCGGTATCCGACGATTCGGTGACGATCAGTTCTCGCGCACCGAGATCGAGCAGCTCACGGGCGACCGCACGACCGAGTTCCTCGGCCCGGTCGGGCGACCCCACCGCGCTCGCACGGATCACATCCGATCCGTCGAGGGCGGCGGCGCACCCCCGCACCGACAACTCGTCGATGACGCGCCCGTCGTCGTCGAGGGATTCGACGACCTCCGCGATCGCACCCACCGGCGCGGTGCAGCCGGCTTCGAGTTCCGCGAGCAGCGCCCGTTCCGCGAGGACGGCGGCACGGCTGGGGGCGTCGTCGAGTTCGGTGAGCAGCTCGATCATCGAGGGGTCGTCGGCCCGGCATTCGACGGCGAGCGCACCCTGCGACGGTGCGGGCAGCATCTGCACGGGTTCGAGGGCTTCGGTCACCCGGTCGAGCCGGCCGATCCGCGACAGCCCGGCGCGGGCGATGACGATGGCGTCGAGCTCACCGGAGTCGACCTTGCCGATGCGGGTGTCGATGTTGCCGCGCAGTTCCTGGAGTTCCAGGCCCAGGCCCAGCGCCGCGAGCTGGGCGCGGCGCCGCGGCGCCGACGTACCCACCTTCGATCCGGGCGGCAGTTCCCCGAGAACGAGACCGTCGCGGGCCACGAGCGCGTCACGCGGATCCTCACGCGGCGGGACCGCCGCGACGACGAGCCGTTCGTCCTGCTGTGTGGGGAGGTCCTTGTACGAGTGGACCGCGAGATCGACGTCACCGGCGAGGAGCGCCTCGCGCAGTTCCGCCGTGAACACGCCGACGCCGATGCGCTGCACCGGCCCGGCCGTGACGTCTCCCTTGGTCGTGATGACCACCAGTTCGGCCGGATGCCCGGCCGCGATCAGTGCATCCCGGACCGTGCCCGCCTGGGTGGTGGCGAGCAGGCTTCCGCGGGTACCGATACGCAGTGTGCGTTGCGCGCCGGCGGCGTCGATCGGTGTGGCGGATGCGGCTTCGGTGCTCATGCCTGTCCGTCCTTTCGTGGAGCGCTCAGCTCCGTCGTCAGGGCCGGGTCGAGCGCAGCGGACAGATCCGCCGACGTGCTCGGATCGCCCAGCGACCCCAGCTCCTTGAGTACCTCCAGGTCCTTCCGGGGTGCGGCGACGGCCTCGGCCGCTCCGGGCCGCAGCTCGAACAGCTCGCGGAGCGCTTCCGCGTACTGGTCGCCACCCGGCGTCGATGCGAGTTGTTTGACCCGCACCGTCGGCGCGTGCAGCAACTTGTCGACGACGCGGCGCACGGTGCGGGCGACCTCGCCCCGCTGCCCGTCGTCGAGGTCGGGAAGTCGGGATTCGAGACGCATCAGTTCGCCCTCGACGACCTCGGCGGCGCGTTGCCGCAGCGCGGTGACCGTCGGGGTGACCTCGGCGAGGCGCTGCGCGGTGAGATAGTCCGCGAGTTCCGCCGCGACGATCGCCTGCGCCGACTCCGCGTCGGTGGCGGCCGCTCCGGCGGCGGGGTCGCGTTGCAGCGACTCCATGTCGAACACCGTCACGCCGGGCAGACCGGCGACCGCGGCGTCCACGTCGCGGGGAAGTCCGAGGTCGCAGATGGCGAGGGGTCGTGCACCGCGGTCGGGCTGGGCGAGGGCACGGTGGGCGTCGGCGAGGGTGACGACGGTGCCGACCGCGCCGGTGCACGTGACCGCGACATCGGCCGATGCGAGTGCCGCCGCGAGCTCACCGAAGTCGACCACGTCGGCGTCGACCCCGTTGCCCCGGGCCGTGTCGGCGAGCCGTTCGGCGCGGTCGCGGGTGCGGTTGACCAGCACGATCCGCCCGATTCCGGCGCGGGTGAGGTGCGCGACGGCGAGCCCCCCCATGGCACCGGCACCGATGACGGCGGCGGTGCGGCCCACCAGTCCGCCGTCGAACAGGGCTCCCGCCTTGTCCAGCGCCACCGAGACCACGGATGCACCGGCGGCGTCGATGCCGGTCTCGGTGTGCACGCGCTTGCCCACGTGCAACGCCTGCTGCGCGAGTTCGTGGAGTGCGCGTCCGGCGGCCTGCTGCGCATCGGCGCTGGCGTACGCGGCGCGGATCTGACCGAGGATCTGTTGTTCTCCGACGACCATCGAGTCGAGACCGCTCGCCACCGAGAACAGGTGTTCTGCCGCGGCCTCGCTGTACCGCACGTACGCGTGCCGGTGCAGATCCGCGGCGAGGAGACCGGAGTGCTCGGCGAGCAGATCGCTGACCTCGGCGAGCGCGCCGTGGAAGGCGTCGACGACCGCGTAGATCTCGACCCGGTTGCAGGTCGAGACGATCATCACCTCCGAGATGTGGTCGGAGGCCATCATCTTGTCGGTCAGCTTCGGCCGATCCGTATCGGCGACGGCCACCTTCTCGAGAACCGAGACCGGCGCGCTCCGATGGGATATGCCGACGAGGAGAACACTCACGGTGCGATCACCGATCCGTTTCTGGTCGCTGCCGGCCCGAGGGTCGCGGCATTTCCGGTGCTGACACTGCGGGCCCTGCCCGGTGCAGTACTGACATTCCGGGCTGCTGTGCCCGGTGCGGCCACCGCGGTCCCCCGAGGACCACGGGGAGGCAGCCCGGCGGGAGGCTCGCCCCCGGCAGCGTGTGCGAGTTCGTCGTTGCGGGTGCTGTCGAACGACAGCACCTGCATCTCGACGGCGAGATCGACGCGGCGGACCTCCACATGCTCGGGGACGTCCGGTTCCGTCAGCGCGAAGCTCAGGATGCTGCGCACACCGGACCGGACCAGCACGTCGCACACGTGCTGAGCGGCGTCGTCGGGTGTGGCGACGACGGCGACCGTCGCACCGAGTTCGCGGGCACCCGCTTCCAGTTCGTCGACGTGCCGCACCGTCAGCCCGGATACGACGGTGCCGACGACCGCCGGATCGACGTCGAACAACCCGGCCATCGTGAAACCGCGGTGGTCGAAACCCGGGTACCGGGCGAGGGCGCGACCGAGATCACCGACGCCGACGAGAACGACCCGGTGCCCGCGGTCGAGGCCGAGGACGTGCTCGATCCGCGCCTGGAGACGCATCACGTCGTATCCGACACCGCGGACACCGTTGGGGCCCAGATACGACAGGTCCTTGCGGAGTTTGGCGGAACCCACACCGGCGGCACTCGCCAGTTCCTCACTGGAGACGATGAGGGTTCCCGAGTCGGCGAGTGTTGCCAGGACCCGCAGATAGGTCGCGAGTCGGGTCACAGTAGCCTGGGGAAGATCACGCAGAGACACCGTCGGTGGAGCACCCTCGCCGACTTCGGCGTGTCCGCGGGCACCGGTGCCCTGCGGTGGGTGCTGTTGCGTCACGTTCGTGGCTCCTCGTCCGGCCGATGCACACAGTCCGGCCTCACGGTGATCCGGGGGTCTCGTCCAACCACGGTAGCCGCTTGTGAAGCCATGCACAAAGTTGCTCGGACCCGCCTGAATGTGCATCTCACCTGCACTACACGGCGTCAGTGCGCGAGATCGGCGCGCAACCGCGCCTCGTCGACCTCCCAGTAGCTGTGCTCCCGCCCGTCGAGCAGAACCACCGGCAGCCGGTCACCGAACTCGGCACGCAGATCCGGATCCGTCGCGGCGACCTCGTCGACATCGATGCACGTGACCTGCAGCCCGAAGTCGGCACACACCGACTCGAGGGTGGCACGCGCCGGGACACAACCACCGCATCCGGCGCGCACGAGCAACGTCACCTCGTGACGGGAAACGGAGGGTCCGGGGGTGTCGGAAGGAGGAACCGTCATGCCTCCACTGTGCTCCACGCCCGCCCGAGAGGAACGTCACACCCACTGATACGGTGCTCCTCCGACCCGGAACGACCGGCGGGCACGGGCTAGGCTGGGCCCGGATCGTTCGTCGAGTGTGATGATGCGGCGCCACGGTCGCCGCGACCCAGGGGAGGTGCGAGTGCCGACGCGATCGTTTCCGCAAGGTTGGGACATGGGCGAGACGTGGGCGCGGGTGATCCGGCCCGGCCGGCGACCGCTGTCGCGCAAGTTCGGGCCGAGTGAGGCCGAGGTCCGCGCCAATCTCGCCGGCGAGGCCAGCGCCGACGCCGCACTCGCGCTGCAGGGTGCCCGCGAACCCACGCCGGATGCCGCTCCGGAGGAGCCCGTCACGCGGGATCTGACCGCCGCCGCGTTCTTCGACGTGGACAACACGATGGTGCAGGGTGCGTCGATCATCCATTTCGCACGCGGACTCGTCGCCCGCGACTACTTCGACAAGGCCGACCTGTTCGAGTTCGCGTGGCAGCAGGTCAAGTTCCGCGTCACCGGCAAGGAGAACAGCGCGGATGTCGCGTCCGGCCGCGACAAGGCACTGTCGTTCGTGCAGGGCCGATCGACCGCGGAACTGCGCCGTCTCGGTGAGGAGATCTACGACGACATCATCGCCGACAAGATCTGGCCGGGCACGCGGGCTCTCGCGCAGATGCATCTCGACGCCGGCCAGCAGGTGTGGCTGGTGACCGCGACGCCGGTGGAACTGGCGGACGTCATCGCGAAACGACTGGGGTTGACCGGCGCTCTCGGCACGGTCGCCGAATCCGAGAACGGCGTGTTCACCGGGCGTCTGGTCGGCGACATCCTCCACGGCCTCGGCAAGGCCCACGCCGTGCGCGCTCTCGCGATCCGCGAAGGCCTCAACCTCAAGCGCTGCACCGCGTATTCGGACAGTCACAACGACGTGCCGATGCTGTCGGTCGTCGGTACCGCCGTCGCGATCAACCCCGACCCCGACCTGCGTCAGGTCGCCCGCACCCGGGGATGGGAGATCCGGGACTTCCGGACGGCCCGCAAGGCCGCCAAGGTCGGTCTGCCGACGGCGCTCGGCCTCGGCGCGGCGGGCGGCGCCGTCGCGGTGCTCGTCGGCCGGCGACGCGACCGCGCGGCGTGACCCGCCGGGCGACTAGCCCAGGAAGACGTTGCGGCGGCGGGTGAGCAGCTTGTAGAGGGTCTGCTGAATGGTTTCGCGCACGTGGTCGGTCACCTCGAAGAGCACCATCGGGTCGTCGGCCGCGGCGTCGTCGTGGATGTCGGTGGCGATCGGCGTCCCGAACTCGATGTACCACTTCGACGGCAACGGCACCGCGCCGAGCGGGCCGAGCGCCGGGAACAGCGGTGTGATCGGGAAGTACGGCAGCCCGAGCAACCGTGCGAGCGACGTCAGGTCGGCGATGTTGGGGTAGATCTCCTCGGATCCCACGATCGAGCACGGCACGATCGGCGCATCGGTCTTCAGTGCCGCCGACACGAAGCCTCCGCGCCCGAAACGCTGCAGTTTGTAGCGTTCCTTGAACGGTTTGCCGAGTCCCTTGTATCCCTCCGGGAACACGGCGACCACCTGATCGTCGCGCAGCAGCCGTTCGGCGTCGGGGTGACAGGCCAGGGTGTGTCCGGCCTTGCGGGCCACCGTGCCCACGACCGGCAGATCGAACGCGAGGTCGGCGGCGAGCATCCGCAGTGGCCGACCGGCGTGGTCGCGCACGGCCACGGACGTCATGAGCGCGTCCACGGGTAACGTGCCGGCATGGTTGGCGACGACGAGCGCGCGACCGTCCGCCGGGATGTTCTCGATGCCGCGGACCTCCACGCGGAACCACTTGTCGAACAGGGGCCGCAGCAGCGGCATGATCACGTGGTCGGCGAAGTGCGGGTCGTATCCGAAGTCGTCGACCTCGTAGTCGCCGGTGACGCGGCGCCGCACGAACTCGGCCGTGCCGGTGGCGTACCCGATCAGAGCCTGCCGGATGTCCTCGGCGAACGCGTCGCTCCGCTCGTCGGGTACCGGGGGCATCGTCGACGGGTGCGCGGAGGCGCCGTCGGGGAGCCGCCCCTGCGATCGCCGGGTTCCGGCGTGCAGCGGAATCACCTTCGCCACCTGGGTCATCGCACATCCACCTTCTCTCCCAGTGCGGAGAGCACCATCGATTCGGCCTTGTCGATCCATTCCGTGCGCACGACCCGGGTGAGCCCGATGCCGTGAGCGAAGTCGTCCAACGCGTCGCGGGTGCTCCATCGCGGCTCGAATCCGAGTTCGGACCGCATCCGGGTGGTGTCGAGGCCGCAGCCGAAGTGGAAGTAGTCGAGTTCCTCCTTGGTGAAGGACTTCATCACCGACCCCATGAGCGCGTGCCCGACGGTGCGGAACAGCGAGTACGGCATGGGAACCGTCGCGCCACCGGCGCGGCGCACGGCCTGCGACATCGTGACGATGCCGTCACCGGCGACGTTGAACGTGCCGGGCGGGCCCGCCACGGTGGCATGTTCGAGCGCGCCGAGCGCATCCTCCTCGTGCAGCAGTTGCATGCGCGGGTCGCGTCCGAGGACGGTGGGCACCAGCGGGGACGTCAGGTAGCTCGACACCGATCCGGGGAGGCGGTGCCCCACGGTGGGGGCGAGGCGCAGGATCGTGGTGTCGATGTCGCTGCGACGCCGGGCCAACCCCCGCAGGTACCCCTCGATCTCGATCATGTCGTGGGCGAACGCGCCGGTGACCCGGTGCCGCGCGCTCATCTCCTCGGTGAACTTCGCGGGGTCCTTCGCGCTGGATCCGTACACGGCGGACGACGACCGCAGCACGACCTTGCGCACCGACGGCGCCTTCTGACAGACCGCGAACAACTGCATCGCCCCGAAGACGTTCATGTCCTTCATCGCGACCCGGCTGCCCGATTTGGGTGCCTTGGTGACGGCGGAGGCATGCACGACGGTGTCGACGTTCATGTTGCGGATGACCTTGCCGACGAGAGGGTTCCTGATGTCGGCGAGCACGAACTCGGCCCGGCCCATGCGACGCTGCATGTCTTTGCTGGGCGGCTGCGTATCGACCGCGATGACGCGGTCGATGTCGGGGTTCTGCGCAAGTCGCGTCACGAGATATCCGCCGAGGAACCTGCTGGCACCGGTCACCAACGCCACCGACGGCGGATCCACATTCCTGTCCCCAGATGTCACACGGCCCCCTGCCAGCCACCACTGCATGTCTGTGCTCGACGACGTTACGCGCCCGATGCCCTGAAACGGTGGGTGTCCGATGTCGCGGACACCACGTCCGTGGTCAACGATACGGTGACTTCGGCGACATCGCATGGCGGCCGGTGACCGAAATGCGAATACCCGCCACCGAAACGGTGACGGGTATATCGATCCGGCAGACTACTTGCCGAGTTTACGACGCTGCACGCGGGTGCGGCGGAGCAGCTTGCGGTGCTTCTTCTTCGACATGCGCTTGCGGCGCTTCTTGATCACAGAACCCATGGTGGGCATCCCTCACGTTCTACTAGCGTTCCTGCGCACGCCGGTGACGTACGCCTGAGTATGTCGACGCTGGGCCTCGTGGTGACGAGTTCAGCGCCTCACGACACCGGCTGGCCGGTACGACGACACACGATCGTACCGGGCGGGTCCGACCGAGTGGAAACCGAGGTCCGCTCCGCGTTCCGTCCGGCTCCGCAGCCGGTCACCCGACGTCGAAGTACGACGTCTCGAGATAGTCGTGGACCGCCTTCGCGTGCACGCGGAACGACCGTCCCACACGCACGGCAGGTAGTTCACCGCTGTGCACCAGCCTGTACACGGTCATCTTCGACACCCGCATCAACGCCGCCACTTCGGCGACCGTCAGGAATTGGGTACCGGAGAGAACCGACTGTCCGTCCTGGGGTTGCCCCTTCGACGGTGTGTTTCCTGAAACCATTTGACACCTCCGGCACGTCCGCGCCGCCGGCTTCCCCTCCGGCGGAACAGACACGCACGTGCTCTTCCGAGCTTAGCGTGACGAATGGGTCCTGTGCGACGATGCACGTCACCAATTCGGTATCGACACCGACCCCGCCGCACCCGCGGCGGGCGGTCCGGCGGTCTATTCGGCGGAACCACCGAGCTGCACGGACCGCGCTCGCGCGGCCTCGAGCGCCTCGTAGAACGCGGTGCGCAGCCCGCCTCGTTCCAGTTCCCGGACGGCCGCCGCGGTGGTGCCACCGGGTGACGTGACCGCCGCACGCAGATCCGATGCCTTGTCCCCCGACTGCGCCAGCATCGCCGCGGATCCGGTCATGGTCTGCACGACCAGCTCGGTGGCGACCGCCCGGGACAGCCCGAGCGAGACGCCGGCGTCGATCATCGCCTCGGCGACGAGGAAGAAGTAGGCGGGTCCCGAACCGGACACCGCGGTGACGGCATCGATCTGCGATTCGGGGACGACGGAGACCGTCCCCACCGACGCGAGCATCTCGCGCACCTGATCGAGGTGCTCCGGGCGGACGTGCCGGCCCGCCGCGAGCACGCTGGCGCCCTGCCCGACGAGCATCGGGGTGTTCGGCATGACCCGGACCACGGGGAAACCCGCGGGCAGCTTGTTCTCGTAGCGCGCGGTCGTGATGCCCGCGACGAGCGAGACCAGCACCTGTTCGGTGTCGCCGCTGTCGGCGGACGCCGCCGCGGTCACCACCGTGTCGACATCACCCGGCTTGACCGCGACGACGATGACGTCGGCGCCCTCGACGGCGTCGGCGGTGCTGTCGGTGACACGGATGGCGTAGTCGCGCGCGAGTTCCTCCGCGCGCTCGGGGAACTTCTCGGCCACCACGAGGTCCTTGGTCGGGTAGCCGTTCTGCAACAGGCCCGAGATCAGGGCCTCACCGATCCGGCCCCCACCGATCACCGCAATTCTCGTCATGGGTGACAGACTGCCACGACGCCCCTGTGTGGCCCGCATCGCAGTCCGTACCCCGCCGGGTCCACCTCAGCGCGGGAGCATCGCCAGCTGACGGGACTGCACGACCACGGCGCCGGTGACGTCGACGACGGTGTGATCCTCCTCGAACCAGGTCTGTCCGAGGACGGTGCTCTCGGCGACCACACGAAGCCAACCCGGCTCGGGGATCCTGCGCAGGTACGCGGTGAGCTGAACGGTGGGCGCCCAGCCGAAGACACCGCGATTCATCACCACCGGAGCCGAGATGTCGCCCGCCATGAGCGCGAACAGCACGGACGTGTCGACGTCCTCGCGGTCGGCGGGTCGGGGCCGCACCCACATCCCGATACGCGGCTCCCCCTGTGCGCCGGTGAGGAAATGGCCGGTGGCGGCGTCGAGGCTCATGTCGGTGGCACCGCTGAGCTTGACGATCTGCCCCATCGGATGGTCGGGGGTGACCACGATGGCGTCGGTCGCCGGCTCGGGAGTCATCCCGGTCGCGCTGTGCGGGACGGTGTAGCGCGGCTCGTCGTGATCGGGCACGCCGAGCGTCACGCTCGACCGGACGGCGACCCGTCCGCCCTGCGAGAGTTCGGTCTCGACCACCGACACCTGCTTGCCCATCTTACGGACGGCCGTGGTGATCTCGACGTCTCCGGGGTCCGGTGCGGCCACGAAGGAGGAACTCACCGCGAGGGGTTGGATCGTGGGATCGGCGTCGGCCGCGATCGCGGCGCGGCGCGCGGCGGCCGCGCTCACCGCGAGCATGCATCCTCCGTGCACCTTCGGCCCGATGGTCCAGGTGGGGTCGATGTGCGCGGTCCAGGTGGCCGCGCCGACCGCGGTGATCGCGGTGAGGTCACGGAAGGGATGGTCGACGGTCATGGTGCCTCTGTCTCCTGCGTGGTGGTGCCACCCGCGTTCTGCGGGTGTCGATCGGGTGATGCCGCGAAGGCCCGGGCCGCACGGTGCTGATGCGCCAGGCGGCGCATCGCGGCGAGCACGGGTTCGTACAACGCGGTGCCGAGGACGGCCGCCTCGACCGTCTCGTGCCGCGAGTTCATCGGGAGCATGTCGACTTCGAGATCGGCGATCGCACGAATGTGCCGGTCGTACACGTCGATGCGCCGACCGGACATGGTCAGCCCCGCGGATTCGAGGGCGACGAGCGCACGTTCGAGTTGGGCGACCGCGGCGAATCTCGGGTCGTACGACTGACCGATCCTCTCGAGCAACGCCCGGGCACGTGGGTGGTCGGCGTCGGGCGGGTCGTCCACATACGGCGGGAGTGCCGCGACGGCCTTGCCGAGCGCCGCGAAGAGGTCGTCGCCGGGCTGCTCCACGAGCGCGACGACGACCTTGATCCGGTCGAGCGGTAGCCCCTGCCCCGCGAGGGCACGCACCAACCCGAGCCGCCGGACGTGGGTGTCGTCGTACCGGGCCTGCGTCGCGCTGGTGGCGCGCCCGGGCATCAGCAGTCCCTCGCGAAGGTAGTACTTCACGGTGGGGAGCGGCACGCCCGCGCGTGCCGCCAACTCCGAGATCCGCACCTCGTCCTCCTTGCACCTCTTGACACCGGATACTACAGCTATCCAATATTGGGTAGCTCCACTATCCGATCGAGGGACGGAGACGACCATGAATCCCGTGCTCGTGATCATCGTCGGGGTGACGTTGCTGAGCGTCGCCGGAATCGCATTCGGAGGCACCTTCCTGCTGCGGGTCGGGAACGGCGGAGTGCCCACCAACGACCTGCAGAAGACGTTCTTCCGCGCCGGACACGCGCATGCGGGTGTCCTCGTCACGCTCGGCCTGACGGTGGTGCTGCTCACCCATGTGGCCGGAGCATCACCGGGATGGGCGGCCGTCGGCTCCGTCGCGGTGCTGGCCTCCGCCGTCCTCGTCCCCGCCGGCTTCTTCCTGTCGGTGCTGGGCGCCGACCCCGCACGGCCCGGCCCGATGATGGCGTCGGTGTGGCTCGGTGCCGCCTCACTGACCGTCGGTGTCGTGATCTCCGGGGTCACGGTGCTCGCCGCCGGGATCGGCGCGCTCTGACCCCGGGGGCTCCGCCGAGGAAACACCGGCCGGACGTGACGGCTCCGCACCGACGGTGAGCGCCGTCCGCGCCGGGCGGTCGAGATGCTCCCGGGCGAACGCCAGTGCCTGCGCGAGCATCGCCGAGCGCTCGGCACGCGTGCGCGCCGACTGCGTACTCACCTCGAGCACCACCTGGCCGGCGAAGTCGTCGGTCGCCAGTCGCCGGCAGACCTCCGCGCACGGCTGCGTGCCCGTTCCCGGGATCAGATGCTCGTCGAGCGAGGCACCGCGACCGTCGGCCAGATGCAGGTGGTCGAGTCGCTCCCCCATCCGGTCCGCCAAGGCGAGCGGATCCATGCCCGCCGTCGCGGTGTGCGACAGGTCGAGCGTGTAGTGCCCGAACCCGGTGTCGGTGGGGTCGATCGACGGACTGTACGCCGACACGGATCGGCCCGGGCCTCGCCGACGGAGCCGTTCGGCACCGCGATCCCGACCGCCGAACAACACGTCGGCGCGCATCGGATACATGTTCTCCACCGCGACCGACACCTCGCCGCGCGCTTCGAGGGCCGCGACCTGGTCGGCGAATCCGTCCGCGTACCGGCGCTGCCACCGGAACGGCGGATGGACCACGACGGTGCGGGCACCGAGTGCTCCCGCGACCCGCACGGACCGTTCGAGCTTGGCCGCGGGGTCCGCTCCCCACACGCGCTGGGAGATCAGCAGGCACGGCGCGTGGACCGCGAGCACCGCCACTCCGTACTTGCGCACCAGTGCACGCACGGCCCGGACGTCCTGACTCACCGGGTCGGCCCACACCATCAGCTCGACGCCGTCGAACCCGAGGTCGGCGGCGAAGCGAAAGGCCGACTCCGTGTTCTCCGGATACACGGATGCGGTCGACAAGCCCACCGGGATGCGTCGTGCCGTCGCCATGTGCCGGGCCTATCCGTTGGGTAGGAGGAACAGCAGCGGCCCGAACGCGACGAACGCGCCCACCGCCAGCGCGATGAGCTGGCTCATGATGTCGTCGGTCCGCCGCAGGATGCGCACCACCGCGACGAGACCGACGATGACGACGAGCGCGAGCCCGAACGCCACCCACGGCATCATGTCCCACAGCTTCTCGAAGCCCTTGAACAGCAGTCCGCCGGCGACGATCGCGCCCACACTCTCACCGATCAACAGCGCCCACTGCCGGACGCCACTGTCGGAGGATCCGTCGCGCGGGGGTTCGCCGTCGGTCGCCTCCGCGTCCTCCGTGGCGGATGCGGCGGCCTTCGCGCCCGCCTTGACCTTGCCGGCCTTCCCCTTCTCCCCGGTGCTCTTCCCTCCGGCACCCTTGTCACCGTCCCGGCTCTTCGAGTCGCGCGGCGTGCGTGTCACGGAGGCGTCGACGGAGCCCCCGTCGTCCGCGGCCGGGTCGATAGTGTCGGTGTTCTGCGCGGCGTCGTCGTCGGATCCGGTCCCGCGCAGATCGCTCGCGGGTCCGGACAGCAGCCGCGGTTCCGGACCGTCGGTGGAACGGACCGGCGCGGGGGGCGGCGTCGAGGCGCTGACGGTGTCGAGGTGAGCCCGTGCCCGGCGAGGCAGCGCCGACGGGCGGATGATCTCGGTCGGCGATTCGATCTTCGCGACCTCCGCAACGGTGGTCGGCGGGTCCGCCACCGGCGCCGGGGAGGTCACCCGCGTCATCTCGTTCGCGGTCGCGTCGGAGACGACCGCGGCCGCCGAAGGCGGCTTGGGGGTGTCGAGCACGGGCGGCTCGACCTTCGGGGTCTCGGGGACGGTGGGCTCGACCTTCGGGGTCTCGAGCACCGGCGGCTCGACCCTCGGGGTCTGCTGCGCCAGCGGCTCCACCGTGGGTGTCGGCGGAGTTGCCGCGGCCGTGTCGCCGGTGCCGGAGTCACCGTCGTTCGTGCGTGCCGCCCTGCCGACGACGGGGATCTCGCCGGTGAGCTCAGCGACGGAGATACCGCCGGTGTTCCCGCGGCGACGGCGACCCCCGCTGCGCGACCCCACCTTCTGCCCGTTGCGTGCGAGCAGTTCGGCGACCGAGATCTGTCCGGTGTCGGTGCTGTGATCGTCTGTCATCGGGCTGCCACCACCAGTTCGCCCCCCATCTCCGTGTCGAGCTTGCGCAGGATCAGCCCTTCCCGCAGCGCCCACGGGCAGATCTCGAGGGTCTCCACCCCGAGTGCCCGCATGGCCGCCTCCGCGACGAGCGCGCCGGCGACCAACTGCTGGGAACGGTCTGCACTGACGCCTTCGAGTTCGGCGCGGTCCGCGGTCGTCATGCGCGAGATGAACGCGATGAGCTGTCGCAGCCCGCTCGCCGTCAGGGTCCGTCGTACCCGGATCCCCGCGGACGAGGGAGCGGCCCCCGTGAGCCGAGCGAGCGTGCGGAAGGTCTTCGACGTCCCGACGCACAGGTCGGGGTCGCCGGCGCCGCGGATGTCCTTGGTCGGTCCGGCCAGCTCGGCGTCGAGCCAGTCGCGCAGCGCCGAGATACGGCGCTTTCCGGGCGGGTCGTCGAGGAACCAGTCGCGGGTGAGTCGCCCGGCGCCGAGCTGCAACGAGTAGGCGACCTCGGGGTCCTCGTCGCCACCGTAGGTCAACTCGAGCGATCCGCCGCCGATGTCGAGATCGAGGATGCGCCCGGCACTCCACCCGTACCAGCGGCGGACCGCGAGGAAGGTGAGTCGGGCCTCGTCCACCCCGGACAACACGTCGAGCTTGACACCGGCTTCGGCGTTCACCCTGTCGAGCACGGCCTGCGAGTTCCGGGCGTCGCGCACGGCGGACGTCGCGAAGGCCATCAGCTCACCGCACCCGGAGGTCTGCGCGATGCTGGCGAACTCCCGGGTGGTCTCGACGAGGCGGTCGGCGCCGCGGACGGTGATGTCCCCGTCGTCGTCGATGTTCTCCGACAGGCGCAGAGTCGCCTTGGTCGAGCTCATGGGTGTGGGGTGGCCGCCACGATGGGCGTCCACCACGAGCAGGTGAACGGTGTTGCTTCCGACGTCGAGTACCCCTAGGCGCACATGGCTACGGTACTGGGTCTACCGTCGGTGGCTGTGACAGCAGGTACGCCCGGAGCCACATTCAAGATCGTTCCGGCCCCAGAAGTTCCCCTCGACTTCCCCCGGGAATGGGTCGAGTTCAGCGACCCGGACAACGACGAACACCTGATCAGCGCGGACATGACATGGCTTCTGTCCCGGTGGACCTGCGTGTTCGGCACTCCCGCCTGCCAGGGCATCATCGAGGGTCGGCCCGATGACGGCTGCTGTTCCCACGGCGCGTTCCTCAGCGACAGCGACGACCGCCGCAAGCTCGCGAAGGCAGTGAAACATCTCACGTCGGAGGACTGGCAGTTCATCGACAAGGGCCTCGGAAAGAAGGGCTACCTCGAAGAGGACGACCTCGAGGACGAGCCTGCGCTGCGCACCCGCCGGTACAAGGGCGCGTGCATCTTCCTGAACCGGCCGGGGTTCCGGGGCGGCGTCGGCGGATGCGCGTTGCACACCATGGCGTTGCGACGCGGCATCGAACCGCTCGAGATGAAACCCGACGTGTGCTGGCAGTTGCCGATCCGCCGCACCCAGGACTGGGTGGAACGCCCGGACGGCACCGAGATCCTGCGCACGGTGATCACCGAATACGACCGACGCGGCTGGGGCGAAGGGGGTCACGACCTGCACTGGTACTGCTCCGGGTCGCCCGACGCGCACGTCGGCGCCAAACCTGTGTGGCAGTCGTACGCACCGGAACTACGTGAACTGCTCGGTGTCGCGGCGTACGACGAACTCGCCCGACTGTGCCGACGTCGCGAAGGACTCGGCCTGGTCGCCGTGCATCCCGCAACGGGCACCTGACCGGGTGGAGGTCAGCCCTCCAGCTTGTATCCCAGACCCCGCACCGTCACCAGGTGCCGGGGCTTGGCAGGATCGGATTCGATCTTGGACCGCAGACGCTTGACGTGGACGTCGAGGGTCTTGGTGTCGCCCACGTAGTCGGCGCCCCACACCCGGTCGATCAGTTGCCCCCGCGTCAGGACGCGGCCCGAGTTCCGCAACAGGTACTCGAGGAGATCGAACTCCTTGAGCGGCAGGGGGACCACCTCCCCGTCGACCTGCACGACGTGCCTGTCGACATCCATCCGCACCGGACCCGCCTCGAGGATCGTGTCGTCGAACGTGGCGTCGGAGTCGGTGTCGGCCCCCCGCCGGAGCACCGCCCGGATCCGCGCGATCAACTCTCGGGCCGAGTACGGCTTCGTGACGTAGTCGTCGGCACCCAATTCGAGGCCGACGACCTTGTCGATCTCGCTGTCGCGTGCCGTGACCATGATGACCGGCACCCCCGACCTGCTGCGCAGGTGTTTGCACACGTCGGTGCCGCTCATGCCCGGAAGCATCAGGTCCAGGAGCACGATGTCGGCGCCCGCTCGATCGAACTCGGCCAACGCGGAGGGGCCGTCGCCTGCGATGACGGTGTCGAATCCCTCCTTGCGCAACAGGAATGCGAGCGGGTCCGCCAGCGATTCCTCGTCCTCCACGATCAGAACACGGGTCACGGTTGAATCCTCCGTACCTTTCTCGTTGCATGCGCACCCGGCGCGGGTGCCGTACCGACCGGATTCACGATCCGACCGGGCTCTCGCGGCGCGACGACGGGTCGTCGTCGGCGCCACCTGGACCGAAGTGGGCGGGGATCAGCAAGGTGAACGTCGATCCCGTACCCGGTTTGCTCCACAACAGGATCTCGCCGTCGTGGTTCGCGGCGACATGTTTGACGATCGCCAACCCCAGCCCGGTTCCACCCGTGGCTCGCGACCGCGCCTTGTCGACTCGGTAGAACCGTTCGAAGACCCGTTCCTGATACTGCTTCTCGATGCCGATCCCCCGGTCGGTCACCGCGATCGCGATCCTGCCCTCACGCAGGGTCCGGCTCACCGACACCGGGGTCCCCGGCGGCGAGTAGGCGATCGCGTTCTCGATGAGATTCGTCAGCGCGGTGACGAGCAGCGTGCGGTCGCCGAGCACCTCGTACCCGCTGGGTCGGTCCGCGGTGATCTCGATGCGAGCGTTCTCGGCGGTGAGCCGGGTGCGTTCGAGGGCATCGCTGACGACGTCGTCGACGTCGACGACGTCGAGATCCGGCAGTTTCTCCGCGCCCTGCAACCGCGACAGTGCGATCAGTTCGGTGACGAGATTGCCGAGCCGGGTGGCCTCCCGTTGGACGCGCTGCCCGAAGTGCCGCACGCTCTCGGGATCGTCGACGGATTCGAGAAGGGCCTCGGCCAGCAGCGCCATCGCGCCGACCGGCGTCTTGAGTTCGTGGCTGACGTTGGCGACGAAATCCCGGCGTGTCGCCTCCATCCGCACCTGTTCCGAGTCGTCGTAGGCGTAGAGGACGACGAACCTGGGATCGTCGTCGAACAGCTGTCGGGCGACGCATCGCACGGCGACCCGGTCGCGACCGTGCGGATTTTTCCGGACGATGTCGATCTGGACGGGTTCCGAGCGGTCGAGGACCAGATTCGCCGCGGCCCAGGCGGGTTCCACCAACAACCGACGGTCGACGAGGCCGAGTTCCTCGGCACGCGGGTTGAACAGGATCACATCGTGGAATCCGTCCACCACCGCGATTCCCGTCGACGAGCGGTACACGACACGATCGAGCACCTGCGCCATGGTCAGGTCGGTGTCGTCGTCGCCGCGGTCGCGGCGCAGACGCCCGGCGGCGATCGCGAGCAGTCCGCCCAGAGCGGCGGCCACGACGGCCAGCAGGACTGCCTGCAGAACATTCACGCTTCGAATCGTAATGACGCCGAACCGGGGGACGACGGCGGGTCGGCACCGTTCCGTGCACGTCACGGCCGGTTTTGCGGCAATTATCCGATCATTAACCTACTGTTCGCCCGGGCCCGCGCGCACGGACACGCGCGGGCCCGGACGCCCGGCGAGTGGGCGTCGTCGACTACCTGGCGCCCTGGTTCGCGACCGCGGCGGCGCCCGCTGCGGCGGCTTCGGGGTCGAGGTAGGTACCACCGGGGTTCAGGGGGCGCAGGTCCTCGTCGAGGTCGTAGCGCAGCGGGATGCCGGTGGGAATGTTGAGCGCGGCGATGTCCTCGTCCGAGATTCCGTCGAGGTGTTTGACGAGCGCGCGCAGCGAGTTGCCGTGCGCGGTGATCAACACGGTCTTTCCGGCACGCAGATCCTGGGAGATGGTGTTCTCCCAGTACGGGATCAGACGCGCGACGACATCCTGGAGGCATTCGGTCAGCGGAACCTCGTCGAGGTCGGCGTACCGCGGATCGGCATCCTGGCTGTACTTCGAGCCGGACTCGATCGCCGGCGGCGGGGTGTCGTAGCTGCGACGCCACAGCATGAACTGTTCCTCGCCGAACTCGTCCTTGATCTCGGCCTTGTTCTTGCCCTGCAGGGCGCCGTAGTGGCGTTCGTTGAGGCGCCAGTCGCGGACCACGGGGATCCAGTGCCGGTCGGCGGCGTCGAGGGCGATGTTGGCGGTGCTGATCGCCCGACGCAGCAGCGAGGTGTAGAGGACGTCGGGGAGCACCCCCTGCTCGGCGAGCAGCTGCCCGGCACGCTTGCCTTCGGCGACACCCTTGTCCGTCAGGTGCACGTCCACCCAGCCGGTGAACAGGTTCATCGCGTTCCATTCGCTCTCGCCGTGGCGGAGCAGGACCAGTGTTCCGGTACTCATGTCCCCAATCCTGACACGCTTCGTCGTCCGATTCGCCCACGGGATCACGATTCGTTCGCTATATCTGACAACGCACGTTGCCAATTTCGCCGATCGTCGCCCCGACGCAACCGGCGACCATCGTGAAGTGGGGGTAGTGCAGTGACCGATGCCCGAATGTCCCGCCGTACCGCGCTGACCGCCTTCGGCGCACTCGGTGCCGCAACGGCGCTGCCCGGGATCGCCTCGACGAGGCCGACGCGACGCTCGTCCGGCCCACACCGGAGGTCGCCGTGTCGCGGTCCTCGGCGGCGGACCGGCGGGCCTGACCGCCGCGCACGAACTGGCCGAACGGGGATTCTCGGTCACCGTCCACGAACCCACCGCGCTCGGCGGCAAGGCCCGGAGCATCCCGTCACCCGGCACCGCCGCCGGTGGCCGCCTCGACCTTCCGGGCGAACACGGGTTCCGTTTCTTCCCGGGCTTCTACCAGCACATACCGGACACCATGCGCCGCATTCCCGTTCCCGGCAACGACGACGGCGTGTTCGACAACCTCGTGGAGGGCCCGGCGTTCCGCATGTCGGTTCCGGCGGCCCCGATCTGACCGCGCCCAGTTCGATCGGCGCCGTCGACGTCCGCGACCTCGACTCGCTGCGGCAGTCCCTCGAAGCCGCGTTCTCGCTCGGTGGAGCGATCCCACCGGCCGAGGTGGCGGTGTTCGCCCGCAAACTGGTCATGTTCCTCACCAGCAGCCTCGACCGCCGCAACGACGAGTGGGAACGGCAGACCTGGTCGCAGACCCTCGAAGCAGAGGGCAAATCGCAGGCATACCACGACATCCTGGTGTCGGCACTGACCCGCCAACTCGTCGCGGCACGGCCGGACACCGTGTCGACACGCACGATCGGCATCATGGGGCAGGCCTTCGTGTGGAACGCGATGGGAACGGTCCCCGCATACGGCCATCTCGACCGCGTGCTCTCGGGCCCGACCGACGAAGCCTGGATCGATCCCTGGGCGCAGCTCCTGACCGGCCTCGGCGTGCGATTCGAGATGGGTTGGTCAGCAGAATCGTTCGATATGGCCGGAGGCCGGATCACCGGAGCACGAGTGGTCGACGGAGCCGGGAATCGCGCCCGCGTCGACGCAGACTGGTTCATCGCGGCGATGCCGGTCGAGCGGGCCGTGCCGCTGTGGTCGCGTGCGATGCTCGACGCCGAACCGCGCCTCGGCCTCATGCGCAACCTCGTGACGGACTGGATGGTCGGTATCCAGTACTTCCTCCGCCGACCGGTACCGATCGCCCGGGGGCACGTCGCGTACCTCGGGTCACCCTGGGCACTCACCTCGATCTGCCAAGCGCAGTTCTGGCGCGGGGAGTTCGCCGACCGCTACGGCGACGGCACGGTCGACGACTGCCTGTCCGTGGACATCTCGGACTGGGGCACCCCCGGAATCCTGTACCGACGAAGCGCGAAGGAGTGCACACCCGACGAGATCGCCCGCGAGGTCTGGGTACAGATCCAGGCGTGCCTGAACGACACCGGAGAGGCGGTACTGCGCGACGACGACCTCGCATCGTGGTTCCTCGACCCGGGCGTGCGCTGGAACGCCGCCGCCGGCCGCAACACCAACGACACCCCGCTGTTCATCAACACGGTCGGGTCGTGGGCGGATCGTCCCGACGCCCGCACCGCGATCCCGAACCTGTTCCTCGCCGGCGACTACGTCCGCACCGACATCGATCTCGCCACCATGGAGTCGGCGAACGAATCTGCCAGGTCCGCCGTGGCGGCGCTGCTCGAAGCCGCCGATTCCCCCGCCGCACCGCCCGCGCGGTACCGGCTGCACGAACCGCCGGAACTCGAACCGATGCGACTGATCGACGCCGAGCGCCATCGCGCGGGGCTGCCTCATCTGCTGGCGTGATCCGAACGCGTGATCGTACCGTTCCGCCTCGAACTCGGGCTCGGCGCGGGACACTCGACGAGGGACCCGCGGAAGACGACGAGAGGTCAATCGTGCAGGACACCCGAGTGACGAACACACCGGTTCTGATCGTGGGAGCAGGCCCGGTGGGCCTCACCGCCGCCGTCGAGTTGCGGCGACGCGGCATCGACGCCACCGTGATCGACCGGCTGACGGAGCCCGCCCGGTACGCCAAGGCCGTCGGCATCCAGCCGCGGACACTCGAGGTGTGGGACGCGATGGGCATCGCCCGGTCCGCGCTCGACGTGTCCGCGCCGATGCTCGGGCAGATCGTGTTCGTCGACGGTCGCGAGGCGATGCGGATCGACCTCGAACTACCCGACGATGTGCCGTACCGGTTCGCGTGCATACCCCAGTACGCCACCGAGGACGTACTGGCCCGCGCGCTCACGGATCTCGGCGGCACGGTACGACGCGGTGTCGAGTTGACCTCGTTCACCGAGGGCGCCGACGGTGTGGTCGCGACCCTGCGCGACGCCGACGGCTCGTGGGAGTGCACGACCGAGTACCTGGTGGGGTGCGACGGCGCGCACAGCGCTGTGCGGAAGGGGCTGGGGGTGTCCTTCGACGGTGACGCGTTCCCCGAGGAGTACATGCTCGCGGACGTCGAACTCGGGTGGTCGCTTCCCGCCGGGTACGGAATCCGGTCGATGACGACGTCCGACGGGGCCACCACCGATCTGATGGTGTGCATTCCGCTGCCCGGCCGCGGGCGGTACCGGGTGTCGTCGTTCGTCGCACCCGATCTGGCGACTCCGCCGAGCGAACGCGGCATCGCGCACGGGATGGAGGCCGAGCACCGGCCCACCCTCGCGCACATCCAGGCGCTTGCGGACCGGTTGGCTCCCGAGCCCACCCGGGTGTCGGCGCTGCGGTGGTCGTCGGTGTTCCGGATCAGTCACCGCATCGTGGGGAGCTACGGGACGGGCCGGGTGTTCGTGGCCGGCGACGCGGCACACATCCACCCGCCGACCGGCGCGCAGGGGATGAACACCGGCATCCAGGACGCCTACGATCTCTGCTGGAAGCTCGCGTTGGCGGTGACCGGCCGCGCCGCCGACGGTCTGCTCGCGAGCTACGACGCCGAGCGTCGGCCGATCGGCGAGGAGGTGGTGGGCCGCACCGTGCGGGACGCCCGCGAGGGTATCGGCGCCGGCGAGAACGATCCGACCACGATCATGCTGCGCGAAGCCCAGTTGCTGCTCGGGTACCGCGGCAGTCCGATCGTCGACGACGCGGTGGCCGGGTCCGGTCCGTCGGCGGGTGACCGCGCCCCCGATGCGCGCGGGCTGCGACAGGCACCGGTCGCGGTGCCGACCCGGCTTCACGATCTGCTGCGCCATCCCGGGCACACCGTGATCCTGTGGTCATCGGATCCCGGAGATGTCGACGCCGCGGACGATCTGGCGGACACCCTGATCGAGCGGGCGGGCGACCTTCTGCGCGCGTACGTCCTCACCCCGGCCGGGGTCGCGGGCGCGTCGGGTCGCCGCTTCGAGGACGACTGCGGCCGCGCGGCGGCCACGTACGGGTTCGGTGCCGCCGCCGAGGCCGTCGTCGTCCGCCCCGACGGATACCTGGCGTTCCGGACGACGAACCCGACCGCAGACGCGCTTCTCACGCATCTGGGCCGGGTTCTGCGGCTGTGAGACCCGCCGGATCACGCTGTGGTGGAACGCAAGTCCTTTCGGAGGATCTTTCCTGCGGCCGACTTCGGCACGATGTCGATGAACTGCACTCGACGGACCTTCTTGTGCGGTGAGACCCGCTCGGCGACGAACGTGATCACGTCGTCCTCACTGAGGTCGGTGTCCGGCTGGCGCACCACGAACGCCTTGGGCACCTCCTCGCCCTCGTCGTCGAGAACCCCGATCACGGCGGCGTCGGCGATCTGCGGGTGCGTCAGCAGCAGGGCCTCGAGCTCGGCGGGCGGAACCTGGTAGCCCTTGTATTTGATCAGTTCCTTGAGTCGGTCGACGATCGTGATCACGCCGTTCCCGTCGACGGTCGCGATGTCACCGGTGTGCAGGTAACCGTCCTCGTCGAGGGTCTCCGCGGTCGCCTCGGCGTTGCCGAGGTAGCCGACCATGATGTTCGGTCCCTTGCACCACAGCTCGCCGGGTTCCGACACACCGTCACCGGTCGGGTATGCGACCTCTTCACCGGTGGCGGGATCGACCAGTTTGCATTCCATGTTGGCGATGGTCGGTCCGACCGCGTCCAGCGGCGTGTCGTCGTCGTCGAACGGGATGGCGTGCGAGACGGGGCTCATCTCCGACATGCCGTAGCCCTGCCTGACCCTGCACCCGAGCCGCCGTGCGACGGCGCCGCCGAGTTCGCGATCGAGCGGGGCCGCGCCGGAGAAGACCGTGTGCACGCTCGACAGGTCGTACTGATCGACGAGCGGGTGCTTGGCGAGGGCCACGGCGACGGGCGGCGCGATGAACACGTACGTGCACTTCTGTTCCGAGACGATGCGGAGGAATTCGACGAGATCGAACTTCGGCATCGTGACCAGCGCGGCGCGATTGTAGAGGGCCGCGTTGAGCAGGACGGTCATGCCGTAGATGTGGAAGAACGGAAGGACCGCGAGGATCTTGTCGTCGGCACCGATACCCATCCGCGGCTGGATCTGGCAGACGTTGGCGACGAGGTTGCGGTGCGTGAGCATCACCCCCTTGGGGCGGCCGGTCGTGCCCGACGAGTACGGGAGCACGGCGAGGTGCGTGGCCGGATCGAAGGTGACCTCCGGTGCCGGCGACTGCTCGGCGAGCAGGTCGCGCAGCGAGGGGTGTCCTTCGGCGCCGTCGAGGACGATCACCCGGTCGTCGGGGATCCCCACCGTCGCGGCCGCTTCCTTCGCCTGCGGCAGCAGCGGGGAGACCACGAACAGCGCCTTGGCCGAGGAGTCCTCGAGTTGCTTCGCGATGTCACCCGCGGTGTACAGCGCGTTGATGGTGGTGGCGGTGGCTCCGGCGCGCAGGATGCCGTGGAAGACCGCCGCGAACGCCGGGACGTTCGGGGACAGCAGACCGACGACGTCACCGACGCCGAGGCCCCGCGCGGCCAGTGCGCCCGCGACCCCGTCGATCTGCGCGATGAGTGCGCGGTAGTCGGTGATCGCGCCCGACGCACCGTCGATCAGTGCGGGCCGGTCGAGATCGGCATCGGCGATCGAGCCGAACAGCAGATCGTAGACACTCGATGCCGGGATCTCGACGTCCGGAAACGGGCTGCGGAAGCTCATAATTCTCCTCCATACGGAATCGGTGCGGCACTCGATGCCAGCATGGGGCCGATCACAACGAACAGCCCCGAATGTGAATAGTGTCACATTCGGGGCTGCGGTGCCGGGGCGGCGTCCCGCCCGGATCTCACGCGGGGGACGGCATCCGGATCATGCTCGGGAAACGATCAGAAGTACTGACCGCAGACCGGCCACGCGCCGATCCCCTGGCCGGCGAGGACGTTCTCCGCAACGCGGATCTGCTCTTCACGCGAGGCGTTGTTGGCGGTGCCGGAGCCGCCGTAGGCCTCCCAGGTGCTCTGGCTGAACTGCAGGCCGCCGTAGTAGCCGTTGCCGGTGTTGGTCGCCCAGTTGCCACCGCTCTCGCACTGCGCGACGGCGTCCCAGTTGCCCGACGCAGCGTTGGCGGTGCCGGTGCCCAGAGCGAGGGGCGTGACGACGAGAGCCGCGGCGGTGGCGACGGTGCCCAGGGTGCGCTTGATCGTGAAGTGTGCCATGTGGGGGTGAATCCTCTCCGAGTGTGCACGAGGTGCGGCGCGGAAGATGCCGTGCGAATCGGCGCCCGACACCGCGGGGTGACACCGCGACCGGATCGGTCGCCGAGGTGCACCCACCTCGTTCTGCCCCTGAAGTTCGAGTCGTCCGGCACATCCGCGGGGGCAGAATCAACTACTGCGGGGCCGGTGCGTAACGGCTCGTTGTTTCGAACCTGGAACCACCGTAGCCCGCTATCACGAAAAGGTCACGGCACGATTTACTGGCACACACGTACCGATATATTCATGATCGATTCGACTTCGCGCAGGTGAGAGGCACCGAATCGCCGGCCGTGCGCCAGTGAATCACATAAATGTCATGTGTGGACGCTCACAATTCAATTCGGGGCAGTCCCTACAATTCGGACGCCGAAAACAAATTGTGACACACCGAAAGTCATCCGATATACATCGGAAACAATCCGCCGAATCCCTCGAATCGGACAGCGGCACGATTCGGAGTTCCGTCAGGAATCGCGCCCACCCGGATCGTCGGCCACCGGCCGCACGGTTGCGTCGGAGCCCTCCTCGATCAGGTGCCGGAACGGTTCGAGATTGCGCAGCGACTCCCCCCGGGAGACCCGCCATTCCCACTCCCGACGAATCGAGGCCAGGAAGCCGATTCCGAGAATGATGTTGAAATCGTGGTCGGCGGCCTCGAGCACCTGTCCGAGCACCGCGTCCAATTCATCCGGAGTGACCGAATCCGCCGACAGACGGCCGACGAGATAGATGTCGCCGACCTTGTCGAGTGTGTACGCGACGCCGTAGAGACGGCGATTGCGACGCAGCAGATACTTGTAGACGCCCTCGAAATTCTCGTCCGGTTTGCGGCACACGAACGCCTCGATGCGCACGCCGTGAAGCCCGACGGTCAGCAACGTCGTGGTCTTCAACTTGTTCTCACCGGGCAGTTCGACGACGAAATGGCCGCCGTCCTTGCGGGAGAACTCGAGTTCCCGATCCCGCAGGGTCGCCTCGATCAGTTCGCTCAGTCGTTCGCTCACGCCTTCACTCCGCTCGTCCGACGCAACTTCCACACACCACGCTGCCGGCGCGGCGAGAACTCGCCGGTCCCGAAAGCGCGGTTACGGCGCATGCCGGCCTTCCGGTAACTCTCGAGCAGCCCGTCCGCGGTGTGTTCCCACGAGAACTCCTCCGCATGCGCGGGCGCGGCCGCGGCGAAGGCAGCCAGTCGCCCGGGATCGGTGACGAGACCGCGCAACGCACCGGCCCAGTCGTCGATCCGGTGCCCGTGCACGAGCAGACCCGTCTCGCCGTCGCGGACCGCGACACCGAGTCCGCCGACGTCGGCCGCGATCACCGGCGTCCCGCATGCCTGCGCCTCGATCGCCACCAACCCGAACGATTCCGAATAACTCGGCACTGCAACAAGGTCCGATGCGCGGTACACCTCGGCGAGGCGATCCGGTGGTTGCGGGGGCAAGAAGGTGACCCGGTCGGCGATGCCGAGGTCGGCGGCGAGTTCGATGAGCGAGTCCGGCCGGTCGAGACCGGTTCCGGACGGACCGCCCACCACCAGTACCCGCCACGGCGTGTCCGGGGCATCGGTCATCGCGAGCGCGGCGGCGCGCAGCAGCACGTCCGGAGCCTTGAGCGGTTGGATACGTCCGACGAAGGTCACGATCGTCTCGTGCGGATCCAACCCGAGTTCGGCGCGGGCCTTCGCTCGGTCACCCGGCCGGTAGCGGCGCAGATCGGCGCCGGGCGCGACGACGTCGACCTTGCCGGGGTCGGCGCCGTAGATCCGTTCGAGGGCCCGCGCCTCGTCGACCGTGTTCGCGATCATCCGGTCGGATTCGGCGACCACCTGCTGTTCACCGATCTGGCGGGCGGCCGGTTCCGGTGTGTCTCCCGCCGCGAGCGACGCGTTCTTCACCGCGGCCAGCGTGTGCGCGGTATGGACCAGGGGAACACCCCACCGGTCGCGTGCGAGCCACCCCACCTGCCCGGACAACCAGTAGTGCGAGTGGATCAGATCGTAGTAACCCTGCGGGTGACGCGCCTCCTCGCGCAGCACCCCGGCGGCGAACGCGCACAGCTGGGTGGGCAGGTCGTGTTTGTCGAGGCCCTCGAACGGACCGGCCTCGATGTTCCGCACCAGCACGCCCGGTGCAGCCTGCACCGCCGCGGGGTCGGTCGAGGAGGTGGCGCGGGTGAAGATCTCCACCTCCACACCGCGACGCGCCAGTTCGATCGCGGACTGCAGCACGTAGACGTTCATTCCGCCGGCGTCCCCGGTGCCGGGCTGAGCCAGCGGCGAGGTGTGGACCGAGATCACGGCCACGCGGTGGGGGCTGCTGGGCTGGGGTGTCACCCCTCCATACTGCCCTGTTCGTATTCGACGCGGGCACGGGCCCTACACGGCGGCACCGAGGGAACCGACGAACCCGACGACCTCGTCGACGAACCGCTCCGGGTCCTCGACGAAGGGACCGTGGTCGACCCCGTCCCAGTACGAAGCGGTCACCGTCGGCAACAGTGCTTCGGCGTGCCGCGCAGCGGAGACGTCGACGACGGAGTCCGCGGTGCCGTGCACGATCAGGACGGGAACTCCGAGCCCACGCAACAGATCGTCGTTGCTCGCGCTGCGCGCGAACAGCGCGGCACGCACGTGCGGGGGTGTGCACAGGCTGGCGCCGAACAGTGCCTGCGAGACCACGCCCTTCCCCTCGCCGGGGCCGGTGAGCGCGCTGCCGAACGACCCGAGCGCGCGGATGGCCTCCGCCGGGTCCTCCGACATCGCCGTGGGAACGGCGGCGCGCATCGCGGGCCCCACCCGCCCACCGGCCTCGCCTCGTCCGATACTGGTGATCGCGCCGACGAGGACGACACCGGCCAGATGATCCGCGCCGTGCACCGCGATGTGATCGCAGAGGACGAGCCCGCCGTAGGACCACCCGAGCAGTACCGCGCCGCGCGCGTTCTCCGCGTCGAGGACGGCCTGCACGTCGGCGGCCCAGTTGTCGCGGTCGTCGTAGCCGTCCGCCGGAACACCGCTGTAGCCGTGTCCGCGCAGGTCCACGGCGATCACCCGGAACCGTTCGGACAGTGCCGCGAGAACCCCGTCACCCCAGCACTTCGAGGACTGCGCCCAACCGTGCAGCAGCACCAGCGGGCGGGCCGCGGCGTCGCCGGTGACGCGGTACACGAGGGAGGTGCCGTCGGTGCTGTGAACTTCACGGATCGTCATGCCGCAGCACTCTAACGGTCGTCGTCGTCCACACCCGTCCCCTCGCGGCCCCGTTCCCGTCCGTGCGAGTATGCGGGGATGGGCGTTCTGGTCTGTTTCCACGCGCACCCCGACGACGAGGTCTTCACCACCGGCGGTGTGATGCGGCTCGCCGCCGACGCCGGGCACCGGGTGGTACTCGTCGTCGCCACCGACGGCGCGGCCGGTGAGCATCCCGAGGGGTTGCTGGCGCCGGGTGAGTCCCTCGCCGACCGTCGCCTCCACGAACTGGAGAGATCCGCGGAGGCGCTGGGCGTGAGCCGCCTGGTGCCCTTCGGATACCGGGATTCGGGAATGGCCGGCACCCCGGGCAACGACCACCCGGATGCGTTCGCGAACACCGACGTCGACGTCGTCGCGAAACGCCTGGCCGAGATCATCGACGACGAACGCGCCGACTCGGTGACGATCTACGACCCGAACGGCGGCTACGGCCATCCCGATCATGTGCAGGTGCACCGGGTGGGAGCGCGGGCCGCGGAGTCGACGGGACACGACGCGGTGTACGAGTCGGCGATGAACCGCGACCATCTCGCGCGGCTCCTCGCCGCGAACCCGGACGTGACCGCCGAGGCCGGCCCACCCGATCTGGATTCGTTCGGACTGTCCGAGGCCGAACTCACCACGGCCGTCGACGTCACCGCCGCGATCGACGCGAAGGTCGCAGCGATGCGCGCGCACGAATCACAGATCGGCGACTTCGGCCCGATGCTGGCGATGACACCGGAACAGCTCGGCGCGGCATTCGGGATCGAGTGGTTCCGGCGGCGCGGTGTGCCCCCGGGCGTGCACGAGTCGATGTTGCGTCTTTGAACCCACCACCCCCGTGCGTGCACCGGAATCGACGACAACGCGGTGTTCCCGCGCTGTGATCACCGCGCGACGACGTCGTGCGTCGTCCAGTGTCGTAACGAATCGGTTACTGCCGCTAACGGATTCCGCGCGGGGTGCGACGCACCCTACGGAACCGCGGCACCGTGCCGCGGTGGAACGGAGCGAACGTGACGACCGAGCGCCCGACCGTGGCCGCGATGCTCGCGACCGGCATCCTACTCGTCGCGGCGTGCAGCGACGACGGCGGAAACACCACGGACAACCCGTCTCCCGTGTCGGCCACCACGGTCGCGCCCGACACCACCACCCCCGCGACCGAGACCACGCAAGCAACCGAGACCGCGGCGGCCCGTTCCACCACCGCCGCAACGGAGCCCGACCACACGACCCGCACGACCCCCGCGGACGACACCGCCCCGGCGACCACCCCCGTCGTCGACGGGCCGTGCATGGACCCGTCCTCCCCCGTCGCGACCGCCGCCCTCGCCTCGCTCGGGGCTACCGCCCCGGGCGGTGACGACTGGGTTGCCGGCGCCGCCTACGACGGGCTCGCACCGTGCCCGCAGTTGGTGTGGCTCATGGCCGAAACCCCCGGCGGAACAGCGAGTTCCCCGTCGCAGGTGCTGTTCTTCCACGACGGGGCCTATCTGGGCACCGCGACCTCCGATGCATACGCCTACACGACCGTGGTCGGCACCAACGGAAACACGGTGTCGGTGCAGTACCGCTGGCTCGAGGACGACGACGCGAACTGCTGCCCGTCGGGCGGTCCCACTGTGATCGACTACGTCTGGGATTCGCGGGTGGTGATGACGGAACCGCTGCCGCAGGAGATGCTCGACTCCTACGCGGGTTGACACACCGCCGTCACACCGCACGCCGCCGCATCGCACCGAGCGGATCGGAGTACAGCGAACTCAGCGACACCGCGCCGGCCGCGTACGCCTGCACCCTGTTTCCGAAGGCCGTGACCCCGATTCCCTTGCCCGGCAGGGTGGATGCGCGGTCGAATGCCGACGCGACGTGCGCGACCGCGGCCGGGTACTCGGTGAATGCCTGGCCTCCGAGCACGACCCGATCGGGATTGAACAGGTCGCGGAGCAGAGCGACGGTCCGCCCCAGCACGGTGGCGCGCTCGACGAGCAGTCCGTGCGCGGCCGCGGAACCGTCGCGGGCCAGTCCGTACAGCCCCCGGATCGACGCATCTCCCTCGCCCAGAACGCCTTGCCGTTGCGCGTTCTCGACGGTCGCCCGGTCGGAGACCGTCGCTTCCAGGCAGCCGACGGCACCGCACGGGCACTGCGCGGACGACCCGGTCGGTAGATGCGCGATCGAGCCCGGACCTCCCCTGGGCGTGTGCACCTTTCCGTCGAAGGTGAGGGCGATACCGACCGTTTCGCGCGCGTAGACGTACAGACCCGTCCCGGTCCCGGCGACGGCCTCCCGGTCGGGGGTGAGCAGCAGTTCGGCGGCGGCCATCGCCTCGACGTGCGCCGACACCGACACGGGCAGTCCCAGCCCGCCGCCGATGATCGCGCCGACCGGGGCGTCGACCCAACCCGACCGAGGGTGGTCGGCGGTTCCCGCGACCGGATCGACACGGCCGCCGAGCGCGACCCCCGACCACAGTGGAGTGCGGCGGTGCCACCGCGACACGAACGTGACCGCGGCGGACGCGATGGTGGTGAGCGCTGTGTCCTGATCTCCGGTCGGGGTGGGAATCTCGACGCCGGCGAGGATGCGACCCCGCAGGTCGACGGCGACGATGCCGGTGGTGACGGCACCGATGTGGATGCCGACGGTGAGGTAGCGCTCGTGATCGACTTCGATGGGGATGCGCGGGCGCCCGACCGCACCCGGCTCGGTCAGGCCGGCGCGTTCACGGAGCAACCCGACGTCGAGCAGCGACGACACCTGTCGGTTGACCGTCGCGGTGCTCAGCCCGGTCAGCTTCGCGATGTGATCACGGGCGAGGGGGCCGCGGTTCGCTGCGGCCCGGAAGACCACGCCCGCCGCGCCGTCGGCGACCCTCAGGTCGGGTGCGACGATCCGCGGAGGCCGGCCCGCGGAGGCTCCGGGCGGGCCGGTGCGACCCGAACGGGTGCGGCCCGCACCGGACCGGGACACGGTGGAAGGGAAGAGCGATCGGGGCACAGTGGGTGTGGACACGGTCCGGTTCCTTGCGACTCGACCCGGAACACGAGGGGCGCCTCGACGGTTCCGGGGTGTGCACGACTGGGGCATCGACGCGTCGAACCACGACATCCGCGACGGGCGGGGACGGAGTGTCCGAGTGGTCGGGTCGGCGCGGTTCTACATTCCGCAGCGGCGACAACAGAGTTCGCGTGCCAGAGGCAGCCGTGCGCCCAGCGCGGCGGTCACGTACGTGACCCGCGGGGCGAGACGGCTCGGCGACATGGCGCGACGCTACGTCACGCTCCGAATTCTCCTCAACTCACGGGTGAATCTGCGGGTGCACCGGTGCGACCGGCACCGTGACCCCGCCGGATCTACGATCGACGACATGAGTATTTCCGCCGATTCCCGCATCGCCGTCGTCACCGGCGCGTCCTCCGGCATCGGAGAGGCGACCGCCCGCACCCTGGCCGCCCAGGGCTATCACGTCGTCGTCGGCGCGCGGCGACTCGACCGACTGCAGGCCCTCGCCGACGAGATCGGCGGTACCGCACTCCCGCTCGACGTGACGGACGAGGACTCGGTCGAGGCGTTCACCACGGTGCTGCCGCGCGTCGACGTGCTGGTCAACAACGCGGGCGGTGCGAAGGGACTCGCCACCGTCGCAGACGCCGTGGAGGACGACTGGCGGTGGATGTGGGAGACCAACGTCATCGGCACCATGCGCATCACCCGGGCGCTGCTGCCCGAACTCATCGCCTCCGGCGACGGACTGATCGTCACCATCACCTCGGTCGCGGCGTTCGAGGCGTACGACAACGGTGCGGGCTACACCTCCGCCAAGCACGCGCAGGCGGTGCTGCACCGGACGTTGCGCGGCGAACTGCTCGGTCGGCCGGTCCGGCTCACGGAGATCGCGCCGGGCGCAGTGGAGACCGAGTTCTCGCTCGTGCGGTTCGAGGGTGATCAGGAGCGTGCCGACAAGGTGTACGAGGGCATCACGCCGCTCGTCGCGCAGGACATCGCCGAGATCGTCGGGTTCGTCGCGTCCCGCCCGTCGCACGTGAACCTGGACCAGATCATCGTCAAACCGCGCGATCAGGCGTCGGCCGGTCGTTTCCACCGCACCGCGAACCCACCGAAGTAGGCTCGCCGGGTATGCAGCAACAACGTCTGTCGCGCGGCCCGCTGCTGGACGCCGACGGTGTCCTCGCCCAGGCGGGATGGGCCACCGGTGAGGTACGCGCGTACGGACGGTCGCAGGTCGCGGCGCCGCGGCTGCGGATCAAGGAGTGGGACTACTACTGTGTCCTGTCCGACGGCCCGTCCGGGCCGTACGGAGTGGCGCTGACCGTCGCCGACAACGGGTACATGGGGCTGCTCGGGGTGAGCTGGCTGGATCTCACCGGCCGCACGGAGATCACCGAGAACAAACTGGTGCCGTTCCCCCGCGGACGGATGCGGATGCCCGCGAGCGCCGACGCGGGCGACGTGGTGGCGCACCGAGGTGCGATGCGGATCGAGTTCCGACACGAGGACGGTGCCCGCCGCCTGATCGTCGAGCATCCCGGATTCGACGGTGGCCGGGGCATCGCCGGCGAACTGGTGCTGGCACAGCCGGAGGCCGATCGCATGGTGATCGCCACACCGTTCCCCCGTGCACCGAGGGCGTTCTACTACAACCAGAAGATCAACTGCTTGGCCGCGCGAGGGTCGCTCACGGTCGGCGGCCACACCCGCGAGTTCCTGCCGGAATCGGCGTTCGGGGTGTTCGACTGGGGTCGCGGGGTGTGGACGTACGACAACACCTGGTACTGGGGTTCCGCGTCCGGGTTGCTCGACGGGGTGCCGTTCGGATTCAACATCGGCCACGGGTTCGGCGACACCACCTCGGCCACGGAGAACATGCTGTTCCACGACGGCATCGCCCACAAACTCGACCGCGTGCACTTCCACCGTCCCGCCGGCACGTTCGACGGCGCACCCTGGCGGTTCACCAGCAGCGACGGCCGGTTCGAGATGGACTTCGCGCCCGTACTCGACCGCGCCGCCGACGTGAACGCGCTGGTGTTGCGATCCGATCAACATCAGGTGTTCGGCCGGTTCACCGGTCACGTCCTGCTCGACGACGGCACCCGCCTCGAGATCGGCGATCTCCTCGGTTTCGCGGAAGTGGTGCACAACCGTTGGTGACCCACCGCGGCACGCGCGGTCGGTTCACACGACGCAGCCGACGGTCACCGGTTCCGGACGCAGCCGCACGCCGAAGACGTCCTCCACGCCGTCACGAACCTCGCGGGCCAGGGCGACGAGATCGGCGGTCGTCGCCGTTCCACGGTTCGTCAACGCGAGGGTGTGTTTCGTCGACAGTCGTGCGGGCGCGTCCTCACCGGGAAAACCTTTGACGAAGCCGGCCCGTTCGATGAGCCATCCCGCCGACAGTTTCGTGCCGCCGACCGCGGGGTACTTCGGCACGTGCGTGTCCGCGCCGACGCGCTGCTCGATCGCGGCGAGCACCGCGGGCAACCGATCGTCCGGCACGACGGGATTGGTGAAGAACGATCCGGCGCTCCACGTGTCGTGGTCGGCGGCGTCGAGCACCATTCCCTTGCCGCGCCGCAGGTCGAGGACGTGGTCGCGGACCTGGGCGGCGGGTCGGCGCTCCCCCTCGTCGGCACCCAACCGCGCGGCGAGTTCGCGGTACGCGAGGGGTTCGCTCTCCCCGTCGGCCCGTACGTCGAACTCCACTTCGAGGACGAGCGCATCGTCGGAATGCTTGAGCACGCTGGTGCGGTAACCGAGGCCGAGTGCCTCCGGCCCCACCCAGCCGTCGGTACCGGTGCGGCGGTCGAGCAGGCGGACACGCCGCAGGACCGAGCCGACCTCGACACCGTAGGCACCCACGTTCTGTACCGGTGTGGCGCCGGCGGAGCCGGGGATCCCCGAGAGGCATTCGAGGCCGCCGAGTCCCGCAGCGACGGTGCGGGCCACCACGTCGTCCCACACCGCGCCGGCGTCGCTGCGCACCACGGCACCGTCGAGGTCGACCGCTCGCGTCGAGATGCGGACGGCGACACCGTCGAACCCGTCGTCGCCGACCACCAGGTTCGAGCCACCGGCGACGACGAGCACCGGAACCCGATCGGTGTCGAGGAGACGGATGACGTCGACGAGAACGTCGGTGGTGGAGCAGTCGGCGACGTAGCGTGCGGGGCCCCCCAGCCGGAGGGTCGTCAACGTCGACAGGGGAACGTTCTCGGTGACGACGGCGCCCGCATCGGCGAGCCGGGCACATAAGCGTGGATCGGACACGTGCAAACGGTAGCGTGCCGGACATGGGTAGCCCTATCGACCACTCTGCGCACTACACGGCGACACCGGCGGAGGTGCACGCGGCGTTCGTCGACCCCGCGTACTGGCGGATGCGGCTCGCCGAGGTCGGCGGGCCGGGAGCCGAGATCGAGGACGCGTCCGCAGGGGACGGCACGATCGACCTGACGCTGCGACAGGCCATCGCCGAGGAACACCTCCCGAGCGTCGTGACGAGCATCCGCCCCGGCGACCTCATCATCCACCGCACCGAGAGGTGGGAACGCATCGACGGCGACCGCGCGCGCGGCCGGTTCTCCGCCGGCGTCGAGGGCATGCCGGGCAAAGTGGAGGGCACCCTGTCGCTGACCTCCGACGAAACCGGATCCACGGTGGTGACCGAGGGATCCGTGGAGGTGAAGATCCCGTTCCTCGGTTCGAAGATCGAGGCGATGATCGTCGACGAACTCGTCGGACTGTTCGACGCGGAACAGCGATTCACCGCCGACTGGTTGGACGGCTCGTACCCGGGGTGATCCCGGCCCGGGTCGAACCCTGCCCGGCCTGATCCGCGCGGCGTGATTTCGTCGTGCCCCGGCCGGGTCGGTACCCTGGCCTGCCGTGGCACGACGCAAGGAGTTCTCCGCACGGTTCCGGCACTCCCCGGAACTGGTGTACGCGGCGCTGTCGGACCGTCGCCATTGGGAAGCGCGCATCACCGAGATGCGCAAGTACTCGGAGAACCGTCTGGAGGAGTTCACCGTCGGTGAATCCGGCGTCGAACTCGTGCTGCACCATGTTCTGCCGCTGTCCGCGCTTCCCGACATCGCGAAGACGGTGATGCGCAGCGACCTGATCATCACCCGTCGCGAGAGCTACGGCCCGTTCGACACGCAGGCCACCGGCCACTACGAAGCGACGATCCCCGGTGGACCGGGCAGCCTCACCGGGACGATGACGCTGTTCGCGTCGGACGGAGGTGCCGTGCTGCGCACGGCGTCGGAGGCGAAGGTGAACCTGCCGTTCGTGGGCGGAAAACTCGAAGAACTGATGCTCGACAATCTCGTCGACGTGTTCACCGCGGAGGCCGCGATCACCGCGGGCTGGCTCGACCGCGGGTGACGGCCCCGTGAGAACGGAGCACCCCGTGGGTGTCGTGACCCGCGGCACGACCGGCATCAACCGGCTGCGACGCAGCGACCGGTGGGCGATGCACGATCCCGACGTCGCACGTGTCCTCGCCGACGCCCCCGATCCGCTCGTGGTCGATCTGGGGTACGGCGCGATGCCCACGACGACGCTCGAGTTCGCGGCGCGCCTGCGCACCGTGCGGCCCGATCTGCGGATGGTGGGACTCGAGATCGATCCGGAGCGGGTGGTGCCGGGCCGCGAGGGCGTGGAGTTCGCGCGCGGCGGGTTCGAACTGGCGGGATTGCGCCCGGTGCTGATCCGGGCGTTCAACGTGTTGCGCCAGTACCCGGAGGAGGCGGTGGCACCGGCCTGGGCGCGGTTGCGCGCGGGCCTCGCGCCGGGTGGGCGGATCGTCGACGGAACGTGCGACGAACTGGGCCGACGATGCGCGTGGGTGCTGCTCGACGAGCACGGCCCGCGAACCCTGACGTTGGCGTGGAGCCCATTCCACTCCGAGCGCCCCTCCGATCTGGCGGAGAGGCTGCCGAAGGCTCTGATCCACCACAACGTGCCGGGGGAACCGATCCACGAGTTGCTGCAGGCGGCGGACCGCGCGTGGGCGACGGTCGCCCCGCAGTCCGTGTTCGGTCCGCGAGTGCGGTGGCGGGCGGCGCTGGACCTGCTGGCAACCCAGGGCATCCCGGTGCGTCGGCCCCGCCGACGCATGCGCGACTGCGTGCTCACCGTGCCGTGGGATGCGGTCGCACCCGCCTGACTGCTCTGTGTCCCCGGCAGCCGCGATGTCCCCGGCAGCCGCGATGTCCCCGGCAGCCGCGACCCGGTCCGCGGCGACGAACGGTCAGCCAGCGGCGAGCAACGCCAGTTCGATCCGATCGGCGACGGCCGCGGGTTGCCCGGCGACGGCGGCGTGCAACCCTTCGGAGTCGACACGCCCGAGGGTGATGGCGTCACCGACCAGTTCGTCGAGAACCTCCTGCGACACGCCACCGGCAGCGAGGTCGACGGCGGTACGCGCCGGTGTGGTCACCCGGAAGCATCCCACCGCCTCGACGTCGGTGTCGGAGAGTTCCCGGTGGTGCAGCGCGAGCCTGTTGCTCGGCACCGTGCGCTGGTCGACCGTCGACAGGTGCAGGAACCGGGGTTGCAGGTGCCCCATCCCGTGCAGGTCGGCGGCACTCTGATGGGAGACCACCGCGGCCCCCTCGTACCAGGCGCACCACTGCGCGAACTCGTCGAATTTCGTCGGGACGCTGCCCGCGAGCCGGAACAGCTCGTTCTCGACGCGCACCCATCGACCCGACTCGATCCGGAGATTGAATTCGTCGGAAGCGATGCCGTGCGCGATCGCCTGACGTGCGGTGAAGAAGCCGGCCTGCATGACGGCGAGGCGTCGCAGGAGCTCGTCGGCGTCGGCCCGCCCGAATGCGCCGTACTCTGAATCCGTCCACCCTGTCATGCAGCCAACACTACCGAACGACTGTGTTTCATCTCACATGATTGTGTCGGTTGCGGCGCGTCCACTCAGAAGATTTTCAGGGTTCTCCGGAACAATCGCCCCATGACGCAACGAAAGCGGAATCGCCTCACCACGATCGCGGTCGTTCTCGTCGCCGCGCTCGTCGCCGTCCTCGTCGGTGCGGAGGTCTACGTCCGCATCCGTGCCACCACCTGTCTGGCCCAGTCGTTCGAGAGCGAACTCGGAACCGGAGTGGACGTGGACCTGAGCTGGAAACCGGTATTGCTCCAGTTCCTCGACCGGCAGGTTCCGTCCGTCACCCTCGACAGCGACGACACCGCGTTCGGTCCCGCCCAGCAGATGCAGGTGCACGCCGAGGTCCGCGACGTGGATCTGACACAGAGCGCCGACAGCTCCGGAACGATCGGGAGTTCGCGGGCGGAGGTCGACTGGCCCACCGCCGGAATCCTCGAGACCGTGCAGGGCCAGCCCGTGGGCGCTCTGATCACGGACGTGACCGCGGACGGCGACGCCGGCACCCTCACCTTCACGGTCGGCGGGGCGGGGCTGGCCGAGTTCACGGTCCGCCCGGTGATCACGACCGGGGTCGTCTCGGTCGAGACCACCGACGCGTCGGTGCTCGGGCTCGGCATTCCCACCGCGCTCGTGGACGGTGTCGTCGACATCCTCACCTCGGGCCTGCAGCAGTACCCACTGGGTATGCGGGCCACCGAGGTCCACGTGTCCGACTCCGGTGTGCAGCTCACCCTCGAGGGGGGACAGTTCACACTTCCGCCGGCGACCGCCGAGCAGGACCAGCAGTCGGCCTGCGGCCTCTTCGGCTGACTGTGCGCACTTCTGGTAGCTACCGCTACCAGAAGTGCGCACGGGTGGGGTCAGTGGAGGCCGTCGAGCACGGCGCGGCTCCTCGACAGGCCCAGCCTGGTCGCGCCCGCCTCGATCATCGCGACCGCGTCTGCGGCCGTGCGGATCCCACCGCTGGCCTTCACCCCCAACCGGCCGCCGACGGTCTCGGCCATCAGTCGCACCGCGTGCACCGACGCCCCGCCGGCCGGGTGGAAACCGGTCGACGTCTTCACGAAATCCGCGCCCGCCTTCTCCGCCGCACGACACACCTCGACGATCGCGTCGTCCGAGAGCACCGCCGACTCGAGGATCACCTTGAGCACGGTGGAGAATCCGACTGCCTCACGCACCGTGAGGATGTCGGCCAGCACCGCGTCGTAGTCGCCGGCGACGGCCGCCCCCACATCGACGACCATGTCGACTTCGCGCGCCCCCTGCTCCACCGACAGGCGGGCCTCGGCTCCCTTCACCAGCGAATGGTGTTTGCCGGACGGGAAACCCGCGACCGTCGCGACGACGACGTCGTCGGCACGCACCGGCAGCATCGACGGTGACACGCACACCGCGTACACCCCGAGCTCGCGGGCCTCGGCGACGAGGGCACGCACGTCCGCGGCGGACGCCTCCGGCGCGAGAAGGGTGTGGTCGATCATCGATGCGACGCGGTCTCGGGTGAGTGCAGTGTCCGGCATGCCGCCAGACTCCCACATCCGAAAACCCGTTGCCGCGCGGAGCGATCGTGGACCACACTGCGGCCATGCTGATCCGACGCGAACGTCCCGTCGACACCGACGCGATCGATGCGATCCACCGGGCGGCGTTCGCGTCGGTCACCCCGGATGCGACAGAACCCGCGGAGGTCGGTCTCGTGCATGCACTGCGCGCAAGCGAAGCGTGGCTGCCGGCGCTCACCCTCGTCGCCGAGGAACCGACAGGGACGCTCACCGGACACGTCTGCCTCACCCGAGGCGACGTCGCCGGGCGTCCCGCCCTCGCGCTGGGACCGATCGGGGTCCTCCCCGACCGGCAGCGCACCGGTGTCGGCGGCGCCCTGATGCACGCCGCGCTGGGCGCTGCGGATGCGCTCGACGAGCAACTGGTCGTGCTGCTCGGACACACCGGCTACTACCCGCGGTTCGGGTTCGTACCGGCCGCCGATCTCGGGGTCGAACCCGACGTCGCCGAGTGGGCCGGTCCGCACTTCCAGGCCCGCGCCCTCGACGCCCACGACCCGTCGTTGCGCGGCGTGTTCCGGTACCCCGCGCCGTTCTACGCGCTCTGACGACGCGCACACCCGGCGGCCGACCGTCGCGCGACACGACCTGGGACAATGGCCGGCATGACTCGTTCCTCGTCCGGCGACGACCGGCGCTACGTCCTGACCCTGGGCTGCCCCGACACGACCGGGATCGTCGCCCGCATCTCCACCTTCCTCGCCGAGGTCGGCGGGTCCATCGTGGAAGCCGCCTACCACGCGGATCAGGACAGCGGCTGGTTCTTCACCAGGCAGGCGGTGCGCGCCTCCTCCATTCCGTTCGGGATCGAGGAACTGCAGGAGAAGTTCGCGGCGGTCGCCGAGTCCATCGGCCCCGACACCGAGTGGACGATCTCCGACACCGGCCGCCGCAAGCGGGTGGTGCTGCTCGTCAGCAAGGAAGGCCACTGCCTGCACGATCTGCTCGGCCGGGTCGCGGCCGGGGAGATGGAGGCCGAGGTGTGCGCGGTCATCGGGAACCACCGCGACCTCGAGCAGGTCGCGCGGCGCCACGGCATCGAGTTCCACTACGTGTCGTTCCCGAAGGACCCCGCCGAGCGGGGACCGGCATTCGAGCAGGTCCGCAAGATCGTCGACGCGCACGACCCGCACGCCGTGGTGCTGGCCCGGTTCATGCAGGTACTGCCGCCGGAACTGTGCGAACACTGGGCGGGTCGCGCCGTCAACATCCACCACAGCTTCCTGCCGTCGTTCGTGGGCGCCCGGCCGTACCACCAGGCGTTCACGCGCGGTGTGAAGTTGATCGGGGCGACGTGCCACTACGTGACGGCGGAACTCGACGCCGGTCCGATCATCGAACAGGACGTCATCCGGGTCAGCCACAACGACGCCGTCACCGACATGGTGCGGCAGGGCCGCGACGTCGAGAAGCTCGTTCTGGCCCGCGGTCTGCGCTGGCACCTCGAGGATCGGGTCCTCGTCCACGGCCGGCGGACCGTCGTGTTCAACTGAGGCCGATCACGGCCTGCCCGGACGCCGGTGTTCAGGACACCGGCGCACCGGCCCGGTCGAGCAGGTGCACGATCTCGTCGTCGAACGCGTCGATCGCCTCCACCGAACTCATGTGGCCGACGCCGTCGAGCACCACGAGATGCTCGAGGTTGCCGGCCCGTTCGAGTCCGTCCGCGAGCCTGCGCGCGTGCACCGGCGGGGTGAGCCGATCGGCGGTTCCGACGATCACGCTGGTGGGCACCGTCAGGTTGGCGAGCCCCTCGTGGATGTCGAGCACGCTCAGTGCGCGGCCCCACGCGCCGCGGGTACGACGGGGGCATTCGAGGACGATCTTCTCGCAGAATTCGACTTCGGCGGCGGTCGCGGACGGCGACAGCGCGACATAACGCAACGCCCGGGTGGTGATCGGCGACGCAGCGAACGGCATCGTCGAACCGAGCAGGGGACGCGCCACCGCGACCGGGACGCGCGGGAACCTCGGCGGCAACGGGACGAGCGCCGCATCGGTGACGAGATTGTCCATCCCGGTGCTGGCCAGCAACACCGCCGCCGCCTTCTCGTGCACATGTTCCGGATGCCGTTCGGCCCACGCGATGATGCTCATTCCGCCCATGCTGTGCCCGGCGAGCACGGCCCTGCGACCGGCGGGAACCGTCGCGTCGAGCACCGCGGCCAGATCGTCGGCGAGCACGTCGGGGCGGAGTACGCGGGTGCCGACGCTGCTGGCGCCGTGTCCGCGCTGGTCGTATGCGATCACCCGGTAGCGGTCGGCGAACGCGTTGATCTGCGGCGTCCAGAACAGGGCGTTGCAGGTCCAGCCGTGGCTGAAGACCAGGGGTTGGGCGTCGGGATCGCCGTAGGCCAGCACGCGCAGACGGGCACCGTCGGCCGTGGTGACCTCGATCTCGTCGGCCTCGAGGCTCGGTGGGGCCAGCAACGCGTGCGGCGCGACATCCTTCGTCTGCACCGCGGAATGCGAACGGCGACGGCGCGCGGCGGCGACTCCCACCGCCGTACCGAAGAGGGCGACGCCCCCCGCGACGAGCAGCGACTTCCGGGACGGCTTCTTCACGTGTGATGGTCTCCTGTGTGTGATCGTGCCCGGACCGGGATCCGGGTCCGGGTCGGCGGCACCGCCGGGTGGGACGTGTTCGCTCGGCTCAGAGGATGTGCGCGCGGCGCAGCAACAGCGTGGACGGCCCGCCGATGAGGCCGACACCGTCGAGGAATTCGACGGTGCGGCGTGTTCCGAACCGCAGTTTGTCGTGGTAGTGGGTGTTGGCGCGCGCCGCGGCCTTCGCTTCGGCCACGTCCAGGCCCGCTGCGGCGTACACGCGCTCGTTCACGAGGTTCGTCACGATCAGGTACGCGCTGACGGCCAGATGCATCCGCACCCACGCGCGTTGGGCGCGTGTGGCGGTGCGCATGCGTCGGGCCGTCTCCTCCCGCGCGTACCGGATGTGGCGTGATTCCTCGAGGACGTGGATGTGGCTGACCGTGCGGGTGAGGGGTTGGACCCGGTCGTCGCGCATGAAGTCGCGCTGCATCATGTCGAGGATCTCCTCGGCGAACAGCGTGCCCCCGAATGCCAACGCCCCGGACGCGACGGCCTTGAACAGCCGCCCGCTGGTCCGGAGCCATCGAGCGGGCCGGTACGACGGGATGCCGAATCGCTGTGCGGATCTGGCGAACATGATCGAGTGCCGGCATTCGTCGGCGATCTCGGTGAGCCCGAACTGGACGTACGGGGTCGCGGGGTCGTGCTGGTAGAGGTCCCGCACGAGCATCTGCATCAGGATCATCTCGAACCAGATACCGGCACCGGCGATGCTCGCGGCCTCGTGTTTGGTGAGGGTGATCCGCTGCTGCTCGGTCATGCGGTCCCACAGCTCGGTGCCGTAGAGACTGGACCATTCCGGGGTCATGCCGTACTTGTCGTCGGGGATGGGGGCGTCCCAGTCGATCTCGAGCGTCGGATCGTAGGACCGACGTGCCGATGACGCGAGCAACCGTCGTGCGGAGCCCTGCCTGCCGTCGTCCTCGGCGTCGCCGTGGACGGTGTCGATCCGGTTGGTATGGGCGAGCGTCATGGCCGACCACCTCGTCTCGGAAATTACCCGTTACTCGAAGTGTCATTATCTGGATCACACTTGTCAAGCAACGGGCATCGGCCGTCACCCGCCGATGTCGCGACGACCACACCGAGGGCGACCACACACGGGACGACCACACCGGGGAGATGCACCACCCCGCGGCGCACTACCAGCGAGGACGCTGAACCTCCTCCACCCGCGGCCGCACATCCACGAGGTACACGCAGACCGCGACCACGGCGATGATGCCGAGGAACCCGATCGCGCCGAACAGCAACAGGACCACCAGCGACGCCGCGAGGATCCCGAGCCACACGGGCTTGGTCAGCTTGTCCACGGCGGGAAATGCCTCGGAAGGCTGACGGACCGCGTGGAACAGCGCGAAGCCGGCGCCCGCGATCGCCACGATCTGCAAGACGAGAATGATCAGACCTGCGAGAGAATCCACGTTCGTCACCGCTCCAGTCTACTGGGCGCCCGACCGGCGACCGGATCGTCGACGGCATCCCGCCGGAGCGCGACGCCGCGAGAACACCCGAACACACGAACATGCGAGAACACCGGCGCGGTGACGCTCCGAATCCGTGGAGCGCCACCGCGCCGGTGTCACCGTGGTACGTCGGCCGTCAGGAACCCGCGGTGTTGCGCGGGGCGGCCTTCTTCGCGGGAGCCTTCGCCGGGGCCTTCGCGGGAGCCTTCTTCGCAGGCGTCTTCGCCGCAGCCTTGGCGGGCGCCTTGGCAGGGGCCTTCGCCGGTGCCGGCTGCGCCGGGGCCTCGTCCTCCGCCGCGGCGGCGACGTCGTCCTTGACCTCCTCGACGCGGGTGGCGGCCTCGGTGCCCGCCTCCTCCGCCTTGTCGCCGAGGTCGAGCACGCGCAGCGCGGCCTCGTCACCCGCGTCGGCGATGGCCTCACCGACCTCCTCGGCGGTGTCGGAGATGCGGGTGGCGGCGAGACCGGCGAGCTTGGCGGCCTGCTCACCGACGGCACGCGTCTGCCGGGCGACGGTGCCGAGCGCTTCCTCGGTCAGGTCGACGGCGTCGCCGAGAGCCGCCTCGGCACGACCGAGACGCTCCTCGACCGCGGGCTGCTTGCGCAGACGCTCGATGGTCTCCTCACCGCGCTCGGCGAGCGCCGTGTACAGATCGGAGGCCACCTTCAGGTACGCCTCGGCAACCCGGCGCAGTTCGTCGGCACCGAAGCGTTCGCGCAGCTCGGCGAGCTCCTCGGGAAGCTCGGCGGGCAGTTCGACGAGACGCGAGCGCAGCGACTCGACGGCCTCGGCGACGTCGGTGGGCACCGACGACACACGGCCCCGAGCGGTTTCGACGCGCTCGTTGACATCGGCCTGGGTGGTCTCGGCGCGTTCCCGGACCTGAGCGACGACGTCGGCCACGGCCTGGACGACGGCGTCGCCCGCACCCACGGCGGCGTAGAGGGATGTTCGGATGGCAGCGTTGGGATCAGTCATGTCGGTTCTCCTCGTCGATGTCTGTGGAATGCCCGATATCCGTGGAACAGCCGGTGTCCGCGGAGTGCCCGACCGACGCTGTGTCGACGGGAGCGACCACCGGAGCCGACTCGTTCTCCCTGCTGAACGAGTCGTAGATGTCGAGCAGGACCTGCTTCTGCCGCTCGGAGAGGGCGTTGTCGGCGAGCAGCGCGTCACGTACCGCGCTGTGGGGCCTCTCCTCGAGGATCCCGGCCCGCACATAGAGCACCTCAGCGGACAGTCGGAGACCCTTCGCGATCTGCGCGAGCACCTCCGCGGAGGGCTTACGGAGCCCACGTTCGATCTGGCTCAGGTACGGGTTGCTGACGCCTGCGAGCTGCGACAGCTGCCGCAGGGACACCTGGGCGGCCTCCCGCTGCGAACGGATGAACCCCCCGATGTCCTGCGCCGCCGAATTGACGACCCGGGCGGCGATGTCGCCGGGCCCGGCAGCCTCCGCGGACCCGGTGCTCGCATCGGGTTCGTCGGCGGAGTCACCCGTCCGGTCTCGAATCGTGGACACGACGTCAGCCTACGACCAGGTGCTAGCTACAGCAAGCGCTCTGCTAGCAAGTGGTGGGTATCACGCGAACAGCAGTTCGGACAGCGTGTAGATCGCCAGGCCGGCGAGTGCACCCACCACCGTGCCGTTGATCCGGATGAACTGGAGATCGCGCCCCACCGCAAGCTCGATCTTGCGGCTCGCCTCGTCGGCATCCCACCTCTCGACGGTCTCCCGGATCACCGAGGTGATCTCGTCCGCGTAGTTGGCGGCGATGAAACGCACGCCGTCGAGCAGCCAGGTGTCGAACTTCGCGCGTATCGCGTCGTCCTCACGGAGCCGCACGCCGAATCCGGCCACGTTCTCGGCCACCTTCGTCCGCAGGGTGCTGTTCGGATCGTCGACGGACTCGAGGATCATCCGCTTCGCGGTGCGCCAGGTCGCGGCCGCGAGCTGGGTGATCTCCTCACGCCCCATGATCTCGGCCTTGAGTTTCTCGGCCTTGGCGATCGTGGCCGGATCGTGCTGGAGATCCTGCGCGTAGTCGGTGAGGAACCGGTCTGCCGCGCGCCGGACCTCGTGGTCGGGATTCGACCGCACCTTCCAGGTGAACTCGACCAGCTCTCGGTGGATCTTCTCGCCCAGCAACAGGTCCACGAACTTCGGCGACCACGACGGCGAGTCCCGGCTGATGACGCGATCGATCGTCTCCTGACTTCCGAGTGCCCACTGGTGCGCTCGTTCGGCGAGCATGTCGATCACCGGGCGGTGCCGCCCCTCGTCGATCAGTTCGGCCAGCAACCGCCCCAGCGGCGGACCCCAGTCGGGTTCGGCGATCCGCTTGACGATGGTGTTGTCGATGACCTGCTGGATGTCGTCCTCGCGGAGGACTCCGACGATGCCGCGCAGGATCGTCGACGTCTCCTTGGCCACCCGCTCCGCGTGCCGCGGCTGCGCCATCCAGGTGCCGAGCCGCAACGGGATCTGCGCGGACTCGACCTTCGCGGACACGACCTCGGGGGCCAGGAAGTTGGTGCCGACGAACGAGCTGAGGCTCGCGCCGAGCTGATCCTTCTTCCGCTTGATGATCGCGGTGTGCGGAACGGGGATCCGCAGGGGATGCCGGAACAACGCGGTCACTGCGAACCAGTCGGCGAGCGCACCCACCATGCCGGCCTCCGAGGCGGCCCGCACGTAACCGACCCACTCGCCGGCACCGCGGGTCTCCTGCCACCGACAGAACAGGTAGACGATCGTCGCAACGACGAGAAAGCCTGTCGCGACAGCCTTCATCCGACGCAGATCTGCGCGTTTGACGTCGTCGTCGGTAGTGATGAACTGCACCGGACCATTGTGCCGAAACCACCGGCGCGCGGTCGCGCGGTCCGGGACACCGCGCACCCGCTCGACTCGTCCGCCGTAAACTGGGGCGACGATCGACACCGAACGGATGTGCCACTACCTGTGCCCAGCAATCGCGCCAACACCACGACCGAGCCCGACGTGACCACGACGCCGCCCACGAAGCAGGACGGTCGCAAGCGTCGCTGGCACGAGCACAAGATCGCGCGCCGCGAAGAACTCGTCGACGGCACGATCCGGGCGATCCGCACCCGAGGACACGACATCGGGATGGACGAGATCGCCTCGGAGATCGGGGTGTCGAAGACCGTGCTGTACCGCTACTTCACCGACAAGAACGATCTGACCACCGCGACGATGATGCGGTACGTCGAGAAGATCCTCGCGCCGCGGTTGTACGCGGCGGTCGGTGAGGATCTCGACGAGTTCGACCTCACCCGTGTCGCGATCGCCACCTACGTCGAGACCGTGGCGGAGGACCCCGAGGTCTACCTGTACGTGATGTCGAACAACTCGTCGGCGAGCCACGATGTCGTCGCCGACTCCGAACGCATGATCGCCGAACTGGTCGCGACCGTGCTGGGTGAGCGCCTGCGGCGGCTCGAGATGGATTCGGGCGGGTCCGTTCCGTGGGCCTACGGCATCGTGGGCGCGATCCAGCTGGCGACACACTGGTGGATCTCGAACAAGTCGATGTCCGCCGAGGATCTCATCGACTACCTCACGATGATGGCGTGGGGTGGAATGACGGGCATCGCCGGCGCGGGCGGGTCGCCGACCCGCTTCAACGCCCAACCCCACCCGCTGGTGCCCGACACCGAGTGAGCCAATTCACGTAACTGCGGGTAACGTGTAACCTGGCCGGCATGTCCGAGCCCACTGCACACCATCACGACGACGAAGACACCGGCGCGTACCGGGGACCCGCCGACGTCACCGTCGGCGCCGCCCACGCCACCGTCGACATCCAGTTGTCCGGCCACTTCGATCCGATTCTCGGGCGCCACGTGTGGCGCGGCCGACTGCGTGGTCTCGCCGCGGCGTTGCCCGCCGGAACCCCCCTCGGTTCCGGTACCGACGTGACCATCACCGTCACCACCGACGACGGGGAGTTGACCGCCACCGCCCGCATCACCGAGGTCGACCTGTGGGGCAGTCACATGGTGGACGGCACGTCGACACCGCCCTACCGGACGATCTCCGACGACGCGTCCGACGACTGACGTCGCGTTCCACCGACACACGCCCCACCTGTGGCACCCTCGTCGCCATGGGCAAGAGCGGAAAGCGCGCAGAGCACTGGCACACCCCCGCGACCGAGGCGTTGCGCGCCGGACCGCACCTGCGCATCGCCGATCTCGACACGAACGGAACCCCGGGGTTCGACGGCGACAAGGACCTCGGGGAACGGCTGCTCGAGGAGCGCGGTGCCGTGCTCTCCCACCTGCAGGAGATGCTGTTCGCCAACGGCCGCACCGGCGACGAACGGTCGGTGTTGCTGGTCCTGCAGGGGATGGACACGTCGGGCAAGGGCGGCATGGTGCGGCACGTCATCGGGCACGTCGACCCGCAGGGGGTCGACCACACCGCCTTCGGAGTACCCACACCCGAGGAACTGCGCCACCACTACCTGTGGCGCATCCGCAAGGCACTCCCCCGCGACGGCCAACTCGGCGTGTTCGACCGCTCGCACTACGAGGACGTGCTGGTGGTCCGCGTGCACGACCTGGTTCCCGAGAACGTGTGGCGGCACCGGTACGACGAGATCAATCGGTTCGAACGCGAACTCGCCGACACCGGCACCACGATCGTCAAGGTGGCGATGTTCGTCTCCCTCGACGAACAGAAGCAGCGGCTCGCCGAACGCCTCGAGCGTCGCGACAAGCACTGGAAGTACAACCCGAGCGACGTCACCGAACGGTCACTGTGGCCCGAGTACCAGAAGGCGTACCAGGACATGCTGGACCGGACGAACACCGATTACGCGCCGTGGTACGTGGTTCCGGCCGACCGCAAGTGGTACAGCCGCATCGCGGTCACCGAACTGCTCATCGACGCGTTCGAGCGGCTCGACCTCGACTGGCCCGAACCGACCTTCGACATCGACACCGAGAAACGACGCCTGGCGGAATCGTGACCGCCGGGCGCCGCGTGTCGGGTCAGAACAGGTGCGGTGTCTCCATGTGATGCCTGTGGTCGCGTCGGCTCGCTCCCGCCACCATCAGGATCCCCAGGATCACGGCCACGGCGGCGACGATGCCACTCGTGAGTGCGTGTCCGCCGTACCCGGTGCCTGCTGCGACCAGTGCGAGCGCGATCGTCAGGACCGCAACGAGTGCGAGTGCGTACCCCGACCACGCGACGAAGAGATTGAGCTTCACGGCCTCTTCTCCTTCCCGAGCTGGGAGTTCGGTGACTCCGACGGTACCCCCGGGTGATGACGGTCACAAGGAGATCGGGGTGCTACCGCTTCCCGACGCGGTACGTGGCGACGACGAAGTCACGGTTGCGCGCGACGTCGAGGAGTTCGAGTTCGACGTGCCGCGGCAGCAGCGGCCGGCCCGACGCGAGGGTGACGGGCGCGAACGACACGATCACCTCGTCGAGCAGTCCGGCGTCGGCGAACTGCCCGGCGAGGTCTCCGCCACCGACCATCCACAGATCGCGCCCGCCCGCGGCGGCCGACATCTCGGCATGCACGTCCGCGACGTCGGCGCGGGTGAACCGGATGTCTCCCCGGCGACCGTTCCGGCGCGCCACCGGCAGATCGTCGCGATGGGTGAACACCCAGCACGGAACGTCGTACTCCCACGCGTCGGCTCCCTCGTGATCGAGGATCCACCGATACGTCGACGACCCCATGACCATCGCCCCGACGGTCGCGAAGAACTCCTCCCCGCCGCCGGGTCCGCCCTGATCGATGTCGCGGGTGAGCAACCAACTCAGGTCGTGGTCGTCGGACGCGAGGAATCCGTTCACGGTGGACGCGGTGAAGTAGACGGTCTTGCCCACTGCAGGCTCCTGTGGTCGATCGTGGTCGAACGGGAAACGGTCCGTCACCGTTCCGGTGGGACTCCGGTGTCGACGTCGCCTTCGTCGAACCGATGCACGGCGGCCTCCTCCGCCGACGCGCCGGCCCCGTCGATTCCCACATCCGTTCCGATCAGGTCCTTGTCGACGTCCTCGCCGGTGCCTTCGTCGGGTGCGACGAGTCGACCGGCGCGGACGTCGCCGACCTCGGCGCGGGACGGATAGTCGGTCCGGTCACCGGACTCGGTTCCCGTGTCGAGGGCACCGTCCGGTTCCTCCTCCTCGAGTCGCGCATCCAGCGTGTCGTGCGGTTCGAGGGCCAGCGGCCGCTCCGGTGGCGAGATCCCCTCGTCGAGGATGTCCTCCGGCCCGCGTTCGATGAGGGTGTCCTCCGGCTGGAGCTGGTCCTCGTCGTCGACGCTGTACTCGCCGGGCACACTCGCCCCCGGATTCTCCGAAGTAGCCATGGGGTCGACGATGCCACCCCGCGTGGGTCACCGCCATGGTTTACGACAGTCCGGTGCCGCGGGAAGCCACACCGCCCTCGCCGGTCCCGGAATCCGTGTGGCCGGCGGCGCGCGCGGCGATCGAACGGTTCCGTCGACCCCGACGGCTAGATTGGCGCATGACAGTGTTGGCGACGCTGCTCCCCGCCGACGACCAGGCGGGCGAGCGGAGAGGACACCCTGCACGATGAGTGAACGCGATGCGGCCGTCGACCGTGACCGGACCCGTCGGCCGGTGAACGGTCGCACCGGCAACCCCGAACCCGAACCGCAGGATCTCGTCGTCGTCGCGAACCGTCTCCCCGTCGACCTGGTGACACCCGCCGACGGCGGTCCACCCGAATGGCGACGCAGCCCGGGCGGCCTCGTCACGGCGCTCGAACCGGTCCTGCGTTCCTCCGGTGGGGCGTGGGTGGGTTGGCCCGGATCCGCAGGAGTCGAACTCGAGCCGTTCGTCGAGGACTGCCTGACCCTGCATCCGGTGCGTCTCGACGAGGACGACGTGGCCGAGTACTACGAGGGATTCTCGAACGACACCCTCTGGCCGCTGTACCACGATGCTCTGGTCACACCGACCTTCGACCGGGCATGGTGGCGCACCTACCGTCGGATCAACGAACGTTTCGCGCACGCGGCGGCACGCGCCGCCGCGAACGGCGCCACGGTGTGGGTACACGACTACCAGCTGCAACTCGTGCCGCGCCTGCTGCGGGAGTTGCGTCCCGATCTCACCATCGGGTTCTTCCTGCACATTCCCTTCCCACCGTCCGAACTGTTCCTGCAGTTGCCGTGGCGCAGGTCGATCGTCGAAGGTCTTCTCGGGGCAGACCTCGTCGGCTTCCACCTGCCCGACGGCGCCAAGAACTTCCGGCAGCTCGCCCGGGTTCTCCTCGATCTGCCGACCACCGGAGACGGGCGGCGAGGCAGCGGCCGCATCGATCTCGGTGACCGCAGTGTGCGGGTCGGCGCCTACCCGATCTCGATCGATTCGGCGCAGTTGCGCGATCGGTCGCGGCACGACGACACGCTCCGGCGGGCCGCACGGATCCGGGCGGAACTCGGCGATCCCGAAACGATCCTGCTGGGCGTCGACCGACTCGACTACACCAAGGGCATCAACCTGCGCATCGAGGCCCTGCGGGAACTGTTCGCCGATGGAAGGCTGGACCCGGAGAAGGTCGTGATGGTGCAGCTCGCCACACCGAGTCGCGAACGTCTCGAAGCGTATGCGGAGCTGCGCAACGACGTCGAGAGGGAGATCGGCCGCATCAACGGCGAATTCGGCGAGCTGGGCAGGCCGGTCGTGCACTACCTGCACCGGCCCGTCGACCGGGACGAACTCGTCGCCATGTACACGGGTGCCGACGTCATGCTGGTGACACCGCTGCGCGACGGGATGAACCTGGTCGCGAAGGAGTACGTCGCGTGCCACGGTGACGGCTCCGGCGCTCTCGTGCTCAGCGAGTTCGCCGGGGCGGCCGCGGAGCTCCGGCGGGCACTGTTGGTCAATCCGCACGATCTGGAGGATGTCGAACGCGCGATCGTCGAGGCGGTGCGGCGGGACGATCCGAGCCTGACGAGACGGATGCGGTCGATGCACACCCAGGTGATGACGCACGACGTCGAGCGTTGGGCGCGCAGCTTCCTCGCGGACCTGCGCGACGCCGGCGCCGACGTCCTGCAGCAGGAGGCCTGACGCGAACCGTACGCGCCGGCGCCCGCGTCGGGTTTGCACCCCGAAGCACCCGGGAACCCCGTGTACACGGTTCCCCTCGACGACGGAACGGAGACGACCCGGACGTGAGGAACAGCGATGTCGAGAAGCGCTGGAACGACCCGCGCACCTTCCGCAGCGCGATGTGGTACGCGGCCACGACCGTCGCGCTCGCACTGGTTCTGATGTTCGCGGTCGTCGTGTGGTCGGCCGGATCCGGTGACACATGCGCCGACGACGAGTTCGCGGTGTGCACCGAGCCGGCGCGCAGCATCCTGCTGTTCGGACCCACCGCGATCCTTCTGCTCGGTGGGGCGGGCGCATTCGTCCAGGCCTACCGGACGTGGCGTGCCGGTGGTACCTGGCCGATCTGGCACGGCACCGGGTGGGCACTCTTCGTTCTCATGCTCGTGTATGCGGGGATCTCGGCCGGGGTGGCCGGCTGACCGGCGCAGACCGCCCGCCACCGCTTCACATCGTCGGCCGCCGCAGCGAACTCATCGCGGCTTCGAGGGAACCGTGCATCCGCACGTGTCGCTCGGGGTCGGCGATCCGCAGCAACCGCGCGACGGGCCGGTCGCACACGAGGACCCAACGCGCCCCCGACCCGAGCGCATGTTCGTCGAGTCCCTCGAACACGCGGAGTCCCGCGGTTCCGAAGAAGCCGACGTCGGCGAGATCGAGGACCAGACGCGGAGACCTCCGGAAGTGATGGCACGCGAATCTTCGGAGGTCATCGGCATTGCGGAGATCGACGTCCCCGGACACCCCCACCCACGCGAGTTCGGAACTGATCGGCCGCGCGGCGAATCGTGCGCCCGGGCTCACTCCCGCAACGTCGGCGGCGGATTCACCCCGGACGGGTTCGGCCCGGACGGACTCCGTGCGACCGGACCGAGAAGCCGTTTCCCTCGGCGAACGCAGTCCTGCACCATCCGATCTGACGGCCATTGCACTTCCCGACATCGAAGCACTTCCCAACATCGAAGCATGAGAGAGTACGCCGCAGCGGCATTCCGAGCACCGGACACCGCGCAACTGCGAGGCACTTCACGTTCCCGGCTGTGTGCTCAACCGCCATCCACCCTAATGGACGATGCATTCACCCTCAACCGACCGGCACACCCGTCGTCCCGCCGCCGCTGCGACGATTGAAACGTCGCCCGGGCGGGTACCCTCGCCCGGACCACAGGAGAAGAGAAGACCGCGATGGCCACCACCGCAGAGCGCACGCATGGAGCACACACCCTCATGGCGAGATCCGCGTCGATCGATTCCGTACGCGAAAACACCCCGTCCACAGTCGAACTGCGCGTTCGCGCGGATGCCGACCAGCTGTCGGTCCTGAGGGCCGTCGCAGCAGCGATCGCGCTCCGGCAGGATTTCGACCTCGACACGGTCGAAGACGTCAAGCTGGCCGTGGACGAAGCCGCGACGCGACTGATCACCGATTCCGCGACCACCTCGACCCTGTCGTGCATCTTCGAGACGACCCCCGGCGAACTGTCGATCATCCTGTCGGCACCCACACGCGGCGACATCGCCGCCGACCGATCCCGTTCGTTCGGGTGGCACGTCCTCGAGGCACTGACCGACTCGGTGTCCGTATCCTCGGACGCCGACAGCGACGGCGACGGCGGCACCGTCGCCACCATCGCACTGACACTGAGCGAAGGCAGTTCCGCTCGGTGAAACGTGCGACAGGCAGGACGAGCGACGAATACGCCGATGTCGCCGATTCCCTGAACGAACTCCGTTCGCTCCCCGAGGACGACCCGGAGCGCGCGTGCCTCCGCGACTCCGTCGTCGAACGGTGCCTGCCGCTCGCGGAACACATCGCGCGACGCTTCGACGGCCGGGGTGAATCCCTCGAAGACCTGCAGCAGGTCGCGCGGCTCGGACTGGTGAACGCCGTCGACCGGTTCGATCCCGAACGCGGCACGGACTTCGCGTCGTTCGCGGTACCGACGATCATGGGCGAGGTGCGCCGCCATTTCCGGGACAGCGGCTGGGCTGTCCGGGTCCCCCGCCGCATGAAGGAACTGCACAGTGCGCTCGGTAGGGCGACCGCCGATCTGTCCCAGCGGTTGGGTCGTGCGCCGTCGCCGAGCGAACTCGCCGAGGAACTCGGTATCGGTCACGAGGAGGTGCTCGAGGGGCTGGTCGCCGGCAACGCCTACCAGACCGTGTCGGTGGACCGGTCGGCCCCGCACACCGACGACGGGCTCACCCTCGCCGACACCCTCGGGGAGTACGACGCCGCGCTCGACGACGTCGACAACCACGAGGCCCTGCGCCCGTTGCTCGACGCTCTGCCCACGCGCGAACGCACCATCGTCGTACTGCGGTTCTTCGGCAATCGGACACAGACGCAGATCGCCGAGCAGGTGGGCGTGTCGCAGATGCACGTGTCGCGGCTGCTCGCGAAGACGCTCGCGCACCTGCGCGAGCAGCTCGGCGACACGTTCTGAATCAGAAGGTCGCGGCGTCGATGACGAAGCGATACCGCACGTCGCTGGCGACGACCCGCTCGTACGCCTCGTCGATGCGGTCCGCCGAGATCACCTCGACCTCCGCGGTGATGCCCTTCGCCGCGCAGAAATCGAGCATCTCCTGGGTCATCGGGATGCCCCCGACGTTGGAACCGGCGATGGCACGGTCGTTGATCCCGAGGGAGAACGCTCGGAAGCTCAGCGGGTTCTCGGGCAACCCGAGTTCGACGAGCGTGCCGTGCAGCTTCAACAGCGACAGGTATCGATCCATGTCCAGGTTGACCGACACCGTGTTGAGGATCAGATCGAAGCGCGAACGCAACTCCTTGAACACCGCGGGGTCGGTGGTGGCCCGGTAGTCCACCGCCCCGAACCGCAGTCCGTCGTCCTTCTTCGACAGCGAATGACCCAGCACCGTCACCTCCGCGCCGAGCGCCGACGCGATCTTCACACCGACGTGCCCGAGCCCGCCCATGCCGATGATCGCCACCTTCGTGCCGGGTCCGGCGTGCCATCGTTTCAGCGGTGAATACAGGGTGATTCCCGCGCACAGCAGGGGCGCCGCACCGGCCGGATCGAGACCGTCCGGCACCTTCAGCACGAAGTGTTCGGTGACGACGATGTGCGTCGAATACCCGCCCTGGGTGACCTGCCCGTCACGCCCGATCGCGTTGTAGGTGCCGGTCACCCGCGCCGTGCAGTGCTGTTCGTAGCCGGTGACGCACGGTTCGCATTCACCGCACGAGTCGACGAAGCATCCGACACCGACCCGATCACCCACCGAATGCCGGGTCACGTCGGCGCCGACGGCCGCGACGATGCCGACGATCTCGTGGCCGGGCACCACCGGATACTTCGTGCCGCCCCACTCGTTGCGAGCGGTGTGGATGTCGGAATGGCAGATACCGGCGAACTCGATCGCGATGAGGACGTCGAGCGGCCCGAGCGCGCGGCGTTCGATGGTGGTCTTCGTCAGCGGGGCGTCGGCGGCGGTGGCCGCGTATGCGGCAGCCGTCGTCGTGGGGGCAGCGGGTTCACTCATGTCTTCATGCCTACTCCCCACCGGACGTTCGCGCACCCGCGGGTGTCCCGCGGGTGCGCGTCGTCGCTGGAGACGGCCGTCGGTCCGGCCGGAGCGGTGGCCGTCAGTCCGGCAGGGTCGCTCCTCGGCGCCGCAGGCGTCGTGCCGCCGCGACGAGGTTGCGCAACGACGGCTCGAGCTGCCAGCGGTGGCGGGTCTTGAGCCCGCCGTCCGGGTTGGCCCACAGTCGATCGAGGTCGACGGACTCGGCGGCCTCCGACAGCAGGTCGTCGAGTTCGTCGATGTCGGGGATGCGTGCCGAACGCGATTCGTACACACCGGGCCCGACACCGTGCGACAGCGCGCGGTCCTTGATGGCTTCGAGCACCCAGCGGATCGACCGGGTCGCGACGATCGCCGTGACGTCCGCATCGAGCCGTTCGATGGCCGAGACGACCGACGTCTGACCCGAGTACGTCAGGTGTGTGTGGATCTGGGTCTCGGGTTTCGCGCCGCCCGTCGCGAGGCGGAACGCGTCGACCGCCCAGTCCAGGTACTCCGAGCGGCCGTCCTGACGCAGCGGCAGCAGGTCACGGATCGCGGGTTCGTCGACCTGGATGATGGCGATACCCGCCCGCTCGAGATCGGCGATCTCGTCGCGGATCGCCAACGCAAGTTGATCGGCCGTCTCGTGCAACGGCTGGTCCTGACGCACATAGGACCGGGCCAGCATCGTCACCGGTCCGGTGAGCATGCCCTTGACCGGCTTGTCCGTCAGCGACTGCGCGAACGCGATCCACTCGACCGTCATCGGCTTCGGCCGCACGATGTCGCCGTACAGGATCGGTGGCCGAGTGCACCGCGAGCCGTACGCCTGCACCCAACCGAAGTGGGTGGTGGCGAAGCCTTCCATCAGTTCGGCGAAGTACTGCACCATGTCGTTGCGTTCGTGCTCGCCGTGCACGAGGACGTCGAGGCCGATGTCCTCCTGCAACCGGATGGTCGCCTCGATCTCCTCCTGGATCCGCTTGACGTACTCGTCGTACGACAGCCGGCCCTGACCGAGGTCGTAGCGGGCCTTCCGGATCTCCGGGGTCTGCGGGAACGACCCCAGCGTGGTGGCGGGCACCGGCGGCAGGTTCAGACGCTGCTGCTGTGCCTCGCGGCGCTCGTCGTAGGGTGCACGCACTCGATGCGCGGCGGTGACGGCGTTGAGCCGTGCCCGCACCGTGTGCTTCTGCTTGAAGTGCACCGACACGGGCGGTTTACGCCAGCGTTCCTCCGCACCCGTGGTCAGTGCCTTGGCCAGGGAGACGACCTCCCCCACCTTCTGCTTCGCGAACGCGAGTCGGTCCGCGACGTCTCCGGGGATGTCGTACTCGACGAGCACGTCGTAGGGCACGTGCAGCAGCGAACACGAGGTCGACACGACGAGGTCGGGCGCGACCGCCGTGATCGAGTTCAGGTATTCGAGGGTGCGGTGCCGGTCGGCCTTCCACACGTTGCGTCCGTCGATGACGCCGGCGTAGATGCGCTTGCGCTTGAGACCCGGCACGGCGGCGAGCTCGTCCGCGGTGATCCGGCCGTTGACCAGGTCGAGGCCGATGGCCTCGACCTTCGAGGCGGCGAGGATCGGCAGCGCCTCGCCCAGATGCCCGTACGGTCCGGTGACCAGGATGCGCGGCCGCAGCGGGGCGTGCGCGAGTGTGTCGTAGGCGCGTTTCAACGCGTCGAGTTCCTCGGCGCTGCGATCCTCGGTGAACGACGGCTCGTCGAGCTGCACGCAGGTGGCGCCCGCCCGCGCGAGCTGCTCGAACAGCTTCTCGTAGGCCGGGAGCAGTGAGTCGAGCAGGTCGAGGGTGCGGAAGCCGTCCCGGGTGCTGGTCTTCGCGACCTTCGACAGCAACAGCAGCGACACGGGGCCGAGCACCACGGGACGCAGTTCGACGCCCTCGGCCTTGGCGCGTTCGAACTCGTCGAGCAGCGCCTCCGAGTGCAGTTCGAAGGCGGTGTTCTCGTCGAGTTCGGGCTGTCGGTAGTAGTAGTTGCTGCCGAACCAGCGCACGAGCTCGAGCGGCGGGAAGTCCTCGCGCCCGCGGCACATCGTGAAGTAGAAGTCGAGCGGGTCGAGTTCGTCGACCAACCGGCGGAACCGTTCGGGGATCGCACCGAACAGCAGTGCGTTGTCGAGCACGTGGTCGTAGTAGGAGAACGTGTTGCCGGGCACCTGTGTCAGGCCCGTCGCGCCCAGTTCCCGCCAGGTGTTCTCCTGGAGTTCGCGGGCGACGGTGACCAGTTCCTCGCGTGTGCCTTCGCCGTGCCAGTAGGCCTCGAGAGCACGCTTGAGTTCACGGCGGGGTCCGATGCGGGGGTACCCGAGGATGCTGGATCCGTACCCGGAGGCAGTGGTTGCCATGTCGGAATCGACCTTTCCCTCATGCACTTCGCGCCCGCGCACCGACGGTCAGTGCGGGGACACTGCCGTCGGGGCACGGGCGCCGAAGTGCGGTTGGTGCTACCTGACTAGCTGACCTTCTTGGCGGCACGACCATTGTCGGCGTATTCGTAGAAGCCGGCGCCCGACTTCTTGCCGACGAGTCCGGCCTCGACCATGCGGAGCAAGAGCGGAGGCGCCGAGTACAGCGGCTCCTTGAACTCCTCGTACATCGAGTCGGCGATCGACTTGACGGTGTCGAGACCGACGAGGTCGGTGAGTGCGAGGGGGCCCATCGGGTGGGCGCAGCCGAGCACCATCGCCTTGTCGATGTCCTCCTTGGTGGCGAACCCGGACTCGACCATCCGGATCGCCGACAGCAGGTACGGCACCAGCAACGCGTTCGCGATGAACCCGGCCCGATCGGACGACCGGACGACCTGCTTGCCGAGAATCTGGCTCGCGAAGGCCTCCGCGCGTTCCGAGACGGCGGGGCTCGTCTTGAGGGTGGTCACCAGTTCCACGAGCGGCAGCACCGGCACAGGGTTGAAGAAGTGCATGCCGATGACCCGCTCGGGTGCAGACGTCGCGATGCCGAGCTTCATGATCGGGATCGACGACGTGTTGGACGCGAGCACGGCGTTCGGGTCGGTGACGATCTTGTCGAGTTCGGCGAAGATCTCGCCCTTGATCTTCTCGTCCTCGACGACGGCCTCCACCACGAGCTGCCGATCCGCGAAATCGCCGAGGTCGGAGGTGAACCGCAGCCGCCAGGCCGCCTGTTCCCGTTCGCGCTCGGTGATCTTGCCGGTGCTCACACCTCGGTCGAGGGACCGGAGGATGCGGGCACGTCCGGCTGCCGCGAGCTCGCGGGTCTGCTCGAACACCAGTACGTCGACATGAGCGCGTGCGCACACCTCGGCGATACCTGCGCCCATGATCCCGGCGCCGATCACGCCGACGCGCTGAATCTTTTCGCTGGTCACGTCAGCTCCTTCTCGTTGTGTGGGGGTGGAGATCGTCGGGGAGACCGGTGCCTGATGCACGCGCACCCCGTGGCGGGTTCCGGGGACCGAATCGGTTCCCGCCACGGGGTGGGTCTCGGGGAGGGCGTGTTCCTAGTGGAACTGGCCTTCCTCGGTGGAGCCCTTCAGGGCAGCCGTGGAGGTGTTCGGGTCGACCGTGGTGGCGATCGAGTCGAAGTAGCCGGCACCGACCTCACGCTGGTGCTTGATGGCGGTGAAGCCACGCTCGGCGGCAGCCTTGAACTCGCGCTCCTGCAGGTCGACGAAGGCGGTCATGCCCTCGCGAGCGTAGCCGTGCGCCAGGTCGAACATGCCGTAGTTGAGCGAGTGGAAGCCGGCGAGGGTGATGAACTGGAACTTGAAGCCCATCGCGCCGAGCTCCTTCTGGAACTTCGCGATGGTCGCGTCGTCCAGGTGCGCCTTCCAGTTGAAGGACGGGGAGCAGTTGTAGGCGAGCAGCTGGTCGGGGAACTCGCTGCGGACGGCCTCGGAGAACTTCTTGGCGACCTCGAGATCCGGCACGCCGGTCTCCATCCAGATCAGGTCGGCGTACGGAGCGTAGGCCTTGGCACGGGCGATGCAGGGCTCGATGCCGTTCTTGACATTGTAGAAGCCCTCGGCGGTGCGCTCACCGGTGATGAACTCACGGTCACGCTCGTCCACATCGGAGGTGATCAGGGTGGCCGCCTCGGCGTCTGTGCGGGCGATGATGATGCTCGGCACCCCCGCCACATCGGCGGCCAGCCGGGCCACACCGGCGCGCAGGCGCGCGGGCAAGGTTTCTTGAACCTGGTCAGCAAGTATCCGGATATCGAAGTGGTCGACGATCAGCCCGCCGACTGGGATGTGACCACGGCGGCCAACCTGACGGAGACCGTCCTCAACCGCCATCCCGATCTCAAGGCCATCTTCGCCGACAACGACGACATGGCACTGGCCGCGCGGCAGATCGTCGAGAACGCGGGCCTGGGCGATCAGGTCCTGGTCGGTGGTGTGGACGCGATGCCGCCGGCGATTGAAGCCGTGCGTGATGGCCGCCTGGTGGCCACCGCGCGCAACTCGGCCTGCCGCATCCACAGCTGGGCAGTCCTGGCCGGCGCGTACGCGGCCTCGATCGGCCTGGAGCAGGCGCGCCAGGAGATCCCGTTCTACGTCTTGGCGGATGGTCCGGCCATCTTCGCCGATATCGACAGCAACCCCGCCCTGGCCGAGGAGCCGTGGAAGCTACGCAACTACGGTATGTCGGCGGCGGATGGCTTGCTGTGGGCATCGTCCCAGTACCTCTTCTAGTCCTTGTTGAACGAACGAGGCGGTGGTTAGCTGACCGCCGCCTCTGTTTTCTCAAAATGGGAAGACCATCATCCCTACTCTTCCCCGCCAACGGGTGGCCTTCCCGGTTCGACAGAACAGGCCTGCTTGCCTGTTCGTGGCAAAATGATAGTGTGAACGTCGCCAGGGCGGCGAGGTTCGCGCGCGTGTTTGAAAGGGCGCACTTGTGAGCACTGTGCCTATTGTTGAACTAAGGGACGTCTCCAAAAATTTTCGCTCAATCCAGGCCCTCGACCACGTCGATTTCGACTTGCGCGAAGGGGAAGTGCACGCCCTGGTCGGTGAAAATGGCGCGGGCAAAAGCACCCTGATGCGCATCCTGGCCGGTATCTACACCGACTACGAGGGAACTTACTTTCTGGATGGCAAGGAAACGCGGCTCAATTCGCCGCACGACGCGCTCGCCCACGGGATCGGCATGATCCACCAGGAGCTCAGCGTCATCCCGGAGCTGTCGGTGGCCGAGAACCTGTACCTGGGCCGCCAGCCAGTCACCCGTTGGGGCGCGATTGACTGGAAGAAGATGTATCGCAACGCGGAAGAAGAGCTGGCCAAGCTGGGATTCACACTGGATGCCCGGCTCGACCTCGAGCAATACCCGCTCGGCACGCAGCAGGTTGTCGAGGTGTTGCGCACCATCGTCTCCGGCGCGCGCGTGTTGATCATGGACGAACCCACCTCCGCGCTGTCGCCGGCTGAGGTCGAACAACTGATGGCCCTGGTGGATACACTCCGCCAGCAGAAGCGGAGCATCATCTACATCTCCCACTTCCTCGAAGAAGTGCTCCACGTGGCGGATCGCATCACGGTGCTGCGTAACGGGCGTAGCGTGGCGACGCTCACCCGGGCCGAGGCCTCGCTCGACCGGCTCATCGAGCTGATGTTGGGGCGCGAGGTGGACCACACAGTTCGACCCATCACGGCCGAGAGCGAGCACGAACAAACCTTGTTGGAGGTGAAAGACCTGACCTCTGACAAATTCAGGGATATCAACTTCCGGGTGGGCAGGGGGGAAATCCTGGGAATCTACGGCGCCATCGGTGCCGGGCATTTCGACGTGGCCCGCGCCTTGTTCGGCCTGTATAAGCTGGACAGCGGCACGATCATCCTGGAGGGCGAAACGTTCCCGCCCAACCATTCGGCCCGTTACGCGATCCGGCACGGTCTGGCCTACGCGATCGAGGCACGCCGCAAGAGCCTCCTGCTGGATCAGCCCATCTACCAGAACATCACGATGCCGCACCTGGAGAGAATCGGGCGGTTCGTCCCCCAACAGGCC